>Ga0126371_10003574_pt1 | contig 13615 bp, 13 predicted proteins | sample PanSoiMetaPlot_4_FD_110145 | JGI IMG/M metagenome (GOLD analysis project Ga0126371, IMG submission 110145) | Tropical forest soil microbial communities from Panama - MetaG Plot_4 | ecosystem: Environmental > Terrestrial > Soil > Tropical forest > Bulk soil | place: Panama | collected 2016-02-17 | reverse complement strand
CGCCAGCAGTGACACCAGCCAGGCCAGCATTCCTCCTGCCAGCGCAGCGCCGATGATGTAGAGATAAGCGGCCTCCTGCACAAAATACTGCAGCACGACCGCAAGCACGATGCCTGCCATCGACGCCATCAGCGCCGGCATGGGGACACCATGCTGGTTCAGCACGCCAAGGCCACGCGGAGCGTATCCCGAGCGCGACAGCGAGAAAAGCATCCGCGAAGTGACGTAAAGGCTGGCATTGGCTGCCGAAAGCGCCGCGGTAAGCACTATGAAGTTCATGATCAATCCGGCTGCCGGAATACCTGCAAACTTGAAAACGGTCACGAACGGGCTTTCGCTCACCCCTGCGCTCTGCCACGGCATCACGCCGACCAGCACTGCCATCGCTCCGACGTAAATAAAGCTCAACCCGCCGAACGCCATCCGCGTGGCTCGCGAAACCTCCGCCGCGGATCGCGCTTCGCCGGAGGAGACCGCCACCATTTCAATTCCCAGAAAACTGTATAGACCGAATGACACTGCCATCAACGACGCCAGCCAGCCATTCGGCGCGAAGCCGCCGCTGCTGGTGTAATGCTGGTGGACCTTTCCTCCGGCCAGCAGGGCCGTCCCCATCACAATGAAGATGAAAATCGTTACTACCTTGATCAGAGCAAACCAGTACTCGAACGTCCCATAATGACCGACGGAGAAAAGATTGATGCCGACAAGAAAAACTGCGAAGACGATCGTCCACACGACCACAGGTACGCTGGGATACCAGACCTGCATGTAAGTCCCGGCTGCGACCACCTCCGAGCCGATCGCGGTCACCACCGAGAACCAGTAGCCGTAGCGAGCGATGAACCCGGCCCATGAGTTCAGGTAAAGTTCGGCATAAACTCCAAACGATCCCGCCGCCGGATGCACGCTCGACATCTCGCCCATGGCCATCGCCACGGTCCAGGAGATCAGCGCACTCAGAGCGTAGCTGATGATCACTGCAGGCCCGGCAACGTGGATCGCTGCCCCTGAACCCAGCAACAATCCCGTGCCGATTGAGCCGCCCACGGCAACCATCGCCATCTGACGCGCGTTCAATTCCCTCTTCAGCCCGTGTTCATTTTCGGCGTTGCTCAGCCCTATCTGGGGTTCGGCCATCGCCTGATTTATACACGGTTGCTGCAATCAATCGCCAAGCTTTTCTCTCTGTCGCGGACGTGCATGGACCATTGTTTCGTCAACTTCATTGAGCACGTCACCGATTGCGCTTAGAATTAAGCCTAATTGAGCCTCAGTTCATCTTCTTGCTGAGACAATCAGGCCGGGCCCATGGCAGACATCTCCAAGCGACTCGACAAGGCGGAAAAATATCTGCAGAGGGGAAAGCCGGAAGCCGCCCTCGAGGAATACCTTTCCATTCTTGATGATGAGCCGCACAACGATCAGGTGCGCCAGACGGCCGCCGATCTCTGCCTTGCTCTTGGTCGCGGAGCTGAAGCCGGCACGCTGCTGAGTTCTCTTTTCGATCAGGAAGTCGAATCGGGCGACAGCGCCAAAGGTATTATCACTTACAAGAAGCTGGCCAAGATTTTCTCTCCCAGCCCGCTTCAGACTTTCCAGTACGCTCAGTTTATCGAAAAGAAGGACAAGCGCGAGGCTCTGGAGGCCTACGAGACGGCACTGGCCGGATTTGAAAAACAGCGCAAGGACCGCCAGGCGCTCGCAGCCGCAAACCGGATCGTAGAGATTTCTCCCACGGCGGAAAATCTGCGTCGCGCTGCTGAAAAAGCCGCCATCCTTGGCGAAGGCAAGCACGCAGCCACGCACTACGTTCAACTGGGCCAGTTAAAAGATGAAGAGTCTCCCGGCTCCGGCTTCCCTATGTACGAAAAGGCTTATGGGCTGGACCCGATGAATCTCCAGGCCGTCTATCACTACGGTCGTGGACTCTTCGCCCACGGCTCGGTCCCGGAATGCATCGAAGTGCTGGAACCGATCGCTACCAAGCTGCGCAACATGCCGGAGCTGCGCGAGCTTTACGCGCGCGCGCTGATGGCTGCCCGCCGCGCGTCGGAAGCGGAGCCCTACATGTGGGAGCAGTTCCTGCGCGACCCGCAGCAACTGGATGAAATCGCCGCTCTGGTCGGCGTTTATCTCGATGTCGCGGATACCGGCGGCGCGTTGACGCTGGCCAAAAAGATCGAAGAACACGAGAACGCGGCCGGACGCAGACGCGAGTTCCTCACCGCGATGTATGAGATGTCTGACCGTCGTTTGCCTGCGCTTGGGTTCGTCAAATACCTGGCTGAGCTTTTCAACACAGCCAATCGCGAGCACGAATACAGCCGCACTCTGCTGAAATTGTTCCAGCTCTACTGTGCCGCTGGAGATTTTCAGCATGCCGGCGAGACTCTCGACCGTGCGGCTGAACTGGATCCTTATGAACCCGGACACGCGAAGCGACTGGAAGCGCTGCGCGGCAAAATCAGTGAGGCGCAATACAATCAAATCGCCAACCATTTCAAGCGTGTCTCCGCGCCGCGCACCGTAGAAGCAAGTGACGCCGTTTCGCGGCCCGTGGCCGGACCGGCTGCTCAGGAATCCGAGCCGACCGTGCTCGAGGACTTCATCCTGCAGGCCGAAATTTACCTGCAATACGGCATGCGGTCGAAAGCTTTGGAGCGTCTCGAACGAGTGAGCAAGCTCTTTCCCGGCGAGGAAGAGAGAAACGAGAAGCTCAAATATCTTTACGTGTCTGCCGGCTTGATTCCCCAGCCGAGCCGGCGCGGTGCAGCCGCTGGGTCGGCCGCCAAAACAGCAGCAGCAAACCCGGCAACGCAGGCAGGCGCCAGCGCGACAGCTCCCGCCTATGAAGAGAACGCAGTCGACAACTTTGCCCGGGTCACCGAGATCACCCGCAATATTTATCGGCAGGCCAGCGTAAAAAGCGTGCTGTTCACAGCCGTCAACGAAATCGGACGTCATTTCAACGCGAGCAGGTGCGTTGCCGGGTTGTGCACTCCGGGCAAGCCGCCATCGGCAGCGCTGGAATATTGCGCGCCCAGCGTGAAGCAGTCGGATGTGATGTCGATCGTGAAAATGATCGCAATCAGCCAGCAGCTTACCGAAAAGGGTCCCATCGCGCTTCCCAATGCGCGCAACGCCCGCGAGCTTTCTTCCGTCGAAGAGCAGATCACCGGACTCAATATCGACTCCCTGCTGCTGGTCCCTCTCATCGATGCCGGCGAGCAATGTGGGATTCTCATTCTCGAGCAGTGCGCGCCGCGTACCTGGCGGCAAACCGATATCGTGGTGCTCCGGACGATTGCCGAGCAGATGGTCCTGGCGGTAAGCAATGCGCGGCTGCGCAGCCTGGTGAAGACTCTGGCTGTCACCGACGAAAAATCAGGCCTGCTCAAGCGCTCCTCTTACCTTGACGTCCTGCTGTCCGAAGTCCGGCGATCTCTGCAGGCTAAATCTCCACTCACTCTCATGCTGATGCATTTCGGCAAGGCCTCCACCCTGGTGAAAGAGATCGGAGAGGGTGAAGTGGAAACCATGATGCAGCAGATCGGACAGAATTTGTCGTCGCATATCCGTCAGAACGACGTTGCTGTGCGCTACGATCTCACCAGCATTGCGCTTCTGCTCTCCGATACAGGCGAGAAAAATGCTTTCCTGGTGGTGGACAAGATGCGGAAGGTGCTGTCGCCGGTGAAGGTTCCGGGGTCGAACCGTATGCCTGCGATCAGCGTAGGCATCGCTGAGACTGTGCTCCAGGAACGCTTCGATCCGGTTGATATCGTCACCGAAGTAATCAATCGCGTGGAGAACGCTCTTGAGATGGCGAGATCTGAAGGTGGGAACAAAGCCCATTCGCTCGCCGCCAATCTACAGGCGGGCACGGCTTAAGCACCTAGAATTCAGAGTCACTCGATTTTTCTTGAGCCAGAGTACGTTTTCTTTTAGAACAGCTCTCAACCAATCCAAATCTGGAGTTCCCCCGAATTGCATTCACAGAAATCCTGCATTCCCCTTTTTGCGTTTTTTGTGTTCACGATTTTCACCTTGGCCGGTTGCGGCGGAAGATCCACTCGCTCCGGTTCAGCGCCTGCAGCCGGTGGAGGAGCGCCTCCTCCTCCCGGATCGTCAGGGTCTGCGACTAGCCCTACGTCCACGGCTCCTGCCAATGCCACGGTGATCAACAACATTGAAGACATGCCGAACTGGCAATTCTGCACGGCTCTGATGGATGGACAGACTTGCGCTAGCGGTCTGGGCAATGCAAGCTCCAGCATGACGGAGCATCAACCTTCTCCATCCATTGATGGCTCATCAGCGAAGTTCAACCTTGGCGGACGCACGCCGTATTCGAACGCTCTCTGGTGGAGATCGGTGGGCGCCAACGATAATGTGACGCACTTCAACTACGATGTGTCGTTCTATACCGACCGCCCGGACCTGCCCGAGGCGCTGGAGTTCGATGTGAACGAGGCCATCGGCGGCGCTCGCTACATCTGGGGTTCGGAATGCGATTTCAAAAATTCCGGAAAGTGGGACGTCTGGAATCCCGCTGCAGGAAAATGGCAGCACACACCACTTTCGTGCCGACAGTTCAGCGCCAATACCTGGCACCAAATCACCTGGGAATTGGAACGCGTCAATCACCAGGTGCATTACATTGCGTTGACCGTCGATGGCCAGAGGATGAACGTTGATATTCTGATGGACCCGCAATCGAACTATAGCGGCGATGACATCAGCGTGGCTTTTCAGCTCGACGGCGACTTCCGGCAGGACCCCTACAATGTCTGGCTCGATCAGGTCACTCTCACCATGTGGTGACTTATTGTTTCCCTGTTGGCTTGGGGGTAGTTTTTGGGGTCCAGGGAATGGTGCTGACCTTTGAGACGTAGCGGGCGGCCAGCCTCCAGGAGTCGCCCTCTTTATTCCACAGATCGACGACGAAGAATTCGCCTCCGTCGCTCTTACCTTTGTAGGTCGACTGCTGGACTCGATCGTAGTTCACCACGACAGCGGTGCCCAAGTCCCGGGCCGACATCTGCCGGATAAGAAATGATTTCAAGTCGTAGTCCCTGCTGAGCACCGCCTGCTCCCAGTCGTCGCCCGGCAGCGGATCAGCATCCGGCATTTCGATTTCAAAATCATCTTCCACTAACGCGTCTAATGCCGCCTTATCCTTCCTTTGGATCGCCTGGAACACCTGCTTTTCCAGACCGGTAAACAGAGAGACCGAGCGCGTCGCCGTGATGATGCGGGGAGTTAATTGCGGTTTGACCGGCTCTTGCGCCACCGCCACGACGACCAGAAAAACTGCAATCAAATTGAGGAAAAGACGCTTCATCGCGAGACATTCTCCTGTGGTCACTCTTGATTGTAATGAAAAAGCCGTCCCGCTCTGCGGGACGGCCCCAACAGCTTCTGAGCTCAGAAAAACTTTCCGCCAAGAACCTGCGCACAGCCACCGCCGCTCCTGTTCTCCCAATTCATCTGGATCATCCAATCGTGCCCGCCAAATGTTTGATTGAACTTTGCTCCGTCAGCCGCGGTCCTGGTCGGCCCGAAACGGAAATTGCATTTATCGGCGTTCTCTTCACCACTACTGTCGAACCATGCGTTCAGATCGGGATCGGAAATTGACTCCTCAGTTTCGTGGGCAATAATGTTGGTCATGCCATCTGCTCCGCCGACGCCCCGGGCCGGACTATTGGGACCGGTGCTCTGGATTTCGCAAGCCGACTGGCAGCGGTCTGGGTTCCCGATGAAGGCCCATTTGATGTTGCTGCCGTTCAGCGTCTGCGCGGTGTGAAAGCCACAGAACTGGCTGCAGAATCCGGTTTCGCTGACGTTCGATGAGGTCAGCACGAGATAGACACCTTTGGAATTCGTCGGCAAACTGCCCGAAGTCAGATGCTCGTTGACGATCGCAGTCAGCTTCTTGTTCGTCAGCTTCGTTCCCTGGGATCCGGTATCGAAGACTTGCCGGCTCAACTCGAGGTTCCCGCTTACATTGCCTATTGCGTCGCCGTAGGTCGAATTGATCTTCTCGTAGCCCGAGTTCCCCAGCGAATTAGCGGCCAGGAAAGCGTCGATGACGCTGACCGTGTGGCTGGTGTTCGATCCCGTTCCGCTCCAGTCGCCGTACCAGATGATATAAACCGGCACCGGATTACTGTGCAAAACTGTACCGCCGTGATAGTTGATGCCATTGCCCAGCACCACCGTCCCGTTGTTGGGCGAGGCGACCGCGGGCATGGTTTCACCAGAGTCGGTGTGGAAACCATTGGGCCTTTGATCTTCGTCCGAATGCAGCACTTTTTGCGCTGAAAGGAAATTTGCGGCGAGCGTGATAGATACGAGAGCGAATGCCAGTCTGATCGGGCGGGATAACAACATTGGAGGGACCTTTCACTTCGGGAATTTTGCCGAGCCTGCTCCAGAGATGCAAGATCCGGATCTCTGAGTTATCTGGCGGCGACTCGTAATCCGGTGCTAAGTAGACCGATTTTTCCGAAAACAAAAACGCCGTCCGGCTTGCCGGACGGCGTCTCGAAACGAGAGAAGTTTAGTTGGTGAAGAAAGGACCGCCGAGGGTCTGGTCGCAACCGCCGCCGCGGCTGTTTTCCCATTCCATCTGGATCATCCAGTTGTGACCACCAAAGGTCTGGTTGAAACGCGCGCCGTTGCTCGCAGTGCCGGTCGGACCGAACTTGAAGTTGCACTTGTCGGCATCTTCGTTGCCCGAGTTATCGAACCAGGCATTCAGATCAGGATCAGTGATCGACTCTTCACTTTCATGCGTGATGATGTTGCTGATGCCGTCTGCCCCGCCTACACCCGTCGCTGGGCTGTTGGGGCCGGTAGCCTGAATTGAGCAGGCCGAAGGGCAACGGTCGCTGTTGCCGATGAAGGCCCACTTGATGTCGGCGCCATTCAGCGTTTGATGAGTATGGAATCCGCAGAATGAAGAACAGAATCCGCTCTCGCTGACGTTGGAAGAAGTAATGAACAGGTACACTCCGTTGGGATCGGTCGGCAGTCCACCGCCGGTGAGCTGGGCGGAGATGGCCGCGGAGATTCTGCTGTTGCGAAGCTTTGTTCCCTGCGAGCCGGTATCAAACACCGCTTTAATAAAATTCAAATGACCGCTTACGTTTCCTGTGTTGTCGCCATAGGTGGTGTTGATGGCTTCATAGCTCGAGCCGCCAAGTGAGTTGCTTGCCAGGAAACCCTCTATCAAACTTGTGGTGGCCGGAGTGTTCGATCCCGTGCCGTTCCAGTTGCCGTACCAGATGATGTAGATCGGCACCGGATTGCCCTTCAGCACCGGGCCGCCGTTGTAATTGATGCCGTTGCCCGTCACAACTGTGCCGCCAACTGGCTTGGCTTCCGGAACCGCATGACCGTCGCCGGTTGGAACCATCCTTTCGTTCTCACCAACTTGATTGGTGCGAACGGCCTGTGCCATTAAAAGGTTGGCAGCCAGGATTACCAGCAGAAACGCAAATACAAATTTCATTTTTCCAAGAGGAAAGCTCATTGAGGTGACCTCACTGTTTAAGAGTTTTATCGAACTCGATACCGCATAGAAATTCGGTCGGATCAAGGACTGTTCCCGGCAGCAGAACTCGATCAATGCCGGCCAGTGTTGCTGGAGTCTACTACGAAAACCCTAAAATTCACAACAGGATTTAAGATTTTAATATTTACGGAAAACCCAAGAGTGTTGTGTGAAGGACCCAAATTGGCACACGAATTAAGGCAGTCTTAATCCTGGGACTTAACATCTCTGTGGTGAGCCGGCTCTTCAGCCCTTAGGGGAATCACGGGATGATTATCTTATGTCCCCAGGGATCGGCTTCTGCGGGTGGGGCTTCCTGCCGGGCTTCAGTCGCCGGCAAAGGCTCGGGCTCCGCTGGGGGACGGGATTGAGCAGGTTGGGGAGCGCTAACGGATGCGGACTCCACCGGCGGCGCGATGGGCTGTGAATCCACGGGCAGCAGGTGGGCATTTTGCGCCGCCCACCTGGCTGCCAGCCCGTTGAGTGGACTCTTGCTGTTGTACTCCTGATACGCGATCATGCGTCCGATGCGAATGATCAGATCGTCGAGACTTTCTGACGCTGCCCAGAAATCGCCGATGCACACCGAGCTGTCGTCGAAATTGGGATGAAATACCGGAGTCAGCATGCGGCATTGCGGCGCCCTGCGCGGATAGCCCAACGATAAATTGACCTCCAGAAGATGTTCGCTGCGCTCCACGATATTGCCGCCGGCGGCCACGTAAAGCCCGCGCACAAAGTATTGGAAGCGGTACAACTCCGGCGGCATGCCCGCCGTGCCCACGATGCGAATGACAGGCCAGTTGGCAAACCGCTGTTGCAGCGATTCGTAATCCAATTTCAATCGGCGGATCCTGGGCGACAGCATAGTCTTAGATCACGAATGCAATTCCCGTGTTTCGGACCACGGTAAACAGTACAGCCACAACGCCCAGCGTTACGATCGCGAACCTGGGCACTTCGAGCACAGGCAAACGGTCATACCGCAGAGCTTGATAACAGAAATAAGCAAACCACAACAGTGCCAACGGAGCAAGCACCGTCAGTAATGAGTTGTAGTGCATGGCGCCGCGCCAGTTCCAATGTAACAATTCGTGCATCGCGCGTGTGCCTCCACATCCCGGGCACAGCAAGTGCGTCGTCAGGTAAATCGGGCAGCGCGGATAAAAGCTGTACTGCGCCGGCGAAAAACGGTACAGAACCGCCAGTACTGCAGTACAAACTGCAAGCATCATTCCTGCGGCAATGCGAACACGCGTCATCCCTGGGGATCCAGAACTCCGGTCTTCTTCCATTTCGCGATGCGCGAGAAGTGATGCTGAAAGTACCACACGGCGAAAAAGAGCGTCATGACGCCGCTCAGATTGAGGCTAATGTTCTCCTGGAAGTTGTAATAGTCCATCAGGTCATCGCGGATGGTGAAGGCGCAGATGAAAAGCAAGACCAGGCCCCCAATACTGAAGAGGCTGGTAAAAAGATGCGGTTCCCCGGGATAGAGCGCATTGAGAAATCCTCTTAGGAAGCCTGAGCCAAGAGAACACGCAAGGGCAAGGATGGCAAACAGCAGGGCTTTGCTTTCGGGCTTGATCTTCCGCACCCACGCAGCTTCCACGATGAACCAGGCCCACCAGAAGAGACCGCAGGTAAAGATGCCGATGAGTAAAACCAGCGCCCAATGGAAATCGGGCGGCACAGGCCCGGCGACCGCCTGCGTCACCGCGCCTGCGTACCCAGGTCCAGCTCCATAAACCGTACCGGCCCCGCCATAAACGGTCCCGGCCGGGGCGGCGTACACCGGCGCAGGAGCCTGAATCGGAATATTGCCGATCACGTGCGACACCGGTACCCACTCGTTCATTCCCTCACTCTTCGTGAGGTCGGTCATGAGGATGTTCCCCTGCGCCACATAGCGTTGAAGATCGGCAAGAGTGTAAGGGCCGTACTGGTTGAGATCGCGCTGGATGTAATATTTCATCTTTCACTCTTGAGCTCAAATGAACTGTCTTCCTGTGCTGTCCCTGTCGATGATGCAAATTTCAATGATCGCCCATATCCACGAAGCAATCGCCAGGTACCCGATGGTCAAAATGGAAAGACACAATTGACCAACAGCTTTGCCTGTGTAGCCCGCATAGAAATTGTGCGCGCCAAATGCTCCCAGGAAAACTCCCAACAGAATGAATGACGTGCGACTCTTGGGTGGAACAGCGTAAGCCATGATGGGCTGCGGCGCATAGGCCATCTGCGGAGCCATTCCCTGCGATTGAGCTGCGTAGGCAGATGCCGCCGCGGTTTGCGTGAACGCTGCCGGAGAAGACAAGTCGCCGTATGAGACCTGCACCTTGGGATCATCGGCGGGCGCCTTGGGACATCCGAATACCGTGCAGCCGCCGTTCTCCTGATAACAATCTTCGTGGTGCGGCATGCCGCATGCAGTGCAATAGATCTTTGCGGGGCCCTGCTCGTCAAAGCCCATCCGGCAGTAGGGACAAACAGTCTGCTCGGCCATCAGTTCCTATGCCTTTCGCGGAAGTGGAATGCATAACGCCCGATCTGGATCAGGTCGCCGCTGGTCAGCACGCGGTGCTTCGTCGGTTGGCCTGAAACCTGGATGGGACCCAGTGCATGTAACGTGGCCTGCCCTCCCCGCATTTCAATGCTTCCATGCTGCGGCAGGATGGATGTGTCCTTGAACAGATAAATATCGCACTGCTGGCTGCTGCCGATCACGGTGATGGGTTTGTAGAGAATGAACTGCTTGCCTGCCAGCGGCCCGGCCGCCACATAAAGCCAGCGGTCTTTGAGCGCGCTCTCCACAATTCCAATCGCAACACCTGTCGCTAATCCGATCAAGCCAAAACCAATCGCCCTGCTTGGGCCGCCCCGTTGCGTCAAGATTGCGATTGGATCGAACAGCATGCCACCCAGTCCGCCTCCGATCACCGCGCCCAGGACACCGAATTTTCCTTTCTTGAACGAACGGTCAACAAGCCCGTAAACAATGCCGGCCGCCGAAGCAAAAACCATCCAGGCGAGGCCACGCGCCAGCCAGAAGGCAGGATTCTTCTCCGTCACGATCCCGAACTCCACGCAGATCTGCCGTCCGATGGAAAAAACGATTCCTCCAGCCACCATTGAACCGAACGAGAGAGCAAGGCCAACGGGAAGACTCAAAGCCCCCCGTTGTAGAGCTTTACTCAGTGATCGTTCGGAGATGCTCTCCGCAATGCTGAAGGCCAGGCAGAGAAATGTAAGAACAAGGGGGACCATCAGAAGCACGAAAATCAGGTTCGTAGGACTCCGCTCCGGGCCGTCCTTGAAGAATGGCTCGGCGATGGCCCAGCCCAGCAGCGCTCCGATGAGCCCTGCCGTTCCGAGATAAAACCATCCCTGGAGAAAGATGCTTCCTTTTTCAGTTTCCGCGAACTCCGGAGTGCCGGGTTGATCGGCAACGTTGCCGTACTGCCTGGCGACGCCCGCAGCTAGCCCGCCCCTTGCCACGGATTGCGGCTCCTGCTGTACGCTGACGCGCTCCAGGTCCTCAAGCGTAATCTTCAAGGGCTTGTCGTCAGTGTTTGCCATTGCTTCCTTTCGTGGGCTTCGGCTTTTCCTGAACCACAGGCGGCGCCGGACTCTGAAGTTCCGGCGTCAACTGCGGCTGCAGTTGCACAGGAGGCACCATTTGTCGCAGGATTGCCTGGCAAGCCTCCACCGGATGCTCAGCCAATTGCTGGCATGTCTGCAGAAGCGGCCCGACACGATAGTCATAAAACATATAGCCCATCGAGAACCCAAGTCCGAGTACTGCCAGATATCCGAGAAACCGGCTGCTCCACTTCACCCATGCGGGCTCATCAGAAGTTGCTCTGATCCGCAATTCTGGTGGCGAATCAACCTCCTCTGCCTCGGCATCATCGTCGCCTGCAGAACCAGTCAACGCCACCGCCTGCGTATAGCCGAAACGCACGCCGGATAGTTTTTCCGTTTTCCCGTTTACCCAGCCGAAACAGCCTTCTTCATCCGTATGCGGATCGTAGACCCATGCGATCTGTTGCGGATTAGAAAAGAAATTTTCGTGGATGAACAGATCGTGTTCCGAGAGAAACACACCGAAGCCGGGATGGGAATGATACCAGCCGACGATCTTCTCGTCGGGAAACTCCTTGTCCTTGATCTTGTAGATGTGCTCCCAGGTATCCTGCGTGAACGTCACATGCGCGCCGCCCTGCGCCGCGTTGATTCCCGCGATGCAGGCCTCTACCAGTGTGCGCTCGTCATTTGTGGTGCCGATGAGCACGCCGCAAACTTCAGCTTTCATCGATGTGCGCGAGTGCTGGCGTATCTGCCGCGCTACTTCGGCCTCTATGATCACCGCCGGCTGCGTCTTGATTTTGATCTTGGCTGCTTTTGCCATTACCGCGCAGCCCCCGCTGCGAGTTGGCCGAGCGCCATTTTCTGGTCACCGGCGATCACGTATGCCATCTCATGCTCGGCTGACCGCGCAACAAAAACATCGAAAAAGGGAAGCCCGAGCCGGTCCAGCGTTCGTTCACCAAACGACTCTGTGCCGGAGTAACTGTGAGCTGTGATGACCGCTCGCATCTGGCCGTCATCCGGGCACCTGCCGCGACCGTAAGCAACTGTTCCGACGGCCGCAAATATTTCTTCTTCCTTTCCGCATCCGGGACAGGCAAGTTTGTGGATCACATCGCGGCTGAATTCGATGGTCACGTCCCGCGCGCCGAGCTGGCTGCACGCGCGCTCATAAAGCTGCTTGAGCGTGAGTCCGGAAGAGGCCTCATTGACAGGACTAATTGTCGCCACCGAGTAATGGCTCATGCAGTCAGGGTTTTCGGTGTACTGAACGCGGTACGAGGTGTGATTCAATCCTTCAAAAACAAATCCCTGGCCGGCAAGGACAGGCAGTTCGTGCAGCAGCTTCACCGCTTCCTGCACCTGAAGGCCGGCAATGATCGATGATATCGTCGGGGTTGTCGGGACCTTGCCCTCGCTCGACTCTTCCAGCGCCAGCAGATTGCACGACATCCTTTTGTTGAGGATGGCCCAGTCGGTTTCGCCCAAGGTGCATTCGTAGCAGGGTGGTTTACCGGGAAGGAAGACGCGGGCCACGCCGTTGATTCCCTCGATTGCACCATCGATCCATGGCTTGCCCATCTTCCAGCAGGCGCGGTTGATCCAGAGGCGCGCTTCGCGATTGTCCAGCCCGGCAATCACCAGGTCGGCCCATCCGAACAGGCCGAGACCAACCCCATGCACTACATCGGCATTCAGTGGATGCACGTGCGCATCCGGGAAAATGTTTCTCACACCTTCGGCTGCAGCATCGGCCTTGGCGCGTCCGACATCGGAAGCGCGGTAAAGAACACTTCGCGAGAGATTGGATTCATCGATCCGGTCAAGGTCGATGATCACGATATTGCTGAAGCCCAGCAGAGCAAGGTTTTTCAGGATCTCGTTGCCCAGCGCGCCCGCTCCGATCACCAGCACTCGCGCTGAACGGAGCTTCTCCTGGTCCCACCAGCCAATGAGACGAAAGCGGCTGAAACGATCTTCGGCCGAAACCTGGGTGAGCGGGGCGTTCATCGCGCTCCCGCAGTGATTTCCGGCTGAAGGCGGAGAATGTCGCCCTCTTTGACTGCGGCATCGGCCAGCGTCTGCGCATCCTGGATCTGGCGTCCTGAATTCTTATGGTGAAACTTGTAACTCAGAGGAGCGCCATCCGGGCCGTTTCGCGGTAGTTGCAGTTTTTCTACCAGCACCGCGATGATGCGGTTTGCGGGCGCGTCATCCGGCAGTTCAACCGGGACGCGTTTGTTCTCGGTGGAATCGTAAACTGTGACGGTAATATTAGGCATTGAGTTAGTCGTTCCTAGTGAGTCGCGGCGCCGCTCTGTTCCCGGCGCACTTTTGTCTGGCGCACGAAATCCGTCAACAAATCTTTTGCGATGCCCTGGCCGGTGACCAGGTCCCAATCCGTTTGGTGCAGAAGCGCCTCGGTGCTGACGGCAAAGTTCAGGTTCTCCGCCTCTG
>Ga0126371_10003573_pt1 | contig 13616 bp, 13 predicted proteins | sample PanSoiMetaPlot_4_FD_110145 | JGI IMG/M metagenome (GOLD analysis project Ga0126371, IMG submission 110145) | Tropical forest soil microbial communities from Panama - MetaG Plot_4 | ecosystem: Environmental > Terrestrial > Soil > Tropical forest > Bulk soil | place: Panama | collected 2016-02-17 | reverse complement strand
GCGGTCGCGGCCGTATGGATCGGCGCGACTCGAGGCGTGCTGACCGTGGAGGCCGGCCACCGTGGCGTGACACGGGTGGTCGTTGCGGATGTCGTTGTTGGGGAGGTCAGCCAGGACCACCACCCAATCTCGGCGCTCGCCGGCACGGCCAGCGGAACGCTCAGCGCGCTGAACAGAACGGAACCCAGCAACAGTCGACGATAGATCATCATCCTAGGCCTCCGTTGGGACTCCCCCAACCTTCCCGTACAGAACGGCGGCGAGCAGCATTTTGTTCCACATTGCCCCCGAACGCGACACGATGGTCTCTGGATTTAGCCGGATATACGGCGATTTCATGGAAATCGTCAGCCCTGTCATACCACAGCTGAAAAATAAAAACAGGTGTTGCGAGCGCGCCTCAGGCCTGAGAGGCGCCCGCCGGCCGTCTCCGCCGCCGGGCGCGAGATCAACGCGCGATTCCGCGGGCGTATTCGACCTTAGTCTACTTGAATGCTCTCGGATCTACTTGAAGGGCGGCAGTACGAGCGGCTCGAAATCGGGCGGGTCGACAGCAACCGGCGCGACCGCGTCCACCTCCGCTGCGCCGGACGCGTCCCCGTCGACGCCACGGTAGCTCGGTCCGGCGGTCCCGGCCGTATTGGCCGTGCGGCTCACCCCGACCCGCTCGAATCGGACTGCTTGCTCTTCCTCGATCACTTTGTCGTTGATCCCCAGCAGGGCCCGGTAGGGCGCGAGCCTGGACAGGTTGATCGTTGGCGCTTCGATCAGCGCCTTGGCGTGCGCCGGCAGCTTGGGATAGTTGCGATGCGCCTTGAACGCCTCGCGCAGATGCCCGCTCGCAAGCGCATCGCAGACCCCGTTCCGGTCGAGGTGCCCACCGAGATTGAAATAAGTGGCCTTGGCGGTCGGAACGGCCCGCCACTGCGGGGGACCGATTTGCTGGATCCCCTCCCCGGCCTGGGCGGGAATCTTCAGCCCTCCGGCACCGGCCTTTGGCGCCTGCACCGTCGTGGACGGCTCGGCCTTCGCTTCCTGCCAACGAGGCGGCGGCCGGCCGCTCTCCGGGGCGGTCTGCCGAGGGGCATAACTGGATACCTCGGCATGCTTTACGCCGGCCGGCGGTTTGCTCGGCTGGAGCCGGCTTGATTGGTCGAACGCAAGCGTCTGGTCGGGCTGCTGCTGAGGAGACGAGGCCGACGCGACCGCAAACGGCGAGAACGGTGTCGGCGGCGGGCTCGGTGACAGGGTCGAGGAACTGCTGGACGGAACGAGCACCGGGCCGCCTGCCGCAACGGTCGCGGACGAGACGCCCGACGGGAAGAGCCGCACCGCCGCCGCCGGCGTTGCTTTCTGGACCGGCGCGTCGGATGATTGAAGCAATACGACGCCGCCCGCGGCCACCGCCCCGCAGATGGTGACTGCACCTGCTATCGCACCGATCAACGGCCAATCCATTGTCTGGCCCTTGGTAAAATTCAATTGGCTGTCCCCGGGTAAATCGGGTAACCCTGGGGTTAAATTATGCTGAAAGAATTATCACACCGAATAGTGGGCCACAAGTTGAAAACAGGCAATTTACACGCGCATCCAGGTGCACCAGATCACCGGATCCTCGTGCTCGAATCCGCCCGCCCCCTGGCGGTCGCGCCCTCCGATGGCGCCAATGCAGCCCTGGCGCGCGCGTCAGGGCGGTCGAGACCACTGCCCGGATCATTCACACCCAGGCTGATAACTGATATTGTGGCGCTTGACGCCGAGCGCCGGAGACTGATTGCGATGCAGAACGTCTCGTGGAAGCTCCTCGCTTGCATCTTGGTCTGCGTTTCGGCATTTGCCGCGCGGGCTGACGCCGAAAACGTCGTCGTGAAACATTTCGAGAACGGCGCGGGCTCGAACGCCGTCGGCGTTGCCGACGCCAGCGAGGACACCGAAATCGACGGTCCGCAGGCGCTGACGAGCGGGGACAACGGCGACCTCTTTCTCCTCGACCAGGTCAACGGCCGCATTCTTCGGTTCGATCCGCGACAGCCGACGACGGCGCCGCGCGTGCTCGCTCTGCCCACCGACGTCCAACCGACCGACCTCGTGGTCCGCAAGAGCGACATCCTCGTGTGGGACGGTTCCGTGCGCACGCTGAAGGCGAGCGGCGGCACCGACGATGGGGCGTCGTATCGCGGATTGGAGGAGACCAGCACCCGCGACGCCGACGACCCCTACGTGCTCTCCGCCTTTTCGCAGATGGGGACGCAGACGCCGGGAAGCAGCGTCGAGCTGCTCAACCCGGAGACCCGCGCGGTCGCCAGCAAGCAGCCGCGCGCCCGCTCCAGGCAATACATCGCCTCGCGTGGGCACGGGCCTGTCATCGTCGACGTCATCCCGGAGGCCAAGAACGCCGCGGCCGCTCACATCGAGGTCTCCGTCCAGGGCGAGACGAGCGCGTTCGCCAAGCTGCGCATCGAGGTCGCCAACCGGCTGGGCGCCGTCGAATTCCTCGAGATCGACAACAACGGGCGAATGTACGTGTTGGGCGAGGACATCCCGCCGCAGGCCGACAAGGCCGTCAGCTTCGTCGCGCGTTACTCGGACGCGGGCGTGCTCGAGGGCATTTACGAGCTGCCGTTCGACAGCGACGTGCCGTTGACGCGCCGGTTCGTCACCGTGTCCGGCGACGGCGACGTCTACTTCCTGCGCACCCAGCGCACCGGCGTCGAAGTGGTCGGCGTGGGATTTCGCACGGCGGGAAAGTCCAAGGTGATCAGCGTGCGGCCCCCGCAGTCCGCGTTGCGCCGGTTCGCCAGCCTCAATGGTCCGGTCGCCGCGGTGCGCCCGGTTAATCGGCAGAACGTGATCGAGAACGCGTTCGCATTCGAAGGCATCCAGTGGAAACTCACGCCGACCGCCTACGGCCGCGATCCCGACACGGCCTGCACCGGCTTCCACCGCGTCCGGCGGCCCGGATACCTGCAGGGCCGGGTTAACCAGGAGGTGCGAGGGGTGCCGTATTGCTGGGGCTGCTTCGGCACGCTGACCCAGATTCGCGCCAAGATCGACCGCGGCGTGCTGGCCGGCAATGTCTGCACCCACAATGAGCCGCGCACCGACGTCGCCGGGGTCGACTGCTCCGCCTTCGTGAGCGCCGTGTGGGGGCTCAACACCCATTTCACCACCGACGCGATCCCGAGCATCGCGACCCAGCTCGAGAATCCCTGGGACCTCAAGCCGGGCGATGCGCTGGACAAGCCGCGCTCGCACGTCATGCTGTTCCTGCGCTTCACGCCCGACCGCAAGGTCGAGGTGATGGAATCCTCGACCGGCGCCTGCAACGGCCGGGTCTGTCGCAATGTGTATCCCTTGGCGTCCCTGCTTGCGCGCGGGTTCAGGCCCGTGCGTTTTCGTGCGCTCGCCAACGACACGACCGTCGTCGCGCAGGCGACGCAGGCGGCCGAGCCCGAGGAGAACTCGCACCCACGTGCGCAATCCCATGCGAAAGGAAGGCGGCACCACCACTGAGCGCCGGCTTTCGGCCGATCGCCATTGTGCAGGCGCGAACGGCATCTGATTGAATGGGCCCGCAGGCTGTGAAATTTTTCACTGCGTCAGCAGCCATTCCCCGCTTACATTCGCAATACCTAATAGATGCCTTGCGACTCGAACTGGGGACTTTCGGCCTCAAAAGCGCCGCAGCCGAGCCCTAGCTTCCCCTTCTGAATACAGGTAGAATTGGCGCGAGCACTGTCTCGGGAGCGGATTCGGCACATGCTGTTCGGGACACGAACACAGGTTGCAGCCCTCGCCTGCGCGGCAATCTTGCTGGCGTGGCCCGCATGGGCACTCGACTGCAAGCCCATGATCGACGACTTCAACGCCGCCGTCGATGCCGGCAACGACGGCGATGCGCAGAAGCAGGTCGACAAGATCGCGGTCAGCGCCGAATGCGGGCGCTATCAGGTGTCGACCCAGATCCGGCTCGCCGCCATGCGACTCTCGGCAGCGCAGGCCTTGATCCAACGCGAGCGGCCGCCAAGCGAATACGAGCGGCCGCTGGTGGCCGCCGAATCGGCCGGGGTGCTCTGGCAGGCCTCCGCGACGCTCGGCGACACCCGGTTCGGCCAGCGCCGCTTCGTCGAAGCCGCGCAAGCGTTCGATCGGGCAATCGAGGTCGTGAAGAACGAGACCCTGACGCCCTCCCCGCCCCCGCGGGCCGATATCGAAGGCATCGTCGAACGCGCGGCACAAGCGCGCCTGCTGGCGGCCAATCCCACCACCGCCAAGGGCGAGGCGAAATTCGTGCGTACGGCGCTCGATCGGCGCGACGGTACGGTGGGCGGATATTATTCGCCCTCGGTGCGCGGCATCGTTCCCCGCACCGTCGCGGTGCCGATCACGTTCGACTTCGCCAAGACCACCTTCACGGGCATCGGCGAAGATGCCGCGCGCGAACTGGCGGGCGCGCTGCGCGAACAGCGGCCCCCGCGCGTCGTCCTTGTCGGACACACGGACGCCCGCGGGAGCGATGAACGAAACATGGCGCTGTCGCTGGCGCGCGCCGAGGCAGTGGCGGCGTTCCTGCGCCAGAACGGTGTCGCCATCGCGATCGAGACGATCGGGAAAGGCGCCCGCGAGCCGATGCAAATCACCGACAAGGCGGGGCTGACCCAGGAAGACATTTTCGCACTGGATCGTCGGGTGGAGTGGCGACGCGACTAAATTGCTTGCACGGGAGTCTTGCCATGCGCCCTTATTTCGTTGCTGCGACCCTGTGGTGGGCCGCGCTTGCCGTCCTGGGAACGCCGCTGAGCGCGGCCGCCGTTACGGATGAGCTCCTCCGGAGCCCGGACGGCGGCGAGGTCCGGGCGCTGATCGTCGGCATCGACAACTATCGTTACGTGCGGCCGCTCAAAGGGGCCGTGGCCGACGCGCGCGACATCGAGACCGCGCTGCGCCGCATGGGCGTGCGCGACGTGGTGCCGCTCATCAACGAGGCCGCCGACCGGACGTCGATTCTCCGCGCGATCGATCGGCTGGTCGCCCGGACGCGCCAGTCCGATCTCGTGATACTCACGATCGCCGGTCACGGCGCGCAGGAGCCTGAGCGGGTGAAAGGCTCGGAGCCCGACGGGATGGAAGACGTCTTCCTCCTGCCGGACTTCCAGACCACGGCGGACGGCTCGCAGCAGCGCATCCTCGGCAAGGAATTCAACCATTTCATCAAGCAGCTCGAGCTGCGCGGCGCCAAGGTCGTGTTCGTTGCCGATACCTGTCACGGCGGCGGCATGGTGCGCGAGATCGATCCGCGCGCGGCCGAAATGAGCTTCCGTCAGGTTCCCCGCTACACGCTGCCGGTCGATCTGCTCAAGCCGGTGGTGACGGCCGAAGAGGAATTCCTGAACGAGCTGGACTTCGACCGCACCGCGTTTTTGGCGGCGGTCGACCGCAAGACCAAGTCGCCGGAGGTGCGCATTCCCGGCATCGAGGGGCTGCGCGGCGCATTGAGCTACGCGATCGCCCGCGCGTTCGAGGGCGGGGCCGACGCCAACAAGGACGGCAAGATCACGCTCAAGGAGCTGTTCACGCACGTCCGTCAGGTCGTCTACGAGCTCTCCGACCAGCGTCAGAACATCGTCACCATGACGTCGCCCGGCCGCGATATCAACACCGACGTGGTGTTTCAGATGACGCGTGGCATCTCCCTGCTGGACAGCGCGCAAGCCAAGCCCAGCACGGCACCGGTATTCGCGGCGACGGATCCCAAGCCCGCCCTGGCACCGGCATCCGCGGCGCCGCCATCGGCATCGAGCGCTGCGAGCGCCGTGCAAACGTCTCGCACCGGACGGCCGGTCAAGATCGCGGCGCTCGACGGCAAGCGCGACTATTTCGCCGGGCTTTCGCCGCGCGAAACGCCGTTCGAGGTCGTCTCGCCGATCGACAATCCGGACTTGATTTGGGATCCCGCCTCGCGCGACGTGCTCGCATGGGGCGACGTGATTGCATACCGCATCGACAAGGGCGACCTGACCAGCGTGATCGATCGCGCCGCGGCTGTCCGGGACCTCAAGCAGCTGTCCACGACGGCACCGCAACCGATCAAGATCGCGCCTGACGACGGCCTGCATCGCAACGAAAGCATGGTCAATGTCGAGGTGGCCGGCGTCACGGGCCGCAGCCTCGTGCTGTTCAACATCGCCGGCGACGGAACGGTGCAATTGCTCTATCCGATCGGCTCGGACGCCACGGTGGTCGAGGCCGACTCGCTGAGCTTTCCGGTCAGGGTCAAAGACCCGTTCGGCGCCGATCAGATCGTCGCGGTCACCTCCAAACAGCGCATGACGGCGCTCGAGCAGGCCGTGCTGCAGATGAACCGCCGGCGCACGGCGGGCCAGGCCATCAAGATGATCCAGAAATATGCTCCCGCCGATGCGCGCATCGGCTCCGCGGGACTGTTCACCGCGCCATGAAGGCTCGTGCCATGCGAGGTCGTCTCGAAAGCAGGCTGCTTATTGCCGTCGGGCTCGTCGCCGCCGGGATTGGCGCGGCTCGCGCGGAGGAGCCCGACACGCGTGGCGTTTATATCATCGACTCGCCGCAATCTGCCGGGGACGGCACGGTTCAGGTGCCCCCGCCGGCGAGCCAGGAGCCGGTTCGGGCAGCACCGCCGCCGGGTGCGTCGCCGGGATCGCAACCGTCCATTCCGCCCGCAACAGCCGCGGCGCCGCCGCTCGACACCGAGCCGCCGAGGGCGTCTGCGTCTGCGCCCCTACCCCCGCCAGCAACCGCCGACGCTCCGCAGCCTCCGGGCTTCGGGTTGAGCGGCCAATCCGTGGGGGTCGGAGCGCAACCTGATGCGTCGCTCGCCCCGTCCGCGCTCAAGCTCACCGTCGAAAACTCGGCTCAGTTGTCGCTCGAGCTCGTCCCGGGGCCCGACGTGACGGTCGGCACGAAAATTTCGTTCCGCGTGCGGGCAAAGAAGTCCGGCTATCTCGTGCTCGTCGACATCGATCCGAACGGCAAATTGACCCAGCTCTATCCCAACCTGCAGGCGCTTTCCGGACCGAACAGCCGCCCCAAGTCGAATTTCATCAAGGCGGGCCGGACGGTCGTCATTCCAGATGCGGTCGATCTCCGCGCCGGCACGGAATATGTCGCGGCTCCGCCATTCGGACGAGCGACCATCGTTGCGGTTCTCAGCGATCGCCCGGTGCAGATGCTCGATTTGACCGATATTCCACGCTCCATCACCGATCAGGCCGCGGAAGTCGCATATCTGTCCCACATGACGTCCGAGCTGCGCATCCTGGGTGAGGACGGCGCGCCGCAGCAGGCCCGTTGGTCGTTCGACGCGAAGAGCTACGCCATTCGAGGATCGCGGTAAGCGCGTTCCGGTCGTCCGCGCAAAGGCGCTTCAAGCGGCACCCTCCCGTGACGCCACCAAAAAAACCCAGCCGCGATGGCATCGTTAAGCGGTTGCTCGACCGCCGTCATGATGTTCGAGCGAGCGAGATTGCCTGCAAGTTTTTTGCACGACGTGGAGTTTCTCATGATCAATATCAATTATCCGACCGTGGAACGCACCCTGAAACGCTTGCGGGCGCCGCTGACGGAGCTCGATGTCTCTGCCCGCTTGGCCCCACCTCTCGTCAACGCCTGGCTCGCCGACTACGGGCGAACGACGCCTGACTATGATGTTGTGGAAACGACGGACGCCCGCTTTTACTATCTGTTCGACATCCAGGCCGAGCGCCTGATTGCCGCGTGGGGTCTCAGCAAAGGGAAAGACACCTCTCCGCGATCGATCATCGAGACCCGAATGAAGGGACACCCCCTGAAGAATACCGTCCGCGGCAAGCGCTATCATCGCGGACATGCCATCCCGCACACCATGGGCGGGCGCACCGACATCAATCTCGTTCCCCAGCTGGGCGTGATCAACTCGGGGCCGTTCCAGGACTTCGAGCGCAAGGCCGTCGCCACGCCTGGCGCGCTCTATTTCACCTATTGGTCCTATCCGGGCAACAGGACCCAGCGGCCTTCGGCGGTTCAACAGGGATTGCTGGTCGGCGGCCAGACACCGGACCTGGTCGACTTCCGAAACTGATCGGATAACCGCATCAGCTGCGAGTGTGACTGCGTCATTGCCCGCGAAAGCGGGCAATCCAGTACTCATTGATCGTTGGCGAAGACGTTGCCGCTCTTCACCGTGCAGCTCTCGCCACTGGCGGTCGCCGACTTGAACTCGACCATCTTGTGGATGATCGGACTCCAGGTGAGGCTGGTCTCCGCCCCAGACTCCTTGGCAAAGGCGACCTTGGCCGCGCAACTGGCGAAGCCGGCATCGAAATCGACCACCATCCGCCGCATGCCGCCCTGCTGGAACGGCTGAAAGAACGTCATCGAATGCCCGCTGAAGCTCGGAACGCGGGCGCGAAACAATTGGGAATTGCCGGACTGTCCCTCGACCTGCTCCGAGCTCCCGGATCCCGCGCGCGTCGTATTGGTCAAGCGACTGAACACGCGACCCGACTCGCCGACATAGAGGCTCATGACGTGGCTCGCCTGCACGGAGCGGAATTCCGCCTGGCCGACCGTCCGCTGGATCCGACTCTCGTTCCACGTCACGACGACCGACTTTCCCACCAGCTGCTGCGGCGGCGCGGCGTGCGCCAGGTCCGACAGGCTCATGCCGGCGCCGATGCCGCAACACAGCAGTGCCGCCCGGCACCATCCCGGCGCAGCCGCGGAGAAAACGACTCGGCGCATCACAGGCCTCCACCCCGTCGCGAACCGGTCTGCGCCAACCACGCAGCGGCTCGCCAAATCAATTGTCGGCAAAAGCATTTCCCGCCTTGATCTGACAACGCGGCGAAATCACGTCGGTCGACAGGATATGATACATGCGGCCGTCCATCGCGCGATGATATTGAGGCGCGCCTCCCTCCTTGCCGTAGATGACCATCAGCGCGCAGCCCGTGAAGCCGCCGTCGAATTCGACCAGAATGCGCCGCGCGCCACTTCTCATCTTGCTGTCGGAGATGAGCTGGCGACCCTCGAAGCGGGTGGATCGGGCACTTGCGCCCATCCCGCTGGTGGTCGTCGCCCCGTCCGGTCCCTGCAGCGAGCTGTTCGAACGTCCGCTTCGCGGGTTCCGCCGGGTGAATTCGCTGAACAACCGGCCGGCGGTGCTGATGTAGATCGCGAAGTTCGACACCGTCGTCGATTCGTGAACCTCTCCACTATCGGCCCTCTGCACCCGGTGCTCGGTCCAGGTCAGTACGACCGTCTTGTTGTAGAGCGCGGTGGGCGCGTCGGCGGCGGCATGTCGGGCACATGCAAGCAATGCGGCCACGATGACGGATGCGAATCCGAACGGCTTCATGTTGAACCGAAACCATCTATTTGGTGACGCGGCAGCTCGATCCGGCGGGTTGCCAGCTCAGGATTTCAATCGGCACGCCGTCGATGGCGGACCCTTTGCGGATGTCGCCGCCGCCGACCTCGCGTGCAAACGGCATCGAGAACGCGCAGTGCAGCCCGTCGGCGCCGCGGGTGAAGGCCAGGGTCAGCTTTTGCCCGCCGGAACCGCCGCCGCCATGCACGCGCAGCCGAACCAGGCTGCCGTCGGAGAAAAGCCAGACCAGATCGTCGCCCGCCCGGTTCTTCGCCGGCTTGTTGAGCGTGAAGGTGCCGGACCCGGTCGGGCCCGCACGCGACCCATGCTCGGATACGAACGTGTTCCCCACCGATGTGGTGATGGCGTCGCCGGGACCGATCCGCACCTCACCCGAGGTATGAATTTCGCCGGATCGCATCTGGCCGCCGCGGATGAACCGCTCGCGGTGGACGGCTTCGAAGTGCACGGTCGCGCCCTGCAACTCGGCAAGGGTGACGGTCTGGCCCCAGCCCGGCGCCGGGAGCAGCGACCACCCGAGACCGAGGGCGGCGCCCATGGTGGCGGAGCGGAGCGACGTCATGGTGGCGGCTCATTCGCAGAATTGCCGGCCGTCGAAGACAAAGCATTTGGCGGTGCGCGGACTGACGCGGAACGCCACATGCGATCTCGGCGTCCTGTGCGGCAGGGAGCCGATCGCGCATGATCGGCCATCGCTGGTCAGGTTGAAGGACACGCTGCCGCGGCGACGGCCGGCCTCGAGGCCGAGCCAGCAGGCGAGCTGGCCATTGACATAGATTCCGATTCCGTCGCCCTGAAGTCCGGGCCCGCGTCGCGCGTCCTGGCTCTGCGCCGGCGTGGATACGAGCGCCAGGCCCAAGACGAGCAGGCCCAAGACGAGCCAGCAGAGATGGGCGGCGGCTCGCTGGGCGGCGTGCGCCGAGCCTGTCCGCAGCGTGCGCGTCACAGCGATCATCCTAGCCACTCACTCGCAGAATTGCCGGCCTTGGAACTGGAAGCATTTGCCGCCGCCTCCTCCCACCCGGTGCGGCGGCTTGGCTTCGGGCGTCACGGTCCGCTTCTGCTCGGTGGCGACCTTGGCGACGCAGGCGCCATTCCGCATGACCTCGCCCGCCGGGCAGACGATACGGATGCAACGGTCGCCGTCCGCCCGCTCGCCCGATGGGCATTCGAGCGGGCAAACGCGCTTGTTGAAATCCTGTATGGCCTTGACGGTCGCGGGCGTGGGATCGGTGTCGGCAAGCTTGGCGGGCGCGAGCTTGGCGAAGTTCTGCAAGGCCGTCCGGGTCGTCGCGCCGTATTCGCCGTCGACCGGGCCGGTGAAGCAGCCGACGCGCTTGAGCTCGAGCTGCACCCAACGCGCAATGTCCCGGCGATCGAGCTGCGGCGCCGGCGGTGGAACGGGCGCCTTCGCGGCTTCCGCAGCGAGCGCGGCCACGCGCTGCTCCGCGTCCGCGCGTCGGGGACTGTTGGGAAACTGGGCGATGAAGCGTCTCAGCTGGTCGGGGTCCTTGGTGTCCTTGACCAGGGCCCACATCAGATCCTCGACGGAGGGTCCGGGCGGCGGGGGCGGCGGCGGTGGCGGGACAGCGGCCAGCGCCGCGATCCGCGCCTCCGCCTTGGCTCGGAGCGCACTGTGCGGGAATTCGGCGACGAAGCGCTTGAGCGCCGCGATATCGCTGCTGTCCTTGAGGAAGTCCCACGTCAGCTCATCCGCCTTGGGTGTGGGCGGCGGCGGGGGTGGCGGCGGCAGGGCCTTGCTCGCCGCGTCGAGCGCGGCGATGCGCTCCGCGAACTTCCTGTCGGCCTCGCGCCGGGCATCCGCTTCGCGCTCGGCCGCCTTGCGCTGCTCGTCGGCCTGGCGCTCCGCCGCCTTGCGCTGCTCCTCGGCTTGCCGCTCCGCGGCCCTGCGCTGCTCCTCGGCCTGGGCGCGCGTCCGCGCCGTCAGCTCGATCATCTCGAGGCGATATTTTGCGTCCTGGACGCGGGGCGAGAAGGGAAATTGCGACATGAACCCACGAAAGGCGCCCGGTTCCTGGGCATCCTTGATCTGCTCCCACGCCGTCGCGTCCGACCGATTGAGATAGAACTCGCCGAGCAGCGAGACGACCGTCTCGGGCCGTTGTCGTCCGCGCGTCTGTGCGGTCACGTCCTGCGCGACGCGGCGAAACATCATCTCGATTTCCAGCCCCGCCTCCTTCATGTGCGTCAGCAGCGCGGTCGTGTAGGTGCTGTTTCGGCTCTTGCCGTCCTCGGCGACCTGATCGGCGGCGGTCGCGTAGGACACCACCATCCCCTCGGTCTTGTCGATCCGCGCCAGACCGCGGACATTGGCGAGGGTCCGGGTCGGGCCGGCCACCGCGCGCACGAAACGGTCGGCCACCGGGTTGGTCCGGCATGCGTCGAGGATGAGAATCTTCGCGCCCTTGGCGCGTTCGATGGCGAAGCGAACGGACTCCAGGTCCACCATCTGGTAAGGCAGGCTGACCTCATCCTCCAGTTCGGCGTCCGTCGGCATGAGATAGTTGTGGCCCGCATACTGCATGGCGTGGCCGGCGTAGTAGAACAGCGCCGCATCGGCATCGGTCGCCATCCGCGCGAACTGCTGCAGGCTGCCGTCGAATTGCCGCTTGTCGGCATCGACGGTGAGCACGACCTCGAAGCCGAGCGACGTCAGGAGCGCCGCGACGTCGCGCGCGTCGTTCAGCGGATTCGCCAGGCTGTTGTTTGGATTCTTGTATTGCGCATTGCCGATCACGAGCGCGACCCGCCGCTCCGCATGGGCGGCCTCGCTGGTCGCGGCCACGAGAATCAGCCCCCAGATGAAAATGAGGGCGGATGCAAAAATCTTCATCTCACCTCCCCGGAGACGTCGCCCAGATTCCAAACGCTACATCGCTTCAATACGTGCGTTTGTGAAATAATACCTGAGGAAAACCAATGGAGCGGCCATATCGGACGCTTCGCAGACTACCGCCATCCCGGACCGCGCGCAATGGCCGCCCGATCTCCCGCAGCCCGCATAATTCGCCGGCCAGCGAACATCCCGGCGAACCGGAACCGGCGTCGACAAGGATGTGCGCCGCCTGCCCGACCCGGGCGTTGTATCGATTGAACCTGACCCGTTTTCGTTGATATTCATATCCGGCATATTGCCGGTCCGATCGCCCGATCTCGCGACAATGAACCCGAACATGGAGAGTGCCACGGGAGCCCCGCCATGCATGACCATCCCCGGGTCCCATCGATCGCGATCCGCATGTCGCGATGGCGGTTCATCGCCCTCCTCGCCTTGATGCCGGGCGCCGCCCCGGCCGCATCCGCCCCGGCCGGTCTGCTGGGCCGGTCGGTCGTCATCGGCTGGACCGATAGCGTCGTGCGGACCGCGGAAGGGCAAAGCATAGCGAGAACGCGCAATTGGGCGCATGAGCTTCGCATCTATATCAGCAGTGCCGGACGCCCGTTCAGCCGGCTGCAATCGAATGCGTTCGGCCCGCGAAAATCGTGCGGCCGCAGCGTCAGACCAGGGGCCGGGCGACACGACGGCCTCGCGCGGCGAGGCCCGCTCCGTGCATTTCGAAGGGCGCGCGCTGGTCGTCGTTTCACTCCTCGAAAGCGGCGCCCGCCGCATCCTGGTCGACTTCGACGCCGCCTACGCGACCTGCACCGCGACAGTCATTTACGGACGAGAGCATGGCGCCACCATACGCCAGACCGGTCTTGGCGGCCTCAAGATCCAGGTGCACTCGATCGAGAGCTCGTCATTCAGCTGCGCGGTGCGCGAGGGCAACGTGCTGACCGGCCCGTAAAGGGCTATCGTCTCGAAAAGCCCATGACCTCCTTGGAAACCTATGTGCGAGCCGTCACTTGCTTGCCGGCGCATTCGGCCTAATACTCGAGATTTCGAGTTACCCCGATGTCACACGACGTCGATTTGTTCACAGCCGGGTGCGGCAGCTTGACACTGCCATATTGCTCGCAGCGCATCGTCGGATAGCATCGTCGAGATACCTATTAATCAAGGGAGGATGCCATGGCCCTCAAGCATGCGTTTGCGGCGGCGATCATTGCCCTCGGTGCCCTGCTCACCGCCAGTGCCTTTGCGCAAACCTCATCCGTCCGGTTCCAGATCGGCGGAACGGCCCGCGTCGATTGCGAACGGCCCGTCAAAGTGAACAATTTTCCTCTCGCCGTCGAAGGCCGGGGGGTC
>Ga0126371_10003572_pt1 | contig 13618 bp, 13 predicted proteins | sample PanSoiMetaPlot_4_FD_110145 | JGI IMG/M metagenome (GOLD analysis project Ga0126371, IMG submission 110145) | Tropical forest soil microbial communities from Panama - MetaG Plot_4 | ecosystem: Environmental > Terrestrial > Soil > Tropical forest > Bulk soil | place: Panama | collected 2016-02-17 | reverse complement strand
GCCACGGCGGCCGCGTGATAGACGCTGAACTTGCCTTCGAGGCCGGTTTTCGGCTCCTTGATCGCGGTGATCTGCATGACGCGCGGATGAACCACAACCTCGACCCGCTCGATCATATCGGCCGTGGGCCGGCTGCTGTTGCGCAGTTGGATGCAGCCGTCGATCACCGGATGAACCACGAGACCGCATGCAAACGGCTTGTAGCTGTTTTTCAGAATCTCCCATCCCTCGCCCTCGAGGGCCGTGGAATTGCGCTCGGTGCTCAACACGTTGAGCCAGCCGAAATGGGCCTCCAGAGCATGTTCCGAGGCGGTGAACCCTTTGACGGCCAGATGCGCCGCGGCGAGCCCATTCTGCGCGGCTCTCCCCGGATGGAAACTTTTTGCCATGGAGCCGAACATCTCGATCAGTCCCACGGGCTGGGCTGCCGCAAGGCCGAGTGCCCAGCACATTTGCTGCTCGTTAAGGCCGAGCAGTTTTCCCGCTGCCGCGGCGCTGCCGAACACGCCGGCCGTACCGGTAATGTGCCAGCCGGCGTCGTAATGCGCGGGCACTACCGCCTTGCCGATCCGGCATTCGGCCTCGACGCCGACCACGAGTGCCTCGATGAAATCCCGCCCACTTGTTTGTTGGAATTCGGCCAGTGCGAGGATCGCGGGCACCACCGGCGCGGCCGGATGAATGGTGGTTTGGGCGTGGGTGTCGTCAAAATCGAGCACGTGGGAGCTAATGCCATTCAGCAGCGCGGCATGGAGCACGTCCGGCCGCTCGAGGCGACCGAACAACGTAGCCTGACGTGCGCCGAAAAAGGCCGACAGGGCCGCCACCGCATTGGCCACCGTCTCATGTTGAGAACCGCCCAAAGCGCAGCCGACCCAATTGAGGAGCGTGCGTTTGGCTTCATGGCGGACCGCCTCCGGTATATCCGCGAGGCGCGCTGAGATGATGAACCGCGCCAGCTTCCGGGTGAGGTCGTTTGGGAGTTCCGCTTGCTTGAGTGCCGTTTTAGAGGCCTGCGCTTGTGCCTGCGAGTTTGCGAGCGGGTCGCCGATCGCCGCAGCCGTGACGGCCAATCCGGCAGTGCGCAAGATGTCGCGGCGGTCCGTTTCGTTCATGGCTGGCCTCCGATTGTGCAAAACCAAAATTGCGTGTCCGTATCATGGCGGTGGCGTCAGAGTTCGGCTTCATGGTCCCTTCAAGCTACCCTCGCAGCTTTCGGAGCGGTCTGTCGATAGATCGTTCCGCCGGAAACATACCATCTGCCTTCTTCCGCGCTGTGGGACTCTACTCAAGAACGGACGTGGAAGGGCCTTGGACGTGAAGCACGCCCCCGACCCGTGCGAATGAGGCGCGGTCTCCAGCAAGTCGGCGTCACCGCTGTTGTTTAAAGTATCTCAAGTCTGGTGGAGGCTGATCTCTCTTGGCAGGCATCAAGCGGCCATCCGCGCTTAGAAAATAGTTTTCACTACCGATGATGACATTTGCGTTGCCCTCGTTGCAACTCGCTTCAGCCCATCGTGGGCGAGGAGTTAGGTTGCGCCGAAATGTCTTGTCGACGCTCCAAGGCCGCGTCAAAGCGTGGTCGAATACCGTGATCTCGTCATGGAGGAGGTTCGGATCGCTTTTGTCGAGAAAGAACCGCTCTTTGAAGATCGACTGATTGTCGAAGTGCAAAGGCAGGCCTGTGTGGTCATACGCGCGTGGGCCCTTGAACGGACCACGCGTCTCCACCTCGAGGGCGTAGTAGCGGCCGTCGCCGTCCTCAGCGATCCATTTGCCGATTGAATAGCCGAGATAGGTAGGATCAATCTCGCCATCCTTGGGCCAATCCCGTCCGTCAGTGAAAATTCGACGAAAGTCGAGCTGGTCGTCGGCATTACCAACAATGTAAGTGGTTTCAGGCGTGATAATGTATTCCATCCGTGGCGCCGCCATGGCGCGCGGCATGCCGCCCGGGATGCAACGGGCGGTCGGATAGTTGCCAAGCCCGCCCTTGGCCTGATCGGCCATGCTGTGTTCGAGCACTTTCTGATACTCGGCAGTGAGCGGGGCTTGCTGCCACGGCCCCGAACGCTTGGTTGGATCGAACTTTATGATTTGGTCTCCGAACGGTGGGTTTATGGCCAGCCACTGACCTTTCCAGTTCGGGTACTTCGAGTCATCGGCTGCGCCCACGCCGTCCATTATCGCGATCAGAACGACCAATGTGAACGCACAAATGGAGCTGCGACAAGCCATTCTCAGCCTCCCGGTATCTCGAACAGCTGATTCGGGGCACTCCATCACTTCATCAGCATCGACGGATGCAATATCCTCGTCGCTGCCCCATAGCATCTTCCCTGAAGGGTTTCGGACAACGGCCCGGTGCCCGCTGCACTGTCGTCATGGGCCGTCATCTGAAACCCTACACATTTCCGGACTCCCGCATCGGAACAAACTCACGCCTAAAAACGGCGGCCTGCGTGATAGGTGCGGGCGGGCAGATTGCGGATCGTCTCGGCCGCGTTCCATCCCGCGTTCATCGACAGGCCGCCGGGGTGCGACTATGCCGCACCGCTGCAACTCAATAAAAACTGCTGAGTTTGACTAGCAAGCAGCTGGGGTGCTCCGAAGTAGAGTAATGGAGTATCATCATCATGATGCGTAACATAGCGATCGGTTTGGCGGCAGCAACCATCGCGATAGGCAGCTCGGCGCTGAGTGCGTCGGCTGGCCAGGAGAGCGGCATCAGCAAGGGCATGAGCAGGTCTGCCCAACGCGAGCATGGTAGGGGGGGCGCGCGCGAACTCGCCGACCTCACCCCGTTGCAACGCGAGCGTCTCAAGGGGATCGCGCGCGAACGCCTCGCCGAGCTTTCCCCGCGGCAGCGCGCGCACCTCAGGAGGATCGCAGGCCAACTCGCCGACCGCGAGCGTATCATGGCGATCACGGGCGGACGCTACGCTGAACTCACTGGGCTGCAGCGCGCGCGCCTCAGGAGGATCACACGCCAACTCGCCGACCTCACCCCGCTGCAACGCGAGCGTCTCGGGGGGATCATGCGCGAACGCTACGAGCAGTTCAGCCCAGTCGAACGCGAGCGCTATCGTCAGGGTCCCTACGGTCGTCGCTGAGCGAGAAATCGCCGCGGACGGTTCGACGGTGGCCGTCAACTGGCTCTCCGGCCACTGAACCGGGGGCCCTTTTGATATTCTGGAAGGTACAAAAACATTGGGTGGCAGCCGCGTTCTTTGTAGCCCGCGCTCTCCTCGCACCCTGCCGAGCGCCTCCACTTCCGTATTTGGCCAGTGTGTCACGAGTGCCCCTTGAGTTGGGCTAACGGTACGAGAGACGAAGCAGGGCCCTTCTTGCGCCAGGATAAATCCAGAAGAGCAGAATGATATTATGATCTGAAACCTTTTGTAGCGATCCAGAGGGTTCAACTCCCTTCCGGTAAAGGCGAGCCTGCCCGCCGGAAGCGAGCCTTGCGGCTGTGCTGGTCGCTCGGCCGCTGCATCCCCTTGTCAATCCGCACTACTTGTTCAATTCCCCCAGAATGGAACGCTCGCCGTCTCTTGCCCACGCAATGGCAGCGCTTGCAACGGTGAACTGGTCGTCGAACAAGACGCCGTCGCTGATGGCACAGAGAACACCCGAGGCAATGACAGATGTCATAAGCTCTCGGAAATCCGAGTGTGTCACGAAGCTCACCACGCTATCCCTTCCCGCTATCACCTCCCGGAGCCTCTCGTCCGATTCAACGACGGGGCCAGCCGCCCCGAAGTAGTACTCGAAGCCCGCTTCATGCCCCTTGTACTTACAGGGAAGGAATCCGGAAAAAGCACGGACATCGAAGTCCGTGTCGAGATCTATATCAAAGCCGTGAGTCCGAAGCGTTTCCGCCCACTGTTCGGGCGTTGGCATCCGTTCGCCAGCAAGAAACACCTGGATCACCACCGACATATCATCCTCCGTATACTTCCGTTCGGGTCTAACAGATTGGGGTTCAATGACGTGCCGGCACGATGCTAGGAAGTGCCAAGGGAGACCGGGCTTCACGGTACGCCCCCCTCGAAGCTCGCCTCGCCGGACAATGCTGGTGCCTTGGCACTGACGTTCGCTCATCCGATCGGCAAGGCAGACCAAGGGTGGAAATACGGTCGCGCATCAAAGCCGATGCGCGAGTACGAATTCGATCCACTCAGTTGGGATCGTCTTAGGTAAACCGACGACGCTGCCCTATGGAGGAAAGCAATGGCACGAACGCCCTATCTTCCTGACCGGCCGCCCGGCGGACACGCGCGTCCCGACAGCCGTTGACGCGCGCGCTCTACTGCAATGCGGGTGGCGATGTCAAATCGCGAGCGGGGTGCCGCTCAAGTCTTCGGCCCGCTCCACCTTGATGAGCACACCGAAGCCGGTCTTTTCCGGATCGCTCTTTTTCTCCGGTTCGATGAGCCGCTTCCAAATCTCCTCATATATCGGGCCGGACTTGTAGATTTTCGCGGTGCCGTAGAAACGCGCAATGCCGCCCCGCGGCAACAAGCCGGATTCGCGCAGTGGCGGCTTGCGGAAGAAGACGGTGACCTTGGTGCCATCCGCCAGGTTGGCATTGGTCGACCCTCGGCCGCGCTCCCACAGCGCAAAGTGCTCGTCGTCGAACACCATTGTGCTGCCCCGCGGGGTGACCTGGGCATAGCCATTCGGTAGCGTTGTGCCGATCAGACAGACATGCGTCGGATAGGCCGTGTTGATGTGTTCGTGCAGAGATTTTGGAATGGTCATGTACCCTCTCTGAGCGCCCTCGGCGAGGTCATCCGGGCGTGTCGACAAGCGGTGGCAGAGTTTCCTCAACATCAACTTTCAACCACCAAGTTTGCTGCGGCACAAGGGCCCAGCCGCGTCTTGTGCAAGCATCGCGTCCACCATCACGGCCCACGCCAAAATCAGCTCCCCATAGCGCTCGCTGCTCAGCCGGTGTCCCACTTCCCGCGACTTCGTGCCTTGGCACTTTTTGGACGCCGGCCGCCTGCGCGCCTCTCGTCATTGCCAGCGTCCAAAAACCTGCACAGAACGGGTCATTGGCCTCCGTGGGCGCACCATCGCGAAACAAACTTCAGTTGCTCAAAAGCTCCGGCACGGTCGCCTCCAGGCTCTCAAGAACAAGGGCACGGAAGCCCTCCTTCGCCGTCGGACTCAGCGTTGCGTCCACCGTCGGCCACCATGTTTCGTCAACCTGCCGGTAGGGCTTCATGTTCCGGCCCAGGAAATTCTTTCGGCCGGTCACCGCCGGATGTTTCGTCAGCAGCGAGAAACTCTGCCCATCATAGATGTTCATCGTAAATTCCGCCCAGGCAGAGTACCGGTCGCCCTGTGAGTGGATTCCAAGACCATCAATGCGCTGGCCATTCTGGAATCTGATATTGGTTTTCATGACGACGATGTACTGATCACACTTAGTGGCCGCCGTGATCCTGCCGAGGATGGCTCTGACGTCCTCTGCGGAGTCGTAGAACGGATTGCGATCCTCTTCGAGGACAGCAAATCCCTCTTGGGAACGCTCACGCGCTTTAGATTGAAGTGCGTGCCAAGAACGGCAGAAATCTTGCTGAACACCAAGTCGTCAATGCGCCAAGCGTCTATCGGAAGCTTGCTGTCTTCATTGTTGAAAACGGTGAACCCCGTCTTCGTCACCGTGAGCGTGTCGCCGATGGCCGAGACGACGCCGACGCACTTGCCGACATCCTTCCTTGCCTCCTTCTTTGGCGTTGTGACTTGTGCCAAAGCAAGGCTGGCGAAGGCGGGAGCGAGTGCGAGGATGACGACGATGCGGCGGCAGACGGGGCCCGCGATGGCGGCAGCGCGTTTGAGCTGCATGAAGATCCCCCCGATCGGATAGCAATAAACCAAATCTGGTATTTTTCTACGTTTTTTTCATTGTAAGCTCAATTCGCCGGCCGGAGCTCACCAGCAAGTGGACAGACGAGCGGCAGCTGTAACTAATCTCGGTCCTCCTTTTTGCTTCTTTGGAGCTTCTGGGAACCGCTCACGGTACTTCGCGGGCGCGCGAGACTCGGTCCGTCCTGCAAGCTCAGCACGAATGAGGGGATCCGACTCGATAGCGACCCATCGTACGGGTTTATGCCTTCGTAATAGAAAATTTATAGTGCAACAGTCGGTTGAGCTCTTTTCACGAGATGGCCGTCGAGTTCGACGAGGCCCTCCTGGAGGCGATCGAGCAGGCCAGGGCACGACTGCGCCGACAGGGTTGATGCTCGAGCCGCTTCCTCTGTCCCTTCATATACCCAGCAAACTCGATTTGATTTCATCGTTGGCCCACAGTTCTTTCGGCCGCGCCGAATAGACGATTTTCCCCTTGCTCAACACGTGCACGTAATCGACCAGCCTGAGAGCCAGGGAGGCATTTTGCTCGACAAGAAGAATCGAGAGGCCTTTCTCTTTCAGCTTTTCGATCGCTTCCCACACCCCCTGGATGATGATGGGCGCAAGCCCCTCGGAGGGCTCGTCCATAATCAAGCAGTCAGGGTTCGTCATTAGGGCACGACCAATCGCAAGCATTTGCTGCTCCCCCCCTGAGAGGGTCTTGGCGCGCAGGTAACGTCTTTCTTCCAAGCGTGGGAAGAGCGCGTAGACGCGCTCCAGGTCCCAGCCATGACGGTCGATGTTCCGCTCAGCGACCACAAGATTTTCCTCGACCGTCAGCGTTGGAAAGACACGCCGGCCCTGGGGCACGAGCCCCATCCCGCTGCGCACGTTTTCGTACGAAGCAGTCCGGGTGATATCCACTCCCTTGAAGAGGATCTTTCCGTGGCGCGGAGGATTGAAACCGACAATCGAACTTACCAGCGTCGTCTTGCCCACGCCGTTGCGGCCCAGCAGCCCGAGGATTTGCCCTTGTTCCAGTCGCAATGACAGCCCCTGCAGGACATAGGCATCTCCATAATAGGTATGAATGTCCTGGACCTCGAGAATCACCATGAATCAGCCGGTCCCCAAATAGATTTGTCGCACCCTGTCGCTGCGGCGGATCTGCTCGGTCGTTCCTGCCTCCAGCACCTCACCGAAATGGAGAACGAAGATATGTTGCGCAACATCGAACACCACGTCCATATCGTGCTCGATGAGGAGAATCGCGAGGTCGGGGTCGAGTCGTGCGAGAAACTTTGCCATTTCGCCCGATTCGCCAGATGAGAGGCCGGCGGCTGGTTCGTCCAGTAGCAGAATCTTCGGATCGCTGGCGAGAGCGAGGACAATTTCAAGTTGACGCTGCTCCCCATGGGAGAGATTTCGCACCTCGACGTCCTTCCGGTCCTGGAAGGCGACCCGCTCCAGAAGACGATGGGCTTTCTCGTACACGTCGCGGTAGGAGGTCATGAACCGCCAGGTGACGAACTTCGTCTTGCGCACGCCCTCGATCGCCAGCAGCACATTGTCCAGAATCGTCAGTCTGGGAAACAGGCTCGTGATCTGAAAGGTCCGCGCCATTCCCAAACCGGTGCGCCGGTGGCTGGGCCAGGCCGTGACGTCCTGACCAAACAGGATGACCCTTCCGGAGGTCGCGGGCAAGATGCCGGTAATGACGTTGAACAACGTGGTTTTGCCAGCGCCATTCGGCCCGATGATGGCCTTGCGGTCTCCCGGAAAAATCTGCAGGTCGATGTTCCGCAATGCGCGGACCCCGCCGAAGCTCTTGCACAGCCCTTCCAGCGCGAGAACGGGTTCTCCCCGGTTTATGTAGATTTCCCCCCCCACTATGAGAATTCGCTGCTTGGCAGGGTCGCCCCCACATTGTCCTTATGTCGGTGCGAGCCCACTGCTATCGCTTTTTCACGATGCTTCGACCCCTTCACATTGGCTGAAGCGAGCCATCGGGCACGCAGCGTAGAGCCACTGCATTCATCGGTCCGTTATTCACAGAATTTACATGCGGGAAAGTCCCGGCTGTAAACCGGCTGACTGAGGAACTTATCCTTGTCGTACTTCCAAAACTGGCTGACGTTCGGATAGGTCTTGATCACGGTGTTCCACAGCTCCTCCTTGTCGTAACCGAACATCTTCTTTTTTTCGACCTTCTTTATGTAGATGTTCTGAAGGGGATTCCTCATGTCGTCCAGGCTGACCGGACCGCGCACGGCGTCCACCTTGACGCTTGCCAGCAGCTTGACGAACTCGTCGGCACCCGGCCACTTGCCGCGCGTCTGCTTCATGACCTCGTGGATCATCTGGGCGGTGGTATAGTTGGTCTCCGAGAAGTAAGACGGAACCTTGCCATACTTCGCGCGATACATCTTCACGAAGGCTGCGTTCTTCGGGGTGTCCAGCGCGGCGCTGTACTGAAGCGCAGACACGTGGCCGATGACCTCGGCGCCCATTGAGGGCAGCGTGAACTCGTCGTAGCTCGTGCCGCCGCCGATGACAGGCTTCTTGTTGCCGGCCGCCGCCAGCTGCTTGGGAAATTGCAGCGACATCGGTCCAACCATGAGCGTGAAGATCGCATCCGCGTCCTGCTTCATAGTCGGAATGTAAGGCCCGAAATCGATAGCATTAAGCGGAGGCCAGATTTTCTGGATGATCTTGCCGCCGCATTCTTCGAATGTCTTCTGAAATCCGCCGACAGACTCATAGCCGAAGGCATAGTCGGCGGCGACGGCGACGATCCGCTTGTACCCCTGCTCGCAAGCCCACTGGCCGAACGGATGGGTCGGCTGCGAACTCGACCAGCCGGTGCGCACGACATAAGGATACTTGGCGGCGTCCCGCTGCGTCAGATCATCCGAAGCCGGAACCGACGGGATGTAGACAACCTTTTCGCGCGTGCTGATCGGCGCAAGCGCATATCCCTCCGACGCCAAAACACCGCCGACGACCAGGTGGACTTTGTCCTGGCGGATCAGCTTTTCCGCCTTCAGAACCGCCGTCGGCGGTCTCGCCTGATCATCTTCCAGGATGAACTTGATTTTGGCCCCGGCGAAGTCCCCTTTGACCTGTTCCGAGTACATCTCGAAGCCGTTGACCATGTCCTTGCCGACCTGGGCAAACGGGCCCGTCATCGGCGCAATGAACCCGACGATCAGCTCTTGCGCCGCAGCGCCGGTCGTCATGGTGGGGCTCACCGCGAGTGCGAGAAACCCACCCATCAACATCAACCCGGTACGTCTGGGTGACTTGCTTGTCATAATTCCCACTCCTTTCCGCTCGCTCGCGATTTGGACTTCACCGTTCCCCTCAAATGCGGCGCCAGCGCAACGTTTTCCGCATCGGTAATCTTCCGCCAGTGCGCCACTCGCGAATTCGAACGGGAATGCTCATCAGGCCGCCAGGCAGATAAAGGATGACGAGGATATAGACTCCACCAAGCGCGTACTGCCACCACGGGACAAGCGTACTGAGATATTCACGCAGAAAGACGACGACACCGGCGCCGATAGCGCCACCCATCAGTGTTCCCGAGCCTCCAAGGACGACCATCAGCAGGGCGTCGACCGAGGTGGTCAGAACCAAATCTTCGGGACTGACGTGACCGTTCGCATGGGCCCACAGAACTCCCGCGAGCCCGCCGAAAGCGCCGGCAATGATGAAAGCAATGTATTTGTGCAGCCACGTATTGTAGCCAAGAATACGCATTCGGACCTCTCGCTCACGAATGCCTTCAAGACTTCGCCCGAACGGCGATTGAACCAGGACATAGAGCATTGCCAGCGACGCGACAAAGAAACAAAACACCACATAAAAGTAGGTGACGTCGTCAGCAAGTCGGATGCCGAATTCGGGCCTGCCGGGAAGATTGATGCCGTTGTCGCCGCCGGTCACGGAATTCCACCGGTAGGCAAGCCCCCACACGCACTGCCCAAGGGCGAGGGTGATCATCAGGAAATACACACCAGTCGCGCGGATGGCGAGCAGTCCGAAGATCGCCGCCGTCGCCGCCCCGATGGAGGTTCCCAGGACGACCACCAACCAGAAACTCCATCCCAGCCCGAAGCTGTATTTGGTAGCCAGGATCGCCGTCAGGTATGCTCCGATGCCGAGATACGCCGCCTGTCCGAGCGAAGGGAGCCCGGTAAAGCCGAGCAGGATGTCCAGGCTCATGGCGAGGACCGCGAGAACCATCGCTCGCGTGATCAGCAGGACGCCAAACGCATTGGTGTGCGGTGCGATAAGCCCGACCGCGAGCAAGACGCCGATGACCACGATTGACTTGCTGCGGCTGGACATGGCAGTCACTCCCGTCCGAACAGGCCGGTCGGTCTCACCGCCAGAATCAAGGCCATCGGCGCGTAGAGGGTAAAATAGGATATCTCCGGGAACAGCGCCTTGCCAAAGTTATCTGCAAGCCCGACTACGATCGCTCCCATCGCGGCGCCCCCGAGGCTTCCCATTCCGCCGATGATCACCACCGCGAAGGCGATGGGCAGGATCTGGAAGTCCAGCCCCGGATAAATCCCGAGGAAAGCCCCGCCGATCACACCTCCCAATGCTGCCAGGAACGCTCCCAGAGCGAAGATGAACATCGAAATACGGGAAGTATTGATTCCCACGCCCCGTGCCATAGGTGCATCGTCCACGGTCGCGCGAATTGCAGCGCCCAGGCGGGTCTTCTCCATGACCAGCCACAGGATCACTCCGATCACCGTGGCGATGCCGATCATGAAAATCCGGTATCCCGGCAGGTACAAGCCGCCGATGACGACGCTCTGAGTGAGGCTCGCGGGCGGAATGATGTCGAGATTATCGCCGCCCCAAATGTCAAGCGCGGCCTGCTGAAACAGAAATGCGAAGCCGACCGTCAGCAACACTTGCCGCAGCGGGTCCGAGCCCAAAGGCCGCAGGAAGACGCGCTCCATGACGAGGCCCAGCACAGCAATGACCAATGCCGCGAGCGGTATGGCCAGCGCCCAGGAGCCGGACGTCCAGATCACTGAGAGCGCGACATAGCCGCCGAGAAGAAAGAAAGCGCCGTGCGACAGATTGATGATCCGCATCACGCCGAAAATCAGCGAGAGGCCGCTGCCAACCAGAAATAGAAGGGCCCCGTACGAAATTCCATTGAAGATCTGGACCAGCCAGAATCGTGTATCCACGGGGTCCCATTCCATCGCCATCGGTACGATGGTGACGCTAGCGGCACGCTGACGTTATTACAATAGACGCTTAAGGCAGCAGCGCGAACAATACCGCACACTGGCGTAGAGGCCCCGGAGCGCCTGTTAGGCGCCCTGCTCTCGTTTTTGGTCAAGGCCGAGGCGGGCGAGCCTCGGATGGTCCCCCAGCCGTCAGCGTCGATTTTGGCGTGCGTCGATCATTTCCGGTCCCCGACAGCCGACATGTCGGAGCGCTGGCGACAGCGGTAGCTGGCGCGCTTCACTTGATCCGCCGCGGCCGAAAACGGCTAGCCTGGCGACCCTAGTAGAGGGAGTCAAAATAATGGTGGCTCCACTTCCAGCCAAAGAGAAACTGCAGATTCAATTTCGCAAGAGCTTGCGACGCGGTCACACCAGAAACGCTGAATTGGACCCGGTGATTTCCGAGGGGGGCCGCGATCATGGAGCCAGCGGAAACGGCCATTGTCCGTGTGTATTCAACTAAAGGGCAGCACTACTGGTTCACCGATCGACGGTTGTTATCCGAGCACGATGACGGTATCCGCGAACTCGTACGCTACCAATCCGTGATCAAAGCACTGGATGTTTAAGGATTTTTGGACGGAGCGAGCGAAGTCGCTGCAGTCCCTAGAAGCAGCCACCCACTTCAATTTCGACCGACTTGAGATCGAATCGCACGACCGCCTGGTCGTTCTGGAAGGCCTGGATCAGGCATACTCCCCGGTCCTTCACTTCTTGCGGTGGATTACGCGGCCTCCTTGAACCACAAGTGTACTGTGCTGAGCAACAGAGCCCGACGAGCGCCCGGCGGAATGTAAGCAACCGGAAAGGCAAGCGGCTCCAGCAGGGGCTCGATGCAAGCTCTCTCAGCCTGGAGGTTTGCCCGGCACGTGCTTCGCAGAAGCTTCCTCAGGCTCGGAAGGCGTGCTGGCAGCTCCAGCAATGCGCACAACGTCGCCTTGCGCGATTCCGTCGGGTGGAGTCTCGATGACCCGATCCTGGGCATCGAGCCCTGTCGCGATCTCAACCACTTTGCCCAAATCCCGGGCGATCGTCACTGTCTTAAGGAGAACACGATTTTCCGGCCCAATCGTTGCGACACGCAACCCGCCTTGATCGAAAATCAGTGCGCTCGCCGGGACGTTGATGGCCAGTTCCGGGTGGGGCAGTTCGAGGCGAACATTCGCAAAAGCGCCCGTCATCAAGGCTCCGCTCGCGTTGTGGACGACGAGCTGCATCCGTGTGGTGCCGGACGCGGTGTCGACGGCCCGTGCGGAGGCTTCGACGGTCGCTGAGAAGCTCCGTCTGGGAAATTCCGGAACCGTAATCTCCGCCTTTGTTCCCATTTCGATGCTGGGCACGTAGTTCTGCGGCACGTTGACATAGACACGCAGTCTGCTGGTATCCGAAACGACGAACAACGGCGGCCCATTGCCACCAGCGCTGATGAGTGCGCCGACGTCGGTCGAGCGGGCGGTCACGAGCCCGTCGAACGGCGCGACAATCCGCTTGTACTTTTCCAAAACACGCAACATGTCGAGATTGGCCTGTGCCGATTTGACTAGCCCTTGCTTATTGGCGAAATCGGCCGCCCTCTGATCGAGATCCTGTTTGGACACGGCGCCCGACTGGGCCAGCGACTGCCCGCGCTGAAGCGTCGCGTCGGCCAGACTCGCGTTGGCCGTGGCACTGGCGACATTGGCCTGGGCTTGCATGATCTGTTGATCGACATCCGGTGCGTCGATCTCCGCAAGAAGTTGCCCGGTTTTGACGGGCGAGCCGATGTCGGCTGTCCAAGTCTTGAGGTAGCCGGAGACGCGCGAATAGATTTGGGCCTGAGCATAAGCTTCAAGGCGGCCGGGCAGATCGAGCGTTGTTCGGTTGCTACGGGTATCGGGAACTGCAACAGAGACCGTCGGCACGGCTTGCCTTTCGGTCCATTCGACTAAGCGCGCGTCGGCCATTTTGCGCGTGGTGATCCCGACAACCACGACTATGGCGGCGAGAAGGGCTGCCGCGATGGCGCCCAGTCGCAGCGCCCGACGCGACGCGCGCGGCGGCAAGGAGGCAGCTTGAACGGACTCAAGTGACATTCGGGCCTCCGACCGCCGGGGCAGTCCCTCTGCCTTCGCGTTGATGCAGGATACTGAAGACGACCGGCACGAACATGAGTGTTGCTATGGTCGCGAAAACAAGACCACCGACAACCGCCCGGCCGAGCGGCGCGTTCTGCTCTCCGCCCTCGCCGAGGCCAAGCGCCATCGGCGCCATCCCGATGATCATGGCGAGTGCGGTCATCAAGACTGGGCGGAACCGCACGAATCCCGCATCCAGGGCGGCGACAACCGGATCACCGAGCTGAAAGAGGCGTTCGCGTGCGAAGCTAATGACGAGGACGCTGTTGGCGGTGGCGACCCCCATGCACATGATTGCGCCGGTGAGGGCGGGGACCGACATGGTGGTCTGCGTGGCGAATAAAGTCCATACGATGCCGGCGAGAGCAGCCGGCAAAGCAG
>Ga0126371_10003571_pt1 | contig 13619 bp, 6 predicted proteins | sample PanSoiMetaPlot_4_FD_110145 | JGI IMG/M metagenome (GOLD analysis project Ga0126371, IMG submission 110145) | Tropical forest soil microbial communities from Panama - MetaG Plot_4 | ecosystem: Environmental > Terrestrial > Soil > Tropical forest > Bulk soil | place: Panama | collected 2016-02-17 | reverse complement strand
GGGGACGCGATGGGCAGCCGCGTGCAAACCGTATTCCGGCTCGAGAAGAACGGCGCTGGCGTAGGGAGAAAGTGCGCGCACGACGATAGACTTGAATTCCTCAAGTTGTTCGCGCGGGACGGCGGGTTTCTCTATTTTCAGCTCGGCGGAGAACAGTTTTCGCAGCCCATCGCGCTGGTCGATGGCAAGCGCAGCAATGACTCCGTGGGAATCCGAGACGGATTCAAGTCTCTTGCGCTTGCCTGGCGACAGCTTCACTGCGATCCTCGGTTCGAGAGTTGTATACCGCCCAAAGGCTTTCTCTTGCGAAAAAAAGGGGCGAACCGACGGCCGCCCCTTTTTGGCAATTCTAATTGTTTGCGTCTCGACGAACTAGAACGTAATCCGAGGCCGCAGCCGCTCAGCGTCAGAAGGTGAGCCGCAAGGCAAGTTGAATGACGCGAGGATCATGCGCCGGATCGAAGATAATGCCAAAAGTGCCGCAATCCACACAGGTATCCGGATCGCCCATCCCAGTGCGGTTAAAGACGTTGAACATATCAGCCCGGAACTGAACTCCCACCCGCTCCGTAAGTCGCGTGTTCTTCACAATCCCAAAATCTTCGCTGCTGTGGCCGGGACCACGGGTGCGCGGCAGGAAACCGGGAGAATTGCCAAAACGAAGAGCGAAGGAGTTGACGGGTGAAAGAGGTGGAGTCGCAAACGCGAGGGGATTCAGGTACTGCGTCCCATTTGTGACGTCCAAACCATGCGTAGGCACGGTCTGGGGCACCCCGGAGATGACATCCCCGCGCAGTCCCGCAAAAGAAAAAAAGCCGGGGGAGAAAGACGACGTGATGACCAGCGGGTCGCCCGAGAAGTAGTTCTGAATCGCGGTAACCTCCCAACCAGACACCAAACGATCGAGCGTGCCGCCGCTGGTCAGCCATCGTCTCCCGCGTCCAAAAGGTAGCTCATAGATCCATGTGAGCTTCAAGAACTGCGGGAAGTCAAAGCTGGCGATCGCCTTTTCCGCCTTACGGTTATAAAAGTCCTGAACCACCTGACTCCCTGAGGCAGAAAGAGCGCTATCTGTGTCCGTAAGAGTCTTGGACCACGTGTAGGCGGCGATGAAGCTCAGGCCATGGCTTGTGGTTTTGCGACCCATCAGTTGTAGAGAGTGATAGGTGGAACTCCCCATGGTCGGATAGTTGTTGACCAGTCCCTGAAACTGAGGAAAGGGCTGGATAGCCGCAGCCACGGTTGTGTCGTAGTTGTTGTTCTCAAAATCCGGATAGGGCAGCCTGGTGATTCCGAAGCTCGCCAAGATCGGACCATTCACCGGGTCGGCCAAATCCGTGGCTAAGTCGTCGGCGAGAATGTCTCCTAAGGCCGTGTATTTCGCGGGCGCCTGGTTGAATGAAGAGCCGAAGTAGCCGTTGAGAAGGCGTGTACCTTTTGAACCCACATAGTCGGTCTGGAGGAGTATCTCGTAGGGCAGCAGATACTGAAATCCAGCACTCCAGTTCTGTACATACGGTTGTGCCGCAGCATTCCTGGGCATGAAGTCGAGAAACTGCCCGTTGGCCGATGCCGGGTCACGATTGGGAAGGGCAGGTCCTGTATACGGCGGAACACCGATCTGCGCCTGTGCCGGCAAAGGAGCGGATTTTAATGCCGACAAATACGTGACGGGATCCTGGCTAAATCCGGTTGGGGAGGCTCCCCGGTTCAAATTCACGGCACTGTTGAATCCGAAAATGTTCTGGCTGCCGAAGTTGTTCTCGATAGGGGGACCATAAGAGATCCCATATCCACCACGAAACACAAGATTTTTGCGGATCTCGTAAGCAAGGCCGAAACGCGGTCCTACCTCTTTGAAATACCAGTCTTGAAAAGAATTGCGGTGGAGGCAGGTTGAGCAGCGACCCAGGAACACCAAAGCGCCGGGGATGTTGTCGGCACCAGGGTTGGGAACGGTTGGGTCGAATCCAGACTCACGGTTCAGTACTTCCCTCTGGGGCACTGGAATCTCCCAGCGGAGTCCAAGATTCAGAGTTAGTTTGGGCGTGGCTTTGAAGTCGTCTTGAGCAAAGAAGGCATACACACCAGCGCGATAGCCTGGCTCAGTCGTGTACACGGAGCGGCTTCCGTGATTTACGGCCCCCAGGATAAAGCTGGCAAAAGGATGGCCCGTTGACGAAGTGAAGCCTGGAAGAGACGTCTCGCGATCGGTGAAAGAGAAATCGCCCGAGAGAGGACCGGGTTCAAAGGTGTTATAACGGTAGCGGCGGAATTCCCCACCAAACTTCAGGCTGTGCTTGCCTCGCAAATAGCTGAACGTGTCCTGATAGACGTAACTCTCGGACGGGTCAACGTTCTTGCATCCGACGCCAAAAAGCGGAGCTACGGGAACATGACCGCTAAAGCGCATGGGTGGGAAACAGTCATTAGGGATGCCAGGAATTGCCAATTGGGGAGTGAACTTGGCGTTGTCCGTGATGTTGTTCTTGTTTTGAAAACGGTTATAACCTATTGAGAATTCATTCACGCTGCGGGCGCTGATAGTCCATGCATGGGCGATGCGAACCTGTGGACCGCCGACGATCTGGCGCTTCACGGGGTTGATGGGCTGTCCGGGGAAAGGTAAGAATGTCCGACTGCTGTTCCGGTTATATCGGTCCCGATTATTCCAAGTGAAGGACCCCCACACCTTTTGCTTGCTAGTGAGCACATGATCGATCTTGGCGGTATAGGCGTTCCTTGACAGGATCGGGCAGCAGCCACTGAGTCTGAAGTTGTTATTGGTGTTTCCAGGCAAAGAGGGGTCCGGGATCAAGGGGAGGAGAACGGAACTGGCGTTACTGAACTCGCCGGCGGGAATGACGTTCAGCCGCGGGCCGACTTGTAAGGGATCACGTATGACTGCGTTGGCGTTTGCCGTTAAGCCGGTCTTTGGGTCAACCTGTCCGGCCGTAACACGACGAGTGGTTGTGGGGTCGTAGATCTCATTCTTGAAGACCGGCCGGCCCAGCGCATCGGTGCCGACCTGAGCTCCCAACCAGGAACTGAAATCACCGCCCCTCATGGCGGCCGTCGGCAAGGTCATTTTGCCGGCAAACTGAAAGCTTCGGAAACGATCGCCTTCGTAGTTGAAAAAGAAAAAGGTGTGATCTCTTCTGATTGGGCCGCCGATGGTCCCACCGAAATTGTTCTCTTTCTGATTGTTTTTGGGCGTGCCAAACGTGTCCGCCAGCACGCCGGCAGCGTTAAACACGGGGTTCTTGTTGTATTCAAAAAGCGACCCATGAAATTCATCGGTTCCTGACTTATAACTGAAATTGGCAATCCCTCCGCCGGTCTCCCCATACTCCGCCGAATAATTGGACGTCTGCACTTTGAATTCGCCAATTGCGTCCGTGCCCGGACTGAATTCATCCAGACTGCCTCCGCTCAGGTCGTAGCGGCCGATGGTGACCCCGTCAATAAGGATTTCATGACTAAAAAGCTGTCCGCCGTTAATCGAACCGGAAAATGTATCGCCAGCGGTCCCGGGAAGACTAGTAAAGATGAAAGTTTGTAGTTGCCTTCCTCCGTCACCAACTTCGATGGGCAGAGTCTCAAATTCCTGAGGGCTTACGGCCGAGCTAACCTCTGCAGTAGACGGCGTGAGTAGCGGGGTCTGCGAAGTGACCTTCACTGTTTCCGATTGGTTGCCAACCTGCAACGTAAGATCAACGGTGACCACTTGTGCGACGGGCACCAGAATCTTTTCCACTACTTGTGTCTTGAATCCTGGCTTTTGCGCTTCCAGTCGGTAGCTCCCCGGAGGCACCGCGACCCTGTAATATCCGGCGCTACTGGTTGTGGCTGTCCACTTCACACCGGTTTCCACGTTTGTGATGAAGAGCGCGAGATCGGGAAGTACCGCACCGCTTGAATCCTGTACCGTTCCTGTTATCGCCCCAAGATTGCCTTGGCCTAGGACACTGTAGCTGCCGCAGAAGAGAAACGCCGTAAAGGCAAACACACAAAGAAAGGCAGTGCTGCGCTTCAAAGGACACCTCCAACAACTGCTGGAGGGTGTATCACAATAAGAAAGCAAACACAACAACAAACAAAAAATGAAATGGGCAAAGAAAGCAGACGAAAGTATAGGCAGCGCTTATGCTTTCGTTTGCTTTGACTGGCGAGGCAACAAGTCCGTATACTGGCCTGCAGTGGAAACGGTGCATGACTCCTAAAGCCCGCCTTTTGACCGAACAGCGGCGAAGAAACCTTCTGGATCTGGTCGACGAACAAGGCCAAGTTACCGTGGCCGATATGGTGAAGCGCTTTGCCATTTCGGCGGTTACCGTGCGCAGCGATCTCGACGCGCTGGCCTCCCTTGGCGCGGTGGTTCGGTCACACGGCGGGGCCGTTCGGCGGCTTGAAGCCACACAGGACTACCCGCTCCGCACTAAAGAAACCCTGCATCGGGAGGAAAAGGTCAGAATCGGAAAGGCTGCTGCCGAATTAGTGCAGCCAGGGGAGACCATCATTCTCGATTCAGGTACGACCACGGCGGAAGTGGCGCGACACTTGAAACGAATGAAGACGCAGCCCCTAACGGTCATCACCAACGCATTGAATATCGCCATGGAGCTGGCCGATCTCGCCGGTGTCTCGCTGATTATGATCGGCGGGTTGCTGCGCCCGGTCTCCTATTCGTTCGTAGGACCGCAGGCGGAAGCGATGATGAACGAGTTTCATGCGACCCGTCTTTTCCTTGCCGTCGACGGTTTCGACTTGGAGAATGGCCCTTCCACGCCGGATGTGCTCGAGGCCCAGCTCAACAACGTGATGATCCGCTCGGCACGCGAAGTGAATGTGGTTACGGATTTCAGCAAGTTGGGCCGCCGCAGCGTTTCGAGAATCGGGCCGTACGAAAGAATCCGGCGTTTGATTACCGACAACCGGGCTCCTCAGGAATTCACGGAAGGGCTTCGCAACAGGGGCATCGAAGTCATCGAGGTTTAGCTTGAGGCGTAGCTCCCGCGAGTGCCAAGCGGCTGAGGTGATAGGACATCCCCGTTTCCGGCGCAAGCAATGCTTCCCGCAGCGACCCATTGCCCTTCTCCCCATCTCCGAGCGCAATTTGCAAAATCCCTTGGGTATAAAGCCACCAACCCGATGGACTATTGGTTCGCACATTGGACTCTGCTTGCGACAACGCTGAATTAAGGCGCGCGTGCCAGTTTTCTGGATCATAGCCATCGAGATTTCGAGCCGCGGCCCACGCCCAAACAATGTCCGCCGGTCCCTTCAGTTGAGCCGCGCGGCGGTAAGATTCGTAGGCATCCTTCTTTTGGCCGCAGGCTAGCGACACTTCCCCGAGCTGAAAGTTGCTTCTCGCCGAATTCAGAAACGGCGCCAGCCCGTCTTGCGTAAACGCCAAACCGTTCACGGGAGAATCAATGGAATTCCGAGCGGCGAGGGCATCTTTGCAATGGTTTGTTCGCGCGAGCGCCAATGCCCGCTCGAGGTTGACCTCGATCCACACCTGACGAACGTTCGTGCCGCCTTCTTCACGGCCAAAGAAGCGGTTCTTGAACAAGTCCATGGCGGCTTCATAATTTCCTTCTTCCGCACGGTTCAAAGCCAGCTCGTAAACCAGCGGAGTGGGCATCCGGCTCAAGTCTGGGTAGCGCTCCAGCACTTTCACGCGTTCGTTTGCAGGTTTTCCAAGCAGCGCCATCGCCGCCACTGCACCGGAATAATTCACTGTGTTCAACGGGTCGTTCGCGATTCCTTCGTCGAAGGCATTGAAGGCCAGGGCGAATTCGTGCTTTATGTTGAGCAATGCCAGGCCAGTGCTCGCTTGCAAGACCGGGATTTTGGGGTTGAGCTCGTGGGCGCGATCCCATTCAGAGAGGGCCGCATCGGTCTGTCCGCGCGCGAAATGCCATGTTCCTAAAAGGTAGTGCGCAGTTGCGTCTTTTTCATTCTTTCGAGTAGCCGCGCGAAGTGCCCGCTGCTCTTCGACGCGGCTCGGGAAAATGTACAAAGTCGAAAGACGGGAAGCCTGCGCGTAGTCCTTTTCCGGAGATTCGCCGAGTTTCTCGCGGCAATATCCGCGAAAGTAGGCAACCAAAGGATGATTCTGGGGCGCGACAGTGCCAGGTTCAGCTTGGTCGGGTTTTGCGGCAGGATACTCCCGGCTGAGCACCTCTATTGCCTTTCGATAGAGCCCCAGGCGCGCGTATTCGTAGGCAATGTTCAAAACGCGATAGGGGTCCCCGGCCAAATGCGCAAGGTCTGGGTTGCCGGTTTCTTCGCGGAGGAAATTGCTCAAGGGAAAACGCGCGAGTTCCGCTTTGGCCAGAGTCTCCGCTTTGGTCTCTCCTAGCGCCTTTCGAATTGCCGCCAGTTCTTCCGCCGCGCGCAAATCTTCGGGAGCGGATTGTAGACCGAGCGTCAGCAATTCTTTGGCTTGCTCTAGTTGGCCCGCGCGCGCCTCGACTTCCGCGAGACGCACTGCGGCCGCAGCGCGAAAATCAGGCAGCCGCAGCGCTTCGCGGTAGGCGTCGGTTGCCGCTTCCTCTTGTGCGAGGCCTTCATGTGCAATTCCCAGATAGTAGGAAATTTCCGTGTCGCTGGTGTTTCGGTCACGAACCTCAACAAGACGCGGCAAGGCTTCCGCAAAGCGACTCAGGCTGGCGTCGAGGCGTCCTGCCGCTTTTAGTAATTCAAAGCTCGTCGGGAATTTCTGAAGGGCCTTCTCATAGGTCTGGACGGCCGCTAGCAGGTTGCCGTCGAGCTCTTCGTTTTTTCCCAACTGAAGCCAGTCGTCCGCAGTTCTCTTGTTCTCTTCCGGTATCCGGTAAGAGACCTGGGGGCCAAGTTTGATCTGGGATTCCGGAACCCAATCGTATTGACCCTCAGTCTGCTTCAGCAACAAAGCGCCGTTTCCGTCTTTGAGTTCGAATGTGAGGCTCCCGGCGCCGGTGGGAATCGCAATCTCTTTTTTCCAAACGCGCTCGGGGGTCAGATCCACTTTTTCTTGTAGCAAGCGAGCAGTTCCATTGGAACTGGTCTTATTTAGGCCACTACCAGGCTCGTTTAGAATAGTGATCGTCGCCGCTGAAAACTTCGAGTTGGCGTTGAACGCGACGTTCAAAACGCCGTTCTTTCGCTCCAAATGAACCACGCCGGCGAGATTGGCTCGCGAGATGCCGCCCGTGCCGCGGACCGGCATCCAATACTCTTTGAACGAGATCGCTTGTCGCGGCTCCAGGAACGCGTAGGTCTCCTGGTTCCGAAACAGGCCTGCTTGCAGCTCGACGTAAGCGCTGTCGTTGTCCGACAGGGCCTTGCGCCAGTCGAGGCCGTCCGCGTCCACGCCCCAAGACCAGATTTTCTTTGCGGGAACTTGTAGATACTCGGCAAAATGCGCGGTGCCAGTATTCGTGCGGGGATTCCACACGCCCATGAAATCTTCACGGCTTCCATGCGTGAACAAGGAGACCGGCCCATCCGTTTGGTTGCGGATGACGCTTAAATCCTTGCCTTGGGCATCAACCGGCCAGCGCTGTACCTCGGCAAATCCGTGGGCAGCCGCAAAGCGCTGAGGGTATTGGATTCGGGAGTCGTCCCAAACCTCGACACCAGCATTGTTCCACCAATAAAAACGGTGGCGGACGTCGCTACGGTTGCTGAGCGTAACGCGTTGCTCCAAAACCGTGGAGCCCGGGCGCAGAGTCAATTCCACCGTCCACTCCATCCCATAGACTCTGTCGATGTTGCCCACCGTAACCGAAGCGCTGCCGTCCGGATGTTCCGCGAACGCGTAGTTCACCGGCGACATGGAGACCCAATTGTGGGAAACCGGAAAATTGAACTCCACACCAAAGGCCGCCCACGCGCCTCGATAACCGATTCGAGCTTTCTTGATCGAGGGATTCGCGTAGAACACTGGCTGGCCGCTGATTTTGTCAACGCAGGTGTAGAGATGACCGCCGATGTCCGGCAGCACGGAACATTTCAAGTACTCATTTTCGAGATAAACGGCGCGCCACTCGTGTTCCACCCGCGTGTTGGTAATTTCGTTTCGCAGCGCGTAGGGATAATTGAAGCGGCCGGTTGAGAATTGATCAAAAGGAGGATTGGGATTTGGCGCCCCTTCCTCGTAAGTCGGAAGCTTCAGGACGCCCTCCCATACATGAACTTGCCCGCAAATCGGTAGCGAGGAAAGGAGCGAGAAGACGAAAGTGAAAGCGCAGCGCGCTACGGAGAAAGAGTTTCGCTGGCACCGCTTCCAAGCCATCTGTACCTCAGTATTTATCTGTTTGTCCTCTTGTTCTTGTCTGGCTGCCGCCGTGATCCAAGGGCTCGTTCATGAAGGAGCATGCAAGGGAAACTTTTCTACCACTCGATTGATAATTCCTTCTTCGGAGGGGGAGTCGGGATGTAGACCTTCCTCCAGGCATCTGAAAAAAGCAAGAAGTTGCGCCACGACGACGTGTATGGCCAAGTCATCGTCCTCGCCGAGTTCGCTCAACCCGCGGCACTCGATAACCTCGTCGCCATTTCGGGGCGCGGAGTCCGGGATGTTTTCACCGACGATGACCTTCAGCAGCCCAAGCCTCTTGCGGTCCAACTCGCGCAGCAAGTCCAACTCATAAGCACGAATCGTGCGATCGGACGACAGGTGACACACAATCAATGTGTCGTCGCCCACGTAACTCATGGGGCCGTGGCGAAAGCCCAAGTACGTTTCGCAAACGGTTGTCACGCGCCCAGCGGTGAGCTCCAGCATCTTCAATGCCGCCTCGCGAGACGCTGCGAAACGCGATCCGCTCCCGAGAAACACGGCGCGCCGGAAATCCGCGGCGGCAATCCTTCTGAGCACATCGAACCTCGACCGGAGCAATTCGCTCGCAATTTGGCTCAACTTTTCGCACAGCGTGCGGTACTCATTCGCTCTCTCGAGCATTCCCAGGAAACGTACAGCCAGCACTAGGTTGGTGAAGCTGCTGGTCATGACCAGGCTCTTATCAAGCGTCTCGCTGGGAAGGGTGATGACCCGCACATTCTTGGTCTCGTGCCAGGCCCGGGCTAATCTTCCTTGCTCATTGCAGGTCACCACAATGTGCCGAATTCGCGGCTCCGTGCCCAGCAACAATTCGACGACCCCGCCGCTCTCCGGGCTGTCGCCAGACCTCGCCACCGAGACAAGCACTCCGGGCCTGCCGGGAGGAAGGGCCTTCCCGCCATACATCAGGAGAGCGCCGCCGCTGATGGATTCGGTCGGGATGCCAAGCGCGGTTTGCAAAGGGAAACGCACGCATTCCGCGGCATACTCCGAACTGCCTGAACCAGTGAGCGCTAGACTGTGAATTCCCTTCAGCTCTTCCTTGAGGGCATCACCTGAGGCCAGCATTCGTTCGCAGGTTCGCAACCATGTCCAAGGTTGCTGGCAGATTTCCCGAATCGTATGGAAATAACCCAGCCGTCGCTGCTCCTCTTCGGACCTTCCAAACAATTCCGCTGCCCTGCCTTGGGTCTTTGCCAAGGCCCGCTGCCATTCCTCCGGTGTCAGTAAGTGCGCGCTTTCCATACCGTCCCGCGATTGCCGTTAGGCCGTTAAATCCGCACTCAATGTCCCGGCTGTAGCTCGGGAGTCATAATGTCGAGCGGGCGATCCTCTCCGTCCACCGAACCATACCAAACGCCACCGCCGAAAGTGGTGATGTAAACCTTCTTCGGGTCCTGTGGATCGGGAATCACGCGATGCCCCCACTTAAAATTGAAGCCTGGTATGCGCGTCCAATGCTCGCCCCGGTCGGCGGACCTCCAGGCGGAAGATTCAAATCCGGTGGCGTAGAGTATGTTGGCATCCCGAGAGTCTATCGTGACGTCGTAAATGTGACGATCGCGTTCAAGCACCCGCCTCCATGTTTTGCCGGCATCCTCCGACAAGTAGACGCCGCCACCATCGCCGTGTTCGCCTTTATCCCGCGCCCATACCGCAAGATACAGGCGATCCGGGGTGTTCGGATCGACTGCCAGTCCGTTTGGCCCATTGCTTCCTTGCGGCATGGCTACTGGCGTCCAGTGCTCAGCGGCGTCAGTGGAGCGATAAATCGCACCATCGCCCTCGTTTCCAAAGCTTCCGTCTTCGGAACGTCGCGCCAGGAGAACATAAAGTGCACCCTTCCGGTCCCTCACGATTCTCCAGGCAAATGGTTCTTTCTGTACCATGCCGGTATTTTTCAGCGTCCAGTTCTTTCCGCCGTCTGTACTTTTGTAGACGCCGCGCCCAAACGCTGCAACATAGAGGGCGCGCGCATCCGGCGGGCTGGTAGGATCCAACAGAATATGCGTGGCTGCGGTTTCCTCCATCCCGTTGTTGGATTTCGTCCACGTGCGGCCGCCGTCATCACTGCGGCAGACTCCCCCGCGATAATCCAGACTCGCTTTTCTTCTCCACATCTTCGGCCGCGGTAAGTCATGCGTCCAGCTATTTACACTCCATACGCGCCCCTTCACCGCCGGGTCAAATACCATCCAGTACGTCGTATTCATCCATTGTTTGGGCACGCCTTCGGTCGAACTCACCCAGGATTTCCCGCCATCTTCGCTGCGGAAAAGGCCGATGTCCGTTGTGGAGATGAACTGCCGATTATGGTCAAACGCGTCAAAATGGTAGCCATAGCTCGTCGTGACATCGAGCCCCGTACTCACCCATCCATTTCCCTCGGACCTCGAGTACACCGCGACCCAATTTGCGCCTCCGTCCGTCGTGCGCATCGTTCTTCCCAAGTCCGTTCCGTAGCTGACATTGGCGTCTTGGTCGGCCACCGTGAGCGCCAGCGGATTTTCTCCCCAATCCGGGCCGAAGCGCTCGGTGATCCACGCGTCATGAATGTTGGGTCCGGATTTCGCGGCCGGATTGCTGTCTTCTTTCCAGACCAGTCTCCAAGTTCGCCCGGCGTCCGTGGTCTTGGCCACTCCGAGCCATTTCGCTCCGCCTTCTTCCAAATCGCTGTAGGAGACATAAGCCGTATCGGGGTTATGGAGACTGGTGGCGATGGCCCGCAACTTTGTATTCCCCGGTCCCAAATTCACCTTCCGCCAAGTTGCGCCTTCGTCGTCGGATACCAATGCCGTCTCATCCCCTATCGTGTAAATCACCGGCCTGCCGTTCTTGGTGAAACCCACTGAAATATCCGTGATGGTCTTTACCGAAGGTGGGGGAATCTTTTGCATCCCCGACGACGTTTTCTCCACAATAAAATGCGAACCGGCGATCAGCAGCGTCCTCCCACCGGCCGACGAACTCGTGCTCACCCAAATTTTTTTGGCCGGTTCGGGTAGGTCCGCTTCCTTGGTCCAGCTCTGGCCTCGGTCTCGAGAGACAAAAAGAGAAGAGTTCCCCTTCTTTCTGTCGCCCGCGGTGACATGGAAAACCCCGGAATCGGCAGGATCGATCGCCATGGCGGTTATGGTGCCCAACGGATTTGGCTCCGCGACGATGTCTTCGTCGGAGTGATCGGAGCTCATTTTCACGCCTTTGACCGAAGCGGGCGTCGGGTAAACCAGGTTCCAGGTCGCCCCTTGATCTTGGCTCCGCCACAAGCCGTTCGATTGTGCGTAGATTACGTTTTCATCCAAAGGGTCGAAAACAAAGAACTCCATAACACCCCGTAGGTTGAACATGCGCCAGGATTTGCCGCCGTCGTGACTGATGTAGGCTCCGGTCATGTCACAACTGACCAGGACCGTATCGAGGTCGTGCGGGCTGACTGTCGGGTGGAACATGGCTCCGCCACCCCCCGGCCCGATGACCCTGAAATTACCCGGACGAGGCGCGTCGCCATTGCCATTGGCTAGGACGAAGAGCCCGAGAAGCGCGCGGAGAAAGAAAAGCGTCATCTCTTTCCTTTGCTTTTCTTATCATTCGTTTCGCTTCCTGTCTTGGCAGAATCCACTTGCTTTGTCAATCCCTTTCGTCTCCTTTGCGCTCGAAAATAGCGCTAGATTCTGACTTGCAAGAGCCGGGCGGCGTTCTGGTAGTACACCTTCTTGAGGATTTCGCCCGGCAATCCCAAACCGTAAATCCGCCACCGCCCCTGAGGTGGCACCCGCGCCGGCGCGTAATCAAAGTATTCATCTTCGGTCTCGAGAAACCGATAATAGATCTCGTACAACTGGTCGGTGAAGATTTGCTGCGGCGTGTCGGTCCCGTGTGGAACCGCGTCCGTTCCAAATAAAATGCGGTCCTGATATTTCTCAAAAAACTTTCTGGACTGGCGCGGCTGGCGGCCAAGCTCGCCGATGCGGGCACCGGTCTCCACATGCATGTTCGGAAAACGATCCATGCACTCTCCCACATAGGGGAGATTCTCGGCGTCATTGCCCACATGAAGCACAATGAACTGCGTTTTGGGATGGCGCGCCAGGACGCGGTTACGCGCCTCCAGCAGTTCAGAGTTGCTTGGAAAATCTTTCCCATAAAATGACCAATCCGGATGATTGTTCAGTTCCTCGAAGCGCTCGTTGAATCGGTCGATGGGCAGAAAGAAGGCTTCCGGATCCGAAACATGGATCGCCACAGGAATACCCAGCGACCCGCACGCTTCCCACATGGGATCGAAGCGTTTGTCATCCACCTTCACCAGTGGCCCCGTGGAGATTTTCTCGCGCAAGTACAATCCGAGTGTTTTTAGGATTTTCAATCCGCGTGCGCCAGCCTTTTGAGCGCGGACAATTTCATCGGCCTGAAATTGGCTGTATCCCGGTTGGTTGGTGCGCTCCCACCAGGGTTCCGCAAAAGTCAGAAAGCGGTCCGGGTGAGGCGTCTGATACTTTCGAATGGCTTCATCCAGTCCTTTTCCAACACCTCCGGTGAGATTCACCATGATGCGGATGTTTTTCCGCTCCATTAGCGGCAACAGCTCCTCTACCGGAGCGAAGTATTCCATTTCCTCGCCGATCGCGACTCCCCCGGCGTGTTTGGCAACGGACGAAAGGTGCGTGTGTATATCTATGAGCGGGTAGCGCGACCGCGGCACTTTCGTTTCGGGCACATGCAACATGCTTCGCGGCTCAAAATCCTTAAGCGGCAAAGGCTTGCCCGCCTCGTCTGCTTCCGCCGACGGCACGCTCGCTCCACTACAGGAAATTCTACCTGCTGCTAAGAGCACTCCCGCGCTTTCCAACAGCCTCCGCCTTCCGATTCGACCCATGGCCCCTCCTATACAAATTTCTCCCTGCCGCTTCGGCTGTCCTTCGGCTTCGTTCTTCTATATCGTTTACTTTCCGTTGTCAAAGTGCGATAAAGCCGTGGGGATCGATTGATGTTGGCTTCCAGATTTCGCTTTGGTCTCTTTGTGAGCGCAGTTGCGTGTGCGAACTTCGTTGCTTCTCCCGCACGACAAGCCGCGAGCATGCCCGAAGAAGCCTACTCCAGCAGCGTTGCCGCGGAAACAAGGCATTCTTCCACGAACTTCTCGCCCGATGGCGATCTCAGCAAGGCTCTCTGGAAGCATGCGAAATGGGTCGAATTTGACAACGATGCCTCGGGCAAGTCCCACTATCCTGAAGCGGAAACGCGTGTCGCATCTCTCTGGACGGAAACGCATATCTACTTTGCGTTT
>Ga0126371_10003568_pt1 | contig 13625 bp, 8 predicted proteins | sample PanSoiMetaPlot_4_FD_110145 | JGI IMG/M metagenome (GOLD analysis project Ga0126371, IMG submission 110145) | Tropical forest soil microbial communities from Panama - MetaG Plot_4 | ecosystem: Environmental > Terrestrial > Soil > Tropical forest > Bulk soil | place: Panama | collected 2016-02-17 | reverse complement strand
TTCGTGCGTGGGCGGAACACATTCGTGCTCGGTTTGCGTCCCAACACGTAAACTGGCGGATCCGCCACCTGGTAGGCCAGGCCCACAAGCGACAGCACAATGGCCACCACAATCCCTTTGAGTGTTCCAAGGGCGACTACGCCTGCGAATGCAGCTATCGCCCAAGTAAACTCATTTAGCCTTATTTTCAGGATTGCACCGAACTCCGCTGGCTTGATTAATCCGATGGAGTATACGATCACCACTGCTGCCAGCGTCGCTTGCGGCATCAGTGAGATGAGCGGCGCAAGCAGGAGCATGGTGGCCAGTGTCGCGCCAGCCGTCACCAATTCCGCAAACTGCGTGCGCGCGCCCGCGAGTCGATTCACCGCGGTTTGACTGGTGCCGCCCCCCGCAGACATCGATCCAAAGAGCGCACCACCTGCGTTTGCTAGTCCCGTCGCCAGCAATTCCTGATTTGCTTTGAGCGGAGGCTCGTCACTCTTCGCAAACGCACGACCCGCAGCGATGCTCTCTGTAAAACTCATGAGCGCTATGCCCAGCGCCCCCGGCCAAAGCTGTTCGGCAAGAGAGAAATCAGGGATTGTCAGTAACGGCAGGCCCTGCGGAATCCGCCCCACGACCTCGACTCCGTGCGACTCCAGACCGAACAACCGCGCCCCCAGGATTCCCAGCGCTACCGCCACAAGAGGCGCCGGCAGCCTTGGCAGGAATCGTTCAAGTCCGACCAAAACCACGATCATAGCAATCCCCATCGCCACAGTCGGGAGTGATGCCTCAGGCGCCCCCTTAACAATCGCGATGATGTTATGAAGGAAAGACCCTTTCACAAAATGAATGCCCAGTATTTTTGGTACCTGATCTAGAACTATTACTACCCCGATGCCCGCTTTGAACCCAACCAGCACGGGTTCAGAAATGAAGTTCGCGACGAAACCGAGCCGCAGCAGCGACGCCAGAACCAGAGTCGCACCCACCAAAATCGTCAGGGTCGCAGAAGCCCTCATCAGGTCCGCTGCGTCGCCGCCGGGAACCACCTGGCCGAGATTACTTGCGGTGAGAATCGCAATCGTTGTGGTCGTGCTTACGCTGAGAGGCCGAGATGTCCCAAGCACCGCGTAAATGATCATCGGCACAAATGCGGTGTAAAGTCCCACCTGCACCGGAAGTCCCGCAATCGTTGCATAGGCCATCGCCTTTGGAATGACCACAGCAGCCGTAGTCAGACCAGCGATCAAATCTGGTCGTAACCATTCCTTGTTGTAACTAAACAGCCAGTCGGTTATCGGAAGATAACCATAAACTTGACGGTTAGTAGACAAGTCGTCTCTCCGCGTGAATGCCTCGGCCTTCGCATGAACGTCCGACCTCTTCCATGGATGGTTGATTTGAATTGACCTTTATCCTACTCCAGTTTGTCAAGGCACTAGGCCAGGTTCCGACAAGTCGTGCAATCTACGGGAACCGCATTAATCAGGACTGCCTTTCGATCATCTTTGTGTGGTTGCATCTAAAAACTGGCAGCATCCGGTCTTCGTCATTCGCGCACGCCGCGACAAATGCGATTGGTGGGTCACTTTCTCTGCTATTGCTGGGCGGCGGGGCTAGTCTCCTTTTTGTTTCATATTTGGGCATTCTACGCTGGATACCATTGGGTGCCTTTAGTGCGTGGATCGTATTGACCGGCCAACTCAAGCCAACGAAAAACGGGATTGCGTAAAAGCAGATACTTCAGGTGGTGGCGTCCACTTGTCTTCCGATTAGCGCGTGGACCTCGTTCTTGCTTGCGTACAGCAGCGCACATCTGCCCCCTCCTCTTTGCAGTAACTTGATTGATTCCTAAGGTGGCTCCGTTTTTCTCACTTGTCGTTTGCCGAGTCATAGACCACCTTGCCTCGAAGCAAGGTGAGTTCGCACTTCATGTCCTTTAACGAATCCGTGGGAACGCCGTAGGGATCGCGATCCCATACAGCAATGTCGGCGTCCTTGCCGGGTTCTAGCGAACCGATCTGGTTCTCCAGGAAGAGCTGGTGCGCGGCCCAGATGGTGTAGGCCTTCAGAGCCGTCCGGATGTCGATCGCTTCCTTGGTGCCGAAGGGCTGCTTGCCGTAAGTGCCGTTGAGTGTCTGACGCGCGATGGCGGACCACAGCCCGTAGCGGGCAGGGTAAGGAGTTACGGAGAAGTCCGAGCCACCCGCCCAGAGTATGCCTCTTTCCTGAAACGTTTTCAGAGGAAGCGTTCTTGCCCGGCGCTCCGGGCCGAATGTCGAACTGTAGAGATCCCCGATCCACCAGAGGAACGGCGGCTGGACTTCGGGATACCCCGAGCCGTACTGCTTTTGTAACTGCGCCAAGGCATCAATTGCGTGGTCCGTGGGAAGGACGCCGTGAATGAGCCCGTGGCGCAGGTCGCGCGTCGGCTTTTCCTTCAAGACCTCCGAGTAGGTGTCCACCACCCAGTCGATGGCGCGATCGCCGACGGCGTGCGTGCTCACGTGGATCCCGTTGTCATGCAGCAAGCGCACCATCTTGCGGTAGGTCTCCGGATCGATGGCGGGATAGCCCGTGTTTCCCGCGTCGAGCTGATCCCCATGTTGAAACCACGGCGAGTAGACCCACGCCGTGCGGGCACCCCCGCTGCCATCCATGAAGAACTTCACGCCGCCGGCAAGCAGCATGCCGTCTCCGTAGGATTGCGGCGGCCGCCTGAGTGGCTGGAGCACCGCTAGGGTTTGCTTCGTCGAGTCGATCGAGGAGCCGCCGAGGAACAGTGCGAAGACGCGCACGGTGGCTTTGTTTTCGTTGAGAATCTCCTGATAGAGCAGCCACTTCTCCGGCACGATGCCTGGATCTTTCGCAGCGGTCATGCCTTCGCGGTTGAAGTCGGCCATCATTTTCAGAATGGCGTTGTGTTTCTGTTCATGCGTGAAGGCAGGGATGAGCGGTTCGACCAGATCCATCGCGGCTTCCTTCAGGACGCCGGTCGGCGCTCGTTTTGCGTCCCGGTCGATCGTGCCCGCGGTCGGGTCCTTGGTTTCCGGGGTAATATTTGCGAGGCGCAACGCGTAGGAATTGACCGCTGAGTAGTGACCCGTAGTATGGCCGAGCCAAACAGGATTGTTGGGTGCCACTTTGTCCAGATCCGCGGCCGTAATGTAGCGCCGCTCGGCGAGCTTTCCTTCGTCCCAGCCGTATCCCTGCACCCATTCTCCCGGCTTTAGCGTGGAGACCTTTGCGCGCACGCGCTCCTGCACCTCTGGAATGCTGCGGGCATCGCTGAGTCCGATAGAGTAGAGCTGGCGCGCTTCATCGAAGTGGCAGTGCGTATCAACGAGGCCGGGCGTGGCGGCACGGCCGTGGAGATCGATGATGCGGGCATTTGCTGACGCCAGCTTGCGCATCTCCGCCGTCTTTCCAGTGGCGAGGATCTTGCCGTCCCGGATGACGATGGCTTCGGCGACAGTGTCGTGCGGATCGACCGTGATAATCTTGCCGTTGATGAGCAGCAGGTCGGTGGTTCCCTGGGCGTTCACTGAAGCTCCAAGCGTGGTGGCAACGGGTAGCAATAGAAAGACGCGCAGCAATCTCAAAAGCATTCTCGGTTCCCCCTGGAAAAGGAATCAGCGGAGAGAGTATCCAGAACGCGCCGAATGCGCAAATGGCTCGACGGTGGGGATGCGTCCTCAATATAAGGACTGAAATAGATACCGTTTAATGGTCCGCCATGAACTCCGCGGACAAAGCCGCCCGGAGATCTGCCTCGGGCTGCTTGAAAAAAACGATTGACAACACCGACGACGTTATACACCGGACGTATTCGGAGGAATCCGCAAAGCAGCGGCCGGAAAATTTCTTGGACGCGTTGTCGAATTCCGGTTCGGTAAGTAAACAGGCTGGTTACTGCGACGACTTCGGAAGCTACGCCGCGCTCAGCGTCACCCGAAGCTGTGTCATTGTGAGACGCTTTCGGACTCTCGCCTCTCCTGCGGAGGGCCTTCGATGGATCGTCAGCTTAAGTGATTCAAGCCGCAGAGTCACTTTTCATTCATCTTCAATAGTGTTCTCAGTTTCTGCTTACGTATTTCATCCCGGGGTGTTCTTCCGCTCGAATTTATCCATCCGAGCATCTTTTCAAACTGAATGCGATGGATAGTCGGCACCTCGTAAATCTCCACTGTGACCCATCCCATTGTACAGCCAGCATTCTGCCAGCCGTGCCTCTTGAGTCTAGACATTCCCAGAATGGCAGCTTCGTAGACGGATTCTGCTCTAACTTGCACGCTGTGTTCGACGCCGGCGTCGTCAACGATTTTGACAATGCAACTTGCCTCTGGCATGCGGACCTTGGATTGTTGAACTTGGTAGGAGGAGGGGAAATCAAGTCTACTTCTTCTGTTGCCATAGTTCCAGCGGTGCAATGCCTGCGGAAGCTGAGGCCTCTGCCACCGTTTCACCGTGTCCCCATCGGTGTCCGATTCACGAAGGGCTTTTCGAAATAAATTCATGAGAGCTGAGAGTTAGGACCGTAAAGCAAAGATAGGACCAAGCGTCTAATGCTGGCTCTATCCATCCGAGTCTTTCCAATCTGAATGCGATGGACATCTTTGTGGCTCTTTCTGACTAAACGTGAATGTCTTCTGTCTCATGGGGTGACATGTTCACGTTGCCGTTCACGTCTTGATCCACCAATTAGAGGGTCTATTGAAAATTCAGCTTTTTAACCGTACCCCACGCCACGTCGGGCTAACGGCTTCCGGGCTCGAGTTATTCGCTGCGGTGCAGCGCAATCTTCCAAGAGCTCGATGGCACTATGTCGCGCGTCGGGCGACCGACAAGGGCGGACAGAATCGAAATGCGGACTCGTCCTCCTCATTGCCGGAAACAAGTCTGACCGCCTCGTCATCGGGCAGCGATGCGTGTTGCTAGCCCCGACAGCCCATAAAGCCAGACCACAAGGGAGATGACGGAAACTAGCGTTGTCATCGAGACCGTGGACGCCACCATCATTTCCTCGCAGCGATATTCTCCTGCCAGAATGTAGACCGTCTTCGCAGTGGGCACTGCGGCACAGATTACTGCCGCAATGGTGTAGAGGGGATCGAGCCCCAGGGATATGCTCAATCCGTATACGATCAGAGGCATGATGACGAGCTTGACGGCCGAGAGCAGCGAAGCTTGCCCAATATTGGCGCGCAATCCGTCAATCGACAGGCCCAGTCCGATAGCGAACAGAGCACAAGGCGTGAGCGCATCGGCCAAGATGCTAAAATAAGCGGTGACCGGCCCAGGCAATCGGAGATCGAGTACCGAGAAAAGCATGCCGATCAGGGTTGATATGATCATCGGGCTAAGCACGACGTGCTTAACCGTAACCATTGGGCCCGTGCGCGAGCCATGTGCATCCCGCTGACCAAGTTCGAGCAAGATAACAGCTGCTGGAAACATCACACCGGCAACAAATACCGTGGCGATCGCCGCGGGCAACACGGCGCGCTGACCATAAATCGCCTGCAGGACGGGTAAGGCGACGAAGCCGGTATTGGTCATCGATGCCGCCATGCCATGCATCGTCCGACTTGCCAGGCCTCGCGAAACATGAATGCTCATGATGCTGAACACGAAGACGAAGCAAAGGAGCGAGCCGCCGCCAAAGGCAACCAGAAAGCGCCAATTAATCAGCGAATGAGCTGGTTCCTGCGCAATTGTAACGACAAGCAGTGCTGGCATTGCGATGTTATAGGCGAAGTGAATCAGTGCGTCAGACAACGTCCGCGACAGATAGCCCGTATAGCCAACGATCCAGCCAGTTAAGATCACTGCAAATACAGGTAGAATAAGGTCAGCGATCCGCACCGAGGATGCCTCAGATTGACTCTCTCCGAGTGGTGAAAGCGAACACATTCTACTGAGAAGCGTTGAAAAATCCCACGTCCAGTTCGGGGCCCCGCGGCGACGGTAACGACTAGTTGATGAGAGCCTGCGCAATATCATTTTCAACCCACAATCCCAGCCGCACATTCAGTGGTCCTGTGCGACTTGCGCGGCGTTTGGCAGTCCCGATTTGGTTTTAAGTTGGTGAACAACCAAACAGCAAAACCTAAAACGGGGACGTTTCCAAGGAGCTTTGACAAGCGGCGATTTTCTGCTTGACAACTCAGCCAGCTTCCAATAGGTTCGGAGGCAATCGAAATAAAACGAAATAATTCGGTATCAAAGGAAAGGGTGCTCGTCGGGGCCGGATTTCGCTGCCATAACACGGCTTCTTGCTAGAGGGACCCAGAATGGCCAGTTGTCCACGCTCGGACAAACTGCTTGGTTCGAATGAACCAATTTCGCGCCGCGATTTTCTGGATGGCGTACTTATTACATCCGCAGGCCTTGCCGCCGGGACTATTTGCCCCTTCTCACTAGCCGCACAAGCACCGACTGGGCCCGCGGCAGGATGGAGCGGCTACGCAGGTGAGGGCGATTACAAAGCCTCCGCCGGCAACACGGAAGCGGTTCTGCACGATGCGCACGCCGTCCGCGACGGGCAGTTTGACACTCCGCCAGCGAAAGTAAACGAAACAGGAGAAATCTTCGATTGCGTCGTCGTCGGCGGCGGGATGGCTGGTCTTTCCGCTGGGTTATTCTTCTACCGGCAGGCGAGCGACAAACGCACCTGTCTGATTCTGGACAATGCGCAAATTTTTGGCGGCGTTGCCAAACGCAATGAATTCCTGGTAGACGGCCATCGCCTGTACGCGCCACAAGCATCGGTTCACTTTCAACCGCCTTACCCCAATAGCTTCCTAATGACCGTTTACGATGCGATGGGCCTCGATTGGGAAGCATTCAAGTCCTATCAGAAATGGCAAGGACCTTCACCCGAGTTCTGGCTGCCGCGAAGCCCCTATGGAGAGGGCAAGGTAAATGGCAAAGACGCCCTAGGCTTCTATTTTGGTGCCAAGTATGGAAAGAAGCCCGGGATCTGGGTCACTGACCCTTGGGGCAGGAACCTGGAGGGCACGCCATTTTCGGACACCACCCGCAAGGAGTTGCTGGCGTTTACAAAAAATAAGCCGATCGTACCACCGCTCGTCTATGACTATCCCGGAGATACGATCTCGCGCCAGCTCGACGCAATGACCCTCGAGGACTATTTCGTCCGCACGTACGGAATGAGCCGGGAGACCGTGCGGTTGTTCGTTACGTCTGAGTGCGCTGGAGGCTTTGGCCTCGGTCCAGATGCATTGTCCGGATTCCTGCAGTACGAATGGTCCAAAACCATTCCCACAGTCGACGACAGTATGGCGTCCGGGATCCAGATGTTTCCCGGCGGGAATTCCGGGATGACACGGCTCATGGTCAAAACCATGATTCCCGGTGCAATCGATGGTCCGCGCTCCATGGAAGCTGTGTGGAAGAATCCGTTGAATTTTCCCGCGCTCGATCAGCCCGGGCAGCGGGTACGGCTGCGCCTGGAGTCGACGGCTGTTCGCGTGCAACACGTAGGCGAGCCAAGCAAATCGGATTTTGTCTCGGTTACCTATACCAAAGGTGGCGAGCTATTTCACGTAAAGGCAAAGACGGTCGTGATGGCTGGAGGCGGCTGGATCACCAAGCACGTGGTTCGTGATTTGGATGAAGCGCGCCGCAAGAGTTACGACACGTTCAATTACTCGCCCTACATGACTGCCAACGTCGCGGTGCGCAACTGGCGCTTTCTCTACAACATGGGCATCTCCAGCGCCGCGTGGTTCGAAGGTTTCTCGCGTTCTGTAAATGTGAGGAAATCCGCTAGTTTTGGCGTGGACACAGACGTCGTGGGTCCCGACCTCCCAACGGTTTTGACCTTTTTCGTGGACTTCGCCAAACCGGGGCTGCCGGCTCGGGCGCAAGGACAATTGGGAAGGGCTGAAATCCTCTCCACACCATTTGCGGAATATGAGCGGCAGATTCGCGAGCAGATGACCGATATGTTCGGGCCCTCGGGTTTCGACGCCAAGCGCGACATCGCAGGGATCATTCTCAATCGCTTTGGTCATGCATTCATCAATCCACAGCCTGGATTCTTTTTCGGCCTTGATGGGAAGCCGGCTCCGCGGCAGGCTCTCCGCGATGGACCTTTCGGCAGAATCGGCTTTTCCCATTGTGACCTCGCCGGGGCAATGGATCACCGCAACGCTTTTATCGAGTCACACCGCGCAGTCAGCCAATTGCTGGATCGCGTTCTTACTTAGCGAAAGGATGGGACTTCTGACATGTGCACTTTTATTCGCAATAGCAGATTAACTTTTGTGTTCTTGTTGTTGTTGGGGTTGATCTGGCCGCGTCCCGCGCTGTGCCAGGTAGATGCCGGCTCCGTTTCGGGCGTTATCCGGGATCCCAGTGGCGCAGCCATCGTGGGAGCGAAAGTAACGCTGACGAATGAAGACACCGGCATCGTGCAAATGACCGTTAGCACTTCGAGTGGCGACTACACGTTTGCGCCAGTGAAGATCGGCAGATACGCGGTATCGGCAGAGTACGGCGGTTTTCAGACGGTGAGACAGAACAATGTGACCGTTGACGTCCAGCAAAAGGTCGCTGTGGATATTACGCTTCCACCTGGCACGTCCAAGGAGACGGTGATCGTCGATGCGGCGCCGCCTGCGCTGCAAACTCAGGATGCTTCGGTCGGCCAAGTGATTGAGTCGCAGGCTATCAATGCCTTGCCCTTAAACGGCCGAAATTTTACGTTTCTTGCGCAACTCTCCGCCGGCGTGACCCAGGACCAGGCGGACACCCGCGGTTTAGGCGCCAGCGGGAGTTTCGCGGCCAACGGTCTGCGCCCGGCGCAAAATAATTACCTGCTCGATGGCTTGGACAACAACGCCAACCTGGTTGACTTTTTGAACGGCACCGCCTATGCAGTTCGGCCTCCGGTAGATGCCATTCAGGAATTCAAGGTAGAAACGAACAACTACAGCGCGGAATCCGGGCGCTCCGCCGGCGCGGTGCTCAATGCCACGATCAAGTCCGGCACCAATCAATTCCACGGCGACGTATGGGAGTTTTTGCGCAACGACAAATTCGACGCTGCCAACTTCTTTGAGCATGGCCCAGGAATCACGAAAGGAAAGTTCCGGCAGAATCAGTTTGGATTCACACTGGGTGGTCCAATTCGCCACGATAAGACGTTTTTCTTTGTGGATTACGAAGGGCTGCGAGTGCGGCAAGCAGTCCCCTATGTCACTACCGTACCGACAGCCTTGGAACGATCCACGGGTTACGAGAACCTCTCCGAATTGCTTACGCAGGACGATCCGGCCAACCCGCGCCCTCCGGACGCCTTGGGCAGGGTTTTCGCGCTGGGCCAGGTGTTTGACCCGGCCACGACCCGCGCAGTAACTTGCGGCGTTTCCGATCCGGTTTCCGGGATCACGGTTCCTTGCGGAGGCGATCCGGCGGGCACCTCATTGGGCTTCGTCCGTGAACCTTTTGCAGGCAACATGATACCTTCCAACCGGATCGACTCGAGATCTGTCACTTTGCTTAATCTCTATCCCAGCCCGACCAACAACCAGCTGTTCGACAATTTCTCTGCTAACCCGGTGATCAAAAACACCTCCGATCAATTCGATGCCCGAGTCGATCATAATTTCAGCGACAAAGACAGCATCTTTGGCCGATTGACCTATTCGGACAATCCGACGTTTATTCCCGGACCATTTGGTGGCGTCGCCGACGGCGGCGCGTTCTACACCGGGGATCAGGAAGCGAAATCATGGAACACCGTGGTCAGCGAAACCCATTTCTTCAGTCCCACCCTGGTTAACGAGGCGCGAGCTGGTTACAACCGGATTTCCGCAACACGTACGCAGCCCAATGCCAACACACCTGGAATCCCGGACCAGTTTGGCATTCCCGGCGTGCCACAAGGCAACTCGAACGGAGGTCTCGGATCTATTTTTATTAGCGGACTGAACACGCTCGGTAGCAACCAGTTCATGCCATCCATAGAACTAAGCACGACGTTCCAGGTCACGGACAACCTTACAAAAACAATGGGAAAGCACACCTTGAAGACCGGTTTCCAATTTCAGCGTCTCGGGTTCAACATTCTACAGCCTCCCTCGGGCCGGGGAACATGGAACTTTGGCGGCATCTACACCGATATACCCGCGCAAGCCAACGGAAATACTGGGATCGCGCAGCTTTTGCTGATACCGATTCCTGGGACGGTGGCCGGGGCTGGAGATTTCGTCGGCGGAGCGGATAGTATCAACGCTTCCAACATCGCTACAACCCATATGAACCGGAACTACTATGCGGGATATTTCCAGGACGACCTCAAGATGACTCCTAAATTCACGCTGAATCTCGGGCTTCGCTACGAGTACTTCGGTCAACTGATCGAAGACAATGGGGAGCAGTCGAATTTCATCCCTGTCAGCAATATCGGGGATCAATCCACTTTTTACCTCACCAAGAAGCAGTGCAATGTGCCTCTTTCGCCCGATTTTCTGACCGCCGCCGCAAACGATCATATTTCAATTGTCTGTTCCGGCCAGCCCGGGCTCGGCGTGTCGCAGAAAGCCAATTTTTCGCCACGTGTCGGTTTCGCGTATCAGATCATGCCCAAGCTGGTTTTCCGTGGAGGCTACGGAATCTTCTTCGGTGGGTTTGAGAACTCGGCGTTGTTGACTTACAACGACTTCCCTTTCCAGTTCAACTTGAATTTTCCCAACCTGGTGCCGAATGCGCCGATTATATTCGCCGACGGGCAAATCGGCTCCATCTTCAACGGCCTTACGCCGATTCCGTTGACCTCGGGCGCGGTGGAACCAGGTGGGGTTCCGTTGATCGGTGAGGACTTCCACAACAAGACGCCGTACACGCAAGGCTACAACATAACGGCGCAGTATCAGCTCGCTCCCAACGACACGATTCAAGTGAGCTATGTTGGGAACACCGTGCGCCACCTCGCTGTCTATTTGAACCCGAACACTTCACGGCAAATTCTGCCGCCGACCGGATTGAATCCGCTTGCCTTCTCTCCCTATCCGGATTTTTCGGGGGCCACGTTCACAAGCTTCGCGGGCAACAGCCATTACAACGGACTGCAAACCAATTACGAGCATCGCTTCAGCGCGGGCTTAAGCGTTCTAGCGAACTTCACCTGGTCGAATTGTCTCACCAACGCCATCGATGTGCTCAACGCCACTTCCATCACCGCATATCGTGCTCCGTACCTGCCAGGTTTTGGAATCCACCGCGACTACGGGCTTTGCGATTTCAATATCAACAAGGTCTTTCATTTGAGCGGCAGCTACGATCTGCCCTTCGGCAGAGGCCGCACCTATCTGCGGGACTCGAGCAGACTGGTTGACGCATTCCTCGGAGGCTGGGGCACCAACTGGATTCTGACTCTGCAGGGCGGCCAGCCGGGAACGGTTCCCTGCGCAGTCTCAACCACATCGGGATTCGGCTGCTATGCGGACAGAGTGAAAGGCATAGATCCTTACGCGGGTCCCCATGACGTGAATCAATGGCTGAACCCCGCTGCCTATGCAACTCCGCCTTTGGCTACGACGATTGGGCAGACAGACTATAGCCCGCTCGGTGGCGGGCCCAGCAATTTCGTCGGTCCTGGGTTTCATCGCTTCGATTTCTCGCTCTTCAAGCAGTTTGAGCTGACCGAAAGATTCCGCCTCGAATTCCGCTCTGAATTCTTCAACTTGACTAACCATCCCAATTTCTCGAACCCAGGATTTGGGGGCAATGGAGTCACCCCTGCTCCTGGTTCCTTGGACTACACCAACCCCGGGTTTGGCAGGATCACTTCGACGCGAGACGGGCAAAACGATCAGCGCGAAATACAATTTGCCCTCAAGCTATATTTCTAACGAGCTCCGCCGCCAAGCCCAGGTGCGGCAACGCCCCTTCGGCTTGCCGCATGGCATCACTTTCAAGGCAATGGCGGTCTCGCGAATTTGTTGGAAGAGCAGTTCGATGGCAAAGTCCCCGCTCCAGAAAGGCCCAACGGCTCATGACGGCAAGTCTTGACCAGGTCTCTGCAGCAAACAAACAGCCGGGGTTGATCACCCTAAAGGAAATTCGACAGCAGCCGGAGCTTTGGCCCACAACCCTAGAACGCATTGCCATCCTGCAAGGGCGAGAAACTTTCAGTGATCGGCACGCGATAATCTGTGGCGCCGGCACATCTGCTTACGCCGCGGCCGCTGCAGCAGCGGTCTGGAAGCGGGCCGTCCCCATTCCGACGACGGACCTGCTACTTTTCGCGAAGGAGGAATTGACGCATCTGTCGCCGCAATTCGCTTCTAACGGCCTTCTCGTCTCGCTGGCGCGTTCCGGAGAAAGTCCGGAAAGCGTGGGAGTGATTGCGCGCATTCGAGAGCTTTTTCCCGATGTGACCCATCTAGCGATCACCTGCAACGAACACGGCCAACTCGCCCGCATGGAAGGAGTGGCATCCGTTGTTTTGGATCCGCGCGCGAACGACCGCAGTCTGGTCATGACCGGATCTTTTTCCAACCTCACCCTGGCGGGCATGGCCATTTCCCGCAGTGAGTTCCTAGGCAAACATTTGCCCGGCATAGCCTCCCGCGTAAGTGGCGCTTTGCCCGCGTTGGAGACAATTGCCAGCAAGCTCGCTTCACGATTGCCTGCTCGCCTGATGGTGTTGAGTTGCTCGATGTTGGTTCCACTCGGAATGGAAGCAAGTCTAAAAGTTTCCGAGATGACCGGCGGCCAGGTGGTAGCGATACCCGAAACGTTCCTAGGCGTTCGGCACGGACCAATGAGCTTTCTTCGGCCAGATTCATTGGTACTGTGCGTTCTCTCCTCCGACGCGAACCGCCGCCGGTATGAGGAAGATCTGATCCACGAATTGCGACAAAAAAAGTTGGGGCATCTGATTGTGGTGGGCGACTCCGACTCGGACAAAGAGCTCGGTCACGATTTCATACCAGCCATGGCGCCGGATTTGCCCGACGATTTGCGGACGCCTTTCGAAATTGTTTTCCCACAATTGCTGGCGTATCACCTGAGCCTGGCATCGCGCTTGGATCCGGATAATCCGAGTCCGGACGGCGTGATCACCAGGGTGGTGCGGCAATTTCGACTGCATTAGGGAGGTTCCCCTTGCGGGAAGTTGTTGGATCCCGGGAACAAAGCGAATACGAATGGGAGCACACACCGGTAACCCGCATTCTTCGCCGTACGACATCCGTATTGCGGATTCTTATTCGCCTGCGGAACGCAGCGAGTTGGCAGGAGACGAGACAGATCCGAGTCAAACAGCCTGCTATCGACTGCAATGGCGTCCGACAGAAAAGCATTTGCTCCTTTTTCAAGGCGGAGAAATCGCCTGTCACCTCGGCCTGCTTTCGCACTCGGTTGAGGTTGCGAGCGTTCCCATTCCCGTTGTCGGATTCGGGGGCCTTCTAGTCCGCAAGGAGTGCCGCGGGAGAGGGTATGCCCACGCCGTGATGCAGCGCGCCGAATGGATCGCTCGCGACGAAATGATTGCGAACTTCGTTGTTTTCTTTTGCCGCCCCGCTCTGCGGGCGCTCTACGAAGGAATGGGCTGGAAAGAAATCGCCGATCCTGTTTGGATTGAGCAGCCGCAAGGGCGCATT
>Ga0126371_10003567_pt1 | contig 13628 bp, 13 predicted proteins | sample PanSoiMetaPlot_4_FD_110145 | JGI IMG/M metagenome (GOLD analysis project Ga0126371, IMG submission 110145) | Tropical forest soil microbial communities from Panama - MetaG Plot_4 | ecosystem: Environmental > Terrestrial > Soil > Tropical forest > Bulk soil | place: Panama | collected 2016-02-17 | reverse complement strand
TGAATTCGTGCTCGTGGGCCCACCAGGCCCAAACCCGCGCCACCGCCGGGGTCGAGTCGACCAGCACGCCATCCAAGTCAAACAGCACTCCGCGACAGCGAATCGAGTTCACTTGCACCTCAGCAACCGACTTGCGGATGATTGAAGACATCACTGCGCGTCGAAGGAATATATCCGGGATAGCATGGGGTGGGAGATGGAATTTGAACCTGCGAGCCTGAACAGCCTGGCCGCGCAAGGGTTAAGGTCTCCACCCACTCCAGAAGTACCGATTCCGGCATAACAAATGGTACTTCCTACTCCCCCAGTATGCCATTCACGACACGCCAACATTACGTCAAACTTGTTCCACCAATTCCTCTTTTGATCGCTTGATCTCTCGACGCCGTCCGGCGTCTTATGTTCCAAATCATCGTCGCAATGGCGGAGTTTGAGCTTGTACTGATAGCTGAACGCGTCAAGGCGGGTATACAGAATGCTCGCGCCAGGGGAGGCCGCATCGGCAACTTTTCGAGTTTGACGAGGAAGACGTTGCGTTCACCCCTCTCGATGCCGGCGGTTTACGATTCCTAGCGCAGAGTGGCAGCGTGGGGTTTGCCGGCGATGAGGGGGAAACCCTGTGCCGTTGCGTCTGTTTCGAGAGCCGCGAGATGGTCGCGGCCTACCGATGTTTTGCCGCATTCCATTTCGATTTAGCCCAAGGCCAGGACTCTGGAGCCCGCTCCGAGGCCGCGACAGAACTGTCAACGCTGATAACCCATGATCCAAGCACCTGTTCGAGCTACAAACTCCAATCCAAGGGCAAATCCGTTGGTTGGGAGCGCTTGGCAGTAGACGACTTTCGCGCGCCCCCAAAGTTCGTGCTCCGTAGATTGGATAATCAGGTGAGTGTCCCGCTTCAATGGCCGAAATGTTCGGACTCGCATGCCATGAGAACTGATGTTGTCTGTCGAGGCGGCCTCTGTGACCAACGGCTGCGTCATGCGCGAGAGCAGCACTGGAAGTCTCTGGCGATTGCGCTTTTCTTTCCGATTCTCGTGCATGAACGGCCTACTTCACTGGATCGGGGAGTCCAGAAAGGATCACAACTGTAAGAGTCAACCTGAGACCTCAACCCCACCGTTACCACGGTTCTGGTTCTGGAAGCTTGCGCGCTCGCAAAATCAGCTTCGGCTAACCCCGTACCTTGTCCGCATCACTCTCCATGGGGAAAAGCCGAATGTCAGTACTATTGTTTTTGGGGGCGCACCGTAGTAGTTTTCCGCGCCTAGGACCGGCGAGCGCAGGCCCTGACTCCTTGTTGTTGACGACCGTGCCGCCGTGCGCGGTGCTGTTTCATCGAAGCCACAACGCACTACAAGGTGTGCGACGCAGTAGGTGATGGCGTGTCCGCGATCCACAAAGCGACGGAGGCTCGCTGCGACCTAATACTCCCAAAGCTCAGCATGCCGTTACAAGATAGCCTGGTGACGGTGTCGACTCTGCGCAGCAAGCTTCCCCATGTCAAGATTGTCGGCTTTAGCGCTTCGTCAGCGGACTTAGGAAGCCGGGCATCTCGAGAGACCCGATTCGACGCGGTCCTCACCAGCCGGGACGGCTTATCGGAGCTAGTCGCAACTCTGAAGGCGCTGATGCCCGAACCTCCCCGACAATAACGGCTCTGCGGAGGAGAGAAAACCATGAGAGCGAGACTATTTTTCCTACCGGTGCTCTTTTTTGCGCTGGCCCGCAGCGGTCTTGCTCAGGAGGAGCGCCCATTAATAATCACGAACAGCGCTGACGCCCCCTTGCGAATTACTGAGGCCCATTGCGGCCAGAATGCCCGTGGGAGCTACTGCCAAGCAAAGCTTCAATTCGCAGACATTAAGGAAACCTGGGATGGCTACGGGCTTCTGTGGACTATCATGTTCGAGGATGGTAGCAAATCGCTCTTCCGCCAACCGGCCGACCGAAGCATCGAACCGACGGGACGGCCCGACGGTTCTTTTCAACCTAGTGGCCGTGTTTACAAGCCCGGCGAGATCGTGAACGTAGGAAGCAAAGGGATGGGGTTGAGCAAAACGGATCGCAATGGGAAAACACTTCACATCACTTACGCCCAGCTGGAGGTCGAGTTTGTCATTAACACAAACGGAACCGTGTGGGGTGACAGCAAATCACCAACGTATCTACAGATGGTTACGGCCCGCAAACAGGCCAAAGAAGGGACGCCGTGAAAAAGCTGTTCAGGCATCCGGCACACCGCACAGGTTAAACTGTTTGTAGTCCCGCCTCACCGTCCTGTTTTAGAGCATGGTTTGCCGGTCGATACCACGTTGCACCCGCCGGTCAGCCCGGTCTCCGTCCAGACTTACTTCGACAACCTGCCCTCGTCTCAAGCTTGACGACGATCAGACTCGCCCGTTTCTTCAGGGTGCCCCGTTTGGATCGACGAGGCTCCGGGTTGCCGGGCTTCGACAAAAATGTACCGAACAAGGCAAGAAAAATTGTAAAGAAGGGCAGAAATTGTGGTCAGCGAACCGCGCAGGTGAGGCGTCGGCCTATGGCCGGAGGGAACGCGGCAACCCTATCGATGCTTCGGGTGGACATGGGGACCTGGCACAGCGTCATGCGTTCCGTGCCTTGAAAAGCTAAACCGGTCATTCGCTGTCTTGTTGAAGACCCAACAAAATCCCTTGGTCATTGCATCCGCAAAAATCACTGGCAGCCGCCAGTTCGCAGTTTCTTCAATTGTTGTTGAGCTTCGACGCTTCCACGTTTAGCGGCTGCCCGCAGAAGGACTTTGGCTTGTTCGCAGTTTCGGGGAACTCCGTCTCCCCTCAAATAGAGTCGCGCCAGGTCGACTTCCGCGGAGGTGTTGCCCGAAGCAACCGCCGACCAAAGACGCGCTAACTCCGCGCTTCTATCCTGCGCCGAATTCGGCGACCGGCGATCCGGCGAACGGTCCGGGGCTTCGTTGGTGCTCGGAATTGCAAGACCTGGGCTCAGCGAATTGACCTGTCTCGAGGCATCCGGCGGCAGGGCGGAATCTCCCGAAGCCTCCTTTTGAAGTACATCTGGCTTCGCTTCGGTGGACGGCGAAGGGTGTGCTGGAACTGTAGACAAACTGGGTAGCGGAGACGAAGTCTGCCGTTGCGGATCGATCCCTATGATCTTTTCTCCCAGATGGATCAGCGAAGCCCCCACCTCCGGACGGAACATCTGAAAGAGCATTACGACGGCCCACACGAGCACACCGATAAGGAATCCTGTCGCAAGCCTATAGGCGATTCCCCGCTGCGAGGCTTGAGAATCCTGTGATTGCCCTGGCAAGTTCGACGTAAAACGAGAAGGCAAGGCTGAAATCGGGAGTAGCCCGATCGGCCGCACTTCATCAACGTCGGTCTTTAATCGCGATGCCACCGGCGACCGCAGAAGGTTCGCAATTTCACGACGCACCCCGGGCCGCTTTTCCGCTGACCTCGCAGGCTCGGGAAACTGTTGGAATTGGGGAAGTACCTCCAATCCAGCCGGCTGCCACAGCCACTTGCGAATTTGATCGGAGCTGTCCGCGCCGGTCTCAATGAAACGCAAACCGCCGGTTTTGTTGGAGCCATCCGTCCATACCACGTTGCCGGTGATCTCAATCCGCTCCTCACGGCGAGGAGAGATCCAGATCCAGATGCGGCTTGGGCCTAGTTGCTGAACTGCATCGGCCGCTCTGAACCCGACCCCCTTCTCCGACGCATCGAGTATGATCCCCCCGCTTCCCGCCTCAAACTCGATGTAGGAGAACCCGCGGGACGTCTTTCTTTGGACACACCGCCGCTCAGTTTGCATGGTTGCTCGTGCCGTCAATCACTTTGCCTAATTCTCTCATATCGCGCCTGTTTCCGTTCTGATCTCCGGAGCACATTCGCCGCGCCACGCAGCTGTACCAGCGCGTTGTGGATCTGCTCAAGGACCGTGAAGCCTAACCGTAACCCTACCGGAAGTCTGCCCTTGGCCCGCTATTATGCCTGTATTCGAACCTACTCGTGAAGCCGATGTATCGCATCAGCAAAAAAAAAGCAAGAGCCCCGCCAACGGCATCGCCTTTTCGGCGGCGGTCGTTAGCTGTTAAGGTAAGAAGCTTGCATTGTGCCACCGGGAAAATCATAGCCACAGTCGCAGCGTTCAGCGATGTCTGGCTTGATCAACTTACACTTCGGGCAGTTCTTCACAGGGCTCGTCCTTTGACGAATCTATACACGATGGCGGAAAGGCACAAGGGACGCTCTCCGTTGGCAACTGCTCAGCGGATGTGACTTCCTAGAAATCGTTTCATTTACGCGCTTCCACGCTTTCGCCAATTCCTTCATCGCGGCCTCGGCCTGCGCCGTCGAAGCCGTTTAGCAGATGTTCGGTCTCGACCGTGCCGAAATCGCGCAGCCGTTTCGCCGAGGTGCGGCTTGAGCGATTTGAAAAGGTACTCGTAGCCGTTGTAGTCGAAGGCCGGAGAGCTAGGTAGTGAGGAAGGTAGACGTTTTCGAGGAGGTACTCGACCGTATCCGTGCTTTCCGGTCGCGCTTGTTTCGCGTTGTATGGCGCTAGGTGGTCAGCTGCGAGGTGGCGCACGCTTGCCGGCGTGCGGAACTTGTTGTTGACTGGAGCGAGCCTTTTCCACCGTTTAGCCCACCTTGGAACGCTGTCGCGCCGCTCCTTTTCAGTGTAGTCAAGAATCCAGCTTTGGCCTTTGCGGTAAATCCATCCGTTTTGAATGAACTAATTGTCCGAAGAACGCAGCGTGAAGACTCCCACTTTTAATGCGTAGCCGGACTCTTCCGTAGAGCTTCCGTATAAGCAGCGAATTGTTCTGGGCTCATGCCGTCGATAAAACGCAAGGCCTTCTCAACGTCCTCTTTGGTTAGGTGCGTCGTCGCCTTTTCAAAACAAGCGCGACACATGAGACTGCCATCGTGGCATCCGTCCAGAATGTCCTCTTCTTCCAATTCCACTTCATGGAGGGCGCCACAGCGCGAGCAGTGAAACAAATACAGGCCTGGTTCTGTGGGGCGCGCGTCCCGTTCCGGGCCTCCGTCTTTCGCCATTACTCCTCCTGTGAGCGAACACGCAGAGTACATGCCACACCCCATTTCCTATAACTGGACCAACGGCCAGTCATGCCCTCCAAGTAACGTTCCCGGGTCATGTTTGGCCGATGGCCTGTTCTCTTGCGCAAAAAAGTTGGCGACGGTGGCCCTAGACGCAACGAGCGTTGTGAGGGAAACCACGCCGGAGCAAAAGAAGGACGCCAAGCTGACGAAGGCGGAGCAGGAAGCAGTCGATAACGTTGTGCGGAAGGCCAAAGGACGGAATGCGGTCGAGCGCATCATCAGCAGTTCGCTATCGCGAAAGTGGCCAGGCTACGTGATTTTCGGCCTTAGCACCGCTACCCTCCTGCACGTTCGCGTCAATTTGCTGAAAGCCCACGTCGTGAGTCCGGAAAGCTGTCGCACAGGACCACCTGGCGGGGTTTTATTTCGGCGGGAAAAGGGTTTATGTCGATATGCCTAAGTCCGGAGCTGGTGTCGCTGCGCCGTAGCGTGCTGGCTGACGACGGAAGGATACGTTTCTCGTGATCGACAGACCCGAAGAGTCCCGGAGATCCGCGTCCGCCGGCCAGTTTTGCGCGCTGCCCACCGTGGTATACTCTGCCGATTCGGCGGGGCTCTGTGGCGATTCTCTCACTTTGTATCGTGGAGGCATTCATGCGCCGCGCGACAGGTTTCGCTCTTCCTTGCGTTTTGGCCTGCTCGCTTTTGTTCGGTCGCAGTTCTCCCCAGATTTCTCAAAGGGTCCTCGCCTTAACACATGTCACTGTGATTGACGTGACGGGGGGACCGGCGCTGCCCGATCGCACAGTGGTGGTCACGGGAAAGCGCATCACTGCCATTGGCGAGTCCGCCAAAGTCAACGTTCCCAGAGAAGCGAAGCTCATAGACGGGTCTGGAAAGTTTCTGATCCCCGGCTTATGGGACATGCACGTGCATTGGTACGAGCGCGATTACTATTCGCTTTTCCTGGCCAACGGCGTCACCGGCATCCGGATGATGTGGGGATTGTCGGCTCACCATCAACTCCGCAAAGAGGTTGAAGCGGGCCAGTTCCTGGGACCCCGGATGGTTATTGCCAGCGCGATCATTGACGGCCCAACGCCCTTTTGGGCCGGTTCGATCTCGGTTCACAATTCAGCAGAAGCGATTAAGGCGGTAGACGAGGAAAAACAGGCAGGGGCTGATTTCATCAAAGTCTATTCGCTGCTCCCTCGCGAGCCCTATTTCGCCATCGCGGCCGAATCCAAAAAGCTGGACATCCCTTTTGGCGGCCACGTTCCCATGGCGGTTTCGGCAGAAGAAGCCTCCGACGCCGGACAAAGAACCTTTGAGCATCTTACGGGGGTATTGGCCGCGTGCTCGAGCCGTGAGAAAGAACTTCATGAGGCCGCGCAAGGCGATCTGGCCGACATGCTGGCCTCGCGCAAACCCAGCTTTACCGGCCCGCGGCAACGCGGACTGCGCGAAGCTCTGCTCAGCAGCTATGATCCTGACAAAGCCGCGAAGCTCTTTGCGCGCTTCAAGAAAAACGGCACATGGCAATGCCCCACGCTCACGGTGCTTCGCAGCCTGGGCTACAGTGACCAGGCTTCTTTCCGTGACGACCCTCGACTGAAATACATGCCACGCAGCGTGCGAGCTCTCTGGGGCGGCGGCGCCCCGAACTTTCAAGGGAGGACTGAGGAGGACTACGCCTTCAGCAAGCGGCAATTTCAAAAGGACCTGGAACTTGTCGTCGCCATGAGCCGCGCGGGCGTGGACATCATTGCGGGCACTGATGTATTGAACCCGTTCTGCTTCCCGGGTTTTAGCCTCCACGACGAGCTGGAGCTTTACGTTAGGGCCGGTCTTTCCCCGATAGAGGCTTTGCGGACGGCCACCGCCAACCCAGCGCGCTTCCTGGGGCGGGAAAAGGACCTTGGGACCGTAGAATCCGGCAAACTGGCGGATCTGGTTTTGCTCGACGCCAATCCGCTCGAGAATATCAACAACGTCAGGAAAATCTCGGCGCTGGTGTATGACGGCAATTATTATCCCGGCGAAAGGCTGCATGCGATGCTGGCCGACGCGGAGGCGCTGGCCAGCCGCAAGTCCATCGCCGAGGCCCTCGCACAAACGATTAAGACACAAGGAATGGATGCGGCAATCGAGCAATATCACGACCTAAAGACGAAACAGGCCAGCGCTTACGACTTCAGCGAAGAGGAGCTCAACACGCTCGGCTACCAATTGCTCCAGGGAAAAAAGCTGAAGGAAGCCATTCGCATTTTCCAGTTGAATGTGGAGTCTTACCCGCAGTCCGGCAACGTTTATGACAGCCTTGCGGAAGCGTACATGGTGAACGGTGACAGGGAACTGGCTATCGCCAGCTACAACAAATCGTTGCAGCTCGATCCCGCCAACAAGAACGCGGTGGAAATGCTGAAGAAGCTCACGGCCCAGTAGACGCGGTAAGCGGCAAAGCTTTCGCAACATTGTTATCGAGGGGCTCTGGGAAAACAGAAGCCGTGAAGCTCGCGGGCGCAGGAATTGGACCGAAGCAATGCCCTGGAAAATGTGTGGCAGAAAAAGGGAGGAAAGCCCTAGGACTCCAGCGTTTTCTGAAACGCAAGCTTCATCGCATTTTATTGCGCTTTCTTGTCCGGTCGCATCCGCGAATCAATAACTTACCTGGCTCACTGGATTCGTTTTCGGTTTCTTAGTATTGCGTTTGCCCCCTTGCGATCACCATGGGCTCGTAGGATTTCATGCCAAACAACGATCTGGCAAAGGGCGGATGATGACGAGCGCAAGCAGCTATAGCCAATACTGTTGGACAAGGCTTGGCGCCTGCCCCCGCTGAACCCCACAAGGGCGCAATGGAAGGAAGTGATGGGCAGGATACGCGAAGCCCGCCACGGCAAGAAGGTTCCAACACAGCCGCCTAGCTTCGGAGGAGTACCGTTCGCTCCGCCCAGCCCGCCAGTGAGCGCACGACCACCGCAGTAGATGGCCATGGCTTTCGAGGCAGGCATAGCCCGTGGCACGGAGAGTCTCGCTCCGCCGACTCAATCAGTCCTCATTCGTATATCTTAGGCCGTGGGGAGTTCGTGCTCAGCGCACGACAAATTCGCGGTGGCGAGCCAAGGGATGGCTGGTGAGGCAGGGCAGCCGAATCAACGCAAATTTTGCGTGAGCAGCCTGTTTGGTGGTTGGGGTGGGAGATGGGATTTGAACCCACGACATTCGGAGCCACAGTCTGAAGGATCAGCCGGCAGTCCCATTGATTTCAGAGGGCTTAGTACCGGAAGGCGGTGAAATAGGGCCAAAAACCAGGGGTTTTTAACCCAAGTTTTTCCCAAGTTTTGGACCGGGAAAAAAAGACAAACAGGGAATTATGGTTCGTTGCTAAACACTTGGCGACAAGGCAGGACCTATGTCCCAGAAGCTGGTTTATGGCCAGTGTCCGTATTGCCGACAATCGTCCAATGAACAAGGGGCTGCGGGTTGCGAGAGCAATGGCATCCATCGCCGTCCTGTTTGGTGCCTCATAATGGCGTACTTGACAAAATCAGCGATCGCGCCCTTATGGACGGGATGCTAGGTTAAATGTTTGCACGGTCTTCCAGTACCTTCTTAAGGTAGGCACGGAGGGAGTGGCCCGTGAAGCTTGCAACGACAATCCTGGTACTGATCGCCGCAACCGCGGCCGCCGAAACCCAGCGGCCCTCCGGTCTGAAAGAGCCGATCACGTTTCGATTCCATCCGGTCTCCGTGGGACAGAAGCGCGCCTTCCACGTCGAAGTGAGGTTTCGAGTGGCGCGGGCGGTTACACCGATTGTCGTGCCAACAAGCTGGGGTGACGCCCCGCATCTCGAAGGGCAGACGCAAAACCTAAAAATATTGACTTCGGGAGCGATGCTCGTTGCCGGGGCGAAATTGGGTCTGAAGGAGCTCCACGCGCGGCCCGGACAGCAGGTCGCGCTGGCCTACGACATCGTACCGTTGCAGACCGAATGGTTCCGGCATCCGCAGGAGCACATGGCCATCATCAACGACGATTATTTTCTGTTCAATCCAGGAAACGCGCTGGTCTATCCCGAGCTGCCCCGCACAGAAATCGTGAACGCAACGTTTGACTGGCGGGCTTTACCCAAGGGAACTCCCCTCGTCACTAGTTTTGGTGTTGGCCAGCGGCTGCTTCGGGTGCGAGCGCCATGGTATCAACTGCTCGACACCCTGTTCGCCGGCGGAAATTTTCGCGTAACTGAGACCCATGAGAATGGAACATCGCTGGTTATGGCTGCCCGCGGGACTTGGAAATTCACCGACGCGGAGGCGTTTTCGCAGATTCGACGAGTGATCGATACGGAGAACAAATTCTGGCACGTGCAACAGATGCCGTTCTTCCTGGTGACACTTGCGCCGTTCGATGACCAGTCAGGCGACAACGACGGCAGCGGTTTCACGAACGCGTTCATGCTATTTCTCTCGCACGAGGACACGTTTGATGCGGCACGCGTGCGACTGCTTGCCCACGAAATGTTCCATCACTGGAATCCTAAGAGCATGGGTCCTATGGCCGCAGATGAATCGCTGCAATGGTTTAGAGAAGGATTCACCGTCTATTACGAGGCCGCGATCGCGCTGCGCGCGGGACTGATCTCGTATGCGGATTACCTGGAGGACGTAAATCGGCGCCTCCAGCAATACCAGACGTCTCCGATACGGAAAGTCACGAACGCCGAGTGGCAGAAGATGTCGCATTCATCGGGACCCGGTTCCCAACTACCCTATACCCGCGGCGCAGCAATCGCCCTTTGGGCCGATGCTGCAATTCGGGGACGGAACGATGGAAAGTTCTCGTTGGATAATGTCATGTTCGATTTAGTTAAGGAAGCGCAGGTCCCGAAACCGCCGGAGCTGAACGAAGACAGAGTTTTCCGGGCGTTTGCGCCTTATCTTGGGCCCGAGCAGCTTGCTATGATTCGGTCGATGGCGCTCGATGGAGCAGAAGTGCCTCTGCCCGAAAGGCAGGGGGGATGCGCTCGCTTAGGGCAGGTAAGCCGGACCGTGGTAGATCCTGGGTTTGACGAAAGCAGTCTCGATACGAAGCACATTGCCGGTGTTGACCCTGAGGGCCCGGCGTATCGCGCCGGAATTCGTGACGGCCAGGAGGTCTTCCGTTGGTCGATTTATCACAATGACCCGACGAAGGACGTGCTGCTGGGGGTCGTAGTTAACGGAAAGAGGGAAATGATCCAGTATTCCCCTGCGAAACAGCCGATACTCGCCCAATATCAGGCCACAGACGAAGAGAAACTGGCTCAGGCCTGTACGCCATTTTAGGGCCGCAACCCCGGACAGTTGACGGGCAATCCGGGAGCTGAGGCCACGTTGCAACGTCAGCGAGGATTAGTCCACCCTAACGCCGTAGTGTTAACCATTTCGTTCGTAAACACTTGCCGACAATGTTGACGAGGGCCCCCTGCGCGTAGGGCTCAACTCAGTTCGCCTAAATGTTGAGCTCAGAGTCTGATAATGATGACTCAGTCCAGTCAGGAAGATTCTTGTACAGCTGATCCCACGTGCGGAACGTGCTAAGCGCAGTGATGACTATGCGGAGTGGATCGGGCAATATCTCTGAGAAATTCCTTTCCTCCCGAAAGACAAGCCGAAACGCCAACCGCTCAATTGGCGGCGTGAATTGTGCATCGACTCCTACCTTGTTTCCGCGGCAATCCACACGATACCAGCCGATTTCGGGCAAATGGACGGCGTTGAGTCCGTGTAGGGAGAACGGGGCACCCTTGTCGTCAATGCTCAACCTTTGGTAGCAGAACCCGGCGGGAATCGCGTTGGCTCTCAGAAGGGCAGCTAGAAGATGGCTCTTGGCGTAACAATAGCCAGTTCCCGCCGCGAGAACATCAGATGCGCTACAAGTGACTGGATTGCGTTCGAAATCAGAACTATGTTGGATTTCGTCGCGAACCCATTCAAAACAACGGCGGGCAATATCCACAGCCCCGGCCAGGCCCGTTGACAACTCCCTTGCTTTCGACGATACGAGTGGGTGAGTCCAGTCGATGATTTCCGTAGCCTTGAGAAACTCTTCCACGATCTACCTTCTACTTCCTGCCGTTTGTCCTAAGCATGGCAATGAAATAATATACAGATATGCGGATATTCATACAATCCACTTAGTTTAGAGAGTCTGGGAATCTCTGATGCTTGGACGTTCGCGCAGGCCAGCAAAGCCGTGATCCTTTCCTACAGGATCGGCCGGTAATAATGGGCAATCCGGAAGTTGAGCCCAGGTTTGCGACCTCAGCAAGGATTAGTCCTGCCTAACGGTGCGCCGTGAAAGGCGCTGTTCTTCAGTGGGTGCAAATCCCACCCGGGAACTGGTTCGCTCCACCCGGTAGCAATCAGAGCAGTGGCGGAAGCAATGAAGCCGCTGAAGCCTCTGGTGGAAAGGGTCAAAGGTGACTCCGCGAGTCTGCAGGCCGTAACGTGAGTGAACACTGAGCAAGCGCCGAAAAGGACAATGCAGAAGCCGACCCTTTCGTTAGATGGGGAAGGTCGAAGTCGATGGATGGTACGAGCGAACAGGTCCATCGGTTCTGCCGGGGTAGTGGTGATGGCATGTAGGCATGAAGGGGAACAGTCGCAACACGGGAAACCCCAATCGGTGATTGCCGCTGCAATCAACTGGCACCTCGTGAGAGGCAGGCTGGGCCGTCTGGGGTGACGGAGAGGCCCGTACTACCGATGAAACCGGGTAATTCCGGTCGAGGGAAGGGGCCTCAGTTGAAGGCGGACGCAAGAAGCGACGACGGAAAGGGAGATTGGCGATTAGCCTGATAACTCCCATGCTGTTTTCAGGAGTTGCGGACGGCGTCACACGCAATGGCCTCGGCGATTGCGTGAGTCTTCTCCGAGAGCCGGATGCGTTAAACCCGCACGTCCGGTTCGATAAGCGGGGTGTGGAAACGGAAGCATGGTGGCACTCGTGAGGCACCGACAGACGAAAGAGTCGGCCAACAGATAGGTTCCACCTAAACCACCGCGCCACACCTCGACTTCACCCGTAGTGTTTACCAGCAGCTCTGGTATCGTTGGGCAAGCAAAAAGGGCGTCCCGAGGATTCGCTGTTGCCGCTTTGGCGCGGCCAGTGAGCGATATCCGGTGTCGCCCAATGAGATCCAGCAGGCACAGAAGGAGGCGAACACAATTATTGCGGACCACAGGACCCCAGCTACGTCCATGTGACGGTGACGAATGCCCCAGCATGGCTGGAACGTAGGAAGGAACGTAACCAAGCTTGAATAAAGGAAGGGCATTTTTTGCCGATGCCCGCGGAAAGTTATAGTTATCGTAAACTTAGATTTGGTACTGGAAGGAGCTGGCAGGCGAGATACAGAGCATTCCGTAAACGGTTTGACAGAGCAGTTCTCGCCTCCTACACTGGCGCCATGGACATTCACCTCGATCCCTATTTGCAGGCCAAGCTTGCCAAGCTCGCCGCCGAGCGTGGCCGCGATCCGGAAATGTTGGCGAAGGAAGCGATCCAACGTTTTGTCGACTATGACGAGTGGTTTATCGAAGAGGTTGAAAAAGGGCTGGCACAGATCGAACGTGGCCAGGTGCTGACGCATGAGGAAGTCGGCGCACGCCTTGAAAAGCTACTCGCCGAAAAACGCTCCCCTGCGTGATGCAGCTCCGCTGGACAGAGCAGGCTGCAGACGATCTCGAAGCGATCACCGATTACTTATTCGCGAACGCACCTGAGCACGCGGAGCGCATTGTGCGTACTCTCTGCAACACTCCGCCATTGTTGCTGGAATTCCCGCACCGGGGGCGTCCCGGCAGGAAAGAAGGCACGCGCGAGTTGGTACTCCTCCCGTTGCCTTACGTGATCGTATACAACGTTGGGGCCGACATCATCCACATCGTTCGTATTCTGCACGCTGCGCAGAATTGGCCATAGGGCCGACCATCCGTTTGATTTTGGATATCAGGAGTATGAAAATGTCTGGATTGCTCGCTACTCGGACGTGTGCGTTCCTTTAAAGCCAGAACGAGAGAGTCGCGCTACGGTCGTGTTCAAACGTCAAGCCTGCCCCATCAGCCCATACGCCCAAACCACAAGTAACACTGACTTCTACTTGGAAACGCGAACACTTCGGTGTCCCCTCCGGTCCGAGAGACGGCGACCGTGAATTTCGCCTGCAATGGGCAGAGAAGATCGGAATCGGGTCCGAGTGTCCGGCCCGTTCGGTTGCCCCGTATGCCCCGGTAATCATATTTAGGATAGTCGGTTAAGTCGTTTAGAATCTCGTGAAGCACACGCATTCGGTAAGTGAAGAAGTGAAGAAGTGAAGAAGAGCGCCGAGTGAGAGAGCGATTAGGCCGGCACTTGGGTTTGGAATCGGGGGGTTTTTGAAGCAAATTCACTCAAGTTGCCTACCTCTAATGCTCCTAACTGAAAACTTGGGGTGGGAGATGGGATTTGAACCCACGACATTCGGAGCCACAGTCCGACGCTCTACCAGCTGAGCTACTCCCACCGTA
>Ga0126371_10003566_pt1 | contig 13630 bp, 12 predicted proteins | sample PanSoiMetaPlot_4_FD_110145 | JGI IMG/M metagenome (GOLD analysis project Ga0126371, IMG submission 110145) | Tropical forest soil microbial communities from Panama - MetaG Plot_4 | ecosystem: Environmental > Terrestrial > Soil > Tropical forest > Bulk soil | place: Panama | collected 2016-02-17 | reverse complement strand
TTGCGCGCCTACCGCCTGCGCCGGGATCTGAGCCAGAGCGATCTCGCCCGCCTCGCCGGGGTCTCCCCGAGCGCTATCTCCCAAGTGGAGCGGGGAGAAAGAGGGCTGTCCCTCGAGACGCTGATGGCCCTTTCCGGGCGCCTCAACGTCACCCTCGACGAACTGCTCGGCGGTGAGGTCACCCCGGACTACCGGATCGGCAGGCGTCACGGCCTCGGCACCGCGCCCGCGGGCTCGATCCTTCCGCTGCTCGACGACGCCGAGGCCGGCATGCGCGCCTACCTCGTCTCCCTGCCGCGATCGGCTACCGTCGAGGCTCCCTTCACCCACAAGGGCGCCGAACTGGTCGGGGTGGTCAGCGGCCTCATCCAGGTGCTGCTGTCATCGGGCCGTCCCGTCCTCCGCCGCGGCGAAACGCTCCTCGCCTCCCGCCGCGGGATCGACGGCTGGCGCAACGTGGGAGAGGGCGACGCGCAGTGCCTGTGGGTCCTGCGGGACTGAGCGCCTAGCAGGTGCCGGTATGCGGGAGATGCTCGCGCCAGTATTCGGCGGATGCTCGCAGTTCCGCGAGAACGGTGTCGTCACTAGCTTCGAACGGGTGGATGATTTCCAGGATCAGCACGGCTTCGGCAGCGCCGGATGACTCGATTGCTTGCAGGACGCGAGCTGCCTCGATCCGTCCCTGGCTGTTGGCCTCGGGGGTAAACGGCCAGTGCCGGTCGGCGGCTGCATCTGATTGCTGGAGCTGAATGACGGAGGCCAGCGGTGCGAGCCGGCGAAGCCAGGCGTAGGGGTCGGCGTCATCGCCTGCGGTGCCGGGAACGCACTGGTGGCCCACGTCCAGGCAGGCCCGCACAGGTACCAGCCGCTCGCCCCCGGGGTTGAGCAACGAGCGCAGCCCGGCGATCGTCGACGGCTCGCGGGCGGAGGCCAGGTTTTCCACCTGCAGCGCCTGAAGTCCCGCCCGGTGTGCATAGCCGGCCAGGCCGGTCAGCGCGTCCTGCAACTGGCGCCAGAGCACGGCCCGCCGGTTCGGGTTGGCGAAGTCTGCCGCGCTGTAGGCGCCGACGTGCCCGCCGGTCGCGCCCGCTCCGGCTCCGGCGGTGAAGCCGATCACGCGCTGGTACCAGCGGCGCGCAGCTGACCGGCGCCGCGCATCCGGGTGCAGCAGCAGGTTCGCCGAGTAGGCGGCCAGCCCGGTGAACGTCGAGTGCAAGGTCAGGCCGTGGTCCAGGCAGGCCCGCCGCAGTTGAACGGCCTGGGCTTCCAGTCCGGCCCGGCCGGTCTGGAAGTCGACCAGGTCGAGGCTGTGCTGGACAAGATCGAGGCCGAGCTCGTCCCGCGCGATCGCGGCCCAGTCGGCTGGCTGCGGCCAGCGCTTGACCGCGAAACAGGTGTTGATCCCGAGCCGGAAGACGGTCATCGCGCCGCTCCGGCTGCCGCGCTCGGGCGCCGGACTGCCTGCCGGAACCAGTCCAGCCGGGCCTGCTCCCGTTCCCGCCCGGACGCGACCGGCCCGAAGATCCGCGCCCGGGCGACCGCGGCCGCGATGGCGGCGCGGGACTCGTCGGGCATTCCGGCGGCCGACGCCGCCAGCATCGCCGCGCCGACGCCTGCCGGATCTAGATCGAGGTGCCGGACCGGAACCCCGAGCAGGTCCGCCTTGATCTGGCCGGCAAGCGGCAGGCCTGCCCCGCCGCCGCCAACCCGCAGCTCGCCAGCCAGGGCGCCCGCATCGCGCAGCGATTCGATCACGACGGTGACCGCCAGGGCTACCCCCTCGATGACAGCGAACGCCAGCGCCGTCCGGTCGTGCCGGTCAGACAGCCCGAGGAAGGCGCCCCGCGCCGACGGGTCGTCGCGTTCCCCGTCGCCCAGGTAGGGCAGGAACAGCGGGGCTGCCTCGGCCGCCGGGACCGCCGCCCGGGCCATCTTCCGGTGCTGCCGTTCCGCATCGGCGGCGAGCTCGAGGTGCCCGGGGTAGCCCAGTCGGCTGACTGCCCAGTCCCAGGCCGCGCCGGTGGTGTTGACCCCCCGCTCTGTGCAGTAGCAGCCGGGCAGCAGGTAGCTGTAATGGGTGACCCGCACATCGCAGAGCGGCTCCGCTACCACGGAGTTCAGGCACGATGAGGCGCCTGCCATCTCGCTGATCGGGCCCGGCCCGGTGAGGCCGGCGCCGTACGCCGCGCACTGGCTGTCGGCGGCACCTATGATCACCGGGATCCCGGGCCGCAGCCGCAGATCGCCGGCTACCTGCTCGGACAGGACGCCGGTGACCTGCCACGGCGGCATCACCGGCGGGAACAGCTGCGGACCGATGCCGAACCGGGCCAGAAGCTCGCCGTCCCAGGCCCGGGCACGCAGGTCATAGAACAAAGTGGCGTTCGCGTGGGTCTCATCGGTGCCGAGCACCCCGGTCAACCGGTGCAGCACAAGGTCGCGCGGCTGCAAGAAGCACCAGGCCCGGCGAAACGCTTCGGCGTCGTGATCGCGAAGCCAGAGCACCTTGGCGCCGACGTGAAACGCGGTCGGGACGTGCCCGGTCCGGCGGTGATATTCGGTCTCGCCCACGGCTTGCGACATCCGCCTGGCTTCTGTCACCGCCCGGTTGTCGCGGTACAGCATGCCAGGCCCTACCGGCCTTATCCGGGAGTCGAACGCAGCCACCGTTGGACACTGGCCGGTCAGGCCGACTGCGCGGATCGCCGCGGCCCGCGAGCCGAGCCGGCCCGCGAGCCGGCCCAAGGCCTCGATCGCGCCGGCTGCCCAATCCTCCGGATCCTGCTCGGCCCAGCCCGGCTTCGGAAAGCGTGTGCGGTAGCCGCGGCGGGCCTGCGCAATCAGGCGGCCGTCCAGCGAGTAGGCGGCCGCCCGGGCACCGGTGGTGCCGACGTCGACCGCCACGGCCAGCGGCTGAGTGGCTCGCCGCGCGGTCTGGCGGCTGGTTGGCGGTCGCTGCGCGTTCATCCGCGAACGAACTGGTAGGCCTTGACCTTGCTCGGCTCCAGCGTTACCAGCACGCCGTTGAGCATGCCGCTTCCGTAGTCGCTGCCCGGGTTGATCGCCAGTGTCTGGCCGATTTTGCGGAACCCGGCGCTCTCGTGGATGTGACCATGCAGGCCCAGCAACGGCTGGGCCTGTTCGAGCAGCTCGCGGACCGCGTGGCTGCCGACCGGGCCCATCTTGGCCTGCCCGGCAGCGGTCTGCACCTTGAAGTCCTCGTCCAGCACCGGGGCCTCGTCAAGGCCGCTGCCGTATGGCGGCGGATGAATATTGAAGATGGCTGTGGCGGTGTCGGCCAGGCCTTGGGTGAGCTTGGTCAGCGTGGCCCGCAGCTCATCGTCGGTCATCTCCCGGTAGGTGTGCCAGGGCGTGGTGTTGGCATAGCCCCAGGAGATCATCTGATGGTTTTCGATGAGCACCTGGCGCCCTTCGCAATGGGTGCCCCATGGGGCGGTGTCCAGCAAAGCGGCCAGCTCGGGCGGGTCATCGTTGCCGAGCATCCAGTACAGCGGGATTCCCCGTGGCCGAAGCCGCTCGTCGGCAAGCTCGAGCCAGCGGGTCAGCCGTTCGCTGATCACGTTGAGGAACAGGCCGTCCAGGGTGCCAGTGGCTTGCATGTGCGCCAGTTCCCCCGGCTCGCAACGGTGTGGGTAATAGCCATGATCAGCGATGAGCTGCTCAACCGCGTGCAGCTCAGCACCATCTTCCAGGTCGTAGGTCGCCCCGCGAAAGGTGAACTGGTACCGGCCGCCGCTGGACGCGGTGATCGCCTGGATGGCCTTGCCCGCCAGGTCTCCGCCCAGCACCATTGCCTGCGCCCCGTAGATCGGGCCGCCGTTTAGAAACTTTCGGAAGCACTTGTCTGAGCCGTGCAGGTCGCTGACGAAGTACAGCCGTATCCCCTTCGCCATTGCGGGACCTCACCCACCCCTGAGAGAACCGACGATATCCATCATCCGCTTAGCACGTTCGGCGTCGACCGGGTTCCAGGTGCACCCGTCCACCTTCAAGCCGGTGCCCACGATCGCCCCGTCGGCGACCGCCAGAATGGCGGCCGCGTTGTCGTGGGTCACGCCCGTGTTGGCGAGGACCGGGACCTCGCCCGCTGCCTCCTTGGCAGCGCGCAGCTCATCCATGTCGATGCCTGCCCCGGCCTGTGGCCCGCTGATCAGCAGCGCATCCGCGCCGAGGAAGGCGGCTCCGCGGGCCCGCTCGGCCACGCTGCGCCCGGACATCGACCGACTGAACTCCGGGGTGATGTTCGTGAAGATCGCAACCGCGTCGGCGCCGATCGCATGCCGGTAACCGCCCAGCTCGCCGAAATCCGGGGCCAGGATGCCCATGTCGGTCTCGAACACGCCCGTGAACACCTCACGCACGAACGCTGCCCCCGTGGCCCGGGCCACCGCGAGCGCCGCCTTCGGATCCCACAGCAGGTCAATCCCGAATGGCAGGCCGAGATCGCTGCGCAGCCGCCCGACCACTGCCGCCTGTGCAGCGGCCACCTCGACGCCGACACCGACCGAATACGGCAGGTCATGCTCGTTGCAAAACAGCAGCCCGTCGACGCCGGCCTCCTGCAGCGCCAGCACGTCCCGGCGCAGCGCTTCGTACACGCCGTCCATACCTGCCTGGCTGTCGTGGCGGGGACGGCCCGGGAGGGCCCGCAGGTGACACATTGCGATCAACGGCTTGGGCGCACCGAAGATCCGTTTCAGCACAGTCATCGCCGACCTCCTCCCAGTCTGCGGCCACACCAGCGCGCAGCAATTGCATAATCGCTTTATCTTGGCTTTCGTGGCTGCCCGTCGGCGGCCGGGCTGGCCCGCCTGCCGGGACGTGGGCGGGGCGTGGTGCTGGCGGCGACGATCACGGTCACCCCCGCCTTGCGCAGCCCGGCAATCTCTGCCGCGGGTGCGCCCTGGCTGGTGATGAGCGTTGTGATCGCCGATACCGGCGCGACGATCGCTGTCGCGTCCACCCCGATCTTGGACTCGTCCGCGAGCACCAAGAGCCGGAGGCTGTGCCGGATCGCAGTGCGGTTGAGCTCGGCCAGGTCGTCGTCGATCTCGGTGATCCCGAACCGGGCCGAGACCCCGGCCGCCCCGACCACGGCGACATCGGCGCGGTAGCGTTCCAGCGCTGCGGTGGCGAGCGGGCCAACGCATGACAGTTCCTCCTCGCGGACCTTGCCGCCGAGCGCGATCACGTCCACCGGCCTGGAGCCCAGCAGGCTCGCCACAGGCAGCGATCCCGCTATGACGTTCAGACCCGGCACCGGCGTGAGGAACAGCGAGAACTGCTCGGTGGTGGTGCCGGGGCCGACGAAGACGGTCAGCGGGCCGGTCAGCTCGGCGGCGGCGCGCATCCCGATCAGGCGCTTCTCGGCGGCGTGCTGGAGGGCACGCGGATTGAACGCCAGCTCCATCGACTTGGTGATGTGCGCTGTGGCGCCGCCGTAGGTGGCCCGCAAGAAGCCGTCGCCTTCCAGCCTGGCGATATCCCGGCGGATCGTCATCTCCGACACGCTGAGCTCGCGGGCCAGCTCGCCGATCCGGATCGTCTGCTCCTCCGCGACCCGCTCCAGGATGCGGCGGCGGCGGTCGACGGCGAACACGGTGGCGATGCTCCTCCGGTGGGTGCAGCTAAACAGAAACTAACACGATGGAGCGTGCATTGATATGCGCAACCCTTGTTGATGGTGTGCTCTGCTGTTACGCTCGCCTTGACTCGGGGCCAGGTCAGGGAGGCCAGTCGTGAGAAGGCATCGGTTTTCTGCTGCCGTATCACTGACCATGCCGCAGGCGCCGGGCCGGGTGCCGCGTCAGCGGCGCCCCGGTGTCGAGGATCGGCCCCCCGAGCCAAGCGCAGCGGGCGAGGGAGGCCAGCGAACATGAGCACCGCCGAAACCCGCGGGGACCAGCAGCTTTTCGTCCGGAGCAGCACCGGCCTTGTGCGCGAGGCCTCGGCGTTCGACGCGATGGTGTTCAACGCCGTCTTCTCTGCGCCGGTCGGGGCGACGCTGGCCTGGGGCGTGTTCTTCGCGCTATCGGTGTTCCCTGGCGCCGACCTGGTCACCGCGACCCTGATTTCGTTCGTGATCAACGTCCCGATCGTGATCATGATGGCGCTGATGGCATCCAGCATGCCTCGCACCGGTGGTGACTACGTGTGGGTCAGCCGGATCCTCTCACCGCCGCTGGCGACGGTGTCGAACTTTGCCGCCGCGTTCTCCGCGATGATCGGCGCCACGTTCTGGGCTCGGTACTTTCCAGTGTTCGCGCTCGGCCCGACGCTGGTCACCTTCGGGATCTTCTTCCACAACCCCGGGCTGATCTCCTGGGGCGACCGGTTCCAGACCGACCATGCCTGGATCTTCCTCGGCGGCCTGTTCATGATCGTGTTGATGACCGTGATCCTCATCGGCGGCACAAAGACAACCTTCCGGTGGCAGAACACGTTCTGGATCATCGCCTCGGCTGGGACCTTTCTCGCGTTCATCGTGCTGGCGGTCGGGTCATCCGGAGAATTCCGGTCCCACTTCAACAGCCTGTCCGCCCGGTTCGGCGCGCACGGCGACGCCTACCACCAGGTGATCAGCGCGGTACGCAGCAGCATCGCCATCCATCCCGACGCGGGCCGCCTGTCGTCCACGCTGCCAGCCATCTTCGTGATCATGACGTTCATGATGTGGAACTGGTGGAGCGTGTACCTGTCCGGGGAACTGAAGAGCGCCTCGAACCGGAACCGGCAATTGAAGATCATGTTCACCGCGCTGGCATGGGACGTGGTTTTCATCTGCGTCGGCGTGCTGCTGCTGTACAAGGTCGCCGGGTACACGTTCATGTCGGCGGTCAACACCAGCCCCAACAAGGCCTACGTGATCCCGTCCGGGCCGTGGTACCACTTCCTGGCCGCGCTGACCGTCAACGTTCCGGTGCTCACCGTGCTGATCGTCGGCTCGTTCCTGTTCTGGAGCCTGCCCGCCATGGTCGGCAACACGTTCATGCCGGTGCGCACGGTCTTCGCCTGGGCATTCGACCGGCTGCTGCCCTCTAAGCTCGCCGACGTCAACGAGCGGCGTGCCTCCCCAGTGCCTGCCATTCTCACCGTGATGATCCTGGTCACAGGGATGCTGGTGTGGAGCGTGCTCGCCACCACGTTCCAGACCTGGCTCGCGCTTGGCGTGCTCGCCGGGGTGGTATGCGTCTGGATCGTCAGCGTCGCCGCCTATACCTACCCGAGCCGACGCCCGGACCTCTACCGGGCCTCGCCGGCCAACATCACCTGGGGCGGCATCCCGGTCATCAAGATCGTCGCTCCGCTGTCGTTCCTTGTCATGGTCTTCCTGGTCTACGATGTCCTGAAATACCCGGCGCTCGCCATCGGCACCACGTCCCATTGGTGGTACGTCCCGGCCTTCATGGGCGGCACCGCCCTGTTCGGACTGATCGTCTACTACCTGGCGAAGATCATCCGCAGGTCCCAGGGCGTCGATGTTGACCTCGTCTACCACGAACTCCCGCCTGAATAGCAGCCGATCCGTAGACCAAGTCGTCGCTGGCCATCCTGCCCGGCCTTTCGGTGGTCGCGGCGGCCGCCCTGCGGCATGCCTCCTCTACCGGAGTGGTGTACGAAGCCAGCAGGAGGCCTGGGTCAAGGCGAGCGCAACAAGCGGGGCCTTTTGCTCGTGTATGTCCCCCGTGTCCGGCGGCGCCCCAGTAGAATTCCGGTAGCGGCCGGCGAGGGTGTCAGCGCGTTCGGCCAGGATAGGGTGAGCGAATGCATTCGAGCCGCCGTGCGGTGTTGGCAGCCATGGCAGCAAGTGCGCTGGCCGGCTGCGCACGCCTGGGCAGCGATGCCGGCGGTGGCCCGTCCCCCTCGAGCGCGCCCCGCGCAGCGACAGGGACCCGCACGCCGGGCCTTGTCCCGCAAGCCGCTCCCGTGGCGGCGCCCGCGGTGACTCGTGCCCAGGTCGTGGCCCGTTACGGCCACCTTAAACCGCGCACCTGGGGTTTGGACGCGCCCGGGGTGCTGCACGCACTGCCCGGTACCCGACGTGTGATCGCGCTTACCTTCGACGCTTGCGGTGGACCGGGCGGCAGTGGCTACGACCACAGCCTGATCGACTTCCTCCGCCGCCGGGAGGTACCGGCGACCCTCTTCCTCAACTCCCGCTGGATTGACGCCAACCTGGCGGCCTTTCGCCGAGTGGCCCGTGAACCGCTGTTCGAGATCGCCAACCACGGCACCCGGCACCGCCCGCTGTCGGTCACCGGGCGATCGGCCTACGGGATCGCCGGCACGCGCAACGCCGGCGAAGTTTACGACGAGGTGGCGCGGAACCAGATCAAGCTCGCCCGCCTCCTGGGTGTGCCGCCGCGTTTCTTCCGGTCCGGCACCGCGTACTGTGACGACGTCGCAGTACGCATCGTCACCGACCTGGGAGAGCGCTTCGTCGGCTTCAGCGTCAACGGCGACGCCGGCGCCACCTTCGCCCCTGAGCAAGTCCGCGGCGCTGTTACCGCGGCCGGGCCCGGCTCCATCGTGATCTGTCACATGAACCATCCCGAGGCGGGAACCGCCCGGGGTATCGCCGCCGCTGTTCCCCGCCTGCTGGCCTCGGGGTACCGCTTCGTCCGCCTCTCCGACGAACTGCGCTGATCCACTTTCGACACCAAGCGGGCTGCGCATGCCAGGCGAACCCCGGGCGCCAGCGTCTGTCTTCAGGCGAGAGGCGCTGGCCGGATCTTAAGATCCTTCACTGGCAGCCAAAAGTTGACGGACTCAAGCCTCAGCCGTCCGTCGACCTTCATCGTCTCCAGCAGGTCCAGAATTTCGGCCTCGGACTGCTCGCTTGCTCCTGACTGCCGCAGGCGTACCTCATCAACCTCGACGGTCACAGTGATCATCTTGCCCCCTCCGCAATCCTGCACGCGGAGGCTAGGTACCCGGTCCAGCCGATTCCGATAGCCCCGGAGCTGACTTGGCCGCGCAGCCGCCGCTGTGTCAGCGGTGAGATCGACGACCTAAGAGCAGCTAAGTAAGGCGCTAAGTAAGGCGCTAGCCTCGCCCCCGGCCCGGTGAGCTGGCACCACCTGTTTCACCGGCTAGCCGGTACCGGCGGAGCTGACCGCGGCCGCAGTCGGCAGGCCGATCCCGTCCTGTGTTCGCCCGCTCGACGACGGCGCCGCGTCAAAAAGGCCGGCGAGCACGTTCATCAGGTCGGCGTCCTCGGCCTCTGCGGCGGCGCGCAATTCGAGTGTGGGCTTGTGCACGAGGCGGTGCACGGTCCTCAGCAGCACCCGTTCCATGGACAAACGGATCTCGGCCGGCAGTTCGCCAGCGATCCGCACCAGTTCTTCCCGGGCGATGTCCTCGGCGTCGCTGCGCATGCGGCGCACCGCGGCAGCCGCAGACCTGCCCGCGAGCCAGCGCAGGTAGCGCCGTAGCTCGGTTTCGATGATCTCCTCGGTGGCGGCCAGGTCATGGACGAGCTCGCCGACATCGCTCATCCCATCGGGTCGAAGGTCGGCCAGGCCGATCAGCCGTACCCACGGCAGCGCCCGTACGGCTGGATCGACGTTGCGCGGCATCGACAGGTCCACGAGAGTCAGTGGTCCGGCTCCCGTGGCGCGGGGCGGCCGTAGCATGTCGGCATCGACGAGCGGGTGCGCGGCGGTGGTGGCCAGGATCGCGATGTCACTTGTCGCCAGGCAACGGGCGAGGTCGGAGAGGTCGGCCACCGCGGCACCGGCGGCGGCGAACCGGTCCGCACGCCGGCGGGTTCGGTTACATACAGTAACGACGGCCTGCAGCTCGACTGCGCGCGTCACCACGACCGAGGCGACCTGACCCGCTCCGACCACCAGGAGCCGCTTGCCGGTCATCGTGCCCCCGCTGGACAAGGCGACTGCGTCGACTGCCACTCCCGCGACCGACCGAGTGGTCGCCTGGATGGACGTCCGCCGTTGTCGTTTCCTGGAAGCGCTGATCGCCGCGTCCATCAGGCGCTCGAGCTCGACATCGCCAGGGCCGGCCGCACGGCTGACGCGGGCGGCCACCCGCACCTGCCCGGCGATCTCGGCTTCGCCGAGCACGAAGGATTCGAGGCCGCTGGCCACCCGCAGCAGGTGACGGGCGGCCGCGTCGCCGCGGTAGGTCCGCGCCACAGGATGCAGTACGCGGCCGGGGATGCCCCGGTCCAGCGCAAGCGCCGCCAGCAGCGCCGGGTCGTCTGGCTCGCCCGGCCAGGTCGCGTAGACCTCGGTGCGCTGACAGGTCGACAGTACCGCGACGGCGCGGGCGCGGCTGCTGGCGCGCAAGGACTTCAGGCACCCGGCAAGGTCCTCACGCGAGTAGGAAAGCCGTTCGAGCACGTCGAGCGATGCGTGACCGGCGGTGATCGACAGACAACTGAGCCCGGTCATCGGTGATCCTGACTCTGGGCCAGCACGAGCAGCGTCGCGGCGGCGGTCCGGTGCGAGCCGAAGGGCGCGACGGCAAGGTAGGCACTGAAATCACGTTCGGCGGCCTTGGGTTGCCGCAGGCCAATCAGGTCGATCAGGCCGCGCACGTACAGCGCTTCCGGGTAGCTCGGACTGGCCGCGAGCACGCGGTCGACCATGATCTTGCCCTGCGCAGCCTGGCCGACTTCGAAGGCGAGCAAGGCCAGGCTGGTGTTCGCCTCGGCATTCGCGGGATCAAGCCTCGTGACGGTCAGGTACTCCACCGCAGCCAGCTGGCTGGCACCCGCGGCTGCGTAGGCCTGCGCCAGCGCCAGATGCGCACTCACATCCTTCGGGTTCTGTTGCACCTGAGCCTCGGCCGCGGCTACCGCGGCCAGCTGCCCCGGGGTGGGCGGCCTGCGGCCAGATTGAGACGCCGGAGGCGAGCCGCCCGGCCTACCCGCCGAGGTCACCCCGGTCACTGAGTTGCCGGTGATCGTCTGGCCGGGGTGGCGGGAAGAAACCGCGCCGACGAGCAGGATCGTGATTCCTGCCGCAACTCCGGCCAGCGCCAGCAGCGTCACGATCGGGCCAGGTCGGCCCCTCGTCCTCCGGTCGGCGTCGCGGCCTTGCGGCGAGTCGGGGGTGGCCGGTCCGGGCTGCGCGCTGGATGCGGGCACCGTGGCTCCGCCTGCCGGGCGCTGAGGCTTACTGCGCAGGACAGCGGCGGCTTCCCGCTCTACGGGATCACGGAGCCGGGCGTGGTCGGCCTGTGTCAGCTTGCCCGCGGCGAGGTCGTCATCGAGATCACGCAGCTGACGCAGCAGCTCGCGGCGGCGATCATCATCCGGAGTGTGGGCCCGTACATGCAGGCGGCCATCCGTGGCCGAGAACGGGCGCAAGATCAGCAGCCCGACGACGAAGGTGAGCCCGCCGCTGATGAGCACGACGGTCATCCCGGTTCCTCCTCGCGCAGCCGGGCGACGGCCTTAGCCACGGCGCGCCGCCGAGCCGCGGACAGCTCCGGCATTCCCGCTCCGGGCGGATCCGGCTGGGGCGCCCGCAGCCAGCGGCGCAGCAATGCGAACGCGGTGATAACGCCGGTGGCCAGAACGAGCAATGGCAGGTAGTACACCGCTCCGGCCACGCCTTGCCGAGGCGGGGACATGAGCACCGAGTCGCCGTAGGCCGCGACGAATCCGGCGCGGATCTGATCCGCGGACTCGCCCGCGCGCAGCTCTTGCGTTATTTCCTGGCGCATTCGCTGCGCCAGCGGAGCGGGCGAGTCCGCGACGGACAGGTCCTTGCAGATCGGGCAGTGCAGCCCCGCGGCTATCTGCTGCACCTGCTGGGCCTGGCTGGCCGGAGGGTGGCCGCCCACCGCCACGATGACCAGCGTGGCGAGGGCGGCAGCCAGCGCGATCAGCACCAGTAGCCCGGACAGGCCCGGGCGTGCCCGCCGCAGCGTCCCGGCGGCGTTCATCGGGGGCTCGCGAGCAGCATGGAGTTGATCTCGCTGGAGAGAGCGGCGGCGTCGACCGGTCCGAAGACACGGTTGACGACGCGACCGGACTGGTTCACCACGAACGTCTCCGGCACCCCGCGCAGGCCGTAGGCAAGAGCCGCTTGCGAACCGGCGTCCTCGACGACCGGGTACGTCACGCCGTGGGCACGGACATAGCTGTGGGCGGCGCCGGTGCTGTCTTCGAAGTTGACGCCGATCACCACCACCCCGGAGTCCTGGAAGTGCTGCCATGTCTGATCGAGGGCCGCCTGCTCGACCTGGCACTCCGCACACCACGAGGCCCAGAAGTTGATGACGACGACCTGCCCGCGCAGCTTGGACAGCGTGACGGGCGGGCCGTCCAGCTGGGGCAAGGTGAAGTTCGGCGCCGCGCGGCCGACCAGCGGGGAGGCGATCACCGATGGATCCCTGCCCAGCCCGGTCATCAGCAACGCGACGATGACCGCAACGGTCGCGGCGACGCCAGCCAGCAGCCAGGTCCGGCGACGCATACGGCTCACAGGGCACCCACTTTGACGGCCGCGGCATTGCGCGTCGCGTTGGCGCTCTGGTTGTCGCCGGAGTTTCGTCGCCGACGGCTCGGCCATGCGGCTGCCGCGCCGCCGAGCGCCATCACCAGCCCGCCGAACCACAGCCAGTTCACGCCGGGGTTGCGATAGAAGCGGAAGGTGGCCGAGCCGCCGTTGTCCTGTAGCGAGATCACCGAGGCGTACAGGTCCCAGATGATCCCCCGGCGGATCGACGGCGAGCCGATCGGGTCGGTCGCGGCCGGGTACAGGTTCATGCGCGGGTCGAGCGTGCCAGCCGTGCCGCCAGAAATATTGGTGACAGACACCGTCGTCGTGAGCACGATGCGCTGCGGCTGCTGATCGGTTTGCAGACCCTGGTAGCGCAGTACCTGGCCCCCGAACACGGTACTCTGGCCGGTCCTCAAGGTGACCTGAGCCTGCTGGCCGAGGCTGGATGACGCGGTGATGCCGACGACGGCCAGCGCGAGACCCATGTGCACGACCAGGCCCGCGTGCCGTCGCCGCGCTCTGGCCAGGGCGCGAACCGCGCCACCGCGCGTACCATGCCGGCTGATTGCCAGCCCGCTGAGGATCTCCTGGCCGCTCGTCACGAACACGAGCGCGGCCAGGCCGAACCCGGCGACGGCCGCGACCTTGTGTATGCCCGCCCACGCGGTGACGACCACCACGAGGGCCGCGGCAGTGGCGGGCACGCGCAGGCGGCGCAGGGCCCGCGACCTGTTGGTGGCACGCCAGGGCAGCAGCGGTGCCGTGCCGGCGAGCAGCAGGATCAGCAGGAACACCGGGGTGACCGAGCTGGTGAAGTAGGGACCGCCGACGGTCACCTGCTGGCCAGAGACGGCCTGGACGACGAGCGGGAAGGTCGTGCCCAGCAGGATGATCGCGGCGGCCGCGAGCAGGAGCACGTTGTTGGCGACGAAGGCCCCTTCCCGCGAGATCGCCGAGGTCAGGCTCGCTGGCGTGCGCAGCTCAGGCAGGCGCCAGGCCACCAGGCCGAAGCCGGCCAGCAGTACCAGCGCCAGGAACGCAAGGTACGCCGGTCCGACCGACGTCTGCGCGAACGCGTGCACGGAGGACAGGACGCCCGCGCGGGTCAGGAACGTGCCGAACGTCATCAGCGAGAA
>Ga0126371_10003565_pt1 | contig 13639 bp, 7 predicted proteins | sample PanSoiMetaPlot_4_FD_110145 | JGI IMG/M metagenome (GOLD analysis project Ga0126371, IMG submission 110145) | Tropical forest soil microbial communities from Panama - MetaG Plot_4 | ecosystem: Environmental > Terrestrial > Soil > Tropical forest > Bulk soil | place: Panama | collected 2016-02-17 | reverse complement strand
GATTGGCGATCGGCCCACACCAGAAGGAGAAAGAAGTTGCGCATATTTGTCGAAAACTTTCACAATCTTTGAGAGTATTCTTGACAGAACACTAGTTCCGAGTAATCTTCTTGCATCGAGATTTGTTGCGCTCGGTTGAACAGAAATCCCTTCGGGTGCGGTTACAAGAATATAAAAATGCCGAAGGATTATCGCTCTTGAGAGAGCGATGCCGGGCCTTCCCCCGTTCCAAGAAATAGAAAAGCAACCGACCACAAGTGTAAGCACGCCATGGTTTGCCTCGGGCGCGTGACGGTGAGTCATGGGGTTCGACGGCTGAGTTTTGGACGCGGTTGCGAAAAAGAGTTTTGCACGGAGGCCATGCGAGATGACGCCAACACTCAAGTTCCCATTCCTTTCTTTCTGCATTCTTTCCGGGCTACTTTTAACCGCGACACAATTTGGCCTCGCTCAGAACGCGGCCGCCGTGCCAAACGCCCTCACTTTCGAAAACAATTTTTTTGTAACCGGCGACTATGCAGTCGGCGGCGTAAGCCTGGTTGGGCAGGCAAACAAAACCTACCCCGGCTACGCGGTCGGAACGATCTCCATCGGTGCTGACACCAATCCCGGCGTAAAGGGCACGAACAACTCGGTGCCTGCGGGAGCCGAGATCGTCGCCGCCTTGGTCTACTGGCAATCCATCGAACTGATTGGAGGGGCAACCGGGCAGAACGGATTTTTCAGGCCCGTGTTTAACGGCGGGCCAACGAAAGGTTATGTGATGCAGGGAACACCGGTCCCAAATCCCAACGGTACCGTGTATTGGGACGGTAGCGGGTGCACCACTGGTTCATCAAGCCCGAAGCAACTGGTAACGTATGTCGCCGTCGTCACCCCCTATCTGCGGCAAGATGCCAACGGCAACGTGTTGGCCGGCAACAACGCAAGTCCACAGAACTACGAAGTGCGTTTACCCAGCCAAAGTAATGGATCTCCTCTTACTCTGGGCGCGACGCTTGTCCTCATCTATCGTGTCATGTCGGCCGACTTTCCCTTGAACTCCATCGTTGTTCTCGACGGAACCTATTCGCCCGGCTCCAATTCGTTAACCACAACAAACACGATCCAGGGCTTCTACCAGTCAGACGGATCAAAATCGAAACTGACCTACATCACGGGTAACGGTCAGAAAAACCAAAGTGAAACCGTAACTCTAAATGGCAGCTCGGCCCTGCCCTCTTTCTACGGCGCAGGTCAGCCCCCATTCCCCGGGTGGTACTCAGGTGGAGAGTGGGATAACGTCACGTGGACTTTCCCGAATGCGAGCGTTACCCCCAACAATCCAGTGCCCGCCGGTTCTTCTAGCGCTGCTCTTTCCTGGCCCTCGCAATCTGTGTCGACAGTGGTTACGTCAGGTAAGGGAAATTGTGTCACACCGGCAGCGATTATCTTCAGCACCAGGGTAAGCGATCCTGACCATGATGGTCTGCCGCCGGTGTTGAAGAACTCCCGCGGATACTGCGATCCTGCGATCAACAATGGAAGCTGTAGCTTCGGAATGGCAACCGATCCAGGTTATGTGCCTCTCGACGATCCCAACGACCATCCCCAAGTCGGCCGTAAAGATGTGTTCGTCCAACTCGACTACATGGTCGACGCAAGTAACAATCCGCTACTGACTTATAGCCCGGCAAACGATTTGACCACTCCGCTCGAGCCGATAGCCTCGTCGGGAGGCGATGTCAACCTCGGCGTCACAAGGCTGCAGAACGCATTGTTAGGTTGGGCCGAAAATTTTGGCGGGAATGACACTCACAACGTCCACCTGCACGTCTTTGCCGGCAATGCCCTGCAGAACTATAGCGGCGCTATCACACAGCAGCCCTGTACCGATTTCGTCACTGTCGCCGGGCTCTGTAGCTTCCCCAGTCCACCCGCTGATGCGGGTGGTTATGTTGGCTGGAAGGGAAATTTCAGCGGGATCAAGAATCAGCTCGTTCTGAATGGCGACCCCGCTGCCTGCACGACCACTCCTGCTCCGACGGCTTGCCAGCCGCGTTTTCAACATGGGAGAAAGGACAGTTATCGCTATGTAATGCTTGGCCACGCACCAGGGTTGGCGCAATGGTTTATTGGTGGGGGAACGCTGCAAAGCGTTCAGCAATCCGGCAATGTGGTCACGTTCACGACCTCGACGTCTCACGGGCCTCTTGACGCCATCGGGATTGTGTATCCCACTAGTGGCGGCGGCTTGACCACCATAGACCCGGCAACCGGATTGCCCACCGGCATCACGCCGCCGACAGATCCGTCTTGTCCCAACGGCCGGGTTACTATCACGGGCGCCGCCACCAATCCCAATCTGAACGGGACTTACTGTATCCAGAACTTCACGGATACTACCTTCACAATTAATATCGGGGGCAGTGCAGCAAGTACGGCTTACACGCTTTCGACCGATCCCAACCTCGCCGCGGCTCCGGGTTACGTAACCACCATATCGGGTGTTTCCGATGAGGGCGGGGAAGACTCGCTCATCACACTTGCTAGCTGGGGACCTCGCGCAACGGAGAAGGTTATAGGCAGCACCATCATGCATGAAACGGGGCATTCCAATGCCCTTACGCACGGCGGCTTTACTTTTCCCAACGCCGCCAGTGGCGATTACACGCCGACGGTCGAAACCAACTGCAAACCCGACTTCCAAAGCGTGATGAGCTATAGCCGTCAGTTTGACCTGTTGCAATACCAGACCGGATTACTCTTTGGCCTTATTCCGTCGCTGATCGATGTAGTGGATTATTCCGAGCAGTCCCTGAACAACCTTGTCGAGACTACACCAGGCGTGGCGAACGTTTTCACGTCCACTCCGTTTTACTTCAATACGACCTGGTATCGTCCAACTAACGAAGTGGGGGGGACGCCTTCGATACTCCATTGTGACGGCACCCCTATAACGGATGGCGCGCAGTATTCGTTGCTAATCGGCCCTGCCGCGATTTGCCCGTTTTGCAACCCGGCACTCAGCTGGCTGGCCGGCGAGGACATTAACTTCGATGGCCAGTACGCCGAAACCTTGACAGGCTACAGAGACTGGGACCATATCAACTTTGACCAGGTGGGCGCGACAAGCAGTTTGTCCAGCACCGGTGGCGGTCTGGTCGCGCGAGGCGGCGGTCTCATCGCGCGGGGCGGCGGTCTGGTCGCGCAGGGCGGCGGTCTCGACTCGCTGGGTGGCGGTCTCGTCGCCCGTGGTGGCGGTCTGGTCGCGCGGGGTGGTGGTCTGGTCGCACGCGGCGGCGGCCTCATCGCGCGAGGTAGCACTGAGCCCAGTCTTTCCACCGGCGATTCTGCGGTTCATCCTCCCACGCAACTGTTTGCAAAGGAGGACGCCTCGCCGCGGCACATCACTTTAACGTGGAGCAAGCCAACTGGCATCACCGTGATCGATCGTTACAACATCTATAGGACGCCGGCATTTGCCTCCGGCAGTCCGCTGACGGTTCCGGTGGGTTCGTTGAACTTCAACCCCGCGACCAACCAATACACCTACGTGGACACAACAGCTACGTGTGTTCCCAGCTATACCTACGCTGTTTCCGCACTGCAGGCAGGCACTACCAACGAAAGCACAAAGTCGAACACCGTAAGCACGACTACCGCAGGAGCATTGCTGACCGGCTGCTACACGAATTCGGCGCCGGTGCTGCCGCCTAATAGCTCGACTCCGACTCCGATCACTTTGACTAATCTGACTATAGCCCCTGCCAGCGCTACGCAAGGGGACCCGGTTACGATTACATGGTCGCTGCGAGACGACGACACCGGCACCTACGTGACCAACCTGGCTGCGAACACACTTGTCGCCAACGGACCAACTTCCAATAACAGCTGCTCGACAGTGACACCGGGTTCCACGAACCTAATACTGAACGGAACTCCGCAGACGGTGAATGGAAGCCCTGCCGGTACGTTTACCCAAATCGGGAACCAGTTCACCTTTACCTTGGACACGGACGTGCTCTGCTCCGGTTCCTATACTTTCACACTGAAATTGGACAGCAGCCAAAAAGAGACCGCTAGCTCTGGATTGCAACTCTCGATTGACATAAATGACGCCGACGCTCCACACGTCATCACCCCAGCTCTCAGCGCTGGCGTTGTGGGTCAAGCCTACCCCACCACAACACTCACGGAAGACGGTGGAACTGCACCATTCACGTGGACCGTCACCGGCCTCCCGAGTTCTCCCGCTCCCGGCATCAGGCAACAACCTCCCGGTTCGGCTAACCTCTCAGGCACCACATGCGTGGCCGGCACGTATGCTGTGAACGCGAGCGTCACTGACGCAAAATCCAACACTGGCACGCAAGCGTTCACTTTGCAGATCAACAAGGCGAACACCACGACGGGCGTAGTGTCGAGTTCGAACCCTTCGGTGTTTCAACAGCCGGTTACGTTCACTGTGACTGTCACGCCGCAGGGTTCTTGCGGCCCTCCGACGGGAACCGTAACCCTGTTGGACGGAGGGGTTCCAATAGCCTCCAAGTGGCTCAGCTTGCTCAGCGGGGGAATGGCGACGTTCATGACTTCCGCTCTGTGGGTTGGCAACCACAACATCACCGCCAGTTATAGCGGCGATCTGAATTTCAACTCGAGCAATGGAGCCTTGTCACCAGCGCCGACACAAGTGGTAAACAAGGCCAGTACCGCGATTTCCGTAAGCTCAGTTTTGCCTTCGACAGCGTTCGTGAACCAACCAATCACTGTGTCTTACACGTTCGGGGTTGTCGCACCGGGAGCAGGTTCGCCGATCGCACCGTCCGGCAACATCAGTGTGGCAGCTAGTGACGGATCTTCCTGCGTTGCTGCTCCTTCTCTCGTCGGCGGAATTTGCACTCTTTCGCCGGCACCGACCGCAGCTGGCAACGTGACGCTCACAATCAGCTACTCCGGTGACGGAAACTTCGTAGCCAGCGGAGCAAACGGCAACTACACCGTTTACCAACTCGTATTCACCGCGCAACCCACCAATAGGGGAGCCGGACTCACCATCACGCCAGCAGTGGTGGTTACGGCGGAGGACAGCACCAATGTCCCTCTGGCATCTTTCAGTGGCGCTATCACGTTGGCTATCGGCACAGGCCCTGGGACTCTTGCCGGTACGACTACGCAGAACGCGGTGAACGGTGTCGCCACATTCGGCGACCTAAGCATCAACAAGATTGCGAATGCGTACACCCTCACGGCTTCACCCGCGGGCGGTCTTCCCGCCGCGACCTCAAGTGCGTTTAACATCGATACTTTCTATGTCGACGGCCAGGGCAATTTCGGGACATTGGATTTGGCCTCAGGGACTCTCACCCAGATTGGCGCGGCCACTTTGCCTAGCAGCACCGGAATCGACCTGACACCTGGCCTTCAGATTTACGCGTACAACGGGTCGAACCAGTTGTTGCAGATAACTCCATCAACCGGGGCGGCGACTCTCATTGGAAACGGATCCATTACCAATCAGACGACCACGGGAGCTCTGACCAACGGCTCCTATTTCGGGATCGATGCGGTTACGGGGAATGTGTACTCCATTGACCTCGGGACCGGGGCAACCACACAGGTCGGCCACAGCAGCACGGGTGTCGCAGTTCCCAGCGGCTGCAGCCTCGAAACGAGTCTCTCCGGATCGGCGAACACTTTGTACTACACAGTTGGTTACAGTGGTGCGAGTTGCAGTGCGCCGATGCCGGATACTCTGTCCCAAATCGATCCCACGAGTGGGGCGACAACGCTTATCGGTCCAATCACCGTCAGCGGTTCGCCTATGAATGGCTTTGTCGGTTCCGTGTTCGTTGGCGGCACGTTCTACGGATTCACCTCCGCTGGACAGGGACAGGCACAGGAATATTCCATTAACCTTGCGAATGGTGCCGCGACATCCCTGAACAACACGACTGCATCAATCGTCGCTGCAGGGTCCAGTCAATGAGCCAGGGTTAGTAGGGAGATGGTAAAACAATGCTCGGCAATTGCCGGGCATTTTCTTTGCTTGAACTCAGTTCGTGCAGCTGACGGAGGCGTACGACCACACCTCGGCGGAGAAATCTAAACCTGGTTCCAAAGTTTTGATCGATGCTTACTGCCCCAAAGCTTTGCGAGCTTCAACGACCAGAGGATCTTCGGTGGACTGGCCACGGATGCTCAGATAATTTCGATACGAGTCCCCATAACCTGGGCTCTTGAGACCTTCGAGCACCCGTCCCTGGTAGTAATAGACGGGCGGCAAAAGTGCATAGGTGGGCACGTTGTCCTGGAAGAGTTCCATAACTTCTCCGCGCCGCCTGATGCAGCGCTCAAACTCGGAATCGGCCTCCACGAAAAGGGCGGCATCAAGATAGGCACGGCCAAGCTCAAAGTGACCGATCCAAGTGTCCAGAAGCTTGTTGGCTTCGAGCAGTTTATTGATGCCCGCGCGTTTGTCGCCTCGCTTCAACGCGATCTTCGCCTCAATGATACTGCCGTAAACCTGAGGCTCAGTTTTCAGCTCGGAAGCCAGATTGCTGGCGAGCTTTTGCGCCTTGATCAGTTCTTTGGCGTCAACATAGACCGGCGCCGCCGAGAACCTGACTGATACGTCCTGGTTTAATGCGAAAGCCTTGTCTGCGGCTTCGAGGGCGGGCCGGCGCTCTCCCCTCCACAACTGTATGCGGCCGAGAGCTACATACTTGGTCGCGGCGTTTTCCGCGTCCTTGGCTGTCAGATCGGCCGCGGCGCCTTTTTCAAGAATCGCGATAGCGTCTGTGAAACGGCCTTGGTATGCCGCCAAATCCGCGAGCCCGGAACTTGCGATGGAAGCGCCGGACGAATCCAGCTTTTCAAGAGTGTGGTAGGTCTCGGCAGCTTGAGACAATTGTCCCTGACCCAGTTGGGACTCAGCCACGAACAGATAACCTGGCGCGGACGGGCTGAGTTCCAGTGCGGCACGAGCTTCGCGTTCACCCGCCTGGAAATCACCACCCAGGGAACTATAAAAGGCGAGATTGAGCCGTGGTTGTGCACCTTTAGGGACAAGTTCGACGCCTCGTTTCGACTCCTCGATGGCTTTCGGGATGTTGCGCAACTGCGCGTAGCAAATTCCGAGATTGACGTGCCCGACTCGATCGGCTGGGTACCGGCTGACGAGTTGAGTATATTCGTCGACGCACTTCTGCCAGTCACCCATCTTGGCGTAGTAGAGGCCACGTGTCCGGCTGCGTTCCCGCTCCGTCATCCGGTCCTCGTGTTGCATCGCCAGCTTTATATAGCGTTCGGCATCCTCTCGTTTGCCCAAATTCTCAGACATGGCTGCCATCCCGGCATACCCTTCGGCGAAATTGGGATCAATTTGCACCGCCTTCGAAAAGCTTTCCAGTGCCTCCTGATATTTGCCCGCGTACTGCTGTTGCATGGCGATGGCATCGAGGTGCATGGCTTCCAATGATCCGACGCTAAAGGCGCCGCTCAGGGCATGGAATTGTTCTGACTCGGGGGTAATGTCGCCAAGAGCTTTGCGGATTGGGGCCACGAGCCTGGGAATCTCGTGTGGAATGGCCTCCTTGTTGGCAGCGCTAATTTCCGAGTTGGCGAGGACGTTCCCGGTCACAGCATCCAGTGCGATTGCAGAGACGGTGTATTTATCGCCACGAAAGGTGACATCACCTGATATGACAGCGTTGACGGACTGACCGACAGCGACCAAACGGGCCGACTGTTCATCCAATTTGTCGCTGGGGTGCGGTAGCTTTTCCGCCAGCTTTCGCGCGCTTTCACGGCTGTAAGCGTTAATAAAGCTTGCCCCTTCGAGGGCGGTGTCGATTGTCGATTCCAGTGTGCCGTCGAAGACAGGGTCGCCAGTGTGATTGGCGAAGTCTGCTACCAGCACTGACACAGCCTTCTCTGCCTGTACCGGCCTGGACCGCGCGCGAAGCATCCAGCCAGCGACCACTGCGACCGCAACTAATGTTGCCGCCAGCACTGGCAACCAGATTCGTTTATGTAATGTGGGTCGCGGTAATGTGGGATGTGGCTCCGGTTGCCGCCCCCGTTGAACTGAGACAGGAGAAGGCGGAGCGACTATGGACCATGCACGTCTGCCCTCGATCTCGTCAATACGATCCAGCACCTGCTGCGCACTCTGCCAGCGGTCGGTGGGATCCCGCTCTAAACATTTCGAAACAAGTTCGCTGATTAGCTGCGGGATACTCGCATCCCAGTCCGATGCCGGCACGGCGCGCTCTTGCATCCTCTTGAGCAAGCTGGCGACTGCGCTGTCGGCCTGGTACGGCATTTTGCCGGTCAGCAGTTCGTAGCAAATCAGTCCAAGCGTAAACAGATCGGAGCGCGCATCCAATTCCTTGGCCTGAGCCTGCTCGGGTGACATGTATTCCATCGTGCCGAGCATCGTCCCGCTGCGCGTCATGCCATCTCCACCAATGGAGCGCGCCAGCCCGAAGTCCATGATCACGACGCGGCCTTGCGCGTCGCGCATGATGTTGCCGGGCTTCAGATCGCGATGAATCACGCCTTCCCGGTGCGCCGCCCGAAGGCCGGTCAACATCTGCTTCATGATCTCGACGGCTTCGTGCACTTCCAGCTTTCCCTGTCGCCGCAGAATCTGGTATAGGCTCTCGCCCTCTACGAATTCCATGGTGATGAACTTGATTCCATCCGATTCACCCAAATCGAAAATGCGGATCACGTTCCGATCGGTAACCTCCCGGGCGAGAATCAGTTCCTGTTTGAAGCGTTGCAAGATTTCGGGATTGCTGGCCAGCTCAGGACGGATGACCTTCAAAGCGATAAGGCGGTCTAGCTCGATGTCTTTTGCCTTGTAAACCGCGCCCATGCCGCCTTCACCGAGCAACTGGACAATCCTGTAGCGTGTTCCGAGAAGGGTGTCAGGTTGGAGCAAGAGCCCGCTCCACACCCGGCTTGCAGGTGGGCCAGTCGGCTTCGGTTCATTAGGAGCTGGAGTGTGTGCCGGCGGCGGAGTGCTTTCGAGCATCGTCGGCGCCTCAAAGAACCCCGTTTCCCTCGAGGAGGCGGGCAAAGGCGTCTGCGTAACGGTGGGCTCCTGAGGAGCCGCAGAAGGAAGTGAGCCGCCGCTGGGAACAATATTTACTGTTTCGGGTTCGTGCTTCCGCTTTTTGGGATCGCTCATTCGTCGCCCATCGCGCGGTGATCTGAATTTGTCCGGGGAGGTGGAAATGCCCAGTAGACCTGCCGATCCGCATGCGAAATAACGAATGACGGAAGTATATACCTGCCCGCTTCTTCCCCTGCCATAAATTCTGCGCCGAGATTGGTAGTTGAACACCTCATTGCCCCACGAAACAGGCACCCTCCCTGCACCCTGCTAAAGCGGCAAGGCAGGCATTGAACGGTTTGATTGGAGCACCTCCTCGACGCTTTACACCCACCCGATTACTATCAACGCTTCAGGTGTGGTAGAGGCCATCGCGACCGAGCCTTACCATATTCCAAGCCCGATCAGCTCGGCGAGGTACACGTTGAAGACGGCGACCCCGGTCTTTTCTCCTGCCGGAGGAACCTACGCGACGGCGCAGTCGGTGAAGATCACGGACGTTACAGCCGGGGCGACCATCTACTACACCACCAACGGCAGCACGCCGACGATATCGTCGACCAAGTACTCGGGCGCGATCAAGGTTTCGACTACGGAGACGCTGAAGGCGATTGCGGTGACAGCAGGACATGCGAATTCATCTGTTGGCACCGCGACGTACACGTTGAAGACAGCGACCCCGGTCCTTTCTCCGGCCGGAGGAACCTACGCGACGGCGCAATCGGTGAAGATCACGGATGCAACGGGGCGACCATCTACTACACCACCAACGGCAGCACGCCGTCGGGCGCGATCAAGGTTTCGACTACGGAGACGGTGAAGGCGATTGCGGTGGCAGCAGGACATGCGAATTCATCCGTCGCCACCGCGACGTACACGTTGAAGACAGCGACCCCGGTCTTTTCTCCGGCCCGGAGGAACCTACACGACGGCGCAATCGGTGAAGGTCACGGATGCAACGGCCGGGGCGACCATCTACTACAGTAACCGCGACATCCTTGTCATTGGTGGCAAGGGAATTGGGCCGGGTGAGGGCGCGCTTTCATCCGTCGAAAAGCTGGGCAGAAGGCAAAAAACGGAGGATCGTGAGTAAAACTCATAGAGTGGAGCGTTTTGACACCGCACGGAGGCAGCGGTCATGAAATCCTCCTTGTGAATGAGGCCGTTACTCGGGTCTGAGCCTGATACTGCCGCGCATCCCCCCGGTGTCGTATCCTTGTCTCGGTCCCTTACTCATGAATTCGTCGGGAAGTTCGGTCCACCTCTCGGTTGAGTGTTCCGGCACTTAGGGGGAGAAATATGCAGCGTAAGCCAATTGGATCAGATCCCTGGCAGAGACAGCCTTGGACACCAGGCTCATGGGGAGTCAACGATTCTGGCAGTCCGTTTTCGGAGTTCCCCGGCCCGACTCCTGGGCCTTGGGGTGTGAATGATGGCAGTCCGGGCTGCATCTTGGGCATGACGAATGGGCTCAATCTCCAGACGCCCAAACCTAAACCTGCAGCCGTGCCTTCGTCTTCGCCCATCGCGGCAACTCCTCTGCCGCCTTACATCGTCACTTTCAACCATGCTGATGTGCCCTCCAAACCCGATCATTCAAGAAGCTCGGCGGGCGGACCGAGCAGGTCTGGCGCCAACCGCGCGGGTTACACCAAGGCAATCCTCGAGAAAAAGCTGAGCATCGAATGGGACAATGCTCCGGCTCGGCACGACGGCATGGTTCCCTTTTTTGCCCGTGCGGTCAACGTTCTTTTTGAGTTGGACCCGATTACCGTGGCGGTGTCCTCCGATTACCCTGTCGATTCCTGTCCGTACCGGGTGACGCTGAAGCACGAGATCGAGGACCACGTCCAGTCGTTTATCAAGATCTTCCTCTCCTATCGGGCAATCCTGATTAATAAGCTGAATGCGATCTCGTTTCCCACCGAACGCGCGCCGAAGTTGATAAAGCCGAAGGAAATCGAAGCGTTCCAGGACACGATGGGGAAACAGGTGCAGGAGATGATCAAGACGGTAGCGGCTAACCTCGTTGCCGAGTTGGAGAAAGATCGCCAGGCCAAGGACAGTCCAGAGGCTTATGCGGCTACCTACCGGCAATGCTCAAAAGCCGACTGGGAGATGGGAGAGGAATAATTTGATTGTTGACCACGGGGAAAACTGGCGGGGGAAAAAGCTGTCCTTCCGTTCCGGTTGTGAAGCTGTACAGTTTACGCCGAAAAACTGGTGAAACGTCCCGTCGGTCCCAGGTTTCTCTGTCCCCAGGGTTCCCCAAACAGTTCCCGTTGTTGCGGATCGCGGCGCTTCCTGCGCGGCAACAATGCCCGCGCCGTGGGTTGTTTCAGGACTTGCATGGCGGTGGACGGAGTGCCCCGGTCGGGTCCGGTGATCAGCAGGTGGACCTGTCCGGGCATGAAGACATAGCCGACCACGACGAAGCGGTAGCGCTGCCGCGCCTGTTCGAGGATGGAGAGGAGGCGGTCACGCGCCCGCTCGGAATTGAGCAGGGGCAATCGGCGGTAACACGAGAAAGTGACAAGGTGTAGGTGATGCGCGGCGTAACTGCCATGCAAGCCCGCAGGCATAACCACTCATGGTATCGGCCAAGCCGTACCCGCCCCTTCGGCAAGCTCAGGGCAGGCTCTTGCAAAAAAAACGCAAGGACGAGGCACCCACAGTTTCGAAACGGGAATGGAAATCAAAGTCCAAAAGCCCGGGCCACCCGCCCATTAAGTTTGTCATTCCCGCTATCGAAGGATTTGCCATTTTCCCTTCGCGATTCCAATCTTCGTTGGAAGGAAAAAACTTGGGCCATCGGTGCCGATAAATTCCAGAGCGTGGTGGCGGTCTATCCGAAGGCACTCAATCAATCGTCCGTCAGCGACCAGACGGAGGTCGAATTCATCCAAGGCCCACGGTCTCAGTTTCATTGTTGCGGCCTGGGAACTTAAAGCGCTCAACATCCCTTCTCGAGCGGGCTCGACTGCAATCCCGTAAGCGTGCGCATACTCCTTTATTTTCAGTTCGCTTTCAGCAACAAAGTTCTCGAACTGGGCTGTTGCCAGCAGACCGTGAAGATGGTGCAGGTAGTCGAGGGCCGTCAGCCGCAAATCGTTGTCAATTGCTGGAAAAACTTCGGCGTCTTGCCAAGCCCAGCGTCCCAACTCATTGACGCCGGGAAAGTTTCGCTCCTGCAGGCTAGGAACCGGCTGCGCCGGTCCTTGCCACTCGATCGTTGCGAGGGGGGGAGGACCATCTTTGTGAACCGGTTGGTCATCGGCGTATTGTGCAATCTGTAATTCCAGCGAGGTCGGACCCGAGTACTGACCAGCGGTTGGATCATCCGGCCAGGGATCCTGGGATTTGCTTGCCAAAGGCGCCGCGTGCAACATTACGCCGATCTTGTTTGTGCCCGGGATTACGTTTTCGTTGAGCGGCACGCTCACCGTTGTTTCTTTTTCACTGGGGAGCAGAAGCACCGCCGGAATATCGTTGATCCAGATTTCCAAGCGGAGATTCTTTGTCGTAGTCTTGGCAATGAATCTCGGGTTAGGCATGCTAGCCTCCAAAAACAAATTCGCCAGCCTTTTCGTTCTCTTCCATTACCTTGATCTTTTTGGTCGTGGTACCCCAGAGCAAGCAACTGCAGGTAAGTACCCCGTACACGGGTTCCCGTTTGATCAAGATCTTCCCCTTCAGGATTGCCTTCTCGCAGAGAACCCTGAAGTCTTCCGTGTCAGCTTTGAATGTGACTTCGAAGCTAACGTCGCCGGTAATCACCCAACCGAGCGCTCCGTGTACTCCTCCGGAAGGCTTGAATTCCCCTTCCGGCTTTACGCTTGAATGCAACGTGGTGTCCGGATCGGTCTTCTCCACAGCTGGCAGATTCAGGCTAAGCGTGCCTTCTCCTTTCAGAAAAATAAACGCGTCGGCAAGCCCGGCACACTTCCACCCCAAATTAAAGTCCACCGACGCCTTGATGAGATCGATTTTGATGGCACCCGCAATGGCAAGAAAAACGCGTTCGTCGGTGTATTCCGTGTAGCCCCATTTTGCGTTGATTCTGCCCGCAAGAAACTGGCACTCGAGCTTGATTGAAACTCCGGGGCCCACCTGGAAATTACTAATCCATTCATCGATCTTTTTGAACGCGTACTCGGCAGTCCGGATTGCCCTCACCAGAACGATGAGGTCATCAATCGGCGCCTCCAGTGTGCGGGCGTCATCCTTTTGGGTCAGTTTAACTTTGAGTTCGTCCTTCCAATCTGAATCCTGTACCCCCAACTGCTTCTTCTTAAGATCCTCGAAGAACTTGCGGAATTCTCCTTCACTGCCGACGGATTTGAGGGCGTCGGATTTCTTATATTCGTCGCTGGCTAGTTCTCCGGCCTTTTCGATCTCCTCTTTCTTTCTGTCCGCTTCTGTTTTCCAGCCGCTACTCTTTTTCTCGAAGCTCAACGACTCGGGCTTTAGAATCGCCGGGATGCTCAATTCCAATTCGAAAACGTCGGCCGGAAAGACTTCGATCATGCAGTGAAG
>Ga0126371_10003564_pt1 | contig 13639 bp, 12 predicted proteins | sample PanSoiMetaPlot_4_FD_110145 | JGI IMG/M metagenome (GOLD analysis project Ga0126371, IMG submission 110145) | Tropical forest soil microbial communities from Panama - MetaG Plot_4 | ecosystem: Environmental > Terrestrial > Soil > Tropical forest > Bulk soil | place: Panama | collected 2016-02-17 | reverse complement strand
TTGGAAGGATTGACCCGGGAGACGCAGTCGTATGCCTTGCCTTCTGAGCTCCTGAGTTTGCAGGTCCGCTTCAAAAGACCCAAACGCAAAGGCGATATCGGTCGGTTGTTTTACCGACATGGCGAACACTCGCTCCGAGAGCGTATCACGGATAGCCGATGGCCAGCCTGGCGCTCAATCTCACCTATCAACAAGTCGATTGTTATTAGTAGGTTGGGCTGTGTCATGCGTGTGACCTCGATAAATCCTCGCTGGGATTGAGATAGACGCTCAGATCGACGAGTTTCCGGAAATACCGAAGGAGGTGGCCCGGTGAAACTCAAGAACTATGGCTGTCTCGCCGCCCTCGTTCTAGCTCTTCGGGTTCCGACAATGATCGTGAGCCCCCTTCAAGCTCTTCCGGCGCGAGAGCCGTATGGATGCGAAAGTTGTGTTGGCGAAGGAAACGACGAAAAAGCCGTCCCGAAAACGGAGCTCCCATTCCGCCTTTCAGAGGGCTATCTGATCCAAGTCGAGGGACAGATCGGAGGTCGAGATCACCTCCGTTTGATTCTCGACACGGGCGCAACCATGAGTGTGGTCGACCGCAGAATAGCGAAAGCCCTCGACGTTGAACGCCAGCCGGCGGAGTCTTTCAATTTTGACAGGAAACTCAGCTGGGACCGGGCTACCATCCCGGTTATTCGCTTCGGACCGATTGAAGCGAAAGATATCGTCGTGCTAGTCGGAGACATGGCCAAGTACTCGGAATTCGCCCGCAATGTGGATGCCATTATTGGGCTGGATATCCTGAGCCTAAGCAACTTCACGGTCGACTACGGGCGCAGGAAACTGATTTTCAACACCCCTATAGACATACCTACGCAGACTCGCGTTGCAGCAGCTCCAAATTGCTTGATTCTCGAGATCCATGTGCAAGGGCACCCGGTCCAACTCATAGTGGATACAGGATTCCCCGGTATCCTTCTATTTGAAGAGCGCCTCCGGAGCAGCGTGCCGACGATCAGATTGACAAGGAACATCTTAGACGTCACTTTGGGTGAACGCCTACTCGCCAAACGCACCATTCTGGAAAATGTCGCAATCGGGTCAGTGACCAGAGATGTTACTGTGCTGCTCACCAAAGCGCCCGCCGCAGGAACACTCCCAGGAATGGATGGTGTGATAGGAATTTCAGCATTAAGCGCCCACCGCGTGCATTTCGATTTCACGAGGCAGACCTTGACTTGGGAGTGAGTGCATGAATCGGAACAAGACCGCGATCTTCATAAACTGAGAACCCTCGCGCGAACTGACCATCGACAGCGCTCATACGGAGAGGGGCGCATATTCCATCCCTTCATGTTCTCACCCCGTCAAACTGCTTCCGGGAGGAGGGATATCCCGGTTCCGCAGGGCGCCAGCATTGACCTGTTCGATTGGTTCCGCTGCGAAATCGCGGCAACCAGCCGGCACGGAATGGCCCATCTAATACGACGGACGAGTAGGAACCTGAACCCTCATGTTGATGCAACGCGAGTGCCGCTTGCGTAAGCCGCTTGTTTCATGTGCCCTGACAGTTCTTGGATCTGTGTTCCTGCTGCCAGGGAGCAGCCCGGCGCAAACCGATGTCACTGCGATCATTCAGAAGTCAGTGGAAGCTAACAATCGCGACTGGGACGCCGATCCGCAATTCGCCTACACCGAACAGGATCTAGACGGCAAAGGCACGAGGAAAACGTACGATGTTACGAACGTGCTCGGCACTCCCTACGAACACCTGATCGCCGTCAACGGCAAACCCCTGACCGCGTCGCAGCAGGCGGAGGAACAACGGAAATATGACCGCATGCTGTCAGATCGAAAATCGGAATCTGTGGAGCGGCGCGCGCAGCGCATTGCCAAATTCCAGGCCGACCGCCGCCGCGACCATGCGATGCTGGATGAATTGACGAAGGCATTCGATTTTCACTTGCACGGTGAGCAAAAGCTTGGCCCATACAACGTATATGTCCTGAACGCCACACGTCGACGCGGATATAACCCGCCCAATCGAGATTGCGAGGTGCTCACCGGCATGGAGGGCCGCCTCTGGATCGACAAGAAGACATTCCAGTGGGTCAAAGTGGAAGCCCACGTCATTCATCCAGTGACGATCGAGGGAATCATGGCTCAGGTTGAGCCGGGTACCCGCTTCGAACTGGAGAAGGCTCCGGTCGAAGGTGATATCTGGCTGACGACTCACTACTCGATGAAGGCCTCGGCGAAGCTTCTGTTTGTGGTGCCTCATCATTCGCAAGAAGAGGACACATATTCCAACTACCACCGGCAGACGTCCTCACCAGAGACAGAGAAGGCCGCCGAACAGAGACCGGGAACCCGGCTTCGATAAAGCGCGTGTAGGGGCGGACGCATTCGTCCGTCCGGCAAAGGCGAAGCCGAGCGCCGTACCGCGGGCGTAAAGTTGAAAACTCGCCCTAGGTCCCGGCCCAACCAGACTGGCTCCGATTTTTCACTTCACCCGGGACTTACGCTCTGGGCTAACACATTCCGTCCCTACGGGGCTGGAGGTTTGGCGCCGACTGCTTCGCGGCTTTTCCTGGACGGTGGTTCACACACGCATAACTAAAGCCTGCAGCTTTGGCGGAGACCTCGCGCTCGGCTCAAGTAGAGCGCTTTCAAAACTGACTTCGAGGATGGCTGCTAGTGTGCGGCGCCGGGCGGCCCTCTCCCGACCGACTTCTTCAGCAAAAACACTATCGGCACACACGCGAAGCACATCAGCGCCATATAGCGAAAATCGTCTACGTAAGACCACAGTCGTGACTGCGCATTGAGGGCCTGGTTAACCAAGCCATAAGCTTGATCGAGTGCGGTGGTCGGGGATGCCCCCTGCGCGCCGAGATAATGCTGCATGCCCGAGATTGCTCCTTGCACCTCCACGCGCCCGGCCGATAGCGAAGCCGCCAGTTCATTGCGGTGCAACTGCTCATGTCGCGCGACGATGGTGTTGACAACGGAAATCCCGATGCTTCCCCCGATGTTCCGCAGCAGGTTGTAGAGGCCGCTGGCATTTCCGATCTCTTCGTTTTTCAAGAACGCCATCGTGGTAGTGGAAAGAGGCACGAACACGCAACCCGAGCCGAACCCGCTGAGAGTGATGGCCCACAGGAAACTCCATTGCCCAATCTCAAGATTGACTTTGCCAAACCATAAGCTCGTAATTCCGAAGAGGCAAAATCCGAACGCAATCAGCCAGCGGTTATCGATCTTGGCCGTCAGATAACCGATCATCGGCATTGCGACGATGGCGCCAATCCCCCGCGGACTGACCGCCCATCCCGCGGCCAGGGCCGTATACCTCATGAGTTCCTGATAGAAGAGTGGAAGGAGTGTAATCAATCCGTAGATCGCAGCGCCGAACAGGCCAATCAGCAGGCACCCGATGGAAAAGTTCCGGTGTCGAAACACACGAAGATCGACCAACGGTTTGTCGTGCCGAAACTGTCGAATTAGAAATGCGATAAAACTGATAATCAGGGCCGCCGTGGCCCAGCGAATCCAGGTCGCGCCGAACCAGTCATCCTCTTGTCCTTTGTCGAGGATGATCTGCAGCGCACTCAGCCATATCGCGAGCAAGCCCAGCCCTATGCCGTCAAATTTTCCCGGCTGCGCGTTCTTGATATACGGCGGATCCTCCACGTAGCGCGAGATCATGAACACCGCGAAAAAGCCCACCGGGATGTTGATGTAGAATGCCCAACGCCACGAGTAGGTGTCCGTAAGCCATCCGCCGAGTGTCGGTCCCAGCACGGGCGCCACTACCACACCGAGCGCAAATACGGCGGTGGCAATCCCGCGCTTTTGTGGAGGGAAGGTCTCGAGCAGAATCGATAGCGAGAGAGGCTGGAGCGCTCCACCGCCTGCGCCCTGCAGCGCTCGCGCGAGCAGGATCATCCCCAAACTGGTTGCGGCTCCGCACGCAAATGATGAGGCAGTGAACAACACGATGCAAAACAGCAGAAATCTCTTGCGTCCAAACCGAAGCGAAAACCAGGAACTCGCGGGAAGTACGATCGCGTTGGCCACCAGATAACTTGTCAACACCCACGTTGCTTCGTCGTTGGACGCCGAGAGACTCCCCGCGATATACGGCAGCGCCACCGCAGCGATGGATGTGTCAAGAACTTCCATGAAGGTCGCCAGCATTACGGCGGCAGCAATCAGCCACGGATTCACTTCTGGCTTATTGTGCGTTACTTGTGCTGGTGGCATGACTTTCTACCTTACGGACGAGCGCAGGGTGATTTTGTAAAGATGCTTGCCTGCAGGGCCGGGGTTTAATAATAGTGGAGGAAGAAGCGGGACGAATCACAAATTCTTGGAACTGAAGGGCTTGGGGCGGAGAGCCGTTTCCGCCTGTTCCTGAAGGAAACTTTTCTTACAATTGTGTACATACATTTAAAACAAACTTGCGCAAGTCGAATGAGGCGAGTAGCTTACGGCCATCACGAAAAATGACTAGCAGTCACAAATGGAGCAAGATCTGGTGCTTAGGGCCGCAACACTATCCTGCCGCTGCCTCCACCAACTCCAAGACCATCTTCCGCAGAGGTCTCATTAGCGGCAACGAAGAAACGCGCAGCAGATTCACGAGCAGGCCGAGACTTTTGTCCAGCAGCTTCTGCGTCTTTTCCTGATTCGCTGACCGGTCATATAGCCAGAACATGATCAATGCCATCTGGTACAGCCAGAGCAGGAAGGGCAACCGGGGCTTGAGATCGGGCGGAATCTTCACCTCGCCTCCGTCCATCGCGATCTTCATCTGTTCAATCGCGGCATCTCGGATCAGGCGGGTCTCTTGGCTGAAGGGTGAAAGTGGATCGCCGCCGTCGGGAGCGTGGCGGAATAGCGCGGCGCAGAACTTTCGGTTCGGTTCCAGCAATTTGAGCCTTTCGTCCAGCACTGCGCGAATCCGCTCTTTGAGCTTTTTCCTGCCTGACAGTGCCTCGGTGACCATCGACGTGCTCCTGTCCTGCATCTCGCGGTAGAACGCCAGCACGATTGCATCTTTGGACGAGAAGTAGTAATACGTGCCGCCCAGAGCCACACCCGCCTTGGCGGCGATATCGCGCATGGTCGTCTCCTCGAATCCCTTTTCCCGAAACATTTCCATGGCGGCTTCATAAATCTTGCGCCGCGTGTCTTCGGCGCGGGCCGTGACTCTGGGCTTGATGGTGGCTGTGGTCATTGCAAGTACTCCCGCACCGTCGATACGTGTGGCGCGCGCGCCCCGCCCGCGTTGCCGGACGGCAAGGCGCAAGCCTCAAGTTCGACTTTACGCAGCTCGGCAGCCAACGCTTCGGTGTTCTCCGGACTCAGCATGCTGGAGATGAAGTGCCGGCTCTTCGAAAGCGCCGCGAAAGCCTGGCGCGCGAGCGGCATCAGCAGCGGATGCGCGAGGCGTGCCGCCCAGTCGCGATAATCGACCATCGCGTGCATCACCATGATCCATGCACGGTCGTTGAGGTATACCGCACCTTCATCGCTGATGACAGCGAGATCCTCCTTGGCCGCGATGCGCTCCAGGTCGGGGAACAGGCGTTTCGCTTTCTCCGACCCCTGCTCGACCACGGCGATGCCGATCCAGGATCGTTGCACCAGGATCCAGTTCTTCAATCGGCAGCACAATTCGCATTTCGGATCGTAGAGTACGTAGAGTTTTTCCATTGCAGTCCCCTTAATCGCCTTCCGGCTTCCGGAAAGGCGAATCTGAGTTTTTTGAGCCTCGTCCGCCGGAGCCGAGAGCCGGACACCTACTCTTAACGCGTTGCGACCTTCAGCATCGCGTCGGGCGCTACTGGCGGGGCAGGCGTCACCGGCGGCCGCGGCACGCGAGCGCTGCGCCGGATGCGCGAGAACACATACAGGTTGAAGAAGTGCATTCCGCCCAGAATGAGGAGCACCATGCCCATCTTGTCGCTCAACAACTCGATGGCTGCGCGGGAAGTGTTGATCACTTCGTAGGTCTTCAGGGCCAGCGATACAAAGCCTATGTTGATCAAATAGAACCCGACGACCAGCAGATGGTTTACGGAATCGGCCAGTTCCCGGTTGCCATGAAAGGCATCCACCAGGAAGATCGCGCCACGACGGTACAAAGTCCGTGCCACCCAAATCGTCAAGGTCACGCTGATCAGCAGGTACGTCAGGTACGTTACGACGATCATGGTGTCGGCTGTAATCATCTCGTATCCCCTCCCCAAGGATATTGAACGTGTTCAAAATCACTGTAATCCTGCGGTTCGCAGCTGTCAACCGAAAAAGTGAACACGTTCAAATAATAGTGCTTTCAATAAATTACATGCTTAACCCAACAAATACGGACTACGAGAAAAAAAGGTTTGGCTGGAGACGACTTTTAGGAGCCGAGGTTTGCAGCGCTTGCTTAGTCAGCCATGGCGGTTCGCGATCGGGGCTTCGACAGGCCCTGCTGTGTGTTCTAGGTGCGTTGGTGGGGCAACTGGTTCAGCGCACGCCCTCTGTGGCGTGTTGGATGGCGTCGATATCGGCGCCGGCATCCTTGCCGTCGGAACTTATGCGCCTGAACTTGCTTGTGGCCGCGAGGCGGTACTCGCCTCCGTTGCCCTCTTTCGCATTCACAAATCCGACGTCGGACAATTTCGAGGGTGTGTGAGTTCCCTTGGGCAGATCTCCGCCCCCGCCGACAATGACATTGTTCTCAAACTTGAATGAAGAGAAGCAGGCATGCAGCGTCAGATCAAGCGACCTGGAAGCAGGCCCGGCGGAGCAATCCCTGTCGATGCCGCCGCCCGTCGAGGTTACGGTCTTTTCGGCCGCGAGAAATACGCTGTTCGTAATGGAAATATTCTTCATCTTGTTCGCGATCGGACCGCCAATATTAAACAGTACACGCGGCGGAAATGCCGTTACATGATCAATGCTTACGTCATGCAGCGGAACAACCTGAGTTTCTCCCGGAGCCGAGGAGATCTGCGCAAAGGAACCGCGTCCAGCGTAGGCGTCGGTCTGAATATCATCGACGGTCACGTCATGAATGCTGTAGCGGCCTCCGTCCTTCGGCGCTCCGCCGTTGCCGGACAATCCGTTGCCTAAGACAAACCCGGTTCCGACATGGCTTATGACGCAATAGCGGATGGTCACGTCTGTGACTTGACAGTCGGGACACACGTTGTTGGAGCGGATCGCCTGATTTTTCGGGGTAAGCAGAATGGCGAAGCCAGCCTGTGAGAAACCACCCCAACTATTTTCCATTACATTGCCCTCGAGCAGAACGCGTACGGCATTCTTGATCTCGAACAGGTTCTTGACGATGAACGGATTGCCGTCGGGTCCGCCCACAAAACCCGGCTGCCCTTTCATCCAGGTCATCGGCTTGAACATGTAGTTTCGCCGAATCTCGATATCTTGTGGAGTCGCCGTTGCGGCGCTGCCGCCCAGTTCGATTGACTCCGCGGCTGCCTCCAGAAAGTTATTCTCAATCTTGAATGGCCCCATGGGGTCGTCGCCCGAACCTCCGGCAATCGCCTGTGAGTCTACGCACGCACCCGATTTTGCGATGCAATGAAAGTCGGAAAGATAGGAATCAATCACGGCAGCATAGCGCATGTGGGCCAGCATTACGCCGCGAACGGTCTCATTCTGCGGTGTGCCGTGGATCCACATGCGATCAACGATGAGGTGATCGGCCGGCCCATTTTGCGGGCCAATGAGCTGATAGACGACCATGTTCGAGACGGGACGAGTGACCTCGAGCCCGATCAGGCGATAGTGGTTTGCTCCCGGCAAGGCAAGGATGGGACCAGCCGGGCCTTTTCCTTCGGGTTCAATCTTCGCCAGTACGTTTTCCGAGGTTTTGCAATGGAAAGGCGGACGGCCGGGCAGCGAGGTAACTCCCGCATAGCAGGGCTCCAATCGGGTGCCTTCCGGAGGGAGCTTCGAATCGGGAGCGCTGGTGCGGATGATGATCCAATGAGAGTCGTCGCACTTTTTGGCCGGCAATGTTATGCGGCCGAAGGTTGCTCCCGCCTGTAACTCTACCGTGTCTCCGCAGGACGCCTTATCGACCGCCTCGGAGGCATCTTGTCCCGCGCGCACCTGAATGACTTTTCCCGGAGCAGGAGTATCGCGCATCGCGGTGTGCACGACGACTCTGGGCAGCTCGGCCGGACCGTCAAAATTCCCGGTTGCGGGATCGGCTGCAGAAGTCCCTCGTGCCGGCACGATGAGCAGCAAGACACAGGCAAACAAACAAACGAACGATTCCGCGCGCTGGGAGGGCAAAATTTGATCTGTTGTCACGTCTGGAAACCTTCTTTTGAATGTTTTGGGAGTCCCTGAGGGGATAGTTTGTTCCGGGGAAAGGTCTTGGTTCCTCGGACGGTACGCTGCTGGTCCCCCACAGATGCTCAACTATCTTACTTGATTCTACTTCGTTTCCTGGCAAGGAATGAGGATTTAAGTGGGTTTGGCGATGTCGTGCAGCGAGCCGATGCAGTAAGAAAGATGGCCCGCTCGCTTTTGATGCTGAGAGCTGTGCGAGCGGGCGCCGATCATGAGAGCGCTAGCGGGGCCGTATTACTCTACGCCTGCCGTTGCAGCGGCGATCGCGTCAATGTCAGCACCCAGATCTTTACCATCGGTGCCCGCGTTCTTATACGGGCTGGAGTTCAGCAGGCGGTAGTCGCCGCCATTTCCGTTGGCGTAATTGAGAAAATGGATCGCGCCACTCGAAACCGGGAAGAAATTCCCAGCCGGGTAATGGGTGGAAGGGGCATTCGAGGGAGTGTCGATGATCGCGTTGCGAGTGAAGATGTAAGGCTGAAAGCACCGGGTCAGCGCTACACTGGGAACACCTTCATAGGCACAATTGGCCCGGCCTCCGCCAGTCGTGCGGATGGGAAGAATGCCGGCATTCACCAGGTTATTCGTATAGACAAAATTCCTCATCGGCTTGTTTCTGGCGATGTCGTCGCCGACGTTGAGCATCACGCCCGGTTGAAACGCCGTGACATGGTTGATGGTGACATCATGCAGGACGGGTGCTCCTGGACCGGTCGAGACCTGTGCAAACGATCCGAAACCGTCATACCTGACGGGGTCAATGTCATCGATGGTCACGTCGTGAATGCTGTAACGCCCACCATCCAGAGCTACGCCGCCATTGTTCGAGACGCCATTTCCCAGAATCATGCCGCCCCCGACATGACTGATCTTTACATAGCGAATTGTGATATCGGTGACCTTGCAGATTGGGCAAACATTGTTGGTGCCGATGGCCTGGTTCTTGGGCCCGATCACAATTCCAGTGCCACGCTGCGAAAAGCCACCCCATGCATTCTCGAGAATATTGCCTTCGAACAGGACGCGTTGCGCGTTTTTCAGTTCGAAGAGGTTTTTAACGATGAAGGGATTGCCATCGACGCCGCCGGTGAAACCAGGCTGCCCGACCTTCCAGATCATGGGTTTGAACATATGATTGCGGCGAACCTCGATGTCGGCGGGAGTAGTAGTTGCGGCATCGCCACCCAATTCAATGTTCTCAGCCGCAGCCTCAAGAAAGTTGTTCACGACCTTAAAGGGGCCCATGGCGAGGTCGCCCAATCCTCCTGCTACCGCCTGGGAGTCAACGCAGACACCCGTCAATGCGGTGCAGTGGAAGTCTGACAGATAAGAATCGATCACAGCGACGTATTGCGTTCCACTCATCATGACACCGCGCTGTGTCTCATCGTGCGCAGTGCCATGGATCCAGCATCGATCAAAAATGATGTGATGGGCCTGGCCGCCTTTCTCACGCACCGTGAGGTTGTAGACCACGCCCGTGCCCGCTGGCCGAGTAATCTCCAGGCCGAGGAAGCGGTAGTGATTGGCACCGTTGCTATACACGATTGCTCCACTCCCAGTACCGGCGAACTGGACCTTGGCCAGGACATTGGCGGTGGAAGGGCAATTGAGCGCCGGGCGCCCGGGCAGGGACGAGACGCCAGCAAAGCAGGGTGAGATACGCGTGCCTTCGGCAGGAAGACTGGTGTCGGGGGCGTTGGTGCGGACGATGATCCAATGATTGTCGTCGCAACTCTTGGCGGGCAGATAAAATCGTCCGGTGTAGACTGCCGCTGCTTGCAGGGCGACCGTATCGCCACAATTGGCGCTGTTCAATGCCAACTGGAAGTCGCCGCCTTTCGGCACCGAAATCACTTTGCCAGGAGCAGGAGTATTCACCAGATCCGTCTTGATATAAACCCGTGGAAGCTCCGCCGGACCATCGAAATTGCTGCTGATCGGTGTAGACATCTTCAGGGTCAGGTCGCCGCTGACTCTGGATGTGTTTGCATCGGTGACGGAAGCCGTGAAGCTGAAATCGCCGCTGTGCGAAGTTGTTCCTGAAATCGTCCCGCTTGGATCCAGAGAGAGTCCCTGCGGCAATGCGCCACCAGAGACTTGCCAGCTATACGGACCAACCCCACCCACGACTTTCAGGTCGGCACTGTACGACGTACCCGCGGTGCCTGCGGGCAGGCCGACAGTTTGAATGGACAACTTGGAGAGTGGCGAGACCGTAACCTCGGAGGCCGCGAGCAGCATATTGTCGGCTACACTCATCGCAGTGATGACGATTTTGGTCGCAGAAGATACGGTGGGAGCGGTGAAAAGGCCGGTTGCCGTGATCGTTCCCCCGCTGGCATGCCACATCACCGCAGTTTCTCTGGTCGAGGTCAGGTTCGCGGAAAACTGGATCTGTTGCCCGGAAACGACCTCGGCGCTCGAAGGGGACAGATTCATCTGGACGACCGGATTCTTTGCCGAGGAGCTTGGCGCAGCTGACGATACGGTGGCACATCCGGTAGTCAAGCCGGTGGCGATGGTTAGAAGCGAAATGGCTAAGAGCTGATTAAGCTGTCGACGTGAGATTCTGCTCGTTCGGAAGCCGGGGGATGACTCCAAGAACATGTTCGCCCTCACAAATTGAATTCGCCCGAATCCAGGCGTTCGACTCTGGTTTGATCACTGTAGGGGCAATCGGTGCCATGCTGTAGATAACATAGGTCATTGTCCATTTGGTACACACGGAAGTGCACGCTCGCAGCTAAAAGGACAAGACCTTCGAAAAATCAATCAGCGATGAAGTTGTGCGTTGCGGAACGATGGGGAAGAGTCGGCATGCGCAGAATGTCCCCGTTGAGGGAGCGCATGGAAGGAATTGAAACTCTGCCCGTGTTGGATTATTACGCAACCGTTAAAGCGGTGCGGGAACCCTGGTGGTTCAGGATCGGGTACGATCCCGGACAATCAATCCGCGTAAAGAATCGTAGACTGAATTGCCGAAACAGCGCTTTACGGCGTCACGTGCCCGTTCCTTTATTTGAGTTCCCGCGAGCCCCTTGCCTTGAGATATGCGAAAGACATCGTCGCTGCTCATGCCGTTGAGAATCGCAACGCGAGCAAGGGCGAACGAATTAGTGCTCGGAAAATTCACACCTGTGCTACTGGTCGCCATCGTTTGAAAGCCGGCTTGTTTCACGGCACGCGTCACACGCGTGTCCCATCTTCCTCCCGGGCAGGAATAGTGGTCTACGCGAACTCCGGCAATCTGTTCCAGATTGTCTTTTGCGACCTTGGTCTCCTGATGAAGGCGATCATCGTCGATGTCTGTCAGATAGGGGTGCGTGAGCGAATGACAACCGATCTCAAAACCGGCCGCCTGCAGTTCGCGGACTTGCGCGTGCGACATGTATCCTGGCTTACCGAGATAGTCGACCGTGATGTATGACGTTGCCCCGAATCCCAGTTTGCTAAGCAGGGGTGCCGCGGAAATCAGATCGGTTTCGGCGCCGTCGTCAAATGTGATGCAAACGGTCTTCTCGCTGAACGAGTCGATGCTTTGGGTCACATTTTGTCCACGCCAGCCGTCACTGGCGAGCTTTTCCATTTGTTGTTGGAAATCGGACGCTGGAACTACATAGCGCAGATATCCCGGCTCCGAATGGCACGTTTCGCGGCCGGGAAGCCTGAGTTCGTGGTACATCAGGAAGGTTATGCCTGCAGAATCCATAAGAAATGCCAGGACAAACGACAGCGCCGTCACGCCTGCCTTCGCTTCGCTCAGGGCACGGCAGGGCGGATGAATGCGTCCGCCCCTACATTACTACGAACTACGATCGCAACTTTTGAAACGCGCGTTCTGCCAAGTTCAGCCAATCTCCTAATTCCGGAAGGGGATCTCGCCACTGAAAATTGTCGTGATAGACGCCCTGTGTGGGAGTCAACACCGCGGCTAGCGTGCGCCAGCGATTTGGGTACGCTCTCGGATAGCCTGCAGGCGGACCTTTCATCACTTCAATCGCATGACGAAAATCGCCCAGGAACCAGCGGCACGTGACGCCCGAACGGAAACCGGGCGTCATGGCAATGTCTCCGTGCTCCGCCAATTCGGCTAACCACGCCGGAAAATCGGCACCCGCATAGCAGGCCAGCGGCAAGGAGTTCCAGAATCGTCCATTGACTTCCATGAACACCGGGGGTTCGCCTTTGACCTGGCGGAATTCCACCATGGCCACGCCGTGCCAGCGCAGCGCCGTCAGCATGGCGAGAGAGGCCTTCTTGGCCTCAGGATCAGGCTGGACGCTCACCCGGACAGCACTACCGGATCCCGTGGGATGCACATCACGAATGCGGCGATGAGCAAATTCCGCGCGTAATTCGCCCCGGCACATCAAAGCAAAATACCCGACACCCTCGCCATCCACGAATTCCTGCGCCAGAACCTCGGAACAAATCTGCGTCAGGCCCCAGTAGCACGCGAGGAGTTCGTTCGCATCTCTCACATACCGTGGCCGGCCGGTGACCCTTATGCCTCCATCGGATTGAGACTCAACCGAGCTGCGAGGTTTCAGCACAACGGGGAATTTCAATTCCGCGCCCGCACGCCTTGCATCGTCGGTATTCTTGACCAGAACTGTCTTTGGCACGGCGACGCCGAGCGATGACGCCAGGCGGACCATCTCATCTTTATTGAACGCTCGCAGCACGTCGGAATGATCTGGTAGCACCAGGCGAGCTGCTGACGATACCAGCACCTCTCGGCGCGCCGAAACCGGTAGCGTCGTTGCCTCTGTCATCGGCAGAACCATCGTGCCCGGCTGCCGGCTGGCAAGTTCGGCAATTCGAGAGAGGAACTGTTCCGCGTCTTGTTCGGGATTGGGATACTGGAATGATCGTTTGCAAAACCGCGACCATCCGGCTTTCGACCAGGAATTCGCCTCGCCGACGAGCACCTCATGACCGGCGTCCGCAAGGGAACGCACCGCGGCGACTGCCTGGTTCTGGTTGCCATCAAGCACGAGGATTCTCATGTTCAGACGGATAAGGCCGCAGGAGCCTGCCTCTGCAAGCGATTGGCCGCATTCATGGCTTCTCCCAACGCGTCAGCAAAGCGCTTGGCAATCTGCGACCAATCGTACCGCGCGGCCAGGGCTGCAGCATTCTCCTCGTAAGTTCGGCGCAGCACGGGATCGCGTAAGACTGCCAAGATTGCTGCGGCAAACGTCTGCGCATCATCGGCGAGCAGGCAATCCTTTCCGCTGGTAACATCCAGTCCTTCCGCACCAATCGATGT
>Ga0126371_10003563_pt1 | contig 13639 bp, 10 predicted proteins | sample PanSoiMetaPlot_4_FD_110145 | JGI IMG/M metagenome (GOLD analysis project Ga0126371, IMG submission 110145) | Tropical forest soil microbial communities from Panama - MetaG Plot_4 | ecosystem: Environmental > Terrestrial > Soil > Tropical forest > Bulk soil | place: Panama | collected 2016-02-17 | reverse complement strand
TACCGCTTCCGGTGAAGTCATAGACGTGGCCGGGAAACGGCAAGCACACGAGGTCGACCCCCTCCAACGCCGACACATACTCGTCGCGGCGCAACGGCATCTTGGACGGAATCCGCGCCAACCTGCTCGTATCGAGGTGCTCGGTCTCCGGCGAGGAATGGCCGATAGCGTGAAACTCGAGGCCGGTCCCCGAGCAGCGCTCGGCGAGCTCCAAGAAAAGGTCGAAGCCCTTGGCCTGCCTGGCATGCCCGACAAAGCCGATCTTTACCGTCTTGGCAGGCGCCGGGGGCGAGATCGCCGTCCATTCGGAGAACAGGATCGGGTGCTCCAAGGTCACGATCGCCGACGCGACCGCCGGCAACGAATGGTCGATCGCCTCCTTCATGCCGAGCTCCAAGGCGATGATACGGACCGCGCGCGGCAGCGGCCGCTGCAGCTGAGAAACCAGATCGGCGGCGCGGATGAAGGGGTTGCGGGACCGCCACGTCATCGCCTCGCCGAGGTGGCTGTGAAGAACCAGGTGCAACGGCGCCGCCGACACCCGCGGCCAGCGGCGCCCGACCACGGCGAGCAGGCTCGCGTTGAAGCCGGAGAGCGCGGTCAAACGAACCCGGCGTCCCACGATGTACCGGGCGGCCACATTCAGGCACCGACGCGCCGCCCAGCGGCCGGCCAGAGGGTTATGATGAGAGAGGCCAAATGGCGTCGCGAAAGACTGGCAGTGCTCGAATGCGATGCCAGCGAGATCGGCGACGCGCGGCGCCAATCGTTCGACGTGCCCCGGCGCCGCGTGAACCGAAATGCGATCGTCGGGATAGGCTGCCCTCAGGATCCGGAGGTATCCTTCATTGAAGGGCACATGCACGTGATCGAAACTGAGGAAGTCGAAAACTGCGATGTCGGATGGTCGAGCAGCCGCCCGGCCGACCGGTGCATCGGCGCATGGCAAGCTGCCCTCTGACTCGTGGATCATATGACGATCAGCCTACTACCACTTTCAGGATAGGGCAATGTCAGCCTGGTTAACCCAAGCGGGTAGATGCGACGACTGCAAACAGCGGTCATCCGAAGGGAGAGACCCGCTCGCCGCGCAGGAGGTCGTAGACTCGGCCCGCCTTGCGTCTCAGCCCGAGACTGAGTCCCCGCCGAGTCCACGGGTTCGCGGCGGCGATCCCCCAGCGTTCTCGTCGCTTGGGCAGCCAGAGCTTTTTGTAGGGATCATCACCGCGCCCGAATGTGATCTCGCGCGGGCGGTCGTTCGCCAGGATTCGCTCCGTCATCTCCATCGTCAGCAGCGTGCCGAGCGACAGATCGTCGAGCCGCTTGTCGTGCGCGAGCTTATAGATGACCGCGCGGCCGTGCCACAGGATCCAGACCTGCGACGCCGCGGGGACCCCGTCGATGTAGTAGATGCCGAGGCGCAGCGCCCCGAATCGAGCAGCGAGCCGGATCAATGCCGGGATGAACTCGGGGAAGAACTCGGCCGGCTTCCAGCTCGCGGCATAGATCGTCTGGTAATCGGCGATCGCCTGGTCGATCCCCGTGGCGTTTTCAAAGAACGCCTTCGACAAGCGGTTGGTGCGGTCGAGCTTGCGACGCTTCCGGCGCCAGGTATTGCGCAGTTCCGAGGGCCGCGCGGCGACATAATCGGCAAAGCTGAGCGCGGTGGTCTCTTCATACCAGGTGCCGGAGTCGAACCGACATTCCACGAGCAGGCCGGCGCGGCAAAGCGACCGCAGAGCGGCGCGGTAGCTTGGTTCGAGAGGGTCGAGCTCGGCCAGGCCGACGCCCTCCCAGCGCGGCCGCTCGGCCAGGATCTCCGAAAAGAGCGCCGCGCAGCCGGCGGCGAGATCTGTCCCGGGCCGGCAAACGATGCCGTGCTCGACGCTATAGGCATTGGCGAGGCTCGTGAGACTACGTCCGTCGGTGCGAAGCAACAGAGCGATCGCCGAGCCCGGCCGTTCGTCGGTGTATACCCGGATCTCGCTTCCCGCCGGCACCCCATGCCGCGCCATCAGGTCGTACCAGGCAGGCAGCGCGAAAAAGCTGTCCTCGGCCGCCCTCTCGAACAGCCGAGCGAGCCCGCCCGGCAGCCGCAGAAAATCCGGATTTTGGTACACCGACATCCGGCGAGGCTCGCCTCGTCACTCAAATCTTTTTAGGCATTGCCGCTAAAAATCTTGACCTTTACGACGTTGTACCCGAGCCGGCTGCGGCCGCAGCACGGGATTTTTGTCGAAACCCGCCTGCGCAAGTTGGTGGAAAGCGGCGCGGTCGAGGCCCGCGTCGTGGCGCCCTGCCCGTGGTTTCCGTTCGCGTCGCCACGATTTGGCCGCTACGCGCTTTTTGCCCGGCAGCCGCGGGAGGAGACCCGGCACGGGCTGCCCGTGGATTATCCGCGCTATCCGCAAGTGCCAAAGATCGGCATGAGCGTGGCGCCGCTGGCGATATTTACCGCTCTGCTGCCGGTGCTGCGGGGACAGCTGCGCCAGGGACGAGACTTTGATCTGATCGATGCGCATTATTTCTATCCGGACGGCGTCGCCGCGGTGCTGCTCGGGCGCACTCTCGACCGCCCGGTCGTCATCACCGCCCGCGGCAGCGATCTCAACGTCATTGCCGAACACGCGGCTCCGAGGCGGTGGATAGGCTGGGCCGCGCGACAGGCCGACGGGCTGGTCGCAGTATCGAGCGGTTTGCAGCGGCGGTTGGCGGCTCTCGGGATCGCTGGCGAGCGGGTGCGTCTGCTGCGCAACGGGGTCGATCCGGCACTCTTTCGACCGGCCGACCGCGACACCGCGAGGCGCGCGCTCGGTCTCAGCGGGCCGACACTTCTCGCGGTTGGCAATCTCGTCCCACTGAAGCGCCATCGCATGATGGTCGAGGCGCTCACCGGCCTTCCGGGGATCGAGCTCGTTATCGTCGGCGACGGGCCGGAGCGGAGCGCGATCGAGGGGCTGGCCCGCGAGCGCCGGATCGCCGACCGTGTCCGCCTGCTCGGCCGCTTGCCGCAGGATCGTCTTCCTGAAATCTACAGCGCCGCCGACGTGCTGGTGCTCGTCTCGACACACGAAGGCTGGCCGAATGTCCTGCTTGAAAGCATGGCCTGCGGCACCCCGGTCATCGTCTCCAGCATCGATGGCATCACCGATATCGTCGCTTCCCGCGAGGCCGGATGCATCGTCCACGAGCCCACCCCGGACCGCCTCGCCGCGGCAATCCGCGACTTTCTTGCTGCTTTGCCTGCGCGCGCCGCGACCCGCGCCTATGCCGAGCGCTTCGACTGGCAGAGCACGACGGAAGGGCAGATCGCGCTGTTTCGCGAGATCTGCGAACGGCGACCCAATCGGCAAGGTGCTGCGCATCCCGCTCAGCGCCGCAGGACGCGGGCATAGACCTCGGCGTAACCCGCGACGCTGTGCCGCCACGAGCGCTCGCGGTCGATGAACTCGATCGCCTCGGCCCGGATGCGCGGCCAGGAAGAGCGATCGGCGAGCGCCGCCGACACTCCTTCCGCCAAAAATTCGGGCTGGTTCGGCGGGAAGAGGTAACCCGTCTCGCGGTCGCGGATCAGCTCGCGGTGACCGCCGACATCCGAGGCGACGACAATGCGCTCCTGGGCCATAGCCTCGAGCGGTTTGAGCGGCGTGACCAGCTCGGTTAGCCGCATCGACAAACGAGGGAAAACAAAAAGGTCGGTCAAATCATAGTATCGCTGCATCTCTTCGTGAGCGACCCGCCCGGCAAAGACGATGGCCTCGCCAACTCCGAGATCCATGGCCATCTTGCGCAGATTGCCCTCTTCCGGGCCACCGCCGACGAGCAGCACGGCGAGCTCTGTTCGCTGCTGGCGGAGCAGAGGGATGGCTCGCAACAACAGATGCAAGCCCTCGTAGAAGTAAAACGAGCCGAAAAAGGCGAGCACGGTTTTCCCGGTCAGGCCGAGCCGATCGGCGAGCGCGCGATCGGGTATCCCCGGCCCGGCGAAGGTCTGGCGATCGACCGCGTTGGGGATGACCGTGATCTTGTCGCGGGGAATGCCGCGGGCGGTCATGTCCTTCCGCAGGCCCTGGCAGATCGTCGTCACCGCATCGGCGCCGCGTAGAGCGCGATCCTCCAGAAATCGTGTCGCGCGATAGCGCAGACCATTTGTGCCGTTGGTGCCGCCGCCTGCGGCATCTTCCCAGAGCGAGCGCATTTCATAAACCACCGGCAGGCGATGCCGGCGCCCGGCACGAAGCGCCGACAACGCATTGAGGGCAGGCGAGTGGGCGTGAAGAATCTCGGGTCGCACCTCATCGATGACATCGTCGAGCCGCTGACCGAGATCGCTGACGATCTTCAGCTCGCGCAACCATGGCAGCTTTGCGCCGAGACCATTGGGCGCCGGGGTGCGCAGAAATTCCCACCCGCCGATCCGCTCGCGCGCCGGCCCCGGGGCATAATGCTTGCCGCTGGTCAGCAGCACCGGCTCCCATCCCAACGCTCGCTGCTGATTGACGATGCCGAGCGTGCGATAGACATAGCCGCTCTGCAGCGGCAGCGAATGGTCGAGAATGTGCAGAATTCGCATCACGCACACCGGTTTTGTTAATAATCACACCGCATCATGCGGGGATCAAGCGGAGGTCGAGTTTTCGCCACGGCGCCTGATATAGTTTTAAGGTGGTGTTGTTACAAAACCGACGTCGCGCTGCGAGCCGACGAGCATGACCTGCAAGGTCGAGTTCAGCCATGAGGCGCTGCCGCCGCTCGCTACCCTCGAACGCGAGTGGCGAACGCTCGAAGCGGTGGCGCGGCCGTCCTTTTTCACCTCATGGCAATGGATCGGGACGCTGCTCACCGCGGTGCCGGCAGCGAGCCGGCCAAGGCTGTTGCGCGGCGCGGCAGGCGGCGAGACGGTCGCTCTGGCGTTGCTCGGCGCCGGCACCACCCGCCGCCGGCACGGGCTGGTCCGGTCACGTTCGTTGCATTTGAACGAGACCGGCGACGCACGATACGATGCGATCACGATCGAGCACAACGGCATCCTCGCCCCGACGGGCCGCGAAGCGGCGGTTTTCGACGCGGCGATTGCATGGTTCGCCGATCGGGGCGAGACAGCGGACGAGCTGCATATCAGCGGCTCGGCGCAGCGCCTGCCCGAGACGGCGGTCGAGGGCCGCGGGCTCGGCCGCAGCGAGACCGCCCTCCCCTCCTACTCGCTCGATCTCGATCTGCTGGCGCCGAGCCGCGGCGAGCCCTACCCGGTGCTGAGCGCCAATGCCCGCCAGCAGCTCCGCCGCGCATTGCGGCAGTTCGAGAGCCGCGGTCCGCTGCAGCTGAGCGCAGCAGCAACCACGGCGGAGGCACTGACGTTTTTCACCGAGTTGAAGGCATTGCACTTCGCGTCATGGGAGCGTCGTGGTAGGAAGCACTCGTTCTCGGGCGAGTTCTTCGAGCTCTTTCATCGACTGCTGATAGAGCGCAGCTTTGCCGAAGGTGGAACCCAGTTGCTGAGGGCCAGCGCCGCAGACCGGGTCATCGGTTATCTTTACAATTTTCGGCTGGGCGATCGCATCTACGCCTATCAGAGCGGGTTCGCCGACAGCGATCGGCACGAGCGGCCGGGTTTTGTTACCCATGCTTTGGCGATCCGGCACGCATTCCAATCAGGTGCGCGGGTTTACGACTTCATGGCCGGTCGTAATCGGCTCAAAGAAAGCTTCTCGACCCGCTGCGAGCCGATGCTGTGGCAGGTCGTGCAGCACCCGCGGCTGGCGTTTCGCCTCGAGCATCTCGGCCGCCGCTTCAAATACGCGATCACCACCGGAAAACCCTTGTCGGCGGCGCGGCTACACGATAGGCCAAGCCGCCGCTCGCGGCCCGTTGGCGGCCGCGCCGCCACCTAGCGCCAGGAGCCTCATGTCGATCCTTCTCACCGGTGCCGCCGGGTTCATCGGCTTCCATGTCGCCAAGGCGCTTCTCGAGCGCGGAGATCGGGTGCTCGGCATCGACAATCTCAACGAATACTACGATGTGCGGTTGAAGGAGGCGCGCCTGGCCCTGCTCCGCGCCTATTCGGGCTTTGTCTTCGCTAAGCTCGATGTTGCCGACCGTGACGGCGTCTTTGCCCTGCTGGAGCAGCACAAGGAGCTGCGCAGCATCATCCGTCTCGCGGCCCAGGCCGGGGTTCGCTACTCGCTGGAGAATCCCTACGCCTATATCGACGCCAATGTGATGGGGACCTTGGTGATGCTGGAGGCGGCGCGCCGCATCGACGGGTTGACCGCGATCACCTATGCCTCGTCCTCCTCGGTCTACGGCGCCAACCGGAAGCAGCCATTTAGCGTCGAAGACCCGGTCGATCTCCCGGTTTCGCTCTACGCGGCGACCAAACGCAGCTGCGAGCTGCTGGCCCGCACCTACAGCCATCTCTATCACTTGCCGGCAACCGGCTTGCGGTTCTTTACCGTCTATGGCCCGTGGGGCCGGCCCGACATGGCCGCCTACCTGTTCACCCGGGCGATCCTCGCCGGACGACCGATCAAGGTCTTCAACAAGGGCCGGATGGCGCGCGACTTCACCTATGTCGACGACATCGTTGCCGGCACGATCGCGGCGCATGATCGCCCGCCCGCGGCCGGAGCGGCTGACCGCGTCTACAACCTCGGCAACCACCGGCCCGAGCAGCTGCTCGACTTCATCAGCGTCCTCGAAAGGCTGCTCGGCCGCACCGCAAGGAAGGAGCTATTACCGATGCAGCCCGGCGACGTGCCGGAGAGTTTTGCCGATATCGAGGCCTCGCGTCGCGACCTCGGCTTTGAACCGAAGACCACGATCGAGGTCGGCCTCGCGCGCTTTGTCGATTGGTACAAGCAGTATCACGAGGCAAATTGATCAGAGAGCCGGACCTGTCGCATGGAACGCGGATTTGCCGTCGTCGGCCTCGGTTATGTCGGGTTGCCGGTCGCCCTCGCCTTGGCGCGGAAATTTGCGCCGGTTGTCGGCTTCGACATCTCGCAGCGGCGCGTCGCCGCGTTGCAGGCGGCACATGACACAACCGGCGAGGTGACCGAAGCCGCCTTGCGCGAGACCAGCCTTTGCCTGACCGACGATCCCGAGACGCTCGGCGGGGCGAGCTTTCTGATCGTCACGGTGCCGACCCCGATCGATGCGGAGCGGCGACCCGATCTGGCGCCATTGCAGAGCGCTTGCGCGCTGATCGGGCCTCGCCTCAAACCGGGCTCGGTCGTCGTCTTCGAATCGACCGTCTATCCGGGTCTGACCCGCGAGGTCTGCGGACCGTTCTTGGCCGGCGCCTCCGGGCTCCGCCAAGGCATCGATTTCAAGCTCGGCTACTCGCCGGAGCGGATCAATCCGGGTGACCGGCAGCATCGTCTCGAAACCATCGTCAAGATCGTCGCCGGCGAGGATGCGGAAACCTTGGAGCGTATCGCTGCCGTCTATGGGGAGATCGTCGATGCCGGTCTCTACCGGGCCTCCTCGATCGAGGTAGCAGAGGCGGCGAAAGTCATCGAAAACACCCAGCGGGACGTCAACATCGCGCTGATGAACGAGCTGGCGATCATCTTCGACCGCCTCGGCATCCCGACCAGCGAGGTATTGCGGGCGGCCGGGACGAAATGGAACTTCCTGCCGTTCACCCCGGGCCTGGTCGGCGGGCACTGCATCGGCGTCGACCCCTATTACCTGACCGCGCGGGCCGAGGCGGCGGGCTATTACCCGCAGGTGATCCTCTCCGGCCGGCGCATCAACGACGGGATGGGCGGGTTTATCGCACAGCGCCTGGTAAAGCTGCTGATCGCCGCCGAGCGCCCGGTCAAGGGTGCCAGGATCGGGATCGTCGGTATGACCTTCAAGGAGGACGTGCCCGACCTCAGAAACAGCCGCGTCCCCGATATCGTCGCCGAATTGCGCGAGTTCGGCATCGCCGCCCTGGTGCACGATCCGCTCGCCGACCCGGCTGAGGCCGAGCGCGAACATGGCGTCGAGTTGGTTTCGCTCGAACGGTTTATCGGGCTCGACGGGCTGGTCCTCGCCGTGCCGCACCGGGTGCTCGGCGAAAAGGGCTGGGACACGCTTTTTGCCGCGCTGGCACCCGGCGGGGTATTTGTCGATGTCAAGTCGGCGGTAGCGCGCGACGAGGTTCCGGCCGGCACCCATTACTGGAGCCTTTAGAGCAGCCTTAGAAGAGCGGGGCCCTCGGCCGGTTGACCGGCACCCCGCCGAGCGGGATCATCGGCGGATCGGTTACGATCTGTGCCGCCCCCTCGGAGTGAGTATCCGCATGCCCGAGCAAGCCACCCAATTCGGACGAACGATTGCGGCGCCAAACGACGCCTGGCTCGCCAAGCAGCCGTCCGAAGCGATCCTCGATGCGCAATTGCCGATCATCGACACCCACCATCACTTCTGGGATCGGTCGGACCACCGCTACCTGCTCGACGAGCTCATCGCCGATCTCGCTACCGGGCACAACATCGTCGCCACCGTGTTTCTCGAGTGCCGTTCGATGTATCGCGCCGGCGGTCCGGCCGAGACGCGCCCGGTCGGCGAGACCGAATTTGTTGCCGGGCTCGCGGCGATGAGTGCGGGCGGCGGCTACGGGCCGACCCGAGTGGCCGCCGGCATCGTCGGCTACGCCGATCTGACCCTGGGCGACCGAGTCGAGCCGGTTCTCGAAGCGCACATCCGCGCTGGCGGCGGGCGGTTTCGCGGCGTCCGCCACTCTGCCGGCTGGGACGCCAGCGAGGTGATCGGCAACAGCCGCCCCGATATGCGCCCGCATCTTTATCGACTGCCGGAGCTCCGGGCGGGGCTCGCCCGCCTCGCCGCGCTCGGCCTCTCGTTCGACGCCTGGCTCTATCACCCGCAGCTGGCCGATTTCGTCGACCTGGCACGCGCCGTCCCGGCCGCGTCGATCATTATGGGTCATGTCGGCGGGATCCTCGGCTACGGCCCTTACAAGGGTAAAAAGGACGAGGTGTTCGCGGTGTGGAAAACCGCGATGACCGAGCTCGCCGCCTGCCCCAACGTCGTCGTCAAGCTCGGCGGCATGATGCGGCGGCTGGCGGCATTCGACTACGGCACCGTCCCAGCACCACCATCATCCGAGGAGCTCGCCGGTTACTGGCGCCCCTACATGGCGACGTGCATCGAATTGTTCGGCGCCGAGCGCTGCATGTTCGAAAGCAATTTCCCGGTCGAGAAGGTCGGCACCGGCTATGCGGCATTATGGAACGCCTTCAAGCGCATCGCCGCCGACGCTTCGCCCGACGAAAAGCATGCGCTATTCAGCGGCACCGCTCACCGCGTGTACCGCCTCGACTGAGACGGGCGCTAGCATGACCATCCGAACAACCAGGTTCCGTTCGCCCCGAGCTTCGCCCAGAATGTCCCACCGGCTGGCATTTGCCGTGTCTTTGACAGTCTTGCTGGCTGGAGCCGACGGATCAACCGGCGGCAAGGAGGGCGCGATGGCGACCGCGCCGTTGCCGCCGCCGCTCCCGGCCGCTCCACCAGCAACTGGATTGCAGCAGCAGACCCAGCGGAAACAGAGCTCGGCATCGCGGCCGGCTGTGCCGCAATCCCGACCGCAATCGGAAAGCACTACGCACATCGCGCATCTGCACAAAGTGGCGCGCGTCCAAAAGCATCGCGGTCAGCCGCCGGGCGGCGATGGCGACCGCCGGGAAACGGGCACCATCCCACCGGTTGCAAGCGCTATGATCCCGCCGCCTCCACCAATGCCTTTTTCTTACGGGTACATTCCCGGCGCTCCGCCTTCTTACGGATCGGCGTGGTTTTATCTGCCGCCCTGGCCACCGGGCTGGCGAAGCCCGTGATGATTTCCTATTGTCTAAGGTAGCGGCAAACCTTTGGCGGAATCGTGGAGCACCAAAATGGCAGACGGCACATCTCCGGTAGTCCCGGCGGCCCCGAGCGAAGCGCTGACCCCGTCAGGCATCAACCACCTGGTTATCAACGTGCGAGACATCGAGGAATCGCACCGCTTCTGGACCGAGATCCTCGGCTTCAAGCAGGTCGGCGTGTCGCTGCGCCGCAACGGCAAGATGCGCTTCTATAGCGGCGACCACAGCGGACAAATGAACCACCACGACATCGCGCTTTGCGAAAACCCGGACCTGCCGGCGCCGCCCAACGATTGGGACATGTTCAAAACGCCGGTCGCGGTCAACCACATCGCGATCACGATGCCGAACCGCGAGGCGTGGCTCAAGCAGCTCGCCTTTCTGCGCAGCAAAGGGGTCAAGTTCCACCGCCGGGTCAACCACGGGATGACCCATAGCCTCTACATCAGCGATCCGAACGGCTATGGCGTCGAGGTGCTGTACGAGCTGCCGCGCGAGGTGTGGGGCAACAACATCCAGGGCGCCCTCGGTCATGCCGAGCAATTGCCGACCGAAGGCGACGAAGCCTTTATCGACGACACCGACTACCCGGTCTTTGGCGCAACGAAGGAACCGGCGGCGAGCTGAACCCTAGTCGTCGGCGCTCGGTACGGAAGATTGCGGGGCGGCGATCCGACGCGGCGATGATTGCGCGATACCATAGTGCTTCAACTATGATGTTGTAAGAGGCGATCGATACCGAAGAACTCGGGCGGGCCCAAGCAGAGAAGTTGCAGCGCCGCCGACCGACGGCGACCCGTCCGGCGCCGTTTGCTTTCAACCGCTATCGCCGCTGACGCAGTTGCCGCCTGCTCGCTTGGCCGCGTAAAGCGCGGCGTCGGCCCGCTGGAGGATCGTGTCGAGCTCATCTTCCATGCTCGGCTCGGACGCGGCGCCGCCGATGCTGACCGTGACGGCGACACCGTCGATCGGTGTGTCGCCGACCCGGGCGCTCAGACGTTCGCCGACTTGCAGTGCCGCGTCGAGATCGGTGTCCGGCATCACCACGGCAAATTCATCGCCGCCCATCCGCGACACGAGGTCGGACGGACGCACGGCGGACATGATCCGCTCGACAACCGCCTTCAGCACGCGGTCGCCGGCGGCGTGGCCGTGGGTGTCGTTGATCCGCTTGAGATCGTCGAGATCGACAATCAGGATTGCGATCGGACGCCGTGCCGCATGGCAGCGCGCTGCGATCCTCGAGGCGTGCGCATCAAAGTAACGGCGGTTGAACGCTCCAGTCAGAGAGTCGATCAGCGCTTCCACCCGGACGCGGTCGTATTGCTGTTTACGCTGCAGCTGCGAGCGCACCCGCGCTAACAGCTCGAGGCCGTTGATCGGCCGGATCAGGAAATCGTCGGCGCCGGCTTCAAAGCCTTTGACCAGATCGTCGACATCGTCGAGGGCCGTCACGATGACGACCGGGATGTGTGCAATCGCCGGATCGGCCTTGACGCGCCGGCAGGTCTCGAAGCCGTCGAGCCCCGGCATCAGCACGTCGAGCAAGACGATATCCGGCCGCTCGGCGATGATCTTCGCCAGCGCCTCGAACCCGTCAGCGGCGGTGCTTACGAGGTAATGGTCGTGCTCGAGCCACTCGGCCAGCAGCTTGACGTTCAGCGGCATGTCATCGACGACAAGAATGCGGGCCGACATGTGGGCGGGCTCCTGGGCTGGCGGCCTTCGCTTCGAGATGCGCGATCTTACGCCTGACACCGTTGCATGTTTTGCCGCATAGGAGGGTGATCGATCAAATGCCTTTACTTAAAAATCCATCGAGATTTACTTAAAAAATCGCGAAAATTTTTGCTATCGCGCGGGCGCCGCCGATCGTCAGCCATCAGAGGGTACCGGCTGCTTGCAGAAAGGCAAGCCGGATGGCTCGCAGATTGCCGGCCGCAGGCACGCCGTGCTATCCCCCGCCCCTCGCCGCAACCGACAGTGGCTGGAGGAGTGGAGATGCGCTTTGGCTTTTTCGACCAGCTGCCCTGTGCGAGCGGGTTCACCGAGCGCCAGCGCTACCGGGACATCATGGCGCAGATCGAGCTCGGCGACGAGCTCGGCTTCGACACGGTGTGGCTCGGCGAGCTGCACTTTAGCCGCGCCTTCTCGATCCTCGCCGACCCGCTGATGGTGCTGGCGGCGGCGGCGCAGCGCACCCGCCGCATTCGGCTCGGGACGGCGGTGACCCTCTTGCCCCTGCACAACCCGGTGAAGATCGCCGAAGAAGCGGCGATCGCCGACATCCTCAGCGACGGGCGGCTCGAGCTCGGCTGCGGCCGCGGCACCGCGCCGTTGCACTATGAAGGCTACGCGATCCCGCAGGAGGAGAGCCGCGAGCGCTTCGCGGAGGCTCTCGACTTTATTCTAAAGGCTTGGACCAACGAGACCTTCTCCTATGAGGGCAAGCATTTTCGCGCCCGTGATCTGAGCGTCGTGCCGCGGCCGGTGCAGACGCCGCACCCGCCGATACGGATCGCCGCCAACAGCCCCGACACCTTCCCGTTTTCCGGGCGCCGCAAACTGCCGATCTTCGCCACGCCGCTGATCAATCCGCCCGACAAGCTCAAAGAGGGCTTGACAGTCTACCGCGACACCTTGCCGGCCGGTACTCTCGGGGACACCGCGCTCGCCTTCCCGGTACATGTCGCGGCGAGCCGCGCTCAGGCGCGCCAGGAGTGCGAGACGGGGCTCTTGCGCTTTCTGCGCGAGGCCGCCGAGCGGCTGCGGCCGCTCGGCCAGACCGACATCAAGAGCTTCGAGGCGTTTCGCCAGGTCTTGGCCCGTATCGAAAGGGTCAAATACGAGGATTTCGACCGCGAGATGGGGGTCTTCGGCGATGCCGATTACTGCATCGACCGGGTGCGGGCGCTGCAGCGCGAATACGGCATGGACGAGTTCATCTGCTATTTCAACCAGGGCGGGATCATGGATCACGCGATGGTCAAGCAATCGATGACGGCGTTTGCCACGGAGGTGATGCCGCATTGCCGCTAGCCCCGGCTCTTCCGCTCCGATTGACAAAGCCTGCCGGGGTCGCGACAAGCGCGATGATCGTGTGCACTTTTAAGGAAGCCAGCAATGGGCATGCTCGACGGACGAGTGGCGCTGTGCGCCGGCGCGGGTCGTGGGGTCGGAGCCGAAGTGGCCAAGCTGATGGCCGCCAATGGCGCGAAGGTCATCGTCAACGATCCTGGAACCGGCGGCGGCGGCGAGGGAGCCGACCAGACGCCGGCGCAGGAAATCGTCGATCAGATCGAGGCGGCCGGCGGGGAGGCCGTACCGAATTACGGCTCGGTGGCCAAATTTGACGACTGCCTGGCGATGGTCCAGCAGGCGCGCGACAGCTTTGGCGGGCTGCATATCGTGTTCAACGCCGCCGGCATCCTGCGCGACAAGATGTTTCACAACATGTTTCCCGAGGACTGGCAGGCGGTCATCGATGTTCACCTGACCGGCCACTTCAACATCAACCGGGCGGCGATCAACCTGTTTCGCGAGCAGAATTACGGGCGGATCATCATGGTGTCGTCGACCTCGGGGCTGCTCGGCAATATCGGGCAGTGCAATTATGGTGCGGCCAAGTTCGGGATCGTCGCGCTGGCCCGCATCGTCGCGATGGAAAATGCCTCCAAGGGCATCACCGTCAACGTCATCTGCCCATCGGCCGACACCCGAATGACCCGCTCGGTCCCGATCCCGAAGGACCCGCAGGCGGCGGC
>Ga0126371_10003562_pt1 | contig 13640 bp, 8 predicted proteins | sample PanSoiMetaPlot_4_FD_110145 | JGI IMG/M metagenome (GOLD analysis project Ga0126371, IMG submission 110145) | Tropical forest soil microbial communities from Panama - MetaG Plot_4 | ecosystem: Environmental > Terrestrial > Soil > Tropical forest > Bulk soil | place: Panama | collected 2016-02-17 | reverse complement strand
TACGAGGTTGGAGCCAGACGGCTTATCCTGCAATTTTCTCGTACGACTGAATAAAATTCTCTACGCTCTCGACGTAAACATCGGCAAAATCGACCACATACCGGCGGCCTTGAATGAGGTCCTTGGCGTCTTCGAGTTGCCATCCGAGGACGCGCAACAAGGCCAGCGTCATCATGGGAGCGCGATGAACCCCGGCGGCGCAATGGATATAAACCTTGCCATGCGGTTCGTCCAGCGCGTTCAGGGCAAACTCCACGGCGTTCTGAAACAAGCCCGGGGGCTTCGGCTGGAAATCGTCGTCGGTCGGATTATGAAAGACGGTGACGGGATACGCTTTCGCCAGAGGACGATCGTCGAATTCAACCTGCATGTTGATGACGTGGGTCACGCCCAACCGGACCAGCTCCGCCATATTTTGATCGTTCCAAATACCGCCGCCGACCGCGATGCGGTCTGTCACCCAGGTAATGTCCATAAGATCTAAAAAGTCTTAGATGCTCCAGAATACAAAAGCATTCAGCAATCAGCAATCAGCGTTCAGCCCGGAATCGCTGTGGACGATATCAGCATGTTGAGACGTACTTTCTTGCCAGCTCCACCGATACTACTTGGTATCGAGGATGTTTTTGGGCTGAGTGCTGACTGCTGAATGCTGAATGCTTCTTCCATTTAAAATGTAAGTTTGGAGGAATTCGAGAACATGGACCAGCTTGAAGGATTGCTCGGGCAGCGCCGCAACGAGGACATCGCTCTGGATATGATGAAGTTCATCGCCGTGACTACGGGATACGGCAAGGTCGGCGCGCCCGGGGCGGGCTTCCAGGGTGGCACGGTCAATAAGGCTGAAGATTATGCCACTCACCTGCTTGACCTCTACAGTCGCTGCCTGAACACGATCAACAGCCGCAAGTAGCTTTTCCGCATAGCTGGGATTCAGGGTAGTCGGTCGGCACCCCGCCCCTCGCAAACCCGGCGCGCATCGCCACCCCAGATTGCGCAAAAGCGGCGCTATCCGGGAGCCCTGGCTTCGGGGACCCCTCGCAGGACCCACGATTCGCGAGCGAATCGCTAGACGCTGATACTGCTAGTGGGGCGTTTGTTCAAACTGACTCACTACCGGATTCAGGCTGGTTTTGCCCCGGCTGAAGGTTTAGGATAGTGTTTGCTGTGCCATTTCCCGGCGCCTCGCGCGTGAATCTACCCAACTACATCACGCTCTCCAGGATCGCGGCCATCCCGCTGATTATATGGATCTTGACAACTTCACAGTTCAACGGGCGTGACGACACATTGCGGGTAGTGCTGGCTTCGGGAATTTTCATTCTGGCTTCGATCACTGACGGCCTCGATGGCTACCTGGCGCGCCGTCGCGGGCAGATCACCACCATGGGAATGCTGCTCGATCCGCTGGCGGACAAGCTGATGATCGCGGCGGCTTACATTGCGCTCGTCCAGAAAATCCCTTCCATTGTGAGTGTGTGGGTCGCGGTGATCATCGTAGGGCGCGAATTCCTGGTTTCAGGGCTGCGATCGATTGCAGCCTCGGAAGGTTTCACAATTGAAGCCAGCGACCTGGGCAAGCTGAAGATGGTGGTACAGATTGTCTCTGTGGTTTCAGCCATCCTGGCAATGCGCTGGGATTACTGGAATTTTCATATCTTCATTCTTCCGGTGCGGCTGATTGCGATCATGGCGATCTGGTTCATGGTGGCAGTATCGGTCATCTCCGCAATCGATTATTTCGTCGCCTTCTGGAAGAAGATTGATCTCAGGGTGGAGCGCCGGCGCCGTCGTCCATTTGTGCTCAGCCGGAGAAAAAAGAAAGCCCTGCAGCAGCAGGGGCAGGCTGAGAATCCCGCTAAGGCAAACTAGTCTCCGCTCGGCCTGAACACCGGCTCTTCACTGTGCCCTGTCCGCGGCTTCCGCCCCTTCAATACATACCAGCGCAGGCGATCGAGATAGAGATAAACCACTGGCGTGGTATAGAGCGTGAGCGCCTGGCTGACAATGAGTCCGCCGACGATGGCAATACCCAGCGGACGCCGCAGCTCAGAGCCAACTCCGCCGCCGATAGCCAGCGGCAACCCGCCCAGCAGCGCAGCCATGGTGGTCATCATGATGGGGCGGAACCGCAGAATCGCGGCCGTGTAGATGGCGTCCTCCGGCGATTTGTTTTCCCGGCGCTCTTGGTCCAGAGCAAAGTCGATCATCATGATCGCGTTTTTCTTCACAATTCCAATCAGCAGAATGATGCCTATCAACGCGATCACGTTCAGATCATTGTGGAAGAGCATGATTGCCAGGATCGCGCCGACTCCGGCCGATGGCAGCGTGGAGAGAATCGTGATGGGATGAATCAGGCTCTCATAGAGCATGCCGAGAACGATATAGACACAAGCGATCGCGGCCAGGATCAACAACCACTCCGACGCAAGCGACTCCTTAAAAGCCGCAGCCGTCCCCTGAAATCCACCGTGGACCGACACAGGTACGCCCAGCTCCAGCATGGCTCGTTCGATCACTGCGGCGGCATTGCCCAAAGGAACACCGGGAGCGAGATTGAAGGAGATGGTAGCAGCCGGGTACTGGCCCTGGTGGTTCACCTGCAACGATGTATTGGAAGGCTCGTAGCGAGCGAAGGTCGCAAGTGGAACTTCAGCCCCGGAAGATGACTTTACGTAGATGTTGTTGAGAGCGTCCGGACCACCCTGAAACTTCGGATCGACCTCCATGACCACGTGATACTGATTCAGTTGCATGTACATGGTGGAGACCTGCGCCTGTCCGAAGGCCTCGTAAAGCGCGGCATCAACCTGCGCCGGACTAATCCCAAGCCGCGAGGCGCTATCGCGATCGACGACCACTTGCGCGGCGAGACCTTTGTCCTGCTGGTCGGTGTTGACGTCGCGCAACTCGGGTTCGGTGCGCAGCTTGGCCAGCAGGCGCGGAGACCAATAGTTCAGCTCGTTGAGGTCCTCCGACTGGATGGTGTATTGGAATTGCGCGTTGCTGAAACGGCCGCCGATATTGAGGTCCTGCGTGGCGGTGAGAAAAAGCGTGGCCCCGGGCACAACGGAGAGCTTTCCGCGCAGCCGGTTTACCAGCTGATCAGCGGTGGCTTTGCGTTGGCTGGGCGGCTTCAGCGTGATGAACATGCGGCCGGTGTTCGAAGTCCCATTGCCGCCGGCAAATCCCACGACCGTATCGACGGCCGGATCTTTCATGATGATGCTCACGTACTGCTGCATCTTGTCGCGAAGCGCAGGGAAGGAAATATCCTGCGCAGCCTGAACGGCGCCGCCGAGACGTCCGGTGTCCTGCTGCGGGAAGAATCCCTTGGGCGCGTAGTAATAGAGAATCCCGCTGGCAATCGCGGTAACGATGGTTACGGCGAGCGTGAGAAGCTGATGCCGCAGCACCCATCCCAGGCTCCCGCGATACATTTTGTGAATGAAGTCGAAACCGCCTTCGCTGATGCGATAGAGCCTTCCGTGCTTCTGCTCATCCATCGGGCGCAGGAACTTGGCACAGAGCATCGGCGTAACCGTCAGCGAGACCAGTAGCGATACGCCGATCGCCGTGCTCAGAGTAACGGCGAACTCACGGAAGAGCCGGCCGACGAGCCCCTGCATCAGAAGAATCGGGATAAAAACCGCAACCAGGGACGTGCTCATGGAGAGCACGGTAAACCCAATTTCACTCGCGCCTTTAAATGCGGCTTGAATCGGATTCATTCCCTTTTCGAGATAACGTGTGATGTCCTCGATCACCACGATCGCGTCATCGACGACGAACCCGGTAGAAATGGCCAGAGCCATCAGCGAGAGGTTATCCACGCTGTAACCCAGCAGATACATGATGCCGAAGGTCCCGATCAGTGACAGCGGCACTGCGACGCTGGGAATGAAAGTAGCGCGCAGGTTGCGCAGAAAAACGAAGACCACCAGAACCACCAAAATGATGGAAATGATCAGAGTGATCTGAATATCTCTAACAGAGGCGCGAATGGTAATGGAGCGGTCGAGTACAACATCAAGCTTGATGGCCGCCGGAATCGAAGCCTGCAATTGCGGTATAAGCGCCTTGACCGAGTCGACTGCGTCAATGATGTTGGCGCCAGGTTGACGGAAAACGATCATCAGCACGGCAGGCTTGCCATTGGCGATGCCGGTGTTGCGAATGTCCTCGACCGAGTCTTGAACATTGGCCACATCCTGCAGGCGCACTACCCCAGTGCCTTTGTTGGCGACGATAACGTTCTTGTAATCGTCAGCCTTGAAGATCTGATCGTTGTCATTGATCTGCCAGGCATTGATCGCGTTCGCCACCTCACCTTTGGGACGGTTCGCATTGGCGACGCTCAGAGCATTGCGCACCTGCTCAAGCCCAACCCCCAGCTTGCTGAGCAGCGTTGGATTTACTTCGGCCCGGACTGCCGGACGCGCGCCTCCGCCAACGAATACCTGGCCGATGCCGGGAACCTGGGAAAGTTTTTGCGCCAGAATTGAATCAGCCACGTCATACATGCGCGGCTTGGTAACAATGTCCGATGTAAGCGCCAGGATCATGATGGGCGCATCAGCCGGGTTCACCTTGCGCCAGTTCGGCCGCGTGGGCAGGTTAGCGGGAAGCTGGCCCAGCGAAGCGTTAATCGCGGCCTGCACATCGCGCGCCGCGGCATCGATGTTGCGCGAGAGATCAAACTGCAGCGTAATGCTGGTAGACCCCAGCTGGCTGGTGGAGGTCATCTGGTTCACGCCTGCGATGCGGCCAAACTGCCGCTCCAGAGGAGTCGCCACCGACGACGCCATGGTCTCCGGACTGGCTCCCGGAAGTCCGGCATTCACGCTGATCACGGGATATTCCACCTGCGGAATGGGAGCGACCGGCAATTGCGTGTAGGCCAGAATGCCGGCAATCAACACGCCGATAGCAAGAAGCGAGGTCGCAACCGGACGGCGGATGAATGGAGCTGAGATGTTCATCTTTTCACATCCCGAGCCTGTGAAGGCCAGGGATCACTACCTTCTGCAAAACCGTCGAGGGAAAAATGTCGCGGCACGGCTCTTGCTTCAACGCCTCGTAACTGTTTTTCCCTTCGTCGCATATTGTTAAGAAAACTCAATCGCACTCATCATGTTTGACTTACAGTAGGGGTCCCTCGGCTCAGGGCCTCGGGACGTAGCCCCTAATCTCCAGCCACCGGCTCCTCTTCCGGCGTGATCACATTGCCCACGCGGAAGCGCGAGAAGCGCCGCGCCAGCGCATCGAACCAGATATAGATGACCGGAGTCGTATACAGCGTAAATAACTGGCTCAGCAGCAGGCCGCCAATGATGGTGATGCCGAGAGGATGCCGCAGCTCCGATCCGGTGCCGGTGCCGAAAGCCAGCGGCACCGCGCCGAGCAAAGCGGCCATGGTCGTCATCATGATGGGACGGAAACGCAGCAAGCTCGCCTGGTAGATGGCCTCCTCCGGCGGCTTGTGTTCTTTGCGCTCAGCTTCGAGAGCAAAGTCGATCATCATGATGGCGTTCTTCTTCACGATGCCGATCAGCAATATGATCGCAATGAGCGCCACCACCGTAAGATCGTTGCCTGTGAGAATCAAGGCAAGAATTGCGCCCACGCCGGCCGATGGAAGCGTGGAGAGAATCGTGACCGGGTGAATATAGCTTTCGTATAGAACACCCAGCACGATATAGACGGTGATCAGCGCGGCCAGGATCAGCCATGGCTCAGATGCGAGAGAGTTCTGGAAGGCCGCCGCGGTGCCCTGGAAGCTGGGATTAATGCTCGCCGGCATGCCAAGCTCCTGCTCTGCCGCTCGGATGGCTTTGGTCGCATTGCCCAGCGATTCTCCCGGCGCAAGGTTGAAAGAGATCGTCACCACAGGAAACTGTCCCTGATGGTTGATGGCCAGCGCGGTCTTCGAGGTTTCAAAATGACTGAAGGCCGAAAGCGGTACCTGCGTGCCGGTGGTCGACTTCACATAAATGTGATCGAGGTCGGCGGGATCGTTCTGGAACTGCTGTCCGACCTCCAATACCACGTGATACTGGTTGAGCTGGGTGAAGATGGTTGAGACCTGGCGCTGGCCGAAAGCGTCGTAGAGAGTATCGTCGATGGTCATCGGCAGAATCCCGAATCGCGCCGCCGTGTCGCGATCGATCACCAAATCTGCCTTCATGCCGGCGTTCTGCTGGTCACTGGCGACATCGCGCAGTTCCGGCAAAGTACGCAGCTTGTTCACGATGCGGCTGGCCCAATCGTTCAGCTCATTTGCGTCGGCAGCTTCCAGAGAGTATTGGAATTGTGTGCGGCTCACGCGGTCTTCTACCGTGAGGTCCTGCACCGGTTGCATATACAAAGTGATTCCGTCTACCTTGGCCAGTTCGGGCTGCAGACGGCGAATGATGTCTGACGCGTTGCTGTTGCGTTCGTCGTGGGGCCGGAGATTGATCTGGATTCGCCCGCTGTTCTGAGTGGTATTTGTGCCGTCAATGCCGATGAAAGATGAGAGGCTGGCAACATCCGGGTCGCGCAGGATCACTTGCGCCAACTGCTGCTGGAGACTTGTCATGGCCGCAAAAGACACATTCTGCGGCGCCTCCGAAATTCCCAGGATGACTCCGGTGTCCTGCACCGGGAAAAAGCCCTTGGGGACGATGGTGTAGAGATAAACCGTGAGCAGGACCGCGCCGAGCGTAGCCAGCAGAGTCGCTACGCGATGACGCAGCACTACGCGCAACGTCCTCCCATAAAACTCGATGATCTTTTCATAAGCGCGCTCAGTGGCGTGGTAGAAACGCCCGTGCCTGACTTTCTTCGGATCTCTCAGCAGACGAGCCGCCATCATCGGCGTGAGCGACAGCGAGACCAGCGCAGAGATGACGATGGTTACTGAAAGTGTTATCGCAAATTCGCGGAAGAGGCGTCCGACGATGTCGCCCATGAACAGCAGCGGAATCAACACAGCGATGAGCGAAACGGTCAGCGATATGATGGTGAAGCCGATCTGTCCTGCGCCTTTGAGGGCCGCATCCATCGGCGAGTGACCTTCTTCCAGGAAGCGCTCGATGTTTTCGATCATCACGATGGCATCGTCCACTACGAATCCAGTGGAAATGGTGAGCGCCATCAAAGAGAGATTGTCCAGGCTGTAGCCCAGCAGGTACATCACACCGAACGTTCCGACGATGGAGAGCGGGACGGCGGCGCCGGGAATCACCGTCGCGCGGAGACTGCGCAGGAAAAGAAAGATCACCATGATCACGAGCCCGACCGTGAGCATCAGTTCGAACTGAACATCTTTGACGGAAGCGCGGATCGTTTCGGTACGGTCGGTGAGAACATCGACTTTGACCTTGTTTCCCATCGCGGCCTGAAGCTGCGGAAGAACTTTCTTGATGCGATCGACTACGCCAATGATGTTGGCTCCGGGCTGCCGCTGGATATTTACGATCACGGCGGGCTTCAGTCCACCTTCAGGCGATCCCGACCATGCAGCCTGCTTTACGTTCTCGGCGCCGTCGATCACGCTGGCAACGTCGGTGAGCCGCACGGGCGCATTGTTGCGGTAAGCAATGATCACGTTTTTGTAATCGGCGCCGGAGAGCAGCTGGTCATTGCTGTTGATGGTGAATGACTGGCGCGAATTTTCAAGAACGCCCTTCGCCTGATCCACATTCGCCTGTCCCAGCACTGTGCGCAGATCTTCGAGACTCAGACCGTAGGAAGCCAGAGCCGTGGGATTGGCCTGGATCCGGACGGCGGGACGCTGACCGCCGCTGATGGAAACCAGCCCAACGCCGCTGAGCTGGGAAATTTTTTGTGCCAGCGTGGTATCGGCAAGGTCCTCGACCTTGGTGAGCGGAAGACTGTCAGATGTGAGCGCCAGGGTGAGGATAGGCGCATCCGCCGGATTCACTTTGCTGTAGATCGGCGGGTTGGGCAGATCGCGCGGCAGGAATGTCGCCGCTGCATTGATCGCCGCCTGAACCTCCTGCTCAGCCACGTCGATATTCTGGTCGAGAACGAATTGCAGAGTGATAACCGAGCTGCCGAAGGAACTGGTCGATGTCATCTGCGCCAGTCCCGGCACCTGGCCGAACTGGCGCTCCATGGGCGCGGTCACGGAGGAAGCCATGACGTCAGGTCCCGCGCCCGGATAGAAGGTGGTGACCTGAATCGTCGGATAATCGACCTGCGGCAGAGCCGAGACAGGAAGCTGAAAGTAGGCGACAAAGCCAACAAGAAGCACCCCGATCATCAGCAGCGAGGTCGCTACCGGACGGAGAATGAATATACGAGATGGACCGCCGTTGGCCATGTCAGGAATTTTTCACCAGCGCGCTTTCGGATGATCTCTCAACGAAGGCGGCATGAGTTACTGCGTGGCATCTCCGCCTGCCGGAGCGCTGCTCTGCGAATTTTTGGGACCATGCTTCCGCTGTGAGCTGTCGCCCGGCGGGCTCGGAGCGTTGCCGGGTGCGCCCTGGCCCGGCGATTCGCCTCCGCGGATTTCAATTTTGGTGCCGGACTGGAGCTTGTCCTGCCCATCGGTGACAACCGTCTCTCCTGCATTCAAACCCTTCGCAACTGCCGCGAAATTTCCCTCATTGAAAGCGACGGTCACGGGACGCATTTCAGCAGAATTGTCAGGTTTGACTGTGAATACATAGGTCCCTTGTGGGCCTCGCTGGATTGCAGCCGCAGGCACCACCGTATTGCCCTTTCTCACTTCAAGAAGCAGGTGACAGTTGACGAACTGGTTCGGCCAGAGCGCGCGCTCGGCATTCTCAAAGATCGCTTTCAGCTTGCCCGTGCCCGTGGAGGGATCGATCTGGTTGTCGATGGTCAGCAGCTTGCCGCTGCCCAACCGGGTCTGGTCGTCGCGACTGTAGGCATCTACACCGAGCTGGCCCTGGCGCATGCGCTTGGCGACGGCGGGCAGATTGTCCTCAGGCAGCGTGAACACTACGGCGATCGGATGGAGCTGCGTAATCACCACCAGCCCATTCGGATCTGCAGCATGAATTATGTTGCCGATATCGACCTGGCGAAGGCCTACGCGACCGCTGATCGGCGCGGTAATACGGGTGTAAACAAGGTTCAATTTTACGTTGTCAATATTGGCCTGATCAGCGCGAACTGCGCCCTCAAGCTGTCCCACCAGCGACTCCTGTGTGTTGAACTGCTGCTGCGGGATGACGCCTTGTTTATAGAGGTCCTGGAACCGGGTCAGGTTGAGCTGCGCGTCTTTGAGCGCCGACTGATCCTTGTACAACGTAGCTTCGGCCTGGCTGAGCGCGACATCATATGGCCGCGGATCGATCACCGCCAGCAGATCGCCTTTGTTGACCTCCTGCCCTTCGCGAAACGCGATCTCCACGATCTGTCCATCGATTCGACTCTTAACCACCACTGTGTTGAAAGCTTCGACAGAACCCAGTCCTTGCAGATAAATAGGAAGGTCGCGTACCTCTGCTTTCGCCACTGCTACAGGAATCGCCTGATTGCCAAACCCACCGCCCTTGCCTTTTTTACCTCCCTTACTGGCTGCCTGCGGGTTGTTGGACTCTCCGCAACCGGAGAGCAGAACAAGCAGCGCCAGCAAACCCACGGCGCAGCTGGACTTCACGAGTGATTTGGTGCGAGCTGTCATCAATCTGAGCCTTCTCCGGGCGGGAACAGAAATCCCATAATGTATCAGAGTGTCATCAAAGCTTTTTTTAAAATTGGATCGCGTGGTCGGCGGATGCCGCGGGTCAGGACACACAGAACCAACGATCCTATTTGACGGCAACTTCGAGTTTTGCTGCGCTAGTTTTTGTAAATAATTGTTAAGTCAGTACTTATGAGATGCGCGCAGCAAACGCACGCGTTGTGGGAACGCGAAAAAGTTAGCTTTCCGAACCAGCCTGGCGATTACTCCGGCGGTTTCTGCTCCTGCGGAGGCTGCTGCTGTGGTTGCTGTTGTTGTGGCTGCTCCTGTTGCTGCGGCTGCTGTGGCGGCAGAGTGGCTCCAGCAGGCACCGTCCAGACGTCAACTTTGCGGCCGGGTTCCGGGCTGGTCTTCACCTGGATCCGGTTTGGATCGATGCCTTTCGACTTCGTCAGGTAATCCATCGCATGCTGCGCGCGCTGATTCGCCAGGCTCGCAGGCTCAGGTGGCTGCGACTCTCCTGTCAGCACTGCCGTGCTGCCAGGATCCTGCTGCATCTTCAGCGCGACATCGTCCAGCGCGGCCTTGGACCGATTGTCCACGTACGTGCTGTTCGGTTTGAAATCCAGTTCACTCAATTTCTGCGCGTTCGGAGCCGCCGACGGAGGCGCTTCGACCGTGACTGTCGTGACCGCCGCCGCGCTCAGGTTCCGATCATCAAACGCTGTCGCTCTCACCGCAATCGGACCAGCCGGGGAATCGGTCGTATCCAGAGTTGCCTGGTTTTTACTCGACGATAGCTTTCCGCCGTTCGCGACGAACGTGAGGCTGACGGGATGATTATCCGGGCTGCTCGCGTCACAAGTGATGGTTGAACTTTCGCCTGCGCGCACCGTGACGGGAGAAGCGCTGCACGCGATCCGCGGCGGCGCCGGCAGTGCATTCTCCACATTCGGAGTTGCCGGCGGCGTGAGCGATGCCGGAGTCACCGGCGCGATGGAAGGAGCTTCGCTCACGTCCATCAATTCCACGCCGTCGCCCACGCGTATATCTTCGATAGCATCCATCACCATCGCCGTCGCACTCTTGCGATAGACCTGCAGCACAATCATGTCGCCCAGGGTCCGGCGCGGAAAGCTTCCCACATCGCTTGCTTGGTTGTAGGGATATTTCTGCGTGTCTTCCACGGCGCTGGCCTTCAGAGACAGCCCGGCTTCGGGATCGTGAAAGCTGTAGGAGTAAGTGCGAGTCGCGCGCAGATAATCGCCCACCTTAAGCCCTTTATTCGTCCCGATGTTGAGATACACCTTGTAATGCGAGCCGATGAAAGAATCGAACTCGTTCGCCATAATGATCCGGCCCGTAGTTTTCCCATTGGGCGGCGCAAACCGGTCCAGGCTCACTTTCTTAAAAACCGGCACAGGACGTTCCACGAACGGAATTGCAAGATCACCGGGAACCATGTCTGCGCAGCTCAGCTCAGGAACCGCGATTGCGATCTCGCGCTGCACTTGGATCACACGAACGTATCCCAGCTCAAAATATATGTCGCCTGCGTCGCTGATTGCGGCTCTCTGCCCCGCATAGAGCTCGTAGTGATTGGGATCCTTTACCGGACGGACCATCTGAAAGCGGTCGCCCTCCTTCATGTCGCGTCCCTTGATATAAACGTAATCGATCGGCGCCGCATAACGCGTCTGGTCGGGGCTGTTCCAGCCACCAGCCACAAAATGGTGATCGGGGACCTTGTCGGCTGTAATGAATCCGGAGCAATACATGTCCTGGGGAGTGGGCGTGTTTCCGATCGCCTTCAATCCCGAAACCGAAATCTGCGGCGTCGGCTGTCCTTGCGGCGGTGCGCTCTGCTGAGCAAAGCTTGTTCCCGCTGCCATAAGCAATATGAGTGCGGCTCTTGTCATTGGTTCCTCCCCGGTTCCCTGCCTTGCGGCAAGGCACAATCATCCCCGCGATGGAACATAACAAAGCTCTTCTCCTGGATTCAACTAAAGTCTTATTTACTTAGAAGATACACTTGATTACAGAAGACCAACTCCCCTCTTGCATTCCGTCCTTGCATCTGTAATTTTCGCTTCGTATGATGGCCATCCTCATTCCATGAACGAAAACCAAGCGACCTACGCGCCCCGCTTCCTGCCGGCCCGGCTGCCGCGCATCTGTGTCGCTCTGATCGCTTCCAACCCCGTTGACATGGTGCAAAAAGCGGATGTCATCGTCCGCGATAACCCCTTTATTGAGTTCAGGTTAGACTACCTTTCCAAGCCCGGCCTGGCGCTGCCCAAGCTGAAGACCTTTGTCGAGTACCACCCTGAAGTCCTGATCTTGGCCACCTGCAGGCGAGCCGCCAACGGCGGCAAGTTCCGCGGAACCATCGCCTCCCAGGTCGATATCCTGGTGAAAGCCGCGGCGCAGGGCTGCCATTTGGTCGATATCGAGCTTGAGACCGCTGTCCACCTCAAGCCCAGGGATTTCGAGCGCCTTCGCCGCTCGGCCAATCTCATCCTCTCCTATCACGACTTTCGCGGCACCAAGAAGCTGGAAGAGACCCTGGCCAAAATGAGGCAGTATCCGGCCGACTTTATCAAGATCGTCAGCACGGCCAACTCGCTCTACGACAACGTGGTCATGATGAAGTTCCTGGAAAGGCACAGCCATGAACTGCAATTGATCGGGCTGTGCATGGGCGAGCAGGGCGTCATGAGCAGGGTGCTGGCCGTGCGCGCGGGCAGCCAGTTCACCTTTGCTTCCGCCAATCCGGGTGAAGAGACCGGCCCGGGACAGATCACTGCCCGCACGCTGCGGGAAACCTATCGCATCGACCAGGTGGACGCGGCTACTCGCGTCTATGGCGTGGCCGGCGATCCTGTCGCCCACTCGCTTTCGCCCATCATGCTGAACACCGCCTTCCGCCGCGAGAACGTGAACGCCGTGTATCTCGCGCTGCACGCGAAAACGCTCGACGACCTCATGAAATGCCTGCAGGACATCCCCATCAACGGCCTCAGCGTGACCATGCCGCTCAAAGAAGGCATTCTTAAGCATCTGGATAAGACCGATCCGCTCACCACCAAGATCGGCGCGTGCAACACCGTGGTCCGCGCGCAGGACGGCAAGCTTTACGGCTTCAATACCGATGTCGGTGGGATCGTCCGGCCGCTGGAGACGCGCCTCCGCCTTCAGGGCGCGAAAATCCTCGTACTCGGCGCCGGAGGCAGCGCCCGCGCCGCCGTCTTCGGATTGAAAGAGCGCGGAGCCGACGTCTACATTCTCAACCGCACGCCCGCGCCGGCGCAGACTCTCGCAAAGCAGGCTCGCGCCAAGGCCATCAATAAGACCATGCTCAAGAAGATGGAGTTTGACGTAATCATCAACGCGACTCCGGTCGGCATGGAAGGCAATCGCGATCCTCTTCCCATTCCTGAACAGGAATTCAAAGCAAAAATCTTCTTCGAGATGGTCTACAACCCGGCCGAAACCAAAATGATCAAAATCGCCCGCGGCAAAGGGATGGTGGTGATCCCCGGATCGGAGATGTTCGTCAACCAGGGCGCCCGCCAGTTCGAAATCTGGAGCGGCAAGCCCGCTCCTCTCCTCGAAATGCAGCGCGTCGTCGATTACGCGCTCGCCCAGCGTGCCGCCGCCAAAGCCGCCGCAGGCAAAAACGGCAACGGCAAGCGCTCCAGAAAGTAAAACGATCTCTGCGCGTTCCAAGCTCCCAAGGTAGAGACGTGGCACCGCCACGTATGGAATTCTTTGAACTATTCTGCTGGTGACATCCGCTTACGTTTGGAAGCTTCAGTAACAGCGCCGGAGGCGCGTCGCGAAGTTAGCCCAGGGCGTGAGCCCTGGGAAACGTTGTTTTAAGATGGCGAGCCCCGGAGGGGCGACACTTGCCCATCTGCGCAAATCTGCAGCTAATCTTTTTTGCTGTTCTCCGTGCCTCCGCGCCTCCATG
>Ga0126371_10003561_pt1 | contig 13641 bp, 10 predicted proteins | sample PanSoiMetaPlot_4_FD_110145 | JGI IMG/M metagenome (GOLD analysis project Ga0126371, IMG submission 110145) | Tropical forest soil microbial communities from Panama - MetaG Plot_4 | ecosystem: Environmental > Terrestrial > Soil > Tropical forest > Bulk soil | place: Panama | collected 2016-02-17 | reverse complement strand
TTCATCGATCTCCCGCGATCGCTTGTAGTTAATATAGGTTTGCACCACATCGGCAGTAAACACTTCTCCCTCGAGTAGGAATTGATGGTCGGCCTCGAGCGCGCTGAGCGCGTCGTCGAGCGTTGCCGGAGTCGATGGGACCTTGGCACGCTCGACCGGCGGCAAGTCGTAAAGGTTCTTGTCAATGGGTTCCCCAGGATCTATCCGACTGCGGATGCCGTCGAGACCCGCCATCAGCATCGCCGCGAAGGCAAGATACGGATTGCATGCAGGATCCGGGCAGCGGAATTCCACCCGCTTCGTCTTCGGATTGGCCGAGTACATGGGGATCCGGACTGCGGCCGAGCGATTTCGCTGCGAGTAACCCAAATTGACGGGTGCTTCGAAACCGGGCACCAACCGACGGTAGGAATTCACGGTCGGAGCGCAGATCGCTAATAGCGCGGGTGCATGCTTCAGGAGTCCGCCGATATAGTAACGCATAAACTCGCTCGATCCAGCGTAGCCGTCGCCAGCGAACAACGGCCGCTCCCCTTTCCAGATGCTTTGATGCACATGCATTCCTGACCCATTGTCTCCGAACAGTGGCTTTGGCATGAACGTAGCCGACATGCCGCGCTGGTGCGCGACATTCTTGACCACGTATTTGTAGATCATGACGTTGTCGGCCATCCGAGTAAGCGCGGCAAATCGCATATCGATCTCACCTTGACCGCCAGTTGCAACTTCGTGGTGATGAGCTTCAACCGCGATACCGATGCTTTCCAGAATAGTCACCATATTGGTGCGCGCGTCTTGAAGGAGATCAGCGGGGGGTACGGGGAAATAGCCCTCCTTGGGGCGTAGCTTGTGGCCCAGGCTCGGACCGTCCTTCGCGGCGTTCCAGTTGGCCTCGACGGCATCGATTTCGTAGTAGCCATAGTTAGTGCTCTGGTCGTAGCGCACTTCGTTGAAGACAAAATGTTCAAGCTCCGGACCGAAATAGGAAGCATCGCCGATAGCGGTGCCCTTGAGGTAGTTCTCCGCTTTTTGCGCGACGTAGCGAACGTCACGACTATAGCTTTGTCCTGTTATCGGATCGCGGATGTTGCAGATCAACACCAACGTCCTCGCCTCCGTGAACGGATCCAGGAACGCTGTGGTGGGATCGGGAATTACGAGCATATCGCTTTCCTGGATCTCCTGGAAACCGCGTATAGAGGAGCCGTCGAAGCCGATGCCCTCTGAAACGCTGTCGAGATCCAGAGCGCGAGGCGGCGCGGAGAAGTGCTGCCAGAGACCTGGAAGGTCGGTAAATCGCAGATCGATCATTTCGATTTTATCATCTTTGATCGTCCTGAGGACATCCTCGGGAGTTTGACAATTGTAAGACATTGGCGCCTCCTTTCCTGTGAGTTTGTCGATAATTGGCCAATCCCCAGGCGCCTTGCGTCAGCAAGGTTCCGTGAGAGCAGAGCGGAATAGCGGCTTTGCTGCGCCTGGCAACTGAGCGAGGAGCCGCCCAAACTACCACATCCGTATGGCCGCGGCGAGTGGGCTCCACGGGGCGACGAGCGTCGTTGCTATGAGTGATTGAGGAATTCCTGCAATCAAACGTGGGAGCATCAACTTGGTCGAAGAAAGCATGCCGCAGACGGTACGCCGGTCCATTTGCGGCGCCAAAATACGGACCTGGTCGACCTCGGATGCCATCTTGCAAGACGAATGGCGAACCAACGAGTGGTGAGCCTGCGCCACACGGGCGCCCAAGTCATCTCCGAGGCGTTGGCAATGAGAATCCACTCCGCCATCGGGGATGAATCACCAAGACAATGATCCTGTCCTCTGCCCAGATTTAAGTTGCGCAGACTAAGCAGTCGGCTTCGAATAGATTATCTGCCTGAGACTGTAAGTCGCTTTCGAAGTGCCCGACCCTCTGCATAAACAATCGGGCTTATCCAGCACGAACGAGTATCAGGTGTGGAGCTGCCTGCGCCGCCCGCTCAATGACCAATGAGGGGTCGCGAAGAGTGCGTCTTGAATTCACCCGGAGCCTTGCAGTGGCATGACGCGCCAGCGAGGTCAGGGGCCTCGCAGTGCGACGTGAGGGTCCCACCTTAGTTTATTGTGCACAGTGACTGCGAGTAAGACGTAGTATTGCGACGACGGCCAAAGAAGCGTAGCTTAGCTCAGACAATCCGGGGAATATCGGCTTGAGTGTCCTCGCCACCCCCTGGACCACTTCGACCGAGCCATGCCTCCGGATGCGAAGCCAAGGGCCTCGATGAGCGGCATCGTGGCCATAGCAGAGGAGCATCACTCGTGTGCGACTATAGCTTGGATTTTGTTGCATCCCGACCAGCGAAAGTTGGCGATAAGTTGATATCGGCTGAGTTCAGCGGAGCGATTACCCGAGGTTTCGCTGCTGTTGGAGAGCCAGAAGTTGCGGTTTGTCTGCTTCCGGGCACTGAACTCGCCTTCGACAAAGCGGTGGAATACGAGCCCAGATTTCACCTCTTTCATCCAAGCCGCAAGACAGAAGGAAAGGTAGCTCAGTTTCGGCAGGTCGACAGCCATAAGCTTCACGCCCATCACGACGCGCTTGAGTTTGCCGACGGCCAAATCGTTCTGCTTACTCGCTTGCTCCCTGGCCAGGTTGCGACCGTTCTGCAATTGCCCATGTCATCTGCGAAGCACCGGCGTGTGGAACAGGCCAATAGGATAGGCGCCATTTGATCATTCTTGTGGAGCGCGCCCTGCCAACTGGACGGCGTCCGGATCTGAACTGAGGTGTGAGCCGAGTCATAACGACCTCGGCATTGCAGTGCCAAGTCCCCGGACCAGAGGGCTCTCAGTGCTAGCGAGAAAACGCTGGTCCGGAAGGGTGTAAGCTACTGTGCAGCAAGACGGGTTGTTGGCTGCCGCTGAGACGCTCGTGGTGAGGGGTTTGTTCGAGGCCTCCCGTGCGGACCGCGTTTTTCGGAGAGCGGGAAGGTGCTACTGCCATTTCCAACCTTTAGGCGACAACGTTCGAGAGACCGTCGCGTGCAAAACTATCTGGTTTGGCTGCCAAATTGCCGTTTGCTGCAGCCGTTCGTCGGCGTCTCACCTGGAATCCGTTTATGGACGCTTCATCAACCGAAGACGCCGTCGACAAGCGAGGCTGTGGTGCCGTGGGCTACGTGGGGGCCGATTCGACTTAGTGTAGGTTGGAGCGAGCGGCGGTATTGTACAAGGAAAGCAAAAGGCGTTCAGACTAAGGATCAAATAAGGTGGTGGCCTTGCAAAGACGCGGACGAAGAAGCAAATGTGGAACGACGGGAAATGGGTGCGAGCCCAATACCGGGAAAAGGATTTATTGCCGTTTGAGATCCACCTTCTTGATAAGGTGTCGGAAGCTGGGAATTTGACCAAGTAACGCCCAGAAGTCGGCTTTGGCCAGTGCGTAGACTTCGACTTCCTCAGCAGCTGTGACACTGGCGTTGCGCAGCTCATCCTCGATGAGGGCACGCTCGCCGAAACAGGTGCCCGGACCGAGCGTCGTTACGTGGTCCTCCGCACCCGCAGCCCCGGCGCGACGCGTCACTTCCACGCTTCCCGATCTGACCAGATAGAATGCCTCGCCGGGATCACCCTGTCGGATGATGACATCGCCGCGTCCGAAACGACGCCGTCGCATTCTTTCGGCAACGTGCGCGCACTCGGCCGTGGTTAACCCCCCAAACGCTGCCAGACCGTTGAGAAACCCGCAAATGATGGTTGACTCGTCTGATCCGGATCCCAAATTGTTGACGCCTTCGACCATGAACAGCCTACAAACGTAGCGGCAGCCGATGCGTCGGGACGCCCACGGAACTGCCCGGCAATCCGCTTGGCCCAGTGGCATCATAGCGGTTCGGGACCGCGCGAGCAATGACACTTGCGCGAGAAAGGCTCGCTCGAGCGCGTTTAGTCGCCCCGAAAGGCTGTTTCGATCGGCTCGACCTAAAAGGCGGCGTGAACAGGCTGCGGCCCGGCCTGCCGAATGGCCAATCGACTTGGTCGCAATCCTCGAGGCCGCCTAACGACGACGGGTTAGGGACAAACGACGTCTCGACTTGGCGGGCGGCGTCTTCGTGATATGAGAACAGCGGAAAGCTACTTATTTGCCTCATGATTTGCCGTGGAGGAAGCAGGTCAGATAGGTTTGTTGGCAAGCACGACGTTATATGGATTTCTGACAAAAAACTTTTGAGGTGCGCCAAATAATCGTCTCCAGATCCACAAACGTTCGCATTCGCAATTCGTATTTCCACAAAAGTAAGTGCTGAATCAAGTTCAAAGTTAGTTCCCAGGTGCAGAATGGCAGTCGCCGATAATGGATGGGGTCGAACCCAAGTCGGCGTGTTTTGAAGGCGGGAAGATTGGCGTCAGAAAAATTGTCGCACCAATTTTTGAAGAAAGCCGTAACACTTTGATAGTCGTGTTCTCGGCCGCAATGATCCAATGAGCCCGGTGAACGGATCCGCAGGCGTCCTCCGGGTGAGCGTCTGCAAGCAGCGTTCCAACCAAGCGTCTAATAATAAGTCTCTGGTATATTCTATTGCTTCAAAGCATAGATGCTACCGAAACCTTCCACTGGAGGGTCAAGACAGTCGAAGTCAACGACCGTCACGCGCACGCGGCCGTCAAACGTTTTGGAAATTTCACCGGCAAATACTGACCTGAACCTCCGAATTCGTGACGCAGAGGATCTCTACGTTGCACCGACAAGCGAGATAGTCGGCTGCTGCAGCGCTGGATGGCCTTAGCGCTCCTGGCAAAGTTGTCGGTATAAGCGGACGCGACAGCGAGCCGGCGAACCAACATTGCCATTCTCTCCAAGGGCGAAGAATGTAACAAGGCGGGGTGCAGCGTGCTCAAGTTGCCCGTAGGCAAGAGGTTGGTGAACGCAAACGTCAAGAGTTAGAGGCGATTGTCACGACCGGGACAACAGACCGAAGACGCTAGGTGGGAGAAGGTAAGCATTTCTGACCGAGTGGCCGGGCTGACGGAATGGCTTTCCGCCTTGATTTCGAAACAGCTGGCGATCCAAGGTGCTTTGAACCCGGAAGCGGCGTGGTGCAGATCGACCCGGTTGGGGCTGTCTTAACGACTCGATTTGGTTTCGTGTCGCTATCAAAGGCCTGTGACCGGCGCTATGCGCATGGGACATGCACCCGGCGCTCACCGTCACCGCGTAGCGGTTGGCTTGCTTGACTGACAGCGTTGGTACGATTTGAGGTTATCGAAGTCGGAACCCAACGATAATTGACCCGCGGCTGCTGGCACGATGATTAGGTTCCGCACGCTTTTTCGGCTTCCGCCCGCGGCACCCGCGCATTGCATCCTAGCGGAATAAATGGGACCATGCGGGCCGGCAGTTTCGTAGACTCCGCGAACGAAACATTTCCTGTCTGCGCCGACGTAGCGTTTCGCTGACAGCACGACGACGCCCTCATTTCGAGGCGCGCAGCCTGCGGGGCTCGGCGCCCAAGATCCAACAAAGGCTCTTGGAATAGAGCCGTGTCGGACGACGTCGGCGACAGCGATGTCCGTTAAAATCATCCCCGTCAGCGCTACCAAACACACCCGACGCATGGCTTTTCCCCCGGCAGGCCTCTCGAATTTGACACCGCGCTTGCTCCATCTTCGCGGCAAAGGCGGCCTCGGGTCAAGCGGCTTTTGCGCCCGTGGCGACGCTTTCGCGTCGCGCCATCTCGCAGGAATACCAATCATTTGAATGTGAGAACGTGGTCTCAAGGCCCCAATTTGATGGGTGCAGAAAGTCCACGAGCGTTCGGAGTCTCAGTTTGGATCGTTGTATAAGTTCTGCAAAATGACGATCCTGCGGGGATCGCTCGCTTTGCCGCATTCTGGCAGCGATAAGCCGTTTCTCGGCCCCAAGATAGCCTTCCGTAGGCCCATGACATGCCGGATGGCCCGAACCCTTGCTTACCACATGCGCCAGCTGCAGTGGGATTTCAAGCAACCGGTGAGCAGCACCTCCTTGTTGTGCTAAACGTTCTTGAGGCCGGTGGGCGGACTCGACCGTCTATTGAAGCCTCGCGGCACAGCCGTTCTTGCGTTACGTAGCTGAGGAAAAGGGACCGCTTACGATTTCGGCAGGCGTGCCCACTTACGCGGGGCGAAGCGCTGATGGTCGACGTTACCGCCCATAGGCGAGCCCGGCATCGAATCGAGAGTGCCGCGGCGGTAGGGCCGGGGGCTGCCGGGCACTTTGACGATGCGCTTTGAGCATCGAATGCCTACAATCCAGATTTGAATGTCGACGATCCAGCAGGTGTCGATAGGGCGAGAAAACAATGGCCATCAAGACCGAACCACACTTGGGCAAAGCTATCCCCGACTCGCGGGGGATTAACCTATACCGTGCTGACCCCGACGCGGCGGCGTTATTCGCCCACTATTTGCCCGAGGCATTGTTTCGGCATCTTGAGCCGACGTTTGTCTATCTGGGTGCGCTTGCAGGTGGACAACTGGATCAATTGGCCACAATCGCCGACCACAATCCGCCGACGCTGACAGTGCGGCGGCGCACCGGTGAAGATTGCAATGTCATCGACAAGCACTCCGCCTATATCGAAATGGAGCGGCTGGCATTCTCCGAATTCGGTCTGGCCGCCTTGTCGCATCGTGGCGCCCTTGGGTGGCCTGATCCGATGCCTCCGGCAGCGAAATATGCACTGACGTATCTGTTTGTGCAGGCTGAATTCGGCCTTATGTGCCCGGTGAGCATGACGGATTCGCTCACTCGCACGCTAAAGCGTTATGGAGATCCGAATCTCGCCGCCCGTTTCATCGAACGTTTGACCACCCTAGATTTCGACGAGCTGTTTCAGGGGGCTATGTTTATGACCGAGCAAGAGGCTGGGTCCGATGTGAGCGCGACGACGACGCGCGCCGTGTTGCAGCCGGACGGGACATGGAGGTTGAGCGGGGACAAGTGGTTCTGCTCGAATGCCGACGCGGATCTCGCGATGGTCTTGGCCCGCAGCGAGGATATGCCCGGTATGAAGGGAATTTCACTGTTTCTTCTGCCCAAGGTAAAGAGCGATGGGCTGACGAATGATTATCGGATCTTGCGACTAAAGGACAAGCTCGGGACCCGCTCGATGGCGAGCGGGGAGATTCGCCTCGAGGGAGCAGAGGCCTATCTTGTGGGCGAACGTGGACGGGGCTTCAACCAGATGGCCGACATGGTCAATAATTCGCGGCTGTCGAACGGCGTGCGCGCAGCTGGATTGATGCGACGCGCAGTCACCGAAGCACTATTCGTTTCCCGTCGTCGCCAAGCGTTCGGCAAGCGCCTGATCGAGCTACCGCTGATGCGCCGCCAACTCGTCAAGATGCTGGTATGGGCCGAGCAGGCGCGCACCATGATGTTTCTGACCGCGGATGCGCTTGATCGCGCTGATCGGAGCGATGCGATTGGCGCAAAGCTTGCTCGTATTCTGACACCGTTAATTAAATTCCGCGCCTGTCGAGATGCGCGCAAGGTAACGGGCGATGCGATGGAGGTGCGCGGTGGGTGCGGCTATATTGAGGAGTGGGCGGATGCGCGGCTCTTGCGCGACGCACATCTCGGCTCCATCTGGGAAGGGACATCCAACATTGTGGCGCTCGATGTGCTGCGAGCGATCTCGCGCGACGACGCACTTCCAGCGCTCAAGACATGCGACGACGCGCTGCTTCGCGTCGCATCTCTCGACAGCCAGACCCACGCGCTGTTTGCGGCGACGCTCAACCGCGCCTGCGCGTTTGCGGCCGAGGTCGCCACACAGAAGTCCGAGGCGCTGGCGCGGCAGGCCGCATCAGCGCTCTATCACATCACTTCCGCCATCGGGTTGGCATGCGAGGCGGCTACATGCGGGACCCCGCATCGACAGGCGTTGGCGCACATGGTTCTGACGCATCGCCTACTGCCCCGTGATCCGCTTTGCGGTGATGTGGATGCCGCCGATTTCGACGATGTCCTCGCGAATTAGCTCTATGCTTGGGCAGACAGGCACCACCCGCACGACCTCGGCCGCGTGATCGAAGCGACGACCATCGAGGGCGAGGTTCGGGTGAGGTAGCCCTCAAGGGACCGTGTCGGCTCGCGCGAGGGGACTTTTGTAAGCCTCGGCACTTTCGATAAAAGCCGTTCTGGAAGTGGTATAAATTCCTGCCGGATCCTTGCCGTACGCCAACGAGGCAGGCGCAGAGGGTCTTTGACCGCAACAAAGAGCCACAGTCCCAATGTCAGACCTATTCAACCCATGGACGCATCCGCTCCTAACCATTCTCGCGATGGTGGTGATTATTTTCCTGCTTGGGTCCATCAGAATGGCCCAGGAATATCAGCGAGCCGTCATCTTTCTCTTGGGCCGTGTGGTCGGGACTCGCGGTCCTGGACTATTCTTCAAGATGCCATTCATAGAAAGAGCAGTTTTCGTGGACTTGCGAACGATCACCACGCAGTTAGAAACCCAGGAGACGGTGACTAGCGATGGAGTTGCCGTCAAAGTCAATGCCGTGGTTTGGTATCATGCGATCAATCCCGCAAGGACAATCGTTGCAGTGCTGGATTGGCATGAGGCGGTAAGGCAAGCGGCCTTGACGGCGTTGCGAGATACCATCGGCCAGAGCGAGCTTGACCACCTGCTCAAGGACCGTCTCACCGCCAACCTCGACCTTAAACGACTACTTGCTGTCGCGGTTGAGAAATGGGGGGTCGAAATCGCCGCCGTTGAGATGAAGGACCTGGACATCCCTGAAAACATGCAGCGCGCGATAGCCAAGGAAGCAGAGGCTATTCGCGAGAAACGGGCTCGCATAATTAAGGCGGATGCTGAACTTGAAGCAGCGAACAAGCTGAACGAGGCGGCAGCGATTATCGCGCCCCATCCGTCCGCCCTAGAACTGCGCCGGCTACAGGCCCTAACAGAAATTGGTGTTGAGCATAACAGTGTGATCATCGTCTCGTTACCCGTCGAAAACAACGCAACGGCGATGTCAGCGGCGCTCGCCAGGTCGATCACCGATGTTAGCATGGCTCGCCAACCTGACGGATCGTGAACAGGCGATGTCGATCGACGTTGAATGTGCAGAACGCGATGGCTCGCGAAGGCTCGCCGTGTACCGCACAAGCCCGTGGAGCGTTGCGGCAGGGCGGTAAACCTGACGCCTTGAGATCAATCTGAAGTTGGTTTGAGATTGCGGACATGGCAAAGATCGCGAAAGTCGAGCTTATCCCTTTGGTGCATCGTCTGGCGGAAGGACGTTCCTACGGAATGGCGAGGGGGCTCGCGACGGCGCGCCATACCAGCATCGTCCGGCTTGTCACCGAAGAGGGTGTGACCGGCATCGGCGAGGCCTGGGGGCCGCCGAAGGTGACGAGCGCCTATTGCGATCTGATCGCCCCCTATTTTGTCGGCCGCAGCGTTTACGATTTCGAGCACGTGGTCAGCAAGATCCTCTCCACACACTATCACTCCGGTATTCAGAATCAGATGGTTGCATGCCTAAGTGGCATCGATATGGCTTGTCTCGACGCGGTAGGCAAGCTGCACGGCCTGGCCGTCGTTGACCTGATCGGTGGCCGCGCAAGGAGCGAGCTTCCCGTCTATATTTCCGGCGGCTATTTGACGGAGGACGCGGCGCGCGACTTTCCTGCGGAGCTAGAGCGTCTAGCCGCAAGCGGCGTGCGTCGCGTGAAGATCAAAATTGGCATTGGGCCTGCCTCCGACGCGGAGCGCGTGGCGGCGGCCCGGGCCGTACTGGGCGAAGAGGTCGATCTCATCGTCGATGCCAACGGCAACTACACCGTCGACGAAGCGCTCGAAAGCATGCGGCGGATTGGCGACCAGCGCATCTTCTGGTACGAGGAGCCGTTGCCGCCGCAAGATTTCGACGGTTATGCCGAACTACGCCGCAAGGCGTCGATGCCGATCGCCACCGGCGAGGCGCTTTATACGGCGTGGGACTTCAAGCGGCTCCTGGAGCTGCGCGGCGTCGACGTGGTGCAGCCGGATCTGACGCTCTGTGGCGGCATTCGCGCGGGCCGCGAGGTGGCGTTGCTCGCCCGCCTCAACCACGTGCGGCTGTCGCCGCATGTCTGGGGCGGAGCCATAGGGCTCGCTGCCGCCTGTCATTTTGTGGCGAGCATTCCCGACTACCCGCACAGCCGCAACGTCGTGGAGCCGACGCTCATCGAATACGAGATCGGCGAGAACCCGCTCCGTGAGGAGATCGTTTGCGAGCCGTTCCGGCTTGCTGACGGGGCGCTCGCGCTTCCCGATCGCCCCGGCCTCGGTGTGGAACTCAACCCGGACGCGGTCCGGCGGTACCGCATCGATCAATGAGGTCGGCGGCTCCGCGACTTTTTGCGCCAGGCGAGCCAATAGACGGCAGTTGGCAGATTGGCATCTCGGGGCCGGAGAGTCGCCTGGCAGACTACGGTCAGCGCATGCCTGAGCCTACGTGCTCGCGCTGACATCGAGTCGCTCAAGAAAGGAGCGCGCCATGATTGAGGAAAAGCTCGCCGCCCTCGGCCTCTCGCTGCCGCAACCCGCGGAGCCCGCATTCGACTACGTGCCGGTCACTATCCACTGCCGCACCGCCTATGTGAGCGGCCAGCTTCCAAAAGTCGACGGCGAGGTGCGTTGCTCCGGAAAGGTGGGGGCGGAAGTCTCGGCGGAGGAGGCCGCAGAGGCAGCGCGCATCTGCATCCTCCAAGGGTTAGCGTGCTTGAAGGCGACACTTGGCAATCTTGATCGCGTCGCGGGCGTCCTCAAAGTCACCGGCTTCGTCGCCTCCGCGCCGGGCTTCAATCGGCAACCGCAAGTGATCGACGCCGCCTCACGGCTTCTGATCGATGTGTTCGGCGAAACTGGCCGCCACGCCCGCAGCGCCATCGGCGTTGCAGAATTGCCGCGGAACGCTCCAGTGGAGATCGAAATGATCGTCGCGATCAAAGACCATTCGGAAGATAGCCATGCCTGAACACTATGAACTGTCGGAAATGACTTCGCCGGAGTTCCGCGAGGCGGCGAAGACGATCAAGGTCGCGCTGATCCCGGTCGGCGCGACGGAGCAGCACGGCCCAAACCTCGCGCTCGCCACCGACTATGCCGTGGCCCACTGCTTGTCGCAGCGTCTGGCCCAACGGCTCCATCCGCGCGCCGTCGTGGTGCCGCCGATCCCCTTCGGCTTCTCTCACCATCATATGAGCTTCGCGGGCACCATCACCGTTTCTCCGGAGACATTCACCGCGATCTGCATGGACGTGGCCCGGTCGCTTAAGCGGAATGGCATCCGCCATCTCCTCTTCGTCAATGGCCACAACGGCAACAACTCAGTCCTCAACGTCATCACTAACAAAATCTATTACGAATTAGAGGTGGCGACTGCGGTCGGCTTCTATTTTACCCAAGCGGCTGACCGCGTGAAGGTGCACAGCCGCACGGGGCGCAACGGGCATGCCTGCGAGATCGAGGCGAGCGTCGTGCTCTATCTCGCGCCGCAGTTGGTGCGTACCGAGAGGCTCGAGGCCGGAGAGCTGATCCCGACGGAGCGGCGGTACGCCTTTAACAACCAAGCTTTTGCGCTGCAGATGCCGATGGCGTTCGACAAGCAGACGCGGAATGGCGCCTTTGGTGATGCGCGCCTCGCCGATGCCGAAATCGGCCGCGACATCGTCGAGACAGCGATTGCACGTACGCTCGAATTCATCGAGGGTTTTATTTTGGACTGAAGCAGGTCGTATCGTCCCGAGAGGAACCCATGACCCGGTTGAGTCGGGCCGGCAGCTGCAACCGCCTCTGTCTCATTCCCGACGAGGGCTCACGCCGCAGTAAAAGACGGCCCCGGCCCGTAAGTCATGTCGCTGACGCACATATGCTCGCCGTCGCAAATCCGACCGTCTGCCCCGGTCGATTGGAATGCGTCAACCTGCAACGCCGTTAACCAGCGAGGGTCGGAAATCGTGAAGGTCGAGACAATGCTGCCGCTTGGCAAGGTCGATCCTGGCTTGCGCGCAGTCGAGACCCCGCTGGACATTTCTCGCGTAGGCGCTGATGCACGCCTGGTCGAAGAGATGGGCTACGACGGGCTCGTCACCGAGGAGACCAAGGACGACCCCTACGTCGTCATGGCACTGGCGGCCCAAGCCACCACACGGCTCAGACTTGTCACTGGTGTCGCGATGGCTTTTCCGCGGAGCCCGACGATCACTGCGATGAGTGCGTGGTCGTTGCAAAAGCTGTCCAAAGGCCGCTTCACCCTTGGACTAGGCTCCCAGGTCAAAGGGCACATCCAACGACGGTTTGGCATGAACTGGTCGCCGCCGGGCCCATGGATGCGCGAATACGTATTAGCCGTTCGCGCTATTTGGGCGGCCTGGCAAACCGGTGCACCACTCGACGTAAAGGGTGCACATTACAACATCAACCTGATGGTTCCGCTCTTTACGCCGGCGCCAATCGAGCATCCTGCGATTCCGGTTCATCTTGCGGCCGTCAATCCATATATGTGCCAGATCGCTGGCGAGGTGGCCGAGGGTATCAGGCCACATCCAGTCTGCACGCCGAAATATATCGAGGAGGTGATGCTACCATCAGTGCGCAAGGGCGCCGCCAAGGTCTCGCGTAAGCTCGATCGTTTCGCCGTCTGCATAAAGCCGCTGGTCGCAACTGCTCCAAATGAGAGGGCGCTTAGAATGGTGATCGAAGACGTTCGTGCGCGGGTTGCCTTCTATGCCTCGACGCCGGCTTATACGGCAGCATTTGAGGCGCACGGCTTTGGCGATCTCGCCAAGGAACTTGCCACGTACTCGCGAGCGAAGCGCTGGAACGAGATGGCGGGGCTCATTGCCGATGACGTTCTACATACCTACGCTACGGTAGGCACTTGGGACGAGATCGTGGATAAGCTCCGCGCGCGCTACGCGCGCATCGTCACCCATGCGGAGTTTTCCATTCCGATCGGATCGACCGACGATAAGATCAAGTTGATGAAAATGGTTGAGCGGCTCAAGGCAGGGTGAAATATCCAAGCTTGCGGCGATTTCATCTCTGTCCGCCAGGGAACTTGGCGTAGGTTTCGTCGTTTGGGCGCAACGGGTCTATGATATCATTGTCCAGAACATTTGTGAGAGTCTCTCCAAGGCCTGCGTGTTAGTCCGCAGCGTCAATTGGCGACGGCTCCAAGCGATACCCTCGTGGCACGTCGGCCTTTCGGGTGGTGTTGCAAAGCTCAACCACTGAGCTCATCTAAGAATCTAAGTCATGGTCCCTTATGACACCGCTTCGGCTACCACCCGCAAGGACTCGATCGTGGCCCCGCCCAGCAACAGGGTCCTCACCTTGCCTGCTCCTGCAACGGCCTTCCAGGCTCTTAGACGATCGACAATTCGGTCACGTGAACCCACCAGCGATGTCTCGTCAATCAACGCTGCGGGCACTTGAGCGGTTGCTTCGTCGCGCCTGCCGGCGAGAAATAAATCTTGAATTTTGACCGCTGCGGCTTCGTAACCCATACGCTTGGCGAAGTCGTTGTAGAAGTTCTTGTTCCGCGCGCCCATGCCGCCGATATAGAACGCGAGCTCTGGGCGGATCGCGTTGCGACACGCTTCGACATCGT
>Ga0126371_10003560_pt1 | contig 13646 bp, 10 predicted proteins | sample PanSoiMetaPlot_4_FD_110145 | JGI IMG/M metagenome (GOLD analysis project Ga0126371, IMG submission 110145) | Tropical forest soil microbial communities from Panama - MetaG Plot_4 | ecosystem: Environmental > Terrestrial > Soil > Tropical forest > Bulk soil | place: Panama | collected 2016-02-17 | reverse complement strand
TGATGAGCGTCTGAATGTCCACCGTGTCTCCGGACTTGATGTGCAGTACGGGCGTGGCCTTCGCGTCATAGTATCCCCACGCTACGGTCTTGGGCGTCGGCTTCAACGTGTACCTTGCTTGAGCTTTCGCTCGCTGGGCGAGGGCTGACAAGGCAAAGCAAACTCCGAGCAAAGCAAGGCGGCGCATGCTGATCCTCCGGGATCGACAAAGTGGCAGGTTGAGGAATCGTGCGCCGCCGCAGACGAAAAATCAAGCGGCCCCTTTTGCTGGAGCTTGGGTGACACTCTAACCGAAGCGATGATGCCACACTTGCGCCGCGCCGATCAGGTTTGCATCTTCGCCCAGCGAAGCCAAGGCGAGCTCCGTTTGTTCAAACGGAACGAAGCGGCAACCTTGCGCAATTACTTTGCGAATGTCTTCCAGGCGCATGCTCTTCATAATGCTCCCGCCCAGGACAATCCGATCCGGCACAAACAAATTGATCAGGTTGGCCAAGCCCAAGCCGAGATAATACGCTTCGCGCGCGACGGCTTCGCGCGCTAGCGCATGACCCTGTTCGGACCACTCGAAAATCTCTTTCGCCGTGAGGGATTTTGCGCGAGGATCGACGGCCCCCGCCCTGGTGTTGAACCATGCGGCCATTGCCGGACCGGTCGCCAGTGCTTCCCAGCAGCCGCGGAAGCCGCACGTGCACTGCGGACCGGAAGCGTCAATCACGTGATGACCGACCTCAGGATGCGCTTTGTCCGCACCACGATAAAGCTGGTCGTCCAGAATGATTCCGCCGCCGATACCTGTGCCCACGGTCACGTAAATCAGCCGCGACTTCCCTTTGCCCGCGCCCCATGCGGCTTCGCCTAGCGCCGCGGCGTCGCCGTCGTTTTCGAGCGCCACGCGTACGCCGAACTCGCGCGCCAAGTCGTTCACCGGATTGCAGCCCTTCCATCCGGGAAGAAAGTCCACGTCGCCGAACTCTCCGGTGAAGGGATAGACCCAGCCGGTCGAGCCGATGCCCATGCCGGAAAGCTCGGTGTTGGCCTTTTGCGCCGCTTCGCGCAGCATGCCCACGATGTGTCGCAGCCCGTCGGGATAGGCGCGGGCGGCTTCGGTCGGCGTTTCCAGTTTCGCAAGGACCTTGCCGGCATGGTCCACGATGCCCGCGGCAATCTTCGTTCCTCCGATGTCCACCGCCCCAATCATTTTCTTGTCCTTTGTCAACTCGTGAACCTCTTCTCCGGGTCCTCTGTGACCCCGGGGCCCGACGCTCGGCGCCCTCGGTGTCAATTCTTGCGCGCTTTTCTCGGCAACAATCCGCCCTCATCCTCGACGACATAAGAAGAGAGACGAAACGTATCGCAATCCACACCGGAGAGGCGGGAAAGGCGCTCGGCGACAAGTTGCGCAGGGATGATATCAATCAAGAATTGCCATTCGGCGGGAATCCCGGGGAGCTGAAACACAAGGTCGCCCGCATCCTCAGGAACTCTCTGGCCGATGAGCATCACGCTCGCGCCGAGTTCCCGCAGATCACGCGCCACGGCGAAATCCTGTTCGCGCATCTGCGCGCCGTCGATCCATAAGCCGAAGCGAAGACCTTTTCCGACGATTTCCTGCGGACCATGCCGGAACCCGCCGGTGCCCATGGCCGTTGCGGGCGTCTTCACCCCTTCTTCCCACATCAGCCGCGCTTCATACGCGCTGCCGAGACTCGAGCCGCGCGCCAGAAAATAAGTGGCGCTGCGCGGCCGAAGCCAGTCCGACTTGGCAATCTGCTCGTGCCAACCGGGAAGGCCCCGTCGCGCTTCTGCGACCGTTCTCGAAAGCGACTCCGCGAGCACAGAGTCGCCGGCAGAGCCGCTTCCTGCCCGAACCACTCGGTGCGCCAGCATCCCCGCCGCCAGCGCCAGCGTCGTATACGTATTCACGGAGATCGCGTGATCAAAGGCAATGGGCACGACAATGGCAATGTGCGCTTCTTTCGCCAGCGTCCCTTCGGGAGCATTCGTTATGCCCAAAACGGTTACCCCCGCCTTCCGCGCCTTGGCGGCCAGCTGCACAACCTCCGTGCTCATACCGCTCCGCGAAATCAGCATCATCACTGAGTCTTTGGGGAACGTCGCGAAGGCCAGCAGTTCCGCGGCGTCGTGCAGGTAGACCGGATGAGCATGCTCATAAAAGAGCGCGCTCACGTTCAACGCCGCGTGCCAACTGCTTCCGATCCCCGTCAAGTAGACGTGCCGCGCGGTACGAATCGCCGCGGTCGCGGCATCCAGCGCACTCCGCCCGGCACCATTCGGTCCGCTCAGAAGCGCGAGGGTCCGCTGCAACTCCTCCGGCTGCCGCAGTATGTCGTTCAGAAAGTGTGTCATCTTGAAGTGCGACTTCTGCCAGTCTGTAAAGGCCTTGAGTTATTTCTCAAAGAATGACGAGGCATACCACCCGAGCCAGAAAACCGACAGCCAATGCCGTAACGAACCAAGTTTGCAGGGTGGCTCGGTTTTCTAAACACCAATGAACACCAACGACAGAACCGCGATCCCCACGAGGTCTTTGCACCCGGTGAAATGGATACCCGGCAGGAACAAGCTTAACCCGGGAATTACGGTGAGCCGGCTGTTCGTTTCTAGAATGGTTGGCGGAGTTCTTCCCACGCGATGCCTCGGGCATTCCTATGGGTGTGTCATGTCTTCGGGCTTGACGAGGCGGTCGAACTCCTCGGCGCTGAAGTAGCCAAGCTTGATGGCGGCCTCGCGCAGGCTGATGCGCTCCTGGTGTGCGGTTTTGGCGACTTTGGCTGCATTGTCGTAGCCGATCTTCGGGGCGAGGGCGGTAACCAGCATAAGCGAATTGTGGACGTAACGGTCGATGGTTTCGCGGTTCGCCTGGATGCCCCGAACGCAGTGCTCGACGAAGCTGTTCGACGCATCGGCGAGCAATTCGACCGAATGCAGGTAGTTGAAAATCATCACCGGCTTGAAGACGTTGAGCTCGAAATTGCCCTGTGAGCCGGCGATGCCGATGGCCGTGTCGTTGCCCATCACCTGCACCGCCACCATGGTTAGCGCTTCTGACTGCGTGGGATTCACCTTGCCCGGCATGATCGAGGAGCCGGGCTCGTTTTCGGGAAGGGTGAGCTCGCCAAGGCCGCAGCGCGGGCCGGAAGCGAGCCAGCGGATGTCATTCGCTATTTTCATGAGCGAAGCGGCCAGGGTTTTCAGCGCGCCTGAGGCAAAAACGACTTCGTCGTGGGCGGAGAGCGCGGCAAACTTGTTGGGATGCGAGCGGAACGGCAAGCCCGTCAGCTCGGCGATCTTGCGCGCGGCTCGCTTGGCGAATTCCGGATGCGCGTTGAGGCCGGTGCCAACAGCGGTGCCGCCAATCGCAAGATCGTAGAGGCCGTCAAGAGCGACGGCCACGCGGCCGCTGTCTCGGTCAAGCAAGCTGACATAGCCGGAGAATTCCTGGCCGAACGTTAGCGGCGTGGCATCCTGAAGATGCGTCCGGCCGATTTTGACGATGCCCGCAAATTCCTCGGCTTTGGCGTCGAGCGCGTCACGCAGCGTTTTCACCGCAGGCAGTAGCCGCCGCGCCGTTTCCGTCGCCGCGGCGATGTGCATGGCCGCGGGAAACGTGTCGTTCGAGGATTGTGACATGTTTACGTCGTCATTTGGATGGATGGGCTTCTTGCTGCCCATCATGCCGCCCGCGATCTCAATGGCGCGGTTCGAGATGACTTCGTTGACGTTCATGTTGGTTTGCGTGCCGCTGCCGGTCTGCCAGATGCGCAGGGGAAAATGCTGGTCGAGCTTGCCGGAGATGACTTCGTCAGCGGCCTGCACGATGAGCCGGGCCTTCTCTGCGGAGAGCTTGCCAAGGTCCTGATTGACCAGCGCGCAGGCCTTTTTGAGGATGCCGAAGGCGCCAATCAGCTCCGGCGGCATGGTGTCCTTGCCAATGGCAAAGTGGATGAGCGAGCGAGCGGTCTGCGCGCCGTAGTAGCGGTCGGCAGGAATCTCGATCTTGCCCATGGAGTCCGACTCGGTCCGCATGGAGGAACTCGCTCTGGGCTTGGCTGCTTCTGACATGACGGACACCTCAATGCTTTCCGCCCCTGAGTGTAGCAGGCTGGCAAAAAGGATGTAAGGAACCAAGGAAGTCCGAGAGGCGAGCGCTACGAGAGCGGCTACGTGCCCGGTACTTTGGGCGCCCTCAGTGATTTTGCATGGCCGCTTCTTTGTGGCGTGCATGCCACAACGGGCGGATGGAGAAGAATTTATTGCGACAGGGCACGCAGCGGAACGCGGGAACTCCCAGGATTCGCGCGATGAACGATGCCTGACCCGGAACATGCTCGGACGCTATCCGTTGCAGCTTCGGATTGCCGCAGATGCGGCAGTGGGCAAAGAGCAGGCGCCGAAACGGAATGCGACGGGCGCGAAACCTGGCTTCGCAGGATCGACAACGCCACGGAAGAATTCCCCCCATGACAAGCAGGTAATCAACGACGGTGCGGCGGTGTGAACGCCGCAATTTGGTGCTGCGACAGCCGGGGCAAACGAGTTCGGCCTGGATCTTCGGTCTCCGGAAAAGGCTGGCCCGGAACGCGCTAGTGCTCATGCCGAGAGGCAGAGTTTATGCGTGGCACGATACAATGAAAATCCCAAGGAGTAAATATGCCCGATTACACCGCAGAGCACGCGCGCGCAGGAATCGACGCGAAATTGCCGGCGCTCGAAACCTGGCCCAATCAATTCATGAACTATGTCATCACCACGCGGTTCCCGGAATACTCCTCGGTTTGCCCCAAGACGGGCATGCCGGATTACGGCACGCTCACGATCCAATACATGCCCAGGAAGGAATGCCTCGAACTCAAAGCGCTGAAAATGTACCTGCTCGGGTACCGTAGCCTGGGCATCTTTTACGAAAACGCGGTAAACCGAATTCTTCGTGACGTCGTCGAGGCGGTCGAGCCCGAATGGTGCGTGGTGCGAGGGGAATTTACTCCACGAGGGGGCTTGAGCACGACAGTCTTTGCGCGCTGGCCCGCGCTCAAAGACAAGTCCAAATCATCGAAACGGTAGCTGGGCCAAAACGGCAGTTGTTCACCAGCCCAACACGGCCAACACGAGCAGAAGATGGACAGAAGGCTTTTTGCAGGCCATAATTGCCTTTGGGCCATTGCTCGGGATAATACCTATTATAGAGAGGGAAGAATGAGCCTTTCTCCAAACTTACCAAGCTCGCAAGATGCCTACGGCTACGAATCGCCGGGGACGCCACGCTGGATATCCGTATTGTTCGGATTGGTGATTGCCGGGCTGGCCGTGGTCGTCTATTTCGGCTTTGCCACGGAGGCGCGGGTGAGCGATGACCTGGCGAAACAGCGCGACCAAAACAAGATTCTGAGCGCGCAACTGGACCAGGCCAATTCGCGGATCGCGGACCTGAAAAGCCAGGTGGAGATCACCACGCAAAGAATGGGTTTGACGCAATCGGAACTTGCGAAGGCCAAGAGCCGCGCGGAAGACATTCGCAAAGAGCAGCAAGCCGCAGACCAGGAGCTCACCACGCAGATCAAGGCGAGCCAGGAGCAGATTGGCGCGGTTGCAACCGAAGTCGGCGGCGCGAAGAAGGACCTGGAAGACACCAAGAGCGACCTGGAGGCCACCAAAGGGAAGCTGGATCGCAGCATGGGCGACATGAACGTGATGAGCGGGTTGATCGCCCACAACCGCGATGACCTCGAGGAGCTCAGGCGCCGCGGCGACCGCAACTACTTCGAATTTACGGTCCAGAAATCCAAACACTCGCAGCGCGTGGGCCCGGTGCAGGTTACCTTGCTCAGGACGGATCCCAAAAGATCCAAGTACACCATCAACGTCGTCGCGGACGACAAAACCATCGAAAAAAGGGACAAAACCTCGGGCGAACCGGTGCAATTCTATGTGAAAGGCAGCCAGCGGATGGCGCCGTACGAAATCGTGGTCTTTGACGTGGGCAGGAGTCAGATTACCGGATACCTCGCCACGCCCAAGGAGTCCGGGCCCCCAGCCCCCGCAGCGACGCCCGCCCCCGCAGCGGCGGCCGCGCCAACGACGCCTTCCACGGAAAAGCCGTAAACGGCCGCTGCTTCGAATCGTCGGTTACCGTTCTCGAAGCAATGCGCGGGACGGGCTTCCGCCTCTTTCAACCGAATGGAAATGAGTGGTCGGATCGCCTAGAAGCTGGACGATGAAGCCGGATTGCCCGTTGGCCCTCACATTGTTCCTCGCTGTCGCGCTGGGCGGCTGCTCTGGCGCGTGGGCCCAAGAAAACCAGCAACAGCAGGCACCCCGAATCCAAGTAACCGTGGACCGCGTCGACGTGGGTGTGATTGTTACCGGCAAAGACGGAAATTTCATCGACGGCCTGCGACGCGAGGATTTTCGGGTCTTTGATAACGGTGTGGAGCAGCCAATCACGGATTTTCTTTCCGTGACCGAGCCCGCGCAAGTCCTTTTGTTCATCGAATCTGGCCCGGCGGTGGTCTTTTTGGGCAGAGATCACCTTCACGCTGCGGATCAGCTGCTGAACAACCTGGCGAGCGATGATCGCGTTGCGATCGCGAGCTATTCGAAGGACCCCGAGCTGCTGCTCGACTTCACCACGGATAAAACGGCTACGCGCTTCTCACTACAGAATTTGAATTTCATGCTGGGGTTTGCCGAACTGGACCTATCGGCGAGCCTCGCATCGGCCATCGATTGGCTCGGCACCTTGCGCGGGAAGAAGACCATCGTGGTTTTCTCCACTGGTGTGGACAGTACCCCGACAGGTAAGTGGGAAGCCATCGAGCGAAAGCTGGAGACTTCCGATGTTCGAATCCTCGCGGTTTCCCTTTCCGGGGATTTCCGCAAACCCGTCAAGCACAAGGCGCTGAGTCCGGAGGAGAAAAAAGATCGCGCCTTACTGAACCAAGGCTTGGCCGCCGCCGACCAATCGTTGCGCGACCTCGCTCGCATTACCGGCGGGCGGGTGTATTTCCCGACGAAGCAGCAAGATTTTGACCAGGCCTACGCGGAGATCGCTCAGCTCATTCGCCACGAATACAGTCTCGCGTTTGTCCCGCCTGCGCATGACGGGCAAGTGCACGCCATCAACGTCAAGGTGAAAGGGTTCGAGCGAACCGTGGATCACCGGCAGGCGTATATTGCGCCGGCGCCTGCCCCCGCCGCCCGAGGAAGATAACCTGCACCGGCGAAGGGACGTTGGATCTGCGGATCACGGCCACGCGAGTCGCCACGAGCCTGCGCTGGCGGGTCGGAGTTTTGCTTCGAGTTATTCAAACTCCTTCAGCGTTTTGGCCATTTCGCGCAAGCGTTCATCGACTAGCGCGAAAACGGTTCCCGCTTCAAATCTGCCCGCGCCGTTCTTAGTTCCCGCGCAAACATTGGTTAAAATCTCGATGCCCTGCTCGACTTTGGCCACCGGCCACACGTGAAATTTTTCTGAGGACACCGCTTCCAGCACGTCTTCTCGCAGCATCAAATCTTCCACGTTCGCCGCGGGAATCATCACACCCTGGGTGCCGGTGAGGCCTTTGATGTGGCAGACGTCAAAGTAGCCTTCGATCTTTTCGTTCACGCCGCCAATCGCCTGAATGTCGCCCTGCTGATTGATCGATCCGGTCACCGCAATGTCCTGCCGCAGCGGCAGTCCGGAGAGCGCGGACACCAGAGCGTAAATCTCCGTGGAGCTGGCGCTGTCGCCATCCACCCCTGAATACGATTGTTCGAAGCAGATGCTGGCCGCCAGCGAGAGCGGCTTGTCTTGCGCGAACTGGCTCCGCAAGTATCCGGCGATGATTTGCACGCCCTTGTCATGAAACCGGCCGCTCAAGTTGGCCTCGCGTTCGACGTTGATCAGCCCCGCTTTTCCCAAGGCAGCGGTGGCCGTGATGCGCACCGGCTTGCCGAAGGAGTACCCGCCGATCTCGAGCACGCTGAGGCCGTTCACCTGGCCGACGCGGGCACCGGAAACATCCACGAGCAGCGTTCCTTCCTCAATCATCTCGCGGATGCGCGTCTCGATGAGGTTGTGTCTTTCGATCTTTGAGGACAAAGCGCCGCGCACATGCGATGCTCGGACCACGGATTCCTTGGCGGCGGCAGCGTTGTAGTGCGCCTCGCGCGCCAAATCAGCGATGTCCACAAAGCGCGCGGTCACTTTGTTCCTGCGGCCAGCCTGGCGCACCCCGTACTCGAGCATGGCTGCGAAGGCGCCGCGGTCAAATGGAAAGAGACTCTCTTTTTCCGATAGCGCGCGCAAGCGTCCGGCATACTCGGCAATGACGCCATCGCTCATGGCCATCTCTTCGTCGAACTCCACGCGCACTTTGAAGATTTTGCGAAAGTCTTCTTCATATTCGTAAAGCAACTCGTAGAGCTGGCGGTCGCCGATGAGGATGACTTTTACATTGATGTCGATGGCTTCCGGCTTGAGCGCGCTTCCGCCGAAGGGATAAAACATTTCTTGCGGCTGAATCTCCAGCCGGTTGTGATTCAGCGTGCGCTTCAAGGCGCGCCACACGCCGGTTTCCGACAGGGCTTCCAACGCGTACATAATCAGGAAACCGCCGTCGGCGCGAAGCAGCGAACCACCGCGCAAGTCCATGAAATCGCTGCTCCAGCCGCCGCGCGCGTCATAGGCGCGCTGAATGGTGCCGAAAAGATTCGCATAGGTCGGCGTGGTTTCGAAGATTACCGGAGAGGTATCTTCGTGATTGTGAGCAAGGATGACGTTGACGCCGTACACGCGAAAAGGATCGCGTTCCGGCCCACCCGGGGTTTTCGGCGAACCATCGGGTGATTCTTCCTCTTGTTCGCCTTCGCCCTCGCGCTCCTTGAAGGGATCCAGGTTGTCCAGCAAGTGGTGCCGCACCTCTTCAAGGTATTCCGCGACGCTTGAGCCGGGATATTTTTCCTTTAGCTCTTCGATAACGCCATCCACCAGAACGGAAGCAGCTTCCTGCTCCAGATAGCTCAGCTCGCTGGCTAGTTCGCGCGAGAGCGTGAGCGTCTTGCGGTAAACTACGGTGAATTCCTGGCGGAATTGCTCGTACTTTCGCTCGATTTCCTCCGCTACGGTACCTTCGAGCTTTCCCTCGTGAACCATCTTGGAGATGTCCTCGATGGGCACCATCTGTCCTTCGAGCACCGGGAAGATTTCCGGGAGGGCCACGGCGCCGACTTGCATGTGCCCCAAGGCAAACTGCTCGCGCGCGATGCGCCGCGTGAAATCGTCCATCAGCTCCTTTTCGCGTACCGTGAAGCGCTCGACGATCCTCCCCTTTTGCCGCTGGAACGGTTCGCCTTCGAATACTTGTGGAATGCGGCGGCGCAGGAAATCGATTCCCGCCTGCGTGTCTTTTTTGAAGGAGTCGGCCTGGCCGCGCGGAAGAGCCAAGAGTCTGGGCCGGTCCGGCAGCTTGAAATTGTTGACGTAACAGCGGTCCAGGGATTCCTTGGTCGGCGGGTGGAGTTCTCCGATCATACGGGCGATGGTGCCGCCGCGGCTGGTACCCGCCAATCCGCAGACAAATACGTTGTACCCGGGCGCGGAAAGCTCCACACCCATCTTCAACGCGCGCAAAGCGCGCTCCTGCCCGATAAACCCCTCCCGGGGGTCCGCCTGCGCGGTCGTTTCGAACGGGATCCGCGAAAGCTCACACTTCCAGCGCAATTTTGCGGGAGGCAGCTCGACGGGGTGCGGTGCAGGCTTAGTGGCCATGAAATCCTTCGAGCGCGTTACTCTAGCACACTCGCGCCGGGCACCAACCTTCGGACAAAGCCGTTGTTACCCAGCGGTTATCGGAGGACCCTCCGCGCTTTCCTGGTAGACGCTCAGCACGCCCGCAGCCATGGCCACCAGGATGGGGCCCAGTACCAGGCCGAGCATTCCAAACAGGTTTACCCCGCCCAGCACGCTGATGAAAATCACCAGGCCGCTCAACTCCGTACGGCCGCCGAGCAATACTGGCCGCAGGACGTTGTCCACGACGGTCGAGATTCCCGCGCAGATTGCCAGCAGCACAATCGCGCGCGCCCAATGCCCGGTAAATCCGAGCCAAAGCGAGGCGGGCACGAAAATCAAGCCAGAGCCGACGACCGGCACAAGGGAAAAGAAGGCCATCGCCACGCCCCAGAAAACCGGCGCTGGCAAACCCACGATCGCAAAGCCCAGGCCGCCGAGAGCTCCTTGAATGGCGGCGACCACCAAACTGGTGATGACGCTGGCGGAGATCAGCTCGCGGATCTGAACGATCATGGCCGCCTGATGCTCGGCATCAAACGGCATCATGCTGCGCACGGCGGGAAGGATCTTTGCGGCGTCGCGGAAGAAATAGAACATCGCAAAAATCATCACGAACAGATCAAAAACAAAGGAGGCGATGTTTTTCAGAATGGTCCCCAGCCTTTCGGCCAGGAAGCCAGCCTGCTTCTCAATCCCCTGTTCCAGGGTTTCGAAAATATTCGCATTGGGGTCCATTCCCGGAACATGGCTGGCCAGCCAGGCCCAGCCCTTGGCAATCAAAGGCACGTGCTGTTCGACGATGGAATGCTGCACGCCCCGCGAAATCGAAACCGCTTCGCGCACAAACAGCGCGGTTAACAGGATTGTAGGTGCGATCAGCAGAAGCGTGACCGCCAAAGTGCTGACCACCGAGGCGCGAGTCGCAGAGAATCGCCGGGCAAGCCGCTTATGCATGGGATAAAAGAAGGTCACTAGAATGGCAGCCCACCCCAGCGCACTCAGAAATGGTTCGGAGATCCGAAAGACCAGGTAAATCAATAGAAGCAATACGCCATAAGAGACGACCGCCGTGAGACGGCTCGTGGTAGCATTCGTTGAAGGTGCGGCATTCATGGTCGTACTATAATCTTTACAGGTCGCGCGGGCACGCGCTGTTTCGTGTTCCGGCTGGCTTCAGAGCCTGTGCATTCCGCTCCACCAGGTCGCACAGGTCATCCGTCAGATTTGCATGTCAACCAAGCCCATTCCGCTGAGTGCTCAACAGATTCGCCTCCTTGCTGTACTTGCTTTGATTAATTTTGTCAACTTTGCGGCGCGGCAGGCCGTCGTTCCGCTTATCCCGCTGCTGCGCGATCATCTGCACGCTACCGATGCGCAACTAGGGGACTTACAAACCTGGCTCCTGGTGGTCCTGGCGATTGCCAGCGTCCCATTTGGCTTTCTAGCAGACCGCTTCAGCCGGAAAGCTATTATTGCCATCGGGATTGTTTGCTGGAGCGTGGCATCGTTCGCGGGCGGCCTGTTCTCTACATTCCTTTTTTTCCTGATTGCTCGCGCCATGGTCGGCTTGGGTGAAGCGGCCTACGCCCCCGCTGCGCAATCGATGATTTCCGGCGCTTTCCCGCAGGAACGCCGCGCGTTTGCACAAGCGGTATTTGCGGCCGGAATGCTACTCGGCGGAGCGTCGGGTCTGGCTCTGGGCGGGATCGTCGGGCCACGCTATGGCTGGCAGGCGGCTCTTTTTGTGGTTGCGGTTCTCGGAATCTTTCCCGGCTTGGCGCTCGTGGGGCTCGAAGATCCTCCCCGAGGCCCACGCTCCGAAGTCGTGCCCATCCCGCGGCTGTTGAGCGTCCCCGCCTTTGTCGCGCTGATTGCAGCGGGTATCTGCATCACTTTCTCGAGCGTTTCTCTGATTTCCTGGGGAGTGGACTTCGCGGTGAACTACAAGGATTTCAGCCTGCGCGAGGCTTCCGTTTCCCTCGCGCTGGTCACCCTCTTTGCTTTGCTGTTAGGAGTTCTTGCCGGGGGCTATGTCGCGGATCGCTTACAAAAATCCTTTACCTGCGGGCGCATCATCGCCATTGCGGGCGCATTTCTTCTGGCGGCGCCTTTTCTTTTGCTGGCCATTCAGTCGGAAGAAAAACCAACGGTTCTGGTGGGATTCTTCATCGCCAGCTTTTTTATGTCCTGGTATCACGGGCCGGTGACGGCGGTTTTGCACGATATGGTGCCCCGCCGCGCGCATGCCACCTCCGTAGGCGTGTACATGTTCGCCACGCAATTGCTGGGGGGACTCGGCCCGCACGTGGTGGGTAAAATCTCCGACCAGCATGACCTGCAAGTCGGATTGCAGATCGCCGTGGCTGTGATGGTATTGGGTGCTCTGCTGATGTTTGTGGTGATCCGCTTCATTCGACGCGACGGCATTCGCCACCGCATCCTGGAAGCGTTTCGCGCCGAAACCGGCGACTAAGGAGCAAACGGGCCAGAAGTGCTCGGACCCTAGCTCCTTCCCGCTTTGTTTTAGGAAAGGCTACTTGATGCCGGTGAAATTGATGAGGCGCAGGACTTCGCTCTCCGGGACGTCGTAGAGAGGGCGTATGTCGTCTTCTCCCAGGCGCTCGCGCAAATACTCTGCGGCCACAAAGCTGGCTTCTCGATCGGTCAGGTCGCGGTGGGCTTTATCGCGGAATTTCACGAAAGCGGTGTGCGCCAGCCCAACAACGTGCGCTTCGCCCTCCACGAAGAATTTTGTGTCGATGGTGTCCGCGTGCCGCGTGGCAATGCCGTTCCACATATGAGAGAAGCGGCACTGGTAGGTCTGCCCGCTCAGTTTGGAGGTTACTTCGAACGGGCCGATGAACTGGCTCATCGCCCCGGCATTCGCTAATACGGGCCGTGTGGTCACGCTTTCTCCCTTCCAAAGTTCTGCGTCCCCGTCCGCCGCTGTCAAACAAGAGGAACTAGCTCAGCCGAGGCGAATCTCAACGACACTAGCCCGGCTTCCGTCGAGCGCGCTTGACTCTTTTACCGGCTTACCGCCGCCGCTTCTGCGTGCGCGTAATTTTCGACCGCGGCGCCGACACCCGCGCCGCTCGAAACACGGAACCCCTGATCGATCAGGCACTTCTCGAGCGCCGCGAGGAACAGCAGTACGTTGGGCTTCTGGCTCGAGTACCCCATCAGGCCCACGCGCCAGATTTTCCCCTTGATCGGCCCGAAGCCTCCGGCGATTTCGATATTGAATTCGTCGAGGAGCTGATTGCGTAGCTTCACATCGTCGACGCCACTCGGAATCATTACCGCCGTGACGGTCGGCAAGCGGTCTGACGGCTTTTCGACCAGCAGCTTGAGGCCCATCGCTTGCAAACCTGCGATGAGCGCGAGCTGATTCAAGCGGTGCCGGTCCCAGCGCGTTTCCAAACCTTCTTCTGCGACCAGGCGCATCGCTTCGCGCAACGCAAAAATCAGCGAAATCGGTGGAGTGTGGTGATAGAGCCGGTCCTTGCCCCAGTAATTCATCGCGGTGGTCAAGTCGAAATACCAGCTTTGCACTGTGGTTTTGCGCTTGCGAAAAACTTCCTCGGCGGCGGAGCTCACGGTGATGGGCGACATTCCCGGAGGCGCGCTGATGGCTTTTTGCGAGCCGCTGAAACAGACATCCACACGCTCGCGGTCCACGTCGAGCGCCACGGCGGCGAGCGACGCCACGGTATCCACCACCAGCAGAGCTCCCAGTTCGTCAGCCACCTTTCGAAACCCGTCGATCGTCGTGAGCACACCGGTGGACGTCTCGCCTTGGGCCAGCCCTATCATCTTGATCTTTTTGCCCTTGCCGGTTCTGCGGATG
>Ga0126371_10003559_pt1 | contig 13649 bp, 14 predicted proteins | sample PanSoiMetaPlot_4_FD_110145 | JGI IMG/M metagenome (GOLD analysis project Ga0126371, IMG submission 110145) | Tropical forest soil microbial communities from Panama - MetaG Plot_4 | ecosystem: Environmental > Terrestrial > Soil > Tropical forest > Bulk soil | place: Panama | collected 2016-02-17 | reverse complement strand
GTACGCACTGGCGAGCTTGACGAGGCCCGCACGTTCCTCGAGGGGGTGCTGTCTAGCGTTGCCGCTGGCGTGGTGGTGCTCGACGCTGAGCTGCTGGTCAGGAGCTGGAACAAGGGCGCGGAGGAATTGTGGGGCTTGCGCTCCGAGGAGGTGCGCAAGCAGGCCTTCTTCAATCTGGTGTTCGGGCTCCCCACGACGGAAGTTCGCGACATCGTGCAGGAGTGCCTTGACACCGGCAAGCGCACTGGGCCGGTCCAGCTCAGTGCTATCAACCGGATCGGCCGCACGATCACCTGCACGGTGACGTGCTCACCACTCAAGAGCAACGGCGCGGGCGAAGGCGCGGTCCTGCTGATGGAGGAGTTCTATCGAGAGTGAGGTGCATGGGGCTGGCGGATGCGGCTGGCACGCTGCGCTTGGGCGCCAGCCATCAGATCATGTGGGGACAGCGTATTTCTGATCGCTTGACTTGACACCTCGGCGAGCGTGAGGTTCTCGCGCCTGGCGTACCCGCGGAGCAGTTCGAACGCACGATCAGGCGAGGTCCCGAGCCTAGCCGCTATGGCTCCCTTCGCCTGCTCGATGAGCACCCGGCTGTCCAGCGCTCGCTGCAGCTGCTCGGAGGCAAGCGCGTGGCGCCGCTGATCTCGCTGCCGGACGACGACGAAAGCGGCCGTCCGAGCCACGACCTCGAGCACGTGAAGTTCCGCGTCAGCGAGCTGCTGTGTCCCGGCAGCGGCGCAGAAGAGCACACCCATCGCCTGCTCCCGGCGGCGCATCGGCAGCGCCGAGACCATACCGAAACCGGCCGCCACGGTCGCGAGCGCGAACTGAGGCCAGCGATCATCTGCCGTAGTGACTGCTTCGTTGAGTACCGCGTGGCCGGTTTTGTGGGAGTCGATGCACGGTCCTTGCTTGAGCCGGATCTGCAGCGCCGCCAATTTACTGACCGCTGCGCCGCTAGCCCCCATGACCGTCATGTCGCCGGCGTTGCCTGCGACCAGAAGGCACATCTCCGCGGGAGCCAGCCGCTCGGACAGCCGCGCCGCGAGCGCGCTCCAGTAGTCGGCCTCGCTGTTTCTCTCCTCGAGCATCTCCGATAGATCAAGGAGAGTGATCAACAACCAGAGCCCGTTGTCCTCCAAGCCCGTCTACCTCCACCTGATGGCTTGCTATCTTTTAGCCTAGCGCGCCCGGCCAGACGCAGCCCAGCATCCGGGGCGCTGGGGTGGCCTGGCCGACGTAGTCTGGTTGTCGTGACTCACTCGATCGACGCCGCCAGGCGGGCCGCGCAGGCCCGGGCTGCGGTAGAGGTCGCACGTGCCAGAGATGCGGCGGCACGCGCCACCCGGAGTGAGCAGTTGGCCTCCAGCGGTCCGGAATCGATGCGAGCGTTGCACGCCAGGATGGCGAAGCTGTACCGCCGCACCGAGCGGCGCCACCTCGCCACCGCCGAAGTGCACCGCCTGTTCGGTTTGCGAGCGACCCAGAATGGCCAGCCTGGCCGCGACGGCGCGACGGCCTTCCTCGCAGCCCTGGCCGGCTTGCTCGACACCACGAGCGTCATGGTGAGTCTCCGCACCGACCGGGCGATTGTCGCCGTGGCGGCCTCCGACGACATCGCGCGCAAGGCGCACGAGCTGGAGATCGTCATGGCGGAAGGCCCGGTCAGCGAGGCGGCCAGGTCCGGGACTCCTGTGCTGGTTGCCGGGAATGCGCTGTGCGAGCGGTGGCCGCGTTATGGTCCGGCAGTGGCCGGCCTGGGCGTGACAACCGTGATGGCGGCGCCGCTCGGGCTCGCGGACGCGCGCTTCGGTGCGATGTGCGCGCTGGGCAGATCGGCGATCAGCGATGGTGTACCGGTGACCTTGGACGGCGTCGCCCGCGCGCTGACCGGCATTCTGCTGAAGGGTACGGTCGGCGAGGATTCCAGGGACTATAGCACTTTGTCCCAGATCGGCCCGATCATCGCGCAAGACGTGGTGAATCAGGCGGTCGGCATGGTGTCGGTACAGTGCGGGTGCTCCATCGATGCCGCGGCCGACCTCCTCGTCGCGCGAGCATTCGCCGAAGAGTTGCCGGTGGCAGACGTAGCCACGCAGGTCGTCTCTGGTCGGTTGCTGCTAGCTGACCTGTGAGCGACCCGTCGGTTGACATTTTCGGCACACCTGGAGTTCTATTGGCGGAGTTGCCGCTCTAGTCCCCGGTGGGAGCAAATTCCGATTCGCCCTGGACCCCTGGCGAGGGATTTAGATCTGGAAGCATGCTGACTGGCCCCAGACCTATTTGCCAGCACAATCCACATGTAGGGCACATGGGAATCATGCTTAATAGGGCGGAATTCGGTGAAGGCCGTCATCGCGAGCGTGCCCGCCAGGCGTTGCGTCGGAGATTCGGCTGGCGCCTGTCGGGGAGAAGACGTGACCCGCAGGTCCGCTCGGCCGGCGACGATTCGGCCAGAGATGCCGACGCCGACGAAGGCACTCAAGCCCGCTTATCCGCGATAGCGATGGGCTTGGTGCGACCGCTGGGTCTGGTGCGCCTACGCGGCGAGAGGCACGATTGGTGCACGCGGAACGCAATGTCCTGATGCGGGAGGTAGGAGCCACATGCCAACTGTCAGCGCGAACGGCATCGAGATCTATTACGAGGTGCAGGGCGAGGGGGATCCGCTGGTCCTGATTCCCTATCTGGCGGCCGACCAGGCCTGCTATGCGTTCCAGGTGGCCGAGTACGCCAAGCACTTCACCTGCTTCACGGTCGACCTGCGTGGCGCGGGGCTGACCGGAAAGCCCGAGGGCAGCTACAGCACCGGGCTCTTTGCCGATGATGTCGCGGCGTTCATGCACGAGGCCGGAGTCGGCCAGGCCCACGTCGCCGGGCTGTCGCTCGGCGCGGCGACCGGCATGATGCTGGCCGCCAAGCACCCGGCGCTGGTCAAGTCGCTGTCGCTGCACAGCGCCTGGCACAAGTCCGACGAGTTCCTGCGGGCTGTCGTCGAGGGCTGGCGGATCATGGCCGAAGGGATGGGCGACGTCACCGAAATGGTGATCAGGGGTATCTTCCCCTGGTGTTTCACCCCTGAGCTCTACGCCGCACGGCCCGAGTACATCGACGGGCTCGCAGATTTCGTCCGGGGCAGGCCGATGCCTCCCGTCGACGCGTTCTTGCGGCAGTCGTGTGCGGTCCTCGGGCACGATGCCTCGTCCGCGCTCGGGTCCATCACGGCGCCGACGCTCATCACGTTCGGGAAGCACGACATGGTCACCTCGACTCGGTTCGCTGAGCCGTTGTCCACCGGAATCGGAAATTCCGAAGTCGTAGTATTCGACGACGCGTCGCACGCGCCGATCTACGAGCAGGTCGAGGAGTTCAACGGTCGGACGCTGGCGTTCTTGCAGGCGCACTCGTAGCCGACCCGCTGCGGTGTCGGTGCCGTAGCGGAGAATCGGTGCGTGCACGTTGGTGACGCGATGCTGTCGGAGATGCTGTCGCAGCTGCTCGTCGCCTACACGATCGAGTACGACGACGAGTTCGAGCATCACCTGCCTCACCGGACCGCCTCATACGGCGCCGGAGGACCTGAGCGGGTCGTCTCGTCGTCCGGCGTGCCGGTCGGAAAGCCTTGGCTGTGCTTGATGGCGATGTGGTCGAACTTCATGCGGTACGTCACGCCCGAGGGCGTGCCTCTTGGTGCGGTCCAAGGGATGCCAGCCAACCTGGCCGGATTGCAGCGGTGGGGTTACATAGTCGTCCGGCCGCCCGGTCCCGATGGTGGGGCTGACCAGGACCGGAAGTCGTCGGAGTCGGGGGCGGCTAGGCCCAAGGCAGATTGGCTGGTCAAGGCCACCAGGGCAGGTCGGCTAGCGCAAGCTGGCTGGCGTCGGCTCGACGGCGTCATCGACCGGCGGTGGGAGCAGCGGTTCGGGGCTCGGGTGGTCGGCCAGCTTCGTGAATCGCTCCGCGTCATCGCCGGGCAGATCGGCGCAGGACTGCCGCTCTACCTGCCGGTCGTCGGCTACGCCGACGGCATGAGGTCAGGTGACTACCGTGAGGTCGTGCGCGGACTGCCTGAGCCGCTGCCTGCGCTCGTCGAACTCGACCTTTCGGCGCTGATGTCAGCCGTGTTGCTCGCGTTCACGCTCGAGTACGAGGCCACATCGAAGCTGTCGCTGCCGATCAGCGCCAACACGCTTCGGGTGGTCGGCGACGACGGAGTGCGGGTTAGCGACATCCCGCTGCTGGCTGGCGTGTCAAGGGAGGGTGTTAGCTCCTCGCTTGGCTTCCTCGAACGGCACGACTACGTGGAGATCGGGCCTGATCCGTCCGGGCGGCGCGGCAAGTTCGTGCGGCCGACCGAGCGGGGCCGACGAGCACGAGATGGGCGGCGGCGGCTCGCGGCGAGGGTGGAGTCAGGGTGGGTTGAGCGGTTCGGCGCTGGTGAAGTGGACCGGCTACGCGGCGCGCTGGACGAGATGCGCCATAGCCGGACCGATGGCCGTCCGACCTTGGCGCTTGGGCTAGGCCGGTATCCAGATGGCTGGCGCTCTCGCGCGCCGTATCTGGCCCAGACTAAGGCGATGCTGCGCGACCCGGCGCAGGCGCTGCCCCGCCATCCCATGGTGCTGCATCGCGGAGGCTACCCAGACGGCTGCTGACCGGCTCGACCCCTTTCGTGTGCATGAAGAGCGAGGCGTCGGGTAGGACGGCGCAAACTGCGCAAGAGCCGGAACGGGTGCATGGTGGGACAGTGGACGGCGAGATGGCTGCGGCCGGGGCCTGGGATACGGCTTTAGCTGTGGGTGAGGCCCAAGCGGTGCGCGATGGCCAGGCGGCGTGTGAGGCCGAGGCGGTGTACGAGGCCGAGGCTGCGCGCGACGCCCAGGCGGCGTGCGAGGCCGAGGCGGTGTGCGAGGCCGAGGCTGCTCACGAGCAGGCGGCCGATGAGCGCGACCGCCTGGCCGACGATCGCCAGCGCCTGGCTGACGAACGTGAGCACGTAGCTGATGAGCGCGAACGTGTGGCTGATCAGCGCGAAGTCGTGGCTGACGAGCGCGATCGCCTCGCCGACGAACGTGAGCGTAAGGCTGATCAACGTGAGCGCCTGATAGACGAGCGCCAGCAAGCGCTCGACCTGCAGGAGCGCGAACTTGATGAGCGCGCGCGAAGGACCGGCTATGCGGCCGCGACCGCGGACGAGCGCGCGCTAGAGCTTATTGACCGCGCGCGCACACTGGTGGAGCTGAGCGCGGATCGTCTCAACCGCCAAGAGGCGAGGATCAAGCGGGAGCGGGCGGGTCGCAATAGGCAGCAATCGCAGATCAACCGGGCGTCGGCGGAAACTGAACGGCACCTCGCAACCTGGCGGCCAGACCCCGGGCAGCTGCTTGGGCGGCGCGTGGCACTGCGCGACCAGACCCGGAGCGCGATCGAGGCCCTCACAACCAACGAGGAGCAAGTCGCACGCAGTTATGAGGAGCTAGCGGTCAGCCAGCCCGACCGGCGCCAGGAGTACCGGGCCACCGCAGAGCAGGCACGCGAGAGGGCCCGCAAGACCCGCGAGGTCCTGCGCATCTTCCACCGACTGACATCGCTGCTCGAGTAGGAGGCTGCGACACCAACGGTTCAGCGCTGCCGTGGCCCGGGGTGGTTTAACAGCAGTAAGGGTTCGGCGCCGCGATCCCCGTAGCACCAACGGTTCAGCGCTGCCGTCCGTCCCACCCGCCGAACAGCAGCAAGGGTTCAGCGCAGTCGTCCTGACGACAGCAAGGGTTCACCGCTGTCGTTCGAGCCGGCCGTCAACGACAGCAAGGGTTCAGCGCGGTTGTGACCGCGCCGGCGTGCCTGCGCCGCCTTGCCCGCCTGCCTGCGCTTGACATCCTTACCTACTAGTGTCCTATAGTGCTAGGTACCTAGTTAAATGAACTGAGGAGCGCGGTGATTCAGTTCCATCTGGACGCGAGGTCGGGCGTCTCGCCGTACCTGCAGCTGATCCAGCAGGTACGGCAGGCGCTGAGGCTTGGCCTGCTGTCGGAGGGCGACCAGCTTCCGACTGTCAAGGACGTGGTCGCCCTGCTGGCCATCAACCCCAACACCGTGCTTAAGGCCTACCGCGAACTCGAGTACGAAGGACTCGTGGCCGCCCGCGCCGGCGTCGGCACGTTCGTGACCAAGACCTTGACGGACGGGTCGCTGGCCGCACACGGGCCGCTCAGGGTTGACCTGCAGGACTGGCTCGGCAGGGCCAGGCAAGCCGGGCTTGACGACGAGAGCATCGAGGCACTGTTCGCGACCACGTTCCGCGCCGCCAGCGCAGGCAACGGCCCAAGCGCCACCATCGAGGAGGAAGTCAGATGACCGCAGTCCTGGAAACCAGGGGGCTCGGCAAGCGGTACAGGAAGCGCTGGGCGCTGTCTGACTGCACGCTGAGCGTTCCTGCCGGGCACGTGACCGGGCTCGTCGGCCCCAACGGGGCCGGTAAGACGACCCTGCTCAACCTGGCCGTTGGCCTGCTCGCACCGACGACAGGTACCGCCCTCGTGCTGGGCGGGGAGCCGGCCAGCAGTGAGGAACAGCTCGCCAAGGTCGGGTTCGTGGCGCAGGACGCGCCGATCTACGCGGGCCTGACCGTGGCCGACCACCTGCGCATGGGCGCGCACATGAACCCAGCCTGGGACGCCGGGGCAGCCGAGCACCGGATCTCCCAGCTCGGGCTCGACCCCGATCAGAAGGCAGGCAAGCTATCCGGCGGTCAGCGTGCCCAACTCGCCCTCACGCTGGCGATCGCGAAGCGTCCTGAGGTGCTGATACTCGACGAGCCGATCGCGAGCCTCGACCCGCTGGCCAGGCGTGAGTTTCTGCAGATGCTGATGGAGGTCACGGCCGAGCACGAGCTCAGCGTCGTGATGTCCTCGCACCTGGTCTCTGACCTGGAGCGGATCTGCGACTACATGATCGTGCTGGTCGCCTCCCGGGTCCAGGTCACCGGCGAGGTGGACGCCTTGCTTGGCAGCCACTACCAGCTGACCGGGCCGCGGTGCGACCCAGCCACCTTGCCCGAGGACTGGCAGATCATCTCGGCCAGCCACACGGACCGGCAGAGCACCCTGCTCGTCCGCAGCGACCGGCCGATCGTCGACTCGACCATGACCGTCGACCAGATCGGGCTTGAAGACCTCGTGCTCGCCTACATGAGCCAGGCCAGCCGACCTGTCACGCGCCACGCCAATCCGGCCAGTCCCGACCAGTCGGCGCTTGAGGCGCAGCGATGATCTGGCTGAGCTGGCGGCAGTTCCGCACCCAGGCCATCGTGGCCGGCTGCGTGCTCGCGGCGTTCGCGATCGCCCTGCTTGTCACCGGGTTCAGCCTGGCGCACCTGTACAGCGGCAGCGGCCTTCCCGGCTGCCAGGGCCGCGGCACCTGCGTGCCTGCCATCCAGAACTTCATGAACCAGATGCGAGGCAGCGTCTACGCGTTTGTGTTCTACATCGGCGTAGCGATCATCTACGGCGGGTCGGCGCTCGTCGGCGCTTTCTGGGGCGCGCCTTTGATCGCACGCGAGATCGAGACAGGGACGTTCCGCGTCGCATGGAATCAGAGCGTCAGCCGGAACCGGTGGCTGGCGGTCAGGGTGACCATGGTCGGCCTCGCCGCCATGGCGGGAGCCGGCCTGCTGAGCCTCATGCTGAACTGGTGGGTCGAGCCGGTCTACAAGGCCACGCGCTTCGCGCCACCCGACTCCTCACTCAGCTACGGCCGGCTGTCCCCGCTGCTCTTCGGTACCGGCGGAATCGCGCCCATGGGCTACGCCGCGTTCGCCTTCGCGCTTGGCGTTGCCGCCGGCGTGCTATTCAAGCGGACCTTGCCGGCGATGGCGGTCACGCTCGTCGGCGTGGGCTTCGTGCTGCTGGCCTGGCCGAACTGGGTGAGGCCGCACCTGATCCCCCCTGTTCACCAGGTCTTGCGCCTGCGGCCATCGGCCATCGAAGGGTTCTCGACCTCGGCCAACAACAGCCAGATGACGATCTTCGCGGGCGTCCACAAGCCTGGGGCGTGGGTGCTCAGCGATCAAGTGGTCACCTCAGCTGGTCACGTGTTCAGCGGTCCAGCCACCCATGCGTGCATCAACGGCAGCCCGCAGGCGTGCAGCGCCTCGCTCGCCGCGCTGCACCTCAACCAGCTCGTCAGCTTCGAGCCGGCCAGCCGGTTCTGGCCCTTGCAGGGCTACGAGACCGGCGCGTACGTGCTCGCCGCGGTCGTGCTGGCCCTGTTCTGTTCCTGGTGGATCAGCCGCCGGCGGCTGGCCTGACCCCTTCCCACTTCAAGCGCTGGAGGTACCACCAATGGTCTGGCTGACCTGGCGTCAGTTCCGTACTCAAGCACTAGTCGCTGCTGCCGCATTGGCCGCTTTCGCGCTCACTCTCGTGATCACCGGGATCCAGGTGCGAGATCGGGCCAGCGCCGCGGGTCTGTATGGCTGCGATGCCACCCACAGCTGCGAGCACGCAGTCAGTAACTTCATCAACCAGCTGCGCGGGCCCTACCACGTGCTGTTCATCGTTGGGGCGATGGTGCTTTACGTGATCCCAGCACTGATCGGGCTGTTCTGGGGAGCGCCGCTGATCGCCCGTGAATTCGAGACGGGCACCTACCGGGTGGCTTGGAACCAGAGTGTCAGCCGCAACCGCTGGCTGGCCATCAAGCTCGGGCTCGTCGGTCTCGCCGCCATGGCCACCGCCGGGCTGTTCAGCCTGCTGATCACCTGGTGGGCTAGCCCGATCGACCGGGCGCTGGCGCTGCGGCCGGACACGAGCATCGGCGTGGTCAGGCTTGATCCGACGTTGTTCGGCGCTCGCGGCATCGCGCCGATCGGCTACGCGGCCTTCGCGCTGGCACTCGGCGTGACGCTCGGCGTCTTGATGCGCCGGACGCTGCCAGCGATGGCGGCGACGCTGGCCGTATTCGTGGGCATCCAGGTCGTCTGGGCCAACTGGATCAGAGCGCACCTGATCTCGCCGTCGGTAGCGCGGGCACCGCTCGGCAGCAACCTCAACGAGCTCATGATCTCTCCCGGCGCCAAGATGACCGTGCTCGGTGCCTGGAATCAGCCTGGCGCGTGGTTGCTGTCCGATAAGACGATCACCCCGGCAGGCAACGTCTTCACCGGCCCGGCCACGAAGACCTGCCTGCAGGGCACGCTGCAGCAGTGCAACGCGTGGCTGGCAGGCAAGCATCTGCGCCAGCTGGTGACGTTCCAGCCGGCCAGCAGGTTCTGGACGTTCCAGTGGTATGAGACCGCGATCTTCCTGGTGCTCGCTGTCGCGCTCGCCGTGATCTGCGCCTGGCGGATCAGGCGCAAGCGGTTCGCGTGAGCCGCCTAAGGCCGCGAGCCCTCGCCTAGATCGTTCCTGGCGCTCGGCTCGCGGCCTTAGTGTTACCGGTGTGGAACTGGACGAAAGACCTGATGACGGCGGCACCAGGCTGCGGGCCGGCCTGGCCGCAGCGCTCAAGGACGCCATCCGCGCCCGCGACACGATCGCCGCATCGGCGCTGCGCACCACGTTGAGCGCGATCGCCAACGCCGAGGCGGTCGGTACCGAAACGCACGCGCCGGCCGTCGTCGGCAGCCCGCATTTCGCCGGAGCCACGGCCGGCCTTGGCGCGGCCGAGGTCGCCAGACGGCAGCTCACCGCCGCCGACGTGGACGCGATCGTGCGCGCCGAGATAGCCGAACGCGAGCAAGCGGCGGGTCAGTACGCGGCGAACGGGCGCTCCAGCGAGGCCGAACGCCTCCAGACTGAAGCTGGCATCCTGACCGCGGTCATCGCCGCGGTTGATCAGCGCTAAAGATCGACAAGCAAAGATCGGAACAGAAATATGGCCGTGGCTGACGAGCGTTCGAATGGCCTGCCTGATCGCGACCCACCCCACCCGTCGGTCTGCACGTCGACGCCGACCAGTTGCCCAGCGCGTACCAGGGTCTACCAGGACGGCAAGCTGGTTGCCGAAGGGTTCCCCGTCGACGACATCAGCGACTACCTGGAGAACGAGTCCGCGGTCATCTGGCTTGACCTGCTGGCGCCCGATCGGTCCGACCTCGCGGTGCTCAGCGAGGAATTCGGCCTGCATCCGCTCGCGATCGAAGATGCCGTGCAGGCCCACGAGCGCACCAAGATCGACCGCTACCGCAGCCACCTGTTCCTCGCCGCTTATTCAGTGCACCTGGACTCCGGATCCGGCGAACTGCACACGAGCGAACTCGGAGCGTTCATCACCGACCGCGCGCTGATCACGGTGCGCAAGGACGATGGCGTGGACATCGACTCCGTAGTCGCTTATTGGGACGGCAGCCCTGACCTGGCCACGGAGGGCGTCGGCTACTTGCTGCACGGCCTGCTCGACAACATCGTCGACGGCTACTTCAACACCGTGCAGGCGCTGGACGACGAGATCGAGAAGCTCGAAGACCTGCTGTTCGCCACGACGTCGCGTGACCAGGGCGCGGTGCAGCGACGCAGCTTCGAACTTCGCAAGAGCCTGGTGCTGTTCCGCCGGGTCGTGCTGCCGATGCGCGAAGTGGTCAACACAGTGATGCGCCGCGACCTGCACCTGGTGACCGAGCCCTTGCAGCCCTACTACCAGGACGTCTACGACCACGTGCTGAGGGCGACCGAGTGGACAGAGAGCCTGCGCGACCTGGTGACGACGATTCTGGAGACGAACCTCACGGTGCAGAGCAACCGGATGAACGTCATCACCAAGAAGGTCACGAGCTGGGCGGCCATCGTCGCAGTCCCGACGTTCATCACCGGGTTCTACGGGATGAACGTCCCCTATCCGGGTTTCGGTCACGCCGTCGGGCTCGAGGTCTCCTTGGCGATCATGCTGGTTTCCGCCGCCGTTCTCTACGTCGTTTTCAAGCGCAAAGACTGGCTGTAGCCCGCGATACCCATAAGTTAGCTCGGCGTTGCTCGCCGCCGCCCTGACCAGCGAACAGCGACGAATTCCCGCATCGTCGCATCTTGATGTTGTGTCCGAGGACTGGTTTGTCGGGCCGAGTGACGGCTTCGCCACATGCCCGATCACGCAAGGCAGCCTCATTCGGCTGCTCGTTCGCGAAGGACAGCCTGCAAGCGTGGCGAGGGTGTCCATGATCGTTGTGTGACTAATGGTCCGCGAGCCAGCGGGTCAGCTGGCCAGTCAGCCAGGAGGCGTGCGACAGGTGCACCTCATGCCCGGCGCCTGGTGCCTCGAGGAACTGACCCTTCGGAATCAGTGCGGCCAGTTCCGCGGTCAGGTCAGGCGGACACCGCGTATCGTACGTGCCCGCCACGATCAGCGCCGGACAGGTGATCAGGTGCGCCGAGCTCCGGCTTATGTCGCCGCCCGCGGCAATGAGGTCGCGCATCGCCTGCGCCCAGGATCTGGTCATGATCCGTGCGGCGTCCGGGCCGTAGGCAGTGGCGAGGTAGGCCGCGAGCGTGGCCAGGCCATCAGCTGGCTGGTCAACGGCGTTCTCGAGTGATGCCAGCTCATCAGGCGTGGCCTCGATCTTCCCGGCGGCGCCCCAGGTGAACAGGGACAGGGCCACGCTCGGCCGCAGCTCGGCCATCACCACGGCAACTTCGCCGCCGTCGCTGAAGCCCGCCAGGTGGGCCACGGAAATACCCAGGGCATCGACCAGGCCGAGAAGCGCCCGCGCGTCGTCCTGATAGTAGCCAGCTCCATAGCTTCGAGGCTGTGGCTCCGACCGTCCCGAGCCGGGCAGGTCGACGGCTACGACGCGGAAGCCGGGCGAGAGCGCCGCACGCAACTGGCTGAGCTCGGTGATGTTTCCGGCCCAGCCCGGCATGAGCACCACCGTGTCACCGCGCCCGGTGTCTTCGTAGTAGAGGCGGTGACCGTCCGGCCCATGCCACGGCATGCAGCCGATGCTAAGGCCACTACCACCCCTTGGAATAGATCATCTAGGGCGGTCAAGCGGGCGCCGAGCGGCGCGCGTCGGCTTGCCATCCCAGAGCGTCTCGGCGAGCTCGTCGAACGACATCACACTGCTCGCATGCAGCAACAGAGCGGCACGCAGTACCCGCTGCTTGGCGGCCGGGATCGAAACGACGAGGCCGGCGTCTTTGACGCACAGGGGGCCGAGCACACCGAGCCACATAATCGAACTCCTGATGCGTATTCCGCGCAGCTGGCCTGAGCAATTATGCCTTATTAGATTGCTAAATCGTGTTTTAGGTACACAACGATGAGCGAACTCGACGGCTAACAGCAACGCCGGCCCGACGATGCGGTAATCGCCGCCGGGCGAACAACAATGTCGGCCCGACCACGACGATAGATAGGCGTGGTCGGCCCGGCGTGGTCGTTAGACAATGGCCGCCAACAACAACGGCGGGACGACGATGCTGTTGATACGGACTTCGGCCGGGGCCGCCGCCGTGAGCAGGGTCACGAGCTCAGCAGGAGAACGCCGGCTAGGGCGGTGACGACGCCCATGGACTGGATTGGCCGCAGGCGCTCGGCGAGTATGCCCCTGGCCAGCAGCGCCGTGACCACCGGGTACAGCGAGGCGAGCACAGCCGCGATCGACAAGTCGCCTCTGCTGGCGGCCAGCGCGTAGGAGCCGTTCGCGACGATGTCACCGATCCCGATCGCAGCGAGTGCCGCCAGCCTGCGAACCGTGAGGCGCACCTGGGCCAGGATCCGGCCGCCGAGCACGATCGGGCCGAGCACGCACAGGCCGCCGATCCGCTGGAGCAACAGCGTCCCGTAGATGCTGCCGGATCCGGCGGCGAGCGCCAGCAGCGTGTAAGCGACGCCGAACCCGGCTGCGGCCAGGATCGCGAACACCACCGCCTGCCTGCGCGGCCCCGCATCGGCGTCGCCGAACTCGGGCCCGCAGGCAAGAATCACTCCGATAAGCGTCACCACGATCCCGAGATCTTGGAGCGGGGTCAGCCGCTCGCCCCGCGCCAGGCCGACGAGCACAGGAATGGCGGTGCCTGCGGCGGTGATCGGCGCGACGAGCGACAATGGTGCCTGCGCCATAGCGCGGTAGAAGCTGGCCAGCGACAGCGTCGCCACGACGCCAGCCACCGCCGCCACCACCAGGTATCCACCACCTGGCAGCGGCAAGAAAGGCAGTAGCCCAAGCAGCCCGATCAGCACGATCGCCTGCGAGATCAGCACGGCGGCCGAAGGGTGCAGCTTGCGTGAGATCAGCCCGCCGCCGAAGTCCGACGATCCCCAAAGGACCGAGGCCGCGAGTGCGAGCAGCGCGTTCAATCCGCGGCCAGGATGCCGGCCAGCGTCGCCACGACCAGCCCGCCGAGCGACGGCAGGTCGTAACCGCCCTCCTGTACCGCGACCACCGGCCCGAGGGCGCCGATCAGCTCGCCAGCCCGCCGGTAACCATCGACGCTGACCTGCAGCGGACTTTCCGGATCGGCGGCCGCCGCGTCGACGCCGAGCGACACCACGATCGCGTCAGCGCCGTGCCCGCGCGCCGCCGCGCATAGGGCCGAGACACCCGCGAGCCAACCGTCGTCCCCGGTGCCCGGCGCCAGTGGCACATTGAGGTTGGCGCCTTCGCCTTCGCCGGTGCCCCGCTCGTCGGCGTGCCCGACATAGTGCGGGAACCAGCC
>Ga0126371_10003558_pt1 | contig 13651 bp, 11 predicted proteins | sample PanSoiMetaPlot_4_FD_110145 | JGI IMG/M metagenome (GOLD analysis project Ga0126371, IMG submission 110145) | Tropical forest soil microbial communities from Panama - MetaG Plot_4 | ecosystem: Environmental > Terrestrial > Soil > Tropical forest > Bulk soil | place: Panama | collected 2016-02-17 | reverse complement strand
AACGAGCGGCCCGGCATCCACGAGAATCACGGGCGTTTCCGTCGACTCTTCAATAATTCTCGAAAGCCCCGACCGGTTTCTGCTGAACGCTCTGGCTTCCCACTGTTAACAACCCCAATCAAATCAACCATTGCCTCGTAGGGCGCGGCCATCGGCTCCTGCCGTTCCACCCATGCTTCGATCGCTTGCCGAATCACTTCCGACGTGGAAATGCGCCTTCGGCTCGCTATGCGAGCAATGCGTTCCCGAGTCTTCCTTTCAAGTCTCAATGTCAAAGGGGACGACATAATTAAATCACCTGACAGAAACTCGAGCGTATTACGCCTCGTAATACAAGCAATATGTTATCCCGTCATCGGCAGCATCGACCGGGATGGTTTGTCTTCCCAATCCTCTTTAGTAGCGGAGAACGATTGGCTCGAGAATTGCAAATCGACCTATGGATCGCAGGAATGAGACAGGGAGTACCGCGGAGCGCCAAATCGGTTTAGCGCGTGACACTGTGCGAGCGTTAACAATCGCCGACCGTCACCAAATTGTCACTAAAACTGGCGCAGAGCGAGCAAAATTAGAGTAAATCCAAGCAAAAAGAAGTTGTCGCTATCTCGCCACTGACAAAGGAATTTAGTTGAGCTTTCTAATTAGATAGCGAGTCGGCGGTTTTATTTTTCAAGACCGCCGATTTCAACCGCTCACCTGAACCTCTGTTCAGGTACCTTGCCAACTACACCTTCGCAACAAAAATCTCTCGAAGGTGTTTTTACCTTTGTACGATGGCAATGAGGGACCCACGCCGCAACCTACCCAGCTTACCTGCGGCCCCAGCTACTTTCAGGCTAACGGAGGTAATCCCGCGGCGCTTCACGAACGCGGAGAGAGGTAGGAATATGAAACTCAACTACAAAACGTGGATAGGAACGCTGCTACTCGCAGGCACACTTTTTGCCGGGGCGCCCGCGGCGTTCAGCCAGGTCTCCATCGGAATTCAGATCGGCGCACCGCCTCCACCCCAAGTGATTGCCGTTCGCCCGCCATGTCCCGATCCGGAAGATAACGAGTTTGTGTGGATCAACGGCTACTGGTATCCGGCGGACGGTCATTATTACTGGCACCGAGGCTACTGGACGCGTCCGCCTTATGTTGGCGCAGTCTGGATCGTTCCGCATTATGCCGAGGGCCACTACTACGCAGGATACTGGCGCGGTCCGCACGGGCGTTTCGAACACAACCATGACTGGGACCAAGACAGCGACCGGGACCACGGTCGTTGGCACAAAGACAACGGCAAGCACAAAGGCTGGTACAAAAAAGATCGTGACGACCACGATCGCGACTAAGAAATGGAATCAATTTCGGTGGGGCACTTTTTTTTGAGAAAGTGCCCCACTTCTTTTTTGAAGTTAATTTTTATTGTTTGTGGCTCTTTGTTTCGGGCGCCCCTTCGGACAACTGAATTTCCGAGAGCACCCCTACCCATCAAAATTCGCGATCCAAGGATAAAGGCAGGCGCCCGGGGCCGCACATAATGTCTGCGATCTAGGACTTCAGGGTTTGGGCTGTAGCAGGCAAATTACGCCTGGGAAGACCATCTGCCATCCGTCCAGAGGAGCAGTTTGAGGACAACGGTCTTTGGAGCAGATTAGAGAAGTCTTACCCTTAAGGACCGCCTGCGTTACCACAACGCAGTCTTATTTCCATGCTGTGATGTGAAGGGCGACGGCATCGGCGGAAAGATAGACGCGGACCCCGTGTTTTGCGCCGGGTTCGTCGGCGTGCCAGGCAACGAGCGCCGCGCCAGTCTGTTCGTCGAGCTCTTTTTCTTGACCCGAGGACCAGTCCGAAGGCACTAGGATCTGCAGACGCGCCACGAGATCACGGAAGCGGGTTTCGCCAGCGGACGCGGAGACTTCTTGCCAATAGCAGACGAATTTCGTTCCGGAATCGGCGGTGGAGGAGACTTTCCTGACTCGGCAATCTTTTGCGCCAGGGAGCTTGTTGGGAGGGTCACCAGCGAAATTAGTTGTGCGAGCTTCGAAAGCTTTTTTGAGGGCCTGGCAAAATTCGTCGCAGCCGGCGGTTCCGGCAAGGCTGACGCCGGCCGGAGCGGATTGCACTGGCTTTGTGGGAGTAGGCGAGAGCAAGGTGTGGTGGAGGAGGTAGGGTGAGCTAACCGAGTTGACAATGAGGTAGATTTTCGCGGAGCCGTCGGGCTGTTTGGCGGCTTCAAGATGCAGCGGACATTGACCGATGTAAGGGCCCTCGGTGGGGGTGGGTTCGCAATCGGGAGGGCCGGCATCGACGTAGCGACTATCGCCGGGCGCTTTGATGTCAAAGTGCCACGAAGGGCTGAGGAGTTTGAGAGCGTTCATGGCGCGCGCATACCAGTTGGTGGCGTTTTCGAGTGGCACCTGTGCGTAGCAGATCAACATAGGAACGTTGTTAGCCCACGTAGACATGGAGCAGGGAACTTTCGTGGATTCGGTGGATACGTCCGGAAGCGAAACGGTGTGCGCGGTGTATCCGCGGAAATCGATGGAGGCCGAGTCGAGGATGTTTTGGATCTTGGAGCAGAACTGATCTTTGCACTGGGCGCGTGCAGACACCGGAAGTAGGAACAACAAGCCAAAGAAGAAGTAAGCGTACGTGCGTTTCATATGAATGTGAAGAACGAGGCCGGACAAGATTGCGTCTGAGACACTCATGTGTGCGACCGGTTTAACCGCTGGACTGTCACCAAATTGTTACCAAAGGAGGCGCAAAACGGGCAAGAACGGAGCAAATCCAGAAAATAGAAAGTGACGCTATCTTGCGGCTGGCAAAGGGATTTGATTGAATTTACTGCCAGATAGCGAACCGCTGTTTTTATTTTTCAAGACCGCCCACTTCAACCGCTCACCCACTCCTCCACTTCCAATTCTAGCCTACTCGTCGAGTCTGCGGAGAACTCGCGATACTTTTTGGTGCCTGTCACTGCATTTCCGTTCTCTCGGTAGCAGCCTTCGTCCCATTCAAAAGAAGTGCAACGATATAGGCTGGGTCTGTGGTCCGGCATGAAATTAAGAGGGGACGGACTTAACCAACGCGGCGATTCTATGCTTCGAAATCACCTATTTCAATACTCGGCCAATTCTTCCTCTCCAGCTTTCCAGGGAACGCCCTCATCCAGATGTGCGAAGGGCCGCGCTCTGTTCTAGCTGCGCGGCCCCTCTGCCTGCACGCACCAAAAATCCCACTCGAGGTGCTTGGCTGGAAATTACAGCGAAAGATCAAAAGCTGTAGACGAACCCCGTTGAAACCCGCAGGTTATTCTGCGTCTGGTTCCCGGTGGTCCCTTCCTGGAAACGCGTCAACAGGTATTCCACCTGCAGCGGCCGGATAGACCAGTGTTGAGTGAACTTGTAATCCACGCCGCCGCCCGTGGTCATCGCAAACGCGTTCTGTGATCCGCTATTCGCAAACGCGGTCGCATTGGTCCGTCCTGCTCCAAACAGTACTTGTCCAAACGGTGTAATCCTCCGGAAGTGGCGGTAGGAAACGCGCGGCCCGAACAGGTACGTCGAAAGCGTAGCGCTTGCTCCACTCCGTCCGATATTGCCGTTCGCGTAGCCGCCGAAATCCGCCACGCCGGCAAGCCAGTTGGTGACGTTGTACGCCCCCGAAACGCTGCCCCCGTTCAGGTGGAACGCGTCAAACGACGATGTCGAAGGATTCGACTGGATGTACGAATAGCCCGCGAAGATATTTACCTTGCTGGCTGTTTCTTGAGCCTTCAGCCCCGGAACACACAGGCTCAGAAGCGCGATCAGACACACTACTCCCTTCACTTTCATACGTTCTCCTTTGGTTTTTTGTTGCGCGCGCAGGACACCCCTCTCGCAGGGGGTGGCGCGTGTGGCGGATTGCCTAAGGCAGGTAGGCGAACTCCGCAATCTTCTTTATTGTTCTTTCCTCGTTCGATGCCTGAAAGTTCCGAAAGGTTTCTGCAATCTTTGCCGCGCCGGCCCGCGGCAGTTTTGCTTGCTGCAGACAACCGTGCGGTGTATTGTCATCTTCGCTTTGGGCCAGACGAGGCCCCTTGGTGAAATTCCTTTCTGGCCCGCTATAGACGGAACCCTTCAGAAAAACTTGATTGCTGCAAGAAGCGGGTGCGCGATGCGAAGCCTTTACCGCAAAACTATTTCCCGGAAATTTGCGTGGTTCGTGCTCGGTGCGGCCGTGTGCGCCGCGCTTGCCGTGGGACAATCCCTGAATCCTCCCTACCTCAAGGAAATGCCTTCCGTGGATCGCGTCATGAAGGAAATGCAAGTGAGCGATCCGAAAGAAACCACGCTGCGCCAGATCGGCGCTTTCCGCCTGCTCCAGAAAGTTATCAGTGACATGGCAGGTCCTCGCGCCTTTCAACGGGGACAGCTCACCCCTGACGAAGTCCGCATCATTGGTGAATATGCCGTCGCTTACGACAAGCTTGCCAAGCCGCTCAACTATCCCTTCGACGCCGCTAGCAGTCCACGCTTCCTCGATGAAGTTTTCAAGACCTTTAACATGAACGAGTGCCGCGCGCAGTACGACAAAGTCAACGCCGAATACGCGGCCAGACGTCAGGCACGCGTGGCTGCCGAACAAAAACAATTTGAAGATGCGCAGAAGCGCGCGGCCGCTGGCCCGCAAAGCTCGATGCCCAACGATCCCGGCAGCGTGGCCGCGCGCCGCTGTGTCGAGTCCGGCCGCAACCAGACCGAATGCCTCGGTGAAGGGCTGAAAGTGGGGCTTTACGACTTCATCGGCATGACTCCGCTCCTCGACATGACCAAAGCTCCCACCGGCTTGCGCATGACCGGCGTTTACCCGGGAACCGGCGGATTCCGGCTCGTTTTCCTGGAAGAAAATGTGGAGGTCGCTTGCGGCACGCTTGTGCCCGATCCGCACGCCTATGCTGTTGAACGCAAAGACGGCCAGCTCCTTGTAAAGGTGGCCAATGGAAACGAGCCGATGGTGTTCGCGTTGCGCCCGGACGCGAAGCTCGCGGGTTCCGGAACGGTCACCATTCAGGGACGCGTGCTTGTGGGACAAAGCGCAAAAGACACCTACGACTATGTGCCGCATACCACGACCCAGCAGAAGGAGATCTCGCAAGGCGAGGCACGCGGATATTCGCCCAGCGACGTGCACCAGAACGGAATGGGATACTACGTGAACGAAACCACCACGTCCTCTACTTATGAAAAGACCGGCACGGTTTCCACGCCGGTCTATGCCCCAAAAACCGAACGCTGTACCCTGGGCACATTGGCGGGTTCCGGGCCCACAATCACCCAGGGAAAGGCTCTCACCACCATCATTGATTCCGTCGCTGGCGAGGGTGGGCCGCTCGACAAGGCCGCCAATCGAACCTTGCGCGAGCTTCCGCCGCCCGGCTTGCGGCTAAGCGGTCAATATATCGGTGATGGCGGGTTGCAGCTGGAGTTCCACAACGATTCGACGATGGTCGAGTGCGGCGAGGCTCATGTTTCCGCTTTTTACTCCGTCGCAGACGCCGATAACCACATCACCGTTCGCATCCAAAATCCCGCGGCGCCATTTACCTTGACGCTTCAGCCTGACGGAAAATTGGCGGGCACGGGCAGCGTAGATGTGGCCGGACGCGTCGTCGCGGGTTCAAACGGCGGTCAAATCGTATATGCGCCACGCAACGCGCGCTGCGCTGTCGGGACGCTAGCGCCAAAGGGCGCCGGCGCAACGCCGCCGAAAACAGCACCAATGGCCACGGCGTCTTCCACTCCACCGCCCGCGCCGGCCAATGCCAATCCGCCTGCGAACGCGGCCGCTCCCGTGAGCGCCCCTGCAAACGCCGTTCTGGAAATCTCCAGTGGATTTGTCCCGGGCGCCAATCCTCTCGCCAATCATTCCCTGGTGCTGATGAAGGACCGCTTCGATAACGTGCTCCGAAAGCTGGGCGGCCCCATCCCGACGAACGCCACGCCCCTTCAGACATGGGCGACCTACGTGACCACCTGCAAGCCTCCGGCGGATTGCAAGGCCCTGAATCAGTCCATAAATGGGTTTAGCGCCGGCGGCGTCAAACTCGACGCCAACGGAAAGGGAAACTTCCCCGCCGTGCCGCCGGGCGTCTACTACGTGATGGGCATGGTGGCCTTCGAAAACCAGCCCGTGTATTGGGATTTGCGGGCCGAACTCAAACCCGGAACAAACACCCTCGTCCTGAGTGTGCAGAACGCCGAGAAGTAACTTTCTAAGGTGTTGTTTCTGCTTCTACCTTTGCCGCCGTGGCGCCTGCCGCTTCAGTCGGCGGGTTTGCTCCCTGCCGCGTCAGATAAAACGCAAACGGGGTAATCTCGAACGGCTTCTTCTCATCTTCCGCAAGAGAATTTACCGGCTTCGACTTTAGGAATGACAGTTGGTCGTTCCACGGGTCGAACTTGATGTGGCCTCCTAGGGGCAGCGCCGCAATTTCATCCGGTTTAGCCTTGGTATCGGCTGGTTGGTCCTCCGGCTTATCTGCGGTGATGATCCAGTTGGTCTCGACCCTGTTTCCCAGATGCGGACTCACAAGGTTCGGAATCTCCTTCGATCGCTGTTTGAGGGCTTGCAGGAAAAACTGCGCCGTTGCGGACTGCTCTTTGTAGGGTGAGTTCCTGAGCAGTTCGATTGCTTCCTGGTTTGCTTCCTGCTCCTCTTCCGGCGTGCGTCCAAAATCAAAGTGGCGGAAGGTCCCTTTTTCGTCGAACCTTACGCGGCTAAGAAACGCAAATTGCGTGTCCATGTGGTGCCGCAGCACCACGTGACCCATTTCATGTGCCAAAATCGCGGCCAGACCCGCTTCGTTCGGAAGCACATCGAGCAACCCGCGGCTCAACACGATCGTGTGCCCCACCGTGAACGATTCCAGCGTCGAAGTCATCAAAATACGGCAACGAAGTTCCGGCTGGATGTCGAGGTCATTGGTCACTTCCAGATTAGTGACCACCGTCTCCAGAACCTTTTCGAGTTCCCCGGCTGGCGCCATCAAGCCCTGGTGTTCCAGAAGGTCGCTGACGTTGTCTTCGGCTGCCCGGTTCCAGGATCGCTCGGCTTGCAGGGGAGAGTAATCGTTGGCTGCGTCAGGGTGGTTTGCTTCGGGGCCTTTTGCGGTGACCACACCTGGCTCTTGTTCTTTTCGAATCTGCCCAAGATCGTAGCCCCAAAGGCGCGTCTGCGCCTTAAATGCCTTGAATCCAAGACTCCTCGCCTTGCTGTCGTAAACGCTTGGCCCTTCGCTATAGATAAAAGCCGGTAGCCACAGATTCTTTCCGGCGTTGATTCTCCAGCTTTCGAAATTCAGGTAATTGCTGGTCAGCGAGGAACCCCCGTAGGAACCGTTAAAACGCACGACGTGGTAATCCTGGTCCTCCACCCAGATTCGCCCGACGAAGCGTCCCTTCCCGGCTTTCAGTCGTGGATTGACGTCAAAAACCAGGCAACGAACTTCGCCTAGAAACTCACGCTTCACATAGTCGAGCTTGTAATATTTGTGGTCCAGGCCGTCCATATCCAGGTAGATCATTTGCAGGAAGCCCCGCGGCAGGAAATCCACGGAGAAGAAGTTTCCCCAGCTTCCGAAAATCTTGTGCTTCATGCCGGTTTCGCGGTTCAGCGGTTCCAGCTCCACGCCCTTCGCCAGTTCGGCTCGCCCCAGAAAGTATTTGTCGCCGTCTGGAACTTCCCCGAGTTGTTTGTCCTGGCGGAGATACTGGATGTAGGTCTCCACCAAGGGCCTGTATTGGCGGAGCATGCGCATCTCGTTTTGCTCCTGCGCCACAATTCTGTTTTCGATTTCGGCCAGGCTCGGCTGCTCGGTTGTGGTCGCGGCCAGCGGCATTGCACCGAGTGCCAGTGTTAATGGGAGATATTTGAGGCTCCGCATAACGCCTCCAGACTTGGACTTTGGAATTGGACTGTGTGTCGAAAACTACTCCTTGGAGTGCCGCCTGGCATCTGTACAGGGGAGCAGTTTAGGGTCAGGCGGGTTTCGGACAGGTCGGGCGGAAGCCGTTGTGGGAAATTACCCGTAAGAAGGGCAAGGCTTCAGCCGAGCCGTAACGGCGTGAATACTTTGGGGCTAGCCCCCACGAAATACTTCCTTTTAGTTGTTTAAGGAAGAACTTGCGGAATTTTGCCGCGGCGCGTCGAAATCAATCCCCCAGAAATGCGGCGCAGGCGTCAGAAACTCTACGCCGACACGGATTCCCTTGGCGCCGCTGTCGCCCGTGAAGACAATCCGGCACTCCTGCTCTTCCTGTGTCTCGGGATTCACCAGCACCAGCATGTCATCATTGACCACTTCGTGGCGCAGCATCAGCAGTCCGCCATGGGCGTTGACCACCAGCGTCTCGCACACCTCCCGGAACTTCTTCCCGGCATGGCTGCGGCCGAGCGCCTGCAGCTTCATGCGATGAAAGACCCGGTGGCTGCGCCGATTGGTGGCAAAGGCTGTTTCTTGCATAATGAGGCCATCATGCGGCTGGCCCCGGAGGGGGTCAATTGCCCTTTCGTACAGGTGTTCCCAAAAAATAGGGCTTTTTCCGGCCTTTCCGTCTTGTAAGGCCAGCACGGCTCGCTTTAGAATGAAACGGCGGCTACGGCTCCATGCCGGGCGCATTTCGATCTAACCGCTGCCGCGCTTTCTTCATCATTTAGGGCAGTTTTTATATAACTAAATTGTTGCGCCTGAGGGGCCTTGATGACTCTTTCTGAACTCATAGAAAGCCGCCGTGAGCAGCACCTCGAAGAACTTCGCGATTTTCTCAGCATCCCTTCCGTCAGCGCCAAAACCGAGCACAAGCCCGACATCGAACGCGGCGCCAGATGGGTCGCCGATCACCTGCGCTTCGCGGGATTCAAAACCGTCGAAATTGTTCCCACCCATCTCCATCCCCTCGTTTACGCCGAATCCCTCGAAGCGCCCGGCAAGCCGACGGTTCTTTTCTACGGCCACTATGACGTGCAGCCCGCTGAGCCACTTGATCTCTGGACCTCACCCGCTTTTCAGCCCGAAGTCCGCAACGGCAACATCTACGGCCGCGGCACCGCCGACGACAAAGGCCAGGTGCACATCCATCTGAAAGCGCTCGAGTCTCTACACCAGCTTCACGGAAAATTTCCCCTCAATATCAAGGTTCTCATCGAAGGCGAAGAGGAAGTCGGCAGCGTCAGCCTCTGGAAATACGTCCAGGCCAACAAGGAAAAGCTCAAGGCCGAAGCGCTGCTGGTTTCGGACACTTCTATGCTCGGCAAGGGAGTGCCCTCGATCACTTACGGCCTGCGCGGTCTGAACTACTACGAGATCGAACTGACCGGCCCCGCGCGAGATCTGCACTCCGGCGTCTATGGCGGCGCAGTGCCCAACCCCCTCACCGTGCTCACCGAGCTTTTTGCCAAACTGCACGACAGGAACCTCCGCATCACCGTCCCTGGTTTTTATGATGATGTCGCGAACGTCCCGGCGGCCGAGCGCAAGGCCCTCAATTCGCTTCCCTGGAAAGAAAAGGACTTCAAGACCGCTGTCGGCGCTCCCGGCTATTGCGGAGAAAAAGGATTCACCACCGTCGAGCGCCTGTGGATTCGCCCCACGCTCGAGCTAAACGGCATCTGGGGTGGCTACCAGGGCGAAGGCGCGAAAACCGTGATCCCCTCGAAAGCCTACGCGAAATTTTCCACGCGCTTGGTGCCCAATCAGAATCCGCAAAAAATTGCCAAGCTCGTCGAAAAGCACATCCGCGCGCTATTGCCCAAAACCGTGGATTTCAAATTTGAAGTCTTGAGTACCGGCAAGCCCTGGGCGGCGGCCTATAAAGCACCGATCTTTCAGGTGGCACAATCCGCGCTCCAAAAAGGCTTCGGCAAGAAAGCGGTTTTCATCCGTGAAGGTGGCTCCATTCCGTTTGTCACGCAAATGCATGACACCTTTAAAGTGCCCTGCGTGCTCATCGGTTTCGGCTTGCCCGATGAAAACGCCCACGCTCCCGATGAGCATCTCGCCCTTGAGAACTATTACGGCGGCATCAAGGCCATAGCGCACCTCTACGAAGATCTCGCTGCCCTCTAAATCGATTCGTAGAAAGCTGCTCCCGCCTACTGCGTGCGTAGGATTAAGCAGGATAGACACCAAAAACGCCCCTCGACGCCTCTTAGAAGCGCGTTTTCCCGCATAAAATCAGCACGTTTTGCACATCCCTCAAAAAAAAACGTTATTTTTCGGCCTTTTTCGGGGTTTTGCCCTTGCGTTCTTTTTCTTCCTTCGCTATAGTCCGATGCAGCCCGGGCTTTTCACCCAGCAAAATCAGGGTCTTTCTTGCTCGTGGCTGGTCCCGGCGCGGCCGGGATGGACAGACAATTCAGGAGGATAGGCAGAATCAATGGCAGCTAAGCCAATGAGCAAGACCAAAATCGTTGCGCACCTCGCCGAGAAAGCGGGCACCGCGAAGAAGACCGTCGCCACGTTCTTTGATGAGCTTCACAAGTTGGCCGTCAAGGAAGCCAAGGGTGGCGCGGGCAAGTTCGTCATCCCTGGCATCGGCCGCGTGGTGAAGGCTCACCGCAAGGCGCGCATGGGCCGCAATCCTCAGACCGGCGAAGCGATCAAGATCAAGGCCAAGACCGTCGTTCGTCTGCGTCCGGCCAAGGTCCTGAAGGATGCCGTTCTGAAGTAGTTGAATTTCGTAGTGGCCGACCTTTAGATCGGTTCTTTCTTTTTCCGCTAGGGAGCAAGGAGAAATTGAAAACCCCCGTCGCCTGTTTAGTGCAGGCCTCCGGGGGTTTCTCTTTTGTCCCTTAATCGCGCCGCTTTTCCTACAACGTCTTCACGTACGCAATCACATCCTTAATTTGTCCCGGCTCCAGCACTTCCTTGAACGGCGGCATCAACTGGTCGCCGTTCTCGATCCACGTCTTCAGGCTTTCGTCGGTGATCTTGTTGCCGTTCACGCTGAACGTCCCCCGCTTCGCGAGCCCCTTCAGCCCCGGCCCGATCTTCTTCTGGTCGCTGTTGTCGTAATGGCACACTGAGCATTTCTGCTGGAACACATCTTTCCCGCGCTTCACCGCCGCCGCGTTCGCCGCCGTATTCGCTGTCTTCCCGTTTCCCGCCGCCAGCAGGCTCCCGGCCCCCAGCAATGCCGCGATCCCCATGGCCGCCAAACTGCCCTTCCAGACTCGGTTCACGATTCTCCCCCCCTCGCCTTTCTCTGAAATCGCATAACCTCATTATTTTCCTCATTCCGGCCCCCAATTTCCAGCCGCACCCGGTAAAAAGGACAGGTGGCAAATCAGCGCCTCTAGACCTTTGGTACCTTTGACCAGACTCACTTTCTCCCTTCAAAATTTCCGCATGAGTCAGGAGACCCTCACGCGCGCGTGGGAAGTTCTGCAGGACGCCTACCAGGCGCAAATGGAAGGGGATTACGAGCGCGCCGTTGAGCTCTACCAGTCCTCTTTAGAGCTCCATCCCACCGCCGAAGCCCACACCTTTCTAGGCTGGACCTATCATTACCAGGGCAAGGTGATGGACGCCATCTCCGAGTGCAAGCGCGCCATCGAGCTCGACCCCGACTTCGGCAATCCCTACAACGACATTGGCGCCTACATGATCGAGCTCGGCCAGTTCGATGAAGCCATTCCCTGGCTCCAGCAGGCCATCGAAGCCCGCCGTTACGAGCCGCGCCACTTCCCGCGCTACAATCTCGGCCGCGCCTATCTGGGCAAGGAGATGTATGGCCAGGCCATGCGCTGCTTCCAGGAAGCCATCCAGATCGAGCCACGCTACTCGCTCGCGCGCCAGGCCCTCGAATCCCTCCGCCGCATGGTGAACTAAAGCAAGATATCCGTAATCAGAAATCAGCAAAAACCAATTGCCTCTGCGTTAAATCTTCTCTTTCTCCTCTTTCTTCAACTTGGAACTCTAGAACTTTTAACTTTGAACTTGGTTCTCCGACGGCTTCACCACCCGGTCATACACCCACAGCAAAATCGTGGTCGCCAATCCAATCCCCGTCAGCGCCCACAAAAACAGTTCCGGCCGGTGCTGCACTTCTCCAAACCGGTGCAGCAGCGCGCCCCCAATCCGCCCCGCCAGCAACGATCCGATGCCCAGCGGCAAAAACGCGAAGCCCATGTACGTCCCCTGCTGCCCCGGCGGTGCTAGCCGCGAAATGTAGTCATAATACCTCGGCGCCTGAATCAGCTCGCCCACCGCAATCACCACCAGCGTCGCATACGCCGCCGCGATGCTCGCGTGCAGCGCCAGAATCGCGAACGCCACCATCGACACCAGCGTCCCCAGCAGCACCGCGCGAAACGCCGTCATCTTCTGTGTCAGCACGCTGAACGCCACCGTCAGCGCAATCACCACCAGCGGCCCCGTCGAAAGCATCCGCTCCGTGTCCGCCCCGGCGCTTACATAATCGTGCACGTAAATCGGCAGCGTGATGAACTCCTGCCAGTACACAATCCAGTAGCCCGAAAAAATCAGCAGGAAAATCATGAACTTCGGATTCGCGCACACCTTCAGGAAATTCCGTCCCGTCTCCGTGAAACTCGCCGTTTGCGTCTCTCCCGATTTTTGTGGCTCCCGGAAAAACGCCAGCACCGCGAAAAACATCAGAAACACGCTCGCCGCCGCCACCCGAAAAACGTTTTCCGAACTCATGTGCTGCTTCACCTGCGAAGCCATGATCGGCCCCAGAAATCCGCCGATGTTCACCAGCGTGTAGTAGATGGAATACCCCGTCGACCGCACGTTCTCCGACGCCGCCCGCGCCGTTGTCCCCACCACGCACGGCTTCACCATCGAAACGCCCAGCGCCGGCAGGATCAGCACCACCGTCACCAGCGGCAGAGCGCCGCGCAGCGGCCCGAACCAGGCCGCGTTCAGCGAGCCCATCGAAAAATACGCGATCGCCAAAATCAAGTACGCGACCGAAAGCGCGCGCCGGAATCCCAACCGGTCCGCCGTCGCCCCGCCCAGGATCGCCAGAAACCACACCAGCCCGCCGAACATCCCCGTCAGTTGTGTGGCCTGCTCCGTGGGGAACAGCAGCACCTCGTGCAAGTACCGCGCCAGCACTGCGAACGCCGCGTAATACGAAAACCGCTCGAACAGTTCGCTGACGTTCGCCACCCAGAACGACCGCTCGAACCCCGTCCGCACCTCTGCCCATCGCTCGGCAAATCCCATGCCACCTCCTCCATGCGGGAAGCGGCATGATAACAGCCACCGGCAGAAGTGGCGAGTGGCGGGTGGCGAGTGGCGAGCAGGAAACCACTCCAGAGTTCTGGCTTGGAATTGGAAGGGTGTGTATCCCGGCGTTTTCTCGAACGAGTGCGCAAATGCTTGAAGACAAGAGAAGATGGGTGTGATCCAGAACTAAAAGAGTGTGCAAAAGGCTGAAAATAAAGAATGCGGAGAGCGGGGATTGGAGGAAAGAGTGGAGCGAATTGGAGAGGAGAGATGCAGAGGCTAGAGGGCGAGTCACCCGCGATTTTGCGTAAGTAGAAGAAACAAGGAAGTTGCGGAGGAGATTTCGCATGTAGGGGAAAGCAGGAAAGAAATAGGCGGAGACGGAGGGCACTGGGATAAAGTTCGGGTTGCACGCTATTT
>Ga0126371_10003557_pt1 | contig 13651 bp, 10 predicted proteins | sample PanSoiMetaPlot_4_FD_110145 | JGI IMG/M metagenome (GOLD analysis project Ga0126371, IMG submission 110145) | Tropical forest soil microbial communities from Panama - MetaG Plot_4 | ecosystem: Environmental > Terrestrial > Soil > Tropical forest > Bulk soil | place: Panama | collected 2016-02-17 | reverse complement strand
TAAAGCTTTTTAGCCGGGTTGCTTTCGAGTCTCTCAACGAAGAACGGGCTCTCAATCGTATCTATTTCGGAATAACTGGCATTAACCTGGAGCGGCCAAGGCTACGACCTGCCGTGGCGACAAAGCCGGCTGCTCCGGTAGATGCGACTGCGACCGACGAAAGCCTAGCCTGGCTCGCCGAATGGCTGCGGTCGCGCAATGTCACGTTCTTCATTGGACCTGGGGCCACCGGAGGCGGGCCGTCGCTTCCGCCGCGAAACTGGGAGATCGCCCGCGATCTGATTCGCGAGATGAAGCTGATCGAACCCCATGATCTCAGGTTTCTCCCGCCGATGGATATCGCCGCGACTCTGTTCGCGGTATCCAAGACCGATCCAGTACTTGAGAATACAATTGTTCGACTTATTGAGAGCCGCTCCTTATCGATTCCAACCGCTCATCAGAACCTAGTAACTTTACTCGCGCGGCTCGGCAAGCGGGAATTTCCCCGCGGTCGGAAGCCTCAGAAGCAGCTGATTTTGACGACCAATATCGATCTAATGCTGGAGAGAGCGATGCTTGGCGGCGGCGTTCCCTTCACGCGCGTGGTGCAACACAAAAGCCAGCCTTCGCTTTACGTCACCGACCTGCATGATGTGCCCGTAATTCCATCTCAACGCGATCAGGTCGACGACCTGATCGCGAGAGCTGGCGGTAAAGAGTTTTCGCCCGAAGCAGTGGCTGCGGATATTCTTCCTGATCCGATCCTGTACAAGCTGCGCGGTTCCCTAGACATCGAGGGAAGCTGCGCGCTCACTCGCCCACAGCTCTTGGCCCAGGCGCGCTCCGCCATCGCGGACCATTTGATTCCCGCTGAGCTGCAGAAGATTGCTTCCAACACCCCGCTGGTATTCCTAGGTACCGGGCTACTTGACCCCGATTTCCTGTACACGAGCAATACCGTTCTGTTCGACGCTTGGAAATCCGAACACCCCAAGTATGTGGTGCAGTTGTCGCCTGAGCAGGACCACGAGGATGCCTATCGCCAAGTGGAAACCGGGATTTGGGACAAAATCAAGCAATCCGGCCTCCGGCGGAATGTGACCACGGTCGAAGAGTCCAGCGACCGTTTTCTTCAGCGGTTGATTGACGTCTGGTAAGCCACGATGAGCGCGCAATCGAATCCGGAATCGAAGCCTTACAAGGGCCCACTCAGCTATGAGATAGAAGACGCAGATTATTTCTTCGGACGTGACCATGAAGCGGACCTTCTGACGGCCAAGATTCTATCCTCGCGATTCACTCTGCTTCATGCGCAATCTGGGACCGGGAAGACCTCCCTGTTGAACGCACGTGTAATTCCGGCGCTCGAAGAACAAGGCTGGACAGCCTTTCGTATCCTGCCCAGGCATAATCCAAGCGAAGCTGTCAGGATGGGAATACTGATCGGTTTACTGCCACACCCGGGAGCAGAATGCACCGCCTTGAAACGAGTGCTCGGGAAGTTCTGGAAGTCCAACGAGGACCCCACGCTCACGGAAATTCTCCGGACATTCGACTCGATAAGAGATGTCGGAGGTGGCGCGAATCAAGTCCCAAGGACTGATGCCCGGCTTCGTGAGGCGCTTCTGCCGGTTCCGAGTTCAATCGACCTCAAGTGGGCGGCCTTCTCGTTCTCGGGGCCTGTACGTCCCTTGTTCCTGCGTCTTTTGAGAGCGACGCTTGAAATTTCGCAGTATGAAGAGCACTTGAGAACTTTCCTTTCCTGCGAGTTAGAGGGCCGAATTCAAGGGGCGACCAGGGCAAGCGAACTGTTGCAGTGCTTGAGCGCCTCGGCGGCAGCGGCGGCGCACGAAGAGCTGGTCGGGAGCCTGTACATTCCAACGCCTTCGCTACGCGAGTTCTTTACGAACCTGATGGATATTTACGGCAAGCGACGCTCACAGTTTGGGCTGGTATTAATGCTGGACCAATTCGAGGAGCTCTTTACGCTGTTTTCCGACTCCCTCGCAGCGCCCGAAAAACAGCTTTGGCGCCTTCGCTGGGAGTTCATCGATCAGCTGGAGGATCTGTATAAGGCGAGCTCGGCCCTGCCCATACGCTATGTGATCTCGATGCGCGATGAGTACATCGCCCAACTCGATCCCTTGCGCCGGTTCGTCCGCGACCTGGACGCTAGCGCTTTCCACCTGAGCTTTTTGGAGAAGGATGCGGCGCGAGCCGCTATTCAAGCGCCGGCAAACCTTTTCGGCTATGACTATTCTGAGGACTGTTATCGCAATATCTTCGACGCGCTGGTACGCGAAGACCGCTTTGTGGAACCTGCGCCCCTGCAGATCGTATGCGAGCGGCTCTGGTTGGACCAGGGAAAGTCGCTGTCCCTCGTGAGCGGAAATGAGAAGCGCATCGTCGAGTTTAGCTCCTTCCCCAAGGGTGGAACCCGGGCGATCCTGGATGCCTTTTTCGATGAGACTCTCGGTTCGCTCAAAAGCCCCGCCGATCAGTTAGAGACGCTGGAGATGTTGGAGCCTCTGGTAACTTCCAGCCGCACGCGCAACATCGTCGAGCTCAGCTTCTTGGTCAACCAGCCATTCCGAAAAGCGAAGCGGCGCAGGGACCTGTTGGAGAATCTTGCCGAAAGGCGCATCGTCAGGATCGAACAACGGCTTGGGGGGCAATTCGTTGAAATCACTCACGAGTTTCTGATCGAATCAATTCTCGCCAAAATCCGCACGGTGCTCAACGCGGATCCGTTGTATGGGCGATTCCGTTGGGCACTCCGGACCCTGGAGAGATTCGCCGACATCGATTTCCGGCGCGGCTCCCGTCACGTGTTGGATGCGCGGCTGTCGAAAGATCTTGACGCGCACCGCGATGACATTGAATGGAACGAATGGGACTGGAGCATAGAGCTGATGCTACGGAGCGCGATCGTGGCGGGCGCGGAGAAGGGTGTTGTCCAGTACTGGGCCAACCGTTATCACGTGAGCGGTGGTCAGCCGGACGCCGATGAGATTCTGAGCCCGGCACGTATCCTGGACCAGGCCCGGAGCCTGCTAAGCCTTGAAGAATTGGCGGTCATCAATGCTCTGGAAATCCAAGGGCTGACTGATGTGCAGGTCGAGTTCGTGCTGCGAAGCCAGATCCAGCGCGCCAGCAACTCCGAACGCGCGCAGATTATTCGCTGGACCAAGGAGATGAAGAGATTATGCCAGGCCGAAATCCTTTCCTGATCGTCAAGGAGTACGTGCAGCCCGGCGAAATGCCACAGGTTCGTAAGAACGCCCTCACGGCCTTGGCCGCTCTCGGAGACGCCGACAGCCGGGCCTTGCTCGCAGAAGTGGCTTTGAGCGACGCCGACCCCGACGTGCGCGAGAAGGCGGAAGTTGAAATAGCATCCATGCCATCTGAGTCGGCCAGGGCGGCGGTGAAACTTTTGTTGGATGAGCTGAGGGTGCCGGAACAGAGGCGCGGGGCATATGCTTTGTTGGGAAAGCTGCGGAACCGGGGATTGTCTTTTGAGTTTCCGCATCTGCCGATAACGGCGCGTATGCGGCTAGCCAAATCCATGCGCGATCATTTGTATCCTAAGCGTAGTGTAAAGTTTAACTTCCGTACTTTTTGGGGAATTTCGGCCGGCGTATTCTTGTCGTGGCTGGTTGTGACCGTCTATTGCTACGCCACGCTGGGTGTCGGCCTCGATGGCTGGTCTGTAGCTGGTTATTTGATCTTCGGCTGGATGCTAACTACGGGGATCTCTGCGGCCTCGACCCTCTTCACCAGCCCAGCCCGTCTTTATGCCGACTGGAAAGGGGGGGTGCTCCTCGACGTCGTGATGACCACTCTGTCCAGTCTGATCGTTTCAGCCGTAGCCGTGCTGCTTTCCCGAGAGACGGAAGCAAAATACGCAGGATTCCACTACCAACATCTGCTCCTGTTCTCGACGCCGCTCACGGCCGCAGCGATCCGGATTGGAACTCTAGCTGTTTTTGGATGGGCCAAAAGCAGGCAGTTGAACTGGCTCATTCAAATGGTGGTAGGCGGGTCGTGCGGGCTTGCAACCTACGATCTCATGCTTATTACCACGGGCAATGTGGGTGATGGTTTCCTGGCACGGACTTGGGCTATGGTCGTGCTTTGCAGTTACGGACTTGCTGGTGCTTTTGCCTGGGTAGACACTCGCTCGGCGCTGATTCCAGTATCTTCGCTCTTCGGAAAGGCCGTGGCACTAAGTCTAACCTTGGTGACATTCTTGTTTAGCTTGATGTTCCTAATACCGCTTCCGTCCTCTGAGAAAAACGACCTCGGTGTCATTGTTGCCCCCGGGACCCAGCAGATTGATCTGAAGGACGTGCCCCTGACAGGGGCGACCGTAACTTTCCAGACCGCGTCTGATTCTTGGTTGTCCACTCGTTTCTTGGGTGAAGAGAGCGAGCAGATCTTCGCTGTGCAATTGCTGAGATCGCGAGAGCACCAAATCGTGGAGGAGATGACTCCGAGCAGCGAAGTGAAACTGTCGAGGGGCGTGCAGTACGAGATTCACATTCGTCGCAAGCGCGACGAGAGCGTTAATATCTTTGATAAATTTCCTCAGGTGGCGAGTCGTTTGAGTTGGGCGGAGTTGGAAGCTAGACTTCTCCGTCGGTATCCTTCAAAGCTGCCCACTTTGGTTAGTGTCAACCTAAGTTTCGATTCCACATTTTCGATCTCGGTCAGCCCAGCTTCTCAGTCCATCAGTTCAGGACAGGTTGCCCGATATACGGTAACTTTGGCGGCAGAAAACACGTATAAAGGCGTGGTCGCGGTTCAATGCGTTCTCCCTTATGGGATGAGTGACACGACGTGCATGGGTGACCACTCGTCGCTCTCGGTGACCGGACCGACGAGTATGTTAGTAACGGTGCGGAGTTCTGCATTCCAGGGAACCTATTCCCTCAGCTTTAGCGGAACTGCACCGTTCATGAACACTTCCCTCAAGGTAGCTCCTCAACAATTCCGTACCACGGTTTCCTTGACTGTCAAATAGCGGTGGTAGAATCCGCTTGGCATTCGACAAACCTAATTTGAAGAGGGCACCTATGTCCGGTGAAGTCCCGAACTCGTCGAACACCGGAGCTCAAGCTCCTAGGTTAGGATGGTTCTTCCATATCCGGAGCCTAAGCTAAGTGCTCTCATGGCAATGACTCTGCTTTCGCCGCGGCTATTCGTTAGCTACTCTAGACGCGATTTCGACTTCACCAACAACCTGGTGAGCGAACTCAGACGACGGGGATTCCGCGTATTCCTCGACACGAGCGACATCGACCCGGGTGACAATTTCGTTTCAAAGCTGGAGAAGGAGATCAAGCGGTCGACGGCAATCGTGGCCTTGGTGTCCGAAAACTATTGCCTTACCCGATGGGGACAAGCGGAGCTCTATAATGCTCTTGCAAGGGGCAAGGTTCTCATTCCGGTACTAGTTCCTCCCGCGACCATGGCAGTCTTGGATGAGCCCTTGCGGCGTCTACTTCGGGACACTCAGTACGTGACAATCACGGGCGGCCCTTCCTCTCCAGATGCCATCAACCGCATGGGCGAGTTGCTGACAATTGCCAGACGGCGGTACTGGAAAGAATTGTTCAACCGATTAGCTCCCATGCTCTTGGGGGCTGTCATCATTCTGCTGGCTATCGCGTGGGCGGTGGTTCATCTCAACTCGCTGCGACAGGCTAGGACTCGCAACAGTGTGATCAGCGAGGTCGTCAACGCGCACACTGTTTTGCAGCACCCAAGAATTGCTGTGCTCGCATCCGAAGTCGCGGGTGACGAGGACGCGGTCGGCCGGCTCATGTTCCTATCACAGGATCCCGCTGTCTCCGACACCAGTCGTTTCAACGCATTGGAATTGGCGAGCGAGTTGCGCAAGGGCCAGAAGTCCTGGCGCTGGTATGTTCAGGCATTGCAAGTAGATCATGCAAGACTGGAAGACGCTTCGTTCGTCAACACTTCGTTTCTGCGCGGCGGGTGGAATGACGTGCAGCTCGCGGATACTGCTTTCGCGGGTGTTTTTCTTGGCAAAGACCAGGAATTCTGCTTGTCGGGTGTGATCTTCCGTAACGTCAACTTCGTCGGCGGCGCAATAGGGCCGATCAAGGCCACAGATGTGGCGTTCATCAATACAAAATTCAGAGGTACTGAGATTGACACCACGAACTTCTCGAAAGTTCGCTTCGTAACGGAAGAACCGAAGCTCGAAGGGAATCCTGTGATTACGCCGGAATTCACCGTGATTGAGAGCAGCGTCGTGAAGAGCAGCAGAACGCCACCGGCAACTGATGTTTTGGACCTGACCCTGACCGGAGATGATGTTGTGTTTGACGACGTGCTGTTTGTCCGCTGCCGTTTGGAAGGATGGTTTCGCGCAGAATGGTTCAGAAATTCTACTTTTGAAGACTGCCAATTTCCCAAAAGCCTTAGCAAAGAAGCGCTGTCCAAGACAGGGAACAAAGTCAGCCCCTAGTCGGGCTGGAAGTCACGAGAATATGGATTTCAACTTTTGTGACGCCCATGACATCAGACAGCTAACAGAACGGGCTTCGGAGGAAACGGGTAAAGAGCGCATTGCGGGAGCGGCTTGCCAACGCAAAGCAGGTCATTGTTCTCGTAGGCGAAAACACAAAGAACTTGTACAAGTTCGTTCGCTGGGAGATTGAGATCGCTCAAAAGCGCGACCTGCCCATGATTGTTGTCAATCTCAACGGAAACAGGCACCTGGACTCCAACTGCTGCCCCGCGATTCTGCGGGACTGGCTTGCCGTGCACGTAGAATCTAAGGCTAAGATCATGCAACACGCACTAGACTCGTTTCCAGACGAATTCGAGGGGCTAAAGGAATCTTCCGGAGGACCGCGTTATCACGGCGACGAGGTATACAGGAGATTGGGGTTGTGAATGTGAACCCCTGATCTTGTTCAGCAGGGCAGTAGCCCGTATCGGGAAGCCCAGTAAGTTCCCTTTCAGCAACTCTGTCTGAGGAGGACATCAATGCCAGATAATAGCCTCGAGCTTGTCGAGCATCGGAAAACCGAGAAGAATCCAGCCGCAATTCTGTTTGTGCACGGGTTTTCAGGCGACCCCACAAAGACATGGGGCCAATTCCCCGAGCTGTTGATGACTGAAAAGCGGCTGAATGGCTGGGACATTTACAGCTTGGGGTATCACACGGGGCTGGGCTTGGACGTGCTCGGCATCTGGCGGGCGAACCCGGATTTAGACGCCCTAGCCCTGCTTCTAGCAACGCGCGCGAGCATTCCCCCCTTGGCACGATACGAGAGCCTGGCGCCGATCGCGCACAGCATGGGAGGTCTAATTGTGCAGCGGGCTGTCCTTAACAATCGCGCTTTCCGAAGCCGAGTCGGATTCATTTTACTATTTGGCACCCCCAGCGATGGCTTGAAGAAAGCGGCGTTCATAAAATTCTGGAAGCCGCAGCTGAAGGGAATGTCCAAGGGGGGTGAATTCATCAGCAAGTTACGGGCAGATTGGACAAAACAATTTGCCGATGAACCGCCGTTTTTGTTCCGTTCCACAGCTGGAGATGAAGATCAATTCGTGCCGAAGGAGTCTTCACTTTTGGCCTTTCCGGCAGAACAACGAGAGATCATTCGAGGAGATCATCTTTCCATCGTCAAACCTAAAGAGGTGGAGGATCCGGCCGTCCAGATCGTCATTAAGGCTCTCATGAGAGACGGCGAGTCCGTCACGCAAGACAGCGCACGCCTGGCGGTGGAAATGGGCAGATTCCGGAAGGCCATAGATATTCTTGGAGACGATCCCAAGAGCTTGGACGAGGATGGAGTGGTGCAACTGGCCCTAGCACTGGAGTCCGTGGGAAAGCGAAAGAAGGCGATTGAGGTCTTGGAGAGTCAAGGGGACCATCCTGACCGGACCGATGCGAAGGGTGTTCTCGCAGGGCGGCTAAAGCGGCGCTGGCTTGTCGAGCGAAGGAGCGAAGACGCAGACAGAGCTCTCAGGCTTTATCAAGAGGGATTTCAGACGTCGGAGAAAGCAGGAAGACACGATCAGGCTTTCTATCATGGAATTAACGTGGCCTTCATGCAGTTGGCGTATCGAAAGCAAGAGAAAGCGTCACAACAAACGGCCAAGAGTGTCCTTGAACACTGCGATGCAGCAAAAGAGGAAAAGTGGCAGTTGGCTACCAAAGGAGAAGCCAATCTGGTTTTGGGTAACACTGATACTGCAATGCACTTTTATCAGCGGGCCGCGACTGCCAGTGACGTGGAGCCGAGGCAGCTCGACTCCATGTTCCAGCAGGGATTCCGCGTGGCCAGCCTGGTCGGTAATGAAGCCGCCGCCGACGGTCTCGAAAAGATCTTCCGAGGAGGTGCGTAATGCCGCGGGAGCTGTGTTTCGTTCTGATGCCCTTCGGGAAGAAGCCCGATGCCAGCGGTACCCTAATCGACTTCGATGGGGTATACGAGCAGCTGGTCGCCCCAGCGATTAAACAGGCTGATCTCGATCCGTTGCGTGCCGACGAAGAAATGACAGGCGGTATCATTCACAAGCCGATGTTCGAGCGGTTGATGTTGTGCCCCTATGCCGTCGCCGACTTGAGTACAGCTAACGCCAACGTCTTTTACGAACTCGGAATTCGCCATGCAGTCCGCCCCTACAGCACAGTTTTGATTTTCGCCGAGGGGGGCAGGTTGCCGTTTGATCTAGCGCCCATGCGGGCTCTACCTTACAAGCTGAGTCTGGGTGGCACGCCTGCCGACACTCCTGCCACGCTGGCGGCTCTGGCAGCGAGACTCAAAGATGCTCGGAACAACAAGGCGGACAGCCCTGTCTTCCAACTCGTTGACGGCGTGGCGCCAATGGACATCAGTCACATTAAGACGGACGTCTTCCGGGAGCGAGTCCAGATTTCCGCTGAGTTCAAGGAGCGCCTAGCTGCGGCGCGGAAGGGGGGAGTGGAAGCAGTTCGTGCAGTCGAAAAGGACCTGTCGCCCGTTGCTGACGCTGAATCTGGAGTCATCGTTGATTTGTTTCTCTCTTATCGCGCGGTGAAAGCGTGGGACCAGATGCTGGCTCTTGTGCAGAAAATGTCGGAGCCGTTGGCGGCAACGGTGTTGGTGCAAGAGCAGCGGGCGCTGGCACTGAATCGGGCTGGCCGTGGAGAAGAAGCCGAAAGGATCCTGCTCGGGTTAGTCGAGCGTCGTGGTCCCAGCAGCGAAACCTATGGAATTCTCGGGCGGGTGTATAAGGACCGCTGGGAAACAGCATTGAAGAAAGGAGATGGCCTGCTCGCGCGAGGGCTTCTCGAGAAGGCAATCGATGCCTACCTCCGGGGCTTTGAGACCGACTGGCGCGATGCCTATCCAGGCATTAACGCGGTCACGCTGATGGAACTCCGCGAGCCTCCAGATCCGCGTCGCCGGGAAATTCTTCCCGTTGTTACCTACTCCGCGAGTAGACGAGTCGCATCCGGCAAGCCCGACTACTGGGATCATGCTACCTTGCTTGAACTGGCTGTCCTCGCCAAGGACGAGCAGCGTGCCTCTGATGCAGCCGCGGAGGCGCTCGCCGCTCTTCGCGAGGGCTGGGAGGCCGAGACGACGGCCCGCAATCTTCGTCTGATCCGCGAAGCCCGCGAGCGGCGGCAGGAACCGGCTCCTTGGGCCAAGCACATTGAAGAAGCCCTGGAAAATCGCGGCCACAAATAGATGTGGAACTAACGTTTCGGGGGCAGTTGGAGTTACGGATTAGCTCTCGTCGTTGAAGACCTGCTCCAGATACTTGCGCATTCGAGTTGTGATCGGAGAAATGTCCTCGCGACTCCGGAGGCTGAGGTACAGGATTCCACCCAGGTCCGTCGGAATTCTCGCGCCCTCTTCCAGGATGATAAGGGAGTTTTTGCGTCCTTTAGCCCCAGCGAAATACCCGGCCTCGTAGATCACATTATCCCTCGGGGCGAGTTCTACGGTCTTTCCTGCTGTGAGCTTGTCATCGGCCATGAACAAAAAGATACCGCAGTCAGTGAGACGCTCTGCGCGTTCGATCCACTCCCAGATTGCATCTCCAGGGGAAGAGTCAGGTTTCCAATCGAAAATGCGGAGCTTTAGAGTATTGATAAGGAACTTTCGTATTCGTTCCGCGACCTCAGCAGCCTGGGAGGAATATCCGAGAAACACATGTCGAAAGCTCTCCATTTCCCGCGTCCACTTGCTGAACTCCGAAGTGAAGTCGCGGCTTTCGAGCCACTCAGGCCCTAACTGCCTTGGCAATTTGACCACATGAGGCAAGTAACCGCCGCGCAGGGCGCCCCGTTCGGCAAGTTCCTTTTCGCGAAGGACAAGAAGAGGTCGTTTCGCCGCAACCGCCATAGCTGCTGTTATATGGCTGAACTCAGTTGGCATCACGACATTCTTATCTTTCTGACGATGCAGGCGCTGGGCATTCCATTGGCTGAAAGCTAGAACAATTACCCCATGGCACCGGCGGACTCTTGCCCATTCCGCCTCGGCGTCGTTGCTGGCGGCCGAGTCGCGCAGAATGCGCATGTCATTGCGCTGCAGGTGGTTCGCAAGAGCCGAGAGAAACGCTCGCTGCGATTTGGAGAGATTTTGCTCCTTCGGAGCACTGACGGTGACCGTTAATCGAGTATCGATTGCCATTCGAACCTCCTGACGGGAAAGCAGCAGGCCCGGAGCGCTTCGCATAGCTGCGCTCCGTGTTTAAGGTGTTCTTGCATTGTGGTGCTGGCTGCAACCTTGAAACTTGCCAGTAGACCGCGCAGGTTACGCGCGACCACTGTTCTCCTTCGCGATCGCTTGCACGATTCGCGTCCGTGCAGCTGCCCTTTCCAGAAAGAGCGTTCTCTCCCCGGCTAGCTCGAGCCAGTCGAAGACGCGTTGTACTTGATAGCGAAGAGTCGTCTCATCGCGGCAGTTTGCCAGATAAACCAACTGAATTTTCTGTATGTCGTCTGCTACATATACGCCAAAGGGAGCGGTCACGATCGTGGCATCGGCGAAACCGAGTTGCCGTGTAGCTTGCGTTTCCGTCATGCCTCGGTTGCACGCTACGAAATGGACCGGACCGGTGACATTGTTCTTGAGCACCGGGGCGTACTGCCAATCGCGCAGGAACCGCTGGCTAGCGCGCTCTCGGGCCTCGGGAATTGAATAGGACCCGGAAATGGCGGTGCATACGACCAGCAATTGTTTTCCCAATACCTGCAGCGTGGCCCCATTTAGGTCTTGCAAGCGCTGGCCTCTGTACCTCTCCATTAGCGTTTCGGTAAGAATATCTTCCATCTTCTGTTGCCGGGCGCGGAAATCCAGCCGCGTCCAGTCGAGTGCCCCTCCGATGAAAAATTTGCCCTTGCTTGCTTCGCGAACTCCCAATCGGACCATGTGAGCAACCGCCTCGCGTAGCGTTTGCCTGCATAAAGCAATTAGCTCTTCACCGGTTCTGCAGGGCGTGCCGGTGAACAGCTGTTGACGTTCCACAAATTCCCGGAACAGCTGATCGCGTTTGCCATCCGCTCCCTTGCGGAGGGGCGCCAAAGGATCCATCTGCAGAACTCTGACTTTTTCGCGGGCGCTGTTCAGGCCTTTGTCCAGCTCGGCGTGGCAGATCCCGATCTCGCCGCCTTCCTTGGCCCAGCCGGCATCTCCGGAGTAGATGGCAATTAGGACATCGGCCTTCTGCACCCGCGCCATACACTCGTCCCAGATGTCCTCGGTGGCTGCAGGGGCAGTCTCATTGATCCACGGCTCAAAGAGCGGCTGCTGAAAGAGCAATTCATCCTGGATTTGGGCAACAAGGTCTTTGCGCACTTCAGACAACAAGTTCGTATTCTTACCTTTGTAGGGAAACGGCTGCTTGCTTCGGCTTGAAATCATTACACGAATCTTGGTTGGCGTTAACGGAGCTGGTGGTCTAGAAGCATCATTCGAGCCATCTCTCACGGGTTCATACCTCTTGAACTGCCAGCGCTCGCACGGGAAGGTTGCAGAACCTTGTGACCTGGCGTGCTGCCTGCCGTCGCGAGCTTAGTGGCATCGGTCTTGCCGATGGGAATTCCATGGCTTGACAAGTATTCGCTGAGCTTATAGCATCTGCGGAATATTAGCTATTGCTTCTACCTGTCTTGTTCTTGCAAAAACCAAGTCGTTGGAATCCTTGGGGGCTGGATTTCCTCCCCAACGCTATTCCTTGGAATTCGAGGAAGGATTTGAAATCTATTCTTCTTCGATGAGTCGGGGAGACGTCGTCTGCTGCTTTTGAGAGGTGAGCTTTCGTACTTGAGGCTGCAAATCCTGGTCGGAGCGTAAAAGCCTGAAAGGAGGCTCTATGTTGCAACAAATCGATACTGCGATCGCCTTCAGCGTGGTCATGCTGATGCTTAGCCTGATTGTAACCGCGGTGGTCCAGGTGATCACCGCACTAGCCGATCTTCGAGGGCGAAACCTTGCTTCGGGCCTGGAAAACCTCCTGCGCCAGATCGAGCCGGAGTTTCGCGAGAAGCTGCCCGACGGGTCGACCATTGCTCAGCACATCGGCGAAGTTGTCGTGAAACATCCTGCCATCGCGCACGCTGGAACGCGCGCCAAGGCCGTCGCCAAGAGTGAGCTCATCGGCGTTCTGCGGGACCTTTGCTCAGACAACCCCGCTGCCAACATTGATCCTGATGCCAAAGCAAAACTCAAAGCTTTGCTCGACGAGCGCATTCCAGGAGCAGGTCAGGCCGTGGCGGCAGCACAGGACATCGAGAAGCAGTTAAGCAACGCCCTGCCCGGACAAGCAGACAAAGTGAAAGCCGCGCTGCAAACCGCATTTGGAACGGTCTCGAAACTCGAGCATGAGATCGGCCGGTGGTTCGACACCATTATGGATCGGTTGTCCGACATCTTCACTCGCCGCACGCGCGTGATTACCGTCGTCGTGTCCGTGCTGATCGTGGTGACGTTGCAGATCGATTCAGGGGAGATCCTGCGGCAAATCACAACCTCTCCTGAACTGCGGGCGAAGCTAACCGCGATGTCCGATAGCGCGCTTTCACAGGCCGACAAGACCTTTGACAACAGCGAACGCGCGTCAGCTGCATTGGCCGACATCAAGAAAAACCACTCCGACAAGCCTGATGGGGCGCAAGTGGCGGTCGCCGTGGATAAGGTGCCGGCACATGTGACTCGTTGCATGGACGGCAGAAACGCTCTGTCTGAGGCCGCAGTGAAGCTCGCTGACAAAGAGGAGCTTCTCGATGAGTTCGACAATGCGTGCCAGGCCAAGACAAGGCAGGCTATGGGCAATTCATACGATGAAATACGCGGAATGCATTCTGATCTGGAGAAGACCGGCCTGGAGATCGTGCCGGTCAAAGTCGGTGGCAAGAGCGTATTTGATAGCCGTGTAGACTGGGTGGGCGCGTACGGTGTAAGGCGCCACCTGGCAGGCGTTTTCGCCAGCATATTGCTGCTGAGTCTAGGTGCGCCGTTCTGGTTCAACGCGCTTCGCCAGCTATCGAATCTTAAGCCGGCAATTGCGGGAAAGGTGGCCGAAAAAAAATGAAAGCAAGGCATCGGACGCTGACGCAGTAGTAGAGCAAGACTGGATGTTTGGCGCCCGAAACCGGCGTGATCTAAGCGACCGGTACCTGGCTCAACAC
>Ga0126371_10003556_pt1 | contig 13653 bp, 10 predicted proteins | sample PanSoiMetaPlot_4_FD_110145 | JGI IMG/M metagenome (GOLD analysis project Ga0126371, IMG submission 110145) | Tropical forest soil microbial communities from Panama - MetaG Plot_4 | ecosystem: Environmental > Terrestrial > Soil > Tropical forest > Bulk soil | place: Panama | collected 2016-02-17 | reverse complement strand
GGGGGCGGCCGCGCCCGCCGCCGGTAATCCTACGGATGGCGCACCCGACGGCTTGATACCGCATCCAAGATGCTTTTTGCAAAGCTTCATCCAATCAGGGATGACTATTACTTTGTGCACCTTATCTCGCACGAAGAGTTATCTAGGTAGAAAGCCCTAATAGGACGCCGGAGTAGAACTAATTTTCGCGCGTCGTGCCTTAATGCGAAGATATGGGCTTACTCTGACCGTGTGTCGGACCGCGCAACAGCTGAATCGGAGCGCGACGCCGATATCGATGGCCTGCTGCAGCTGGCCATGTCAAGCCCGCGCGACGCCATCGCGAGGGCCAAGGTTGTCCTGGCTGGACGGCCTGGCCCATACGTGGCATCGGTCGCGCATCAGGCCGCCGGCATTGTCCTTCGCGACACCGGCGACGTGGACGCCGGAGTTCGTGAGCTGAAGGACGCATTGCGGCTTGCTCGTCATACCGGATCTACGGAGCGCGAGGCCGACGTGCTCGGTTCACTAGGAGTGGCCCTCGTGTACTCCGGGCGGACCGCGCAGGGACTCGGCGCCTTTGAGCGCGCCGTCGCGCTGGCCAGCGGTGTGCTGCTGGGACGGGTTCTGCACCGGCGCGGTGTCGTGTATTGGACACTCGGGCGAAACGCGGCAGCGCTCGAGGATTTGCGTCACGCGGTTGGCGTTCTGGAGCGCGCGGGCGACCTGGTCTGGACGGCGCGTGCACTCAACGTACGCGGACTGGTCTACCTGGCTACCGGGTCGCCCGCCCGCGCTGATGCGGACTTCGCGGCAGTTTTGGCGCTGTATAAGCAGACAGACCAGCAGCTCGAGCCGGTGCATGTGGTGCTCAACCGGGGTATCGCCGCGTTCCGATCCGGGGATCTGCCGGCCGCGCTGGCCTTCTTCGACGAAGCCGAGTCCGGTTACCTGCCGCTGAATGTCCCGACACGAGAGCTTAGCCAGGCTCGCTGCACTGCCTTGCGAGTCGCGGGGCTGACCACTGAAGCCCTGACCGAGGCGGACGCGGCGGTCAGCGAGATCGAGCGCGTCAATGGTCCGGCTACCGAGAGAGCTGTGCTCTTGCTGGCTGCCGCCGAGTGCGCGCTGGCCGCCGGCCTGCCAGAAGCGGCGCTCGATCGGGCTAGGTCTGCCTATCGCCTGTTCCTGTCACAGCACAGCGATGTGCAAGCTCGTGCCTTGCTAGCCGTCGTCCAGGCGAAGCACGCGACCGGTCAGGTGACCGCGCGGCTGCTGCAGTCCGCTGCGCTGGCAACCGCACAGCTGGCCGAACGTGGCTCCTATGAGGTGGCGGAGGCACACCTGGTGGCTGGCAGGGTGGCACTCGATCTTGGCCGTCGCGATGATGCCGAGCGTCACCTGTCCGCGGCAGCGCGAAGCCGTCGGCGTGGACCCGCGATCTGGCGAGCGAGCGGCTGGCTCAGCGCGGCACTCCTGGCTGAGGCGGCAGGCCAGCCGCGCCGGATGCTGGCAGCGTGTCGGCGTGGGCTTGCTGTCCTGGACGAGCATCGCTGGACTCTAGGCGCCTCGGAACTGCGTGCTCTGGCCACGGCGCATGGCACCGAGCTCGCGGCGCTGGCGCTGCGGCACGCCGCGCAGGCCCGTGACCCTCGGCTGCTGCTGGCCTGGACCGAACGCTGGCGCGCGACTGCGATGAGCGTGCCCGCTGTCCGTCCCTCGCCTAATCCTGAGCTCAATGCCGGCCTTGCCGCATTGCGGACGGTGGCCAGTCAGCTGGAGGAGGCGTCCAGGCAAGGTAAGGCGACGGCAGCGCTTGAGCGGGAACAGCTGCGACTGGAGAGCGATATCCGCACCCGCTCGCTGCATGCCAGGGGACGGGCCGACACCGGCGACGGGAGCATCGACATAGCGAAGGTCCTTGCTGAGCTAGGTTCGGGGCGGCTGATCGAGATAGTCGACGTGGACGGCCTGCTTCATGTGCTGGTGTGCGGTGATGGTCGAATTCGGCACCTGATCGCGGGAAGCCTGAAAGACGCGATGCACGCAGCCGACTTCGCTCGGTTCGCGCTGCGGCGGCTGGCCCGCGATCGGCGCGGCAGCGACCCTGACAGTGCGCTGGCCGTGCTCAAGACCGCCGGTCCGCAGCTTCAGGACGCTTTGTTCGGCCCGGCAGCCGGCCATCTCGGCGACGGGCCGGTCATTGTCGTCCCGCCCGGCAAACTGCACGGGATCCCATGGGCAGCGCTGCCCGCACTCGGCGACCGGGTGTTCAGCGTCGCGCCCTCGGCCCGCGCCTGGCTAACCGCGCGGTGCGCACCACCGCCTAGCCGTCAGCACGTAACGCTGGCCAGCGGACCTGGTCTGGTGACCGGCGGTGCCGAAGTACCGCTGGTCGCGCGGCTGTATGAGGACGTCACAACGCTCACTGGTACACAGGCCACGTCGGCGGCAGTGCTCTCCGCCCTGGATGGCGCCTGGCTTGGACATGTCGCTGCGCACGGCACGTTCCGAGCCGACAGCCCGCTGTTCTCCTCGCTCCGAATGGACGACGGCCCGCTGACCGTCTATGACTTCGAGCAACTGGGCCGTGCGCCGTATCGCCTCGTGCTGTCCAGCTGCGATTCTGGCGTCCTGGCACCCGCCGGCGCCGACGAGCTGCTTGGCCTGGTCAGCAGTCTGCTGCCGCTCGGCACTTCAGGAATCGTCGCCGGGGTCGTGCAGCTCAACGATCACGCTGTCGTGCCGCTGATGGTGCGGCTACATGAATGCCTGCGCGCAGGCTTGGGGCTGGCCGAATCTCTCTATTGCGTCCGGCAAGACGCTGGCAGCGACCCGACCCAGCGAGCGGCGGCGCTGTCTCTGCTCACGCTCGGCGCAAACTGACGCAAGCGTGGCGTCGTTACAGCGTTATCCACCCGGTCAGGGCTTCGATGCCACTGCCGGTTGTGCACTGCAGGCGGAATGGGCTCGCCGGAATTGGACGGATGGAGAAGCAGCCGATCTCGTCGGCGGCGACCGAGGCGTTGGCACCGACTCGCGACTGTACCGTGATCGTCGCAACCTGAGCGGGCACGATCTGGCCGACGAGGCCGTCCCGAGTTACTTCAAGCTCGATCGTGATGTTCGCGGAGTTGAACGTGAGGGCACGGATAGATGCCGCCTCCGCCCGGGTGGCTCCCGCCATGTCCGCGTCACGAGTCGAGTCATACGTCAGCTGGGCCAGCTCCGCATCGATGTTGTGCCACGCGAAGGCGCTCTTGCCTGCGTCAACAAACTCCGCAGGCACGGCGTCTCGCGCCCGGATGGCCCGCTGGAGCGCCGCAAAGAGTTCTTCGTCATCCCAGGTCACGATGCTCACCTTCCCGTCTCCCTGACTGCGACGGCCCCAGGCTGAATGCCGAGCGCGGCGAGGTGCGGCGAGCGGCGTAGCCGCTCGAGACAGCGGGCGCGCGTAGGGCCGATGCTGCCGATCGGCATGCCAAGTGCGGCACTGACTTCGGCATAGCCGGGTGGCGGATCGCTGAGCAGCATCGAGAGCAGGTCATGGCAACCCGGCGGCAACTCCGAGAATGCCAGTCGGAGCGCGGCATTGAGCTCGGCCTCGATGATTTCCTGCTCGATCATTGTGGCCACCGAGTCTGGCGGCATCTGGTCTTCCGGCGGCAGGCCCTCGACGTCAAGCCGGCGAGCTGCCCGCAGGACCCGGAGACACTCGTTCCTGGTCGTGGTCGCGAGCCACCCAGGCAACGCGGCTGGCTCACGGAGTTCCCTGACATGCTCGACGAGCAACAGCCAGACGCTTTGTCCGACGTCGTCGATGTCCTGACGGCCCAGTTGATAGCGAAGGCATATCGACCAGACCAGCGGCGCATAGCGTTCGATGAGCTCATTCCACGCCTCCTGATCGCCGTCGCAGACGCGCGCAACCAGCGCAATGACCGATGGGTCGTCCCGCATGGCGTGTCCTCTCCAAGGCCAGCAGACGTCTTTGCATCGTAATCCCGAGGTCAATGGATTGCTGGTGCGCGAGATTCACCTCCTGCCGGTGCGGAGCCGCGACCATTCCGCCAGATACATCGAACGGCGAGATTTCCGTTGGGCGCTGCCTAGCCGAACCTCGTGTATCAGAACGGCATTTTGGTGCTCCGCAGTCCGGAGCGTCTCGAAACCAGGCGCCCGCAGTGCTCGAGTTAGGCATCACGATGGCTGTCCGCTTCATACCGTGTCCGCAGTGCGAGCTCCCAGCGGAGATCACTGACCAGTTCTCGCTGCCAAGTACTGACGGGCCGGTTGACCACGCTGCGCTGAGCTGCATCGACGGTCACCATTTCCGGATGGCTCTGGATCGGCTGTCGGCTGATGCCCCCGAGCGCACCGATGACTTGGTAGCGGCGATCCTGCCTACCGAGCGGTTCACCGGCGGCAGCGCTGGCGGGGAGCGCTGTTGCCGGGAACCTGAAACCTCGACTGCCGCGATGGGCCTGGCTTACGTAAGGCCAGGTCGTTGACGACGGCGGCCGGGACGCTGGCCCACAGCGTGTGACGCGCCTGGGCTGCTGCGAGGACACGGCGGCTCTCCGCAGCTCAGCGTTCCCGGCCGCGCCGGGCCACGCTGGCTCCGACACCGAAGTGCCGTATGTGTTAGCCGGTCAAACTATTGACAAGATCGCGAACTGCCCCGTTACCTCTTCGTGATCGGCTATTCTCCCGCCCCGTGAGCGAAGGTGCGGGCAGGGCCAGGCCCGCGAGTCGGCTATGCGTCATCGCCTCGGCTGCCACCTGGGTGAATACCAGCGTGTCGCAGTGCCATGACACGTTCAATAACATTAGGCGAGCAAAGACAACGCGTCATGCACGCGAGGCGCAGCGGCTGCAAGATCGTCTTCGAACATGACGGGTCGGGGTCTTATACCGCAGCGGCTTACCAGCGGGCGCAAATCGCATGAAGGAGGCCGCCAGATGAGCGTCGGCGCCCAGACTAAGGCGTCTGGCTCCCCGCATGCCGGGAAAGCCGACGGCGGCGGTCTAAGCGCTGACCACGGTAAGGCGGCAGGGATGCTCTTCAGGCGGCTGTCGGTGCTGCCTGCGTTGCTGGCGATCGGCTGGCTGCTGGCTGGATTGCCGTTGCTGCTGCTCGGCTGGTTCCGCCCGGCGGCCATGCTGGTAGTCGGCATCCCGATCACGGCGGCGGTCGTCTATTTCGCCTTCCGGCGGCTGCCCACCCGCTGGCCAGAAACGCCGCTCATCGGCAGGGCCAGTCCGGTCGGAACGCCGTGGTGGTCGGTCATCGGCGTGATCGCGGTGGCGGTTGCCTTCGGCGTCGATCAGATGATCTACCACTCGCAGTTCATCATCGTCACCCGCGACCCCGCTTCGTATATGCAGTTCGGTGCCTGGATCGCGCACCATGGCTCGCTTCCGATCCCGCAGAATCACGCTGCCTTCGGCGGCCACAAGGGCCCGCTGTCCTTCGGCAGCCCGGCCTTCTACGACGTGGGCCGCAAGATCGTCCCGCAGTTCATGGCTGGCCTGCCGATGGTGCTGGCTGGCGGCTTCTGGATCGGCGGCGTCAGCGCGGCGGTAGCGTTCGGCCCGATTCTCGGGGCCCTCGCGGTGCTCACCTTCGGCGGCCTGGTCGCGAGGCTGGCAGGACCCCGGTGGGCTCCGCTGGCGGCGCTGGTCCTGGCGCTAAGCCTGCCGATGGAGTTCACCAGCCGATCTACCTACAGCGAACCGCTCGCCATGATCTTGTTCCTCGGCGGGCTGTGCCTGGTTATCGACTGCCTGGGCGCTGAGGGTACTGGCGGCCGCATCCTGGCCGCGTTCGGCGGGCTTGCTCTTGGCTTGACCTTCCTCGTCCGGCTCGACGGGGCCAGCGACATCCTGCCGGTCATTCCTTACTGCGGCATGCTCGTGGTGGGGCGGCGGACCCAGGCCTGGCCGCTGACCGGCGGCTTCCTTCTGGGCGTCGGCTACGGTGTCGCGGACGGCATGCTTCTGACGTTGCCGTACATCCGGCAGAACAGAACCTCCGTACTGCCGCTCACGATGATCGCCGTCGTCGTGCTGTTCATCACCGTCATCGCCACCCTGGTGCTGCGCCTACGCAGACCGCCCGAGTTCCGGCGAACATTGCTGTCTAACGTGCTGGCCGCGCTGCCGGTGCTAGCCGTGATCGCGCTGGTGATACGACCGTACGTACAAGTGGCCAGGAAGGTCGGCACCTCCGCCTTCGAGACTTCGGTAGCTGCTTACCAGCTGGCAGCTGGTCAGCCCATAGATCCGGGCCGCCTGTACTACGAGATCAGCCTGCGCTGGGTGTTCTGGTACATCGGCATTCCGGCAGTAATACTCGGCACGATCGGCGCTGCCATCCTGGTCCGGCGCTGCTTCCGCGGCGCCATTCCTACCTGGACGCTGCCGTTGCTGGTCTTCTCGTGGGCTGTCGTCACGACACTCTACCGGCCGGCGATCACGCCTGACCAGCCCTGGGCGAGCCGTCGGCTGGTACCTGCCGTGCTGCCAGCCTTCATTCTGCTCGCGGTGTGGGCAGTGAGCTGGCTCATCGGCTGGCTACGCGAGCATGATGTCGCGCGCGTTCTCCGCGGCGCCGCGCTCGCCTGCTGCGTGGTAGCCCTGGTGCTGCCGCCGACGATAACGACGTTCGGCCTCGGCGTACAGCGGGGCGGGCCGGCCGGGATCAAGCTCACTGCGGACGGCCTGGCCCTCAAGAGGACTTACGCAGGGGAGATAGCTGCCGTCAACTCCTTGTGCGCGGCGATGCCGCCGAAGGGCTCGGTGATATTCCTGGTCGTCGGCTCCAGCAGGGCTGGTGTCCAGCTGGCCGAAGCGGTCAGGGGCATGTGCGGGCTTCCGGCGGCAATACTGCCAGGACCGCGCATGAAGGCTCTGCCGCTATTGATTCAGGGGATTCACCACTCAGGACGCACACCGGTACTGCTCGCCGGCTACCCGCAGGTGCTCCAGGCGTACGGCGGGACTCCCCGGCACGTGATCAACTTGCACACGCAACAGGACGGCAGCGCGCTCACCTCCCCGCCTAGGAGCACGATCCCGTTTAATCTGAGCGTATGGATGTCGGAGCCACCCCGGTGACCCGACCGGGACCAACCGGCGGCGGCATTGCGGCTGCCGCCGTAAACTCAGGCGTCATGAGCGATCCGTCCGCGCAGAAGCCGTATGTCTCGATTGTGTTGCCCTGTTATAACGAGCAGGGTCACGTCGCAGCCGAGGTCGAGCGCATCTGCGAGGCGATGGACGTGAGTGGCTATGACTACGAGCTGCTCGCCTTCGATGACGCTTCGACGGACGACACGCTGGGTCAGCTCCGCGAGATAGCGCCGAAATACCCGGCGCTGCGGGTGACGCGCTTCGAGCGAAATGGCGGGTCCGGCACCGTGCGGCGTATTGGCACGCAGCAGGCCAAGGGCGACATCGTCGTCTGGACCGACGCGGACATGAGCTACCCGAACGATCGCATCCCTGAGCTGGTGCAGATCCTCGAGAAGGACCAGACGCTCGATCAGGTGGTCGGGGCCAGGACGAGCGAGCAGGGCACGCACAAGATCTTCCGGGTACCCGCCAAGTGGTTCATCAGGAGGCTAGCGGAGGCGCTCACCAACTCGAGCATCCCCGACCTCAACTCGGGCCTGCGCGCGTTCCGGCGCGATATTGCGCTGCCGTACCTGCGGCTGCTCCCACCTGGATTCTCCTGCGTCACGACGATTACGCTCGCGTTCCTTTGCAACCAGCACGACGTCAAGTACGTGCCGATCGAATACGCGAAGCGCTCGGGTAAGTCGAAGTTCCACTTCTTCAAGGACGCCTACCGCTACATCCTGCAGGTGCTGCGGATGGTGATGTACTTCAACCCGCTCAAGGTGCTGATGCCGGTCGCGCTGTTCCTGCTCGGGCTCGGCGTGGCCAAGGGCATCTTTGACATGGTCGTGCATCCGCTGCTATTCGCGGTGAACACGGTGCTGATCCTCGTGACCGGCTTGATCATCGCGTCCATGGCGCTGCTAGCTGACCTGATAGTTCGCTCTCGCGGCGACACCTGACCTCACCCAAGATCAACTTGACCGCCAGGGCCAGCGGAATCTGCGCCGTGCACAATCGCGGCGCGGTAGCATCGCCGTGGCGTTCCGGCCAATCCTGCTACGGCCGGGCAAGCGCACACATTGCCGACCGAGGTGCCAGGAGATGATCCAAGCGAGCTACGACGGTAAGAGCTTGGACTTCATCGTTATCGGGGCCGCCAAATCGGCTACGACGACGCTGCACGAGCTGCTGAAGGGTCACGCTGAGATCACCGTTCCTGCAGCCAAGGAAGTTCCGTTCTTCAGCGACGAGAAGGTTTACGCGAAGGGTGTACAGCGGTACCTGCGCACCTGGTTCAGAAAGGCCGACCGCGCTACCTTGTGGGGGACGGTTACGCCCCATTACATGATCGGGCAGGGTCAGGTGCGGCCCGAGGTCATTGCCAGCCGGATCCATGCGGAACTACCCGACTGCAAGCTCATCGCGCTGCTGCGCCATCCCGTCGACCGTGCCTTCTCGCAATACAAGATGAACGTCCAGCGCGGTGCCGAACGTCGGCCGTTCGAGCAGGTCGTCTCGCAGGTACTGGCCAACGCGGATGAGCTCAGAGGTGCCATCGGGCCGGATGAGGACTACATATTCGGCAGCGAATACGGTCGTATCCTGGGCTACTACTACGATCTCTTCCCCGAGAACAACATCCTGATCCTGACCACGACGGAACTGCGGGCCGATGCCGTCGCAACCGTACGCCGGATATGTAAGTTCCTCGGTGCAGACACGTCCTATGAGCCGGACGACGTGGACACGATACATCGGCAGGGCGGCAGCAAGCCCAGAGTGACAGCGCTGACACCGGGCTTCCTGTACCGGATACCGCTTATCGAGCGGTTCTGGAAGAATCTTGTGCCCATCTTCGTCCGCAAGCGTGTCGAGTACTTCATGAACTTGTGGAATAGCAAGCCTGACAGCGTGACACTCGATCCATCCGGTGAGGCGTTTCAGCGACTAGTCGATTTCTATCGTGACGACGTCGCGTTGGTTGAGTCGCTCACCGGCCAGGAGATGCCCTGGCCGGATTGGCATCGCGTGACCCTGGCGGAGCAGCCACAGGAGACCAAGAAGGACCACGTCCGCTGACCGCTGGGCCCCGCTAGCGCAAGCGCAGCGGCTGCTCTGACTGCTCCGGTTCGGAGATACTGGCCGGCTGGGCGCGTCGCCGCCGCCACGTTGGGAGCAGCGCCAGCGCGAAGAGCGCGATGCTCAGCTGGACTGTGACGCGGTCGACTGCCGCCGCCGAGACGGCCTCGGCCGCAGGCAAGTGGACGGCCGTGGCGATGACGCCGGCCAGCAACTCCCGGAGTCCGAGTCCGCCGGGAAATATGCCGATGGCGGAGGCGATTATCTGAGCCGCAGTTAGGGCGACGGCCTGGACAGCCGATGCTGACAGCCCGATCAGCTTGAATGCGAGGAATATGCGCGCGCCGCCGATCGCCACAGTGAGCCCCTCGACCACGATGAACTGAGCCAGGTACTTCAGGTGCGCAGATCGGTTGACCTGGCGGAGCAGGACACCGACACAAAGCAGGCAGCCGAGACCGAACAGGAGCAGAATGACGACGGCTAGCCACCTGGATGAGGTGGCGGCCATCAGCACGGATATGACGATCGACGCCACGCCGATCCATGCGCCCATCGCGGCCGCGTTGACAGCGAAGGCATGCCGGTAAGTGCTGCCACGCTGACGGAGTGCCTGGGCCCGGATCATGACCCCACCCGGCATGGGCAGGAGGTTGGCGGCGGAGGCCAAGATCGCAAGCCTCGTTGCCGGCAACCAGCCGATCCGGTGATTATTGATCGCGCCCATCACCCGGAACTCGGCGGCGTTCGCCAGTGCGGTCAACGGCGCCAGCACCAGAACCAGGATCGGCAGGACGACCCAGTGAACGTGCAGGCCGCCAGGCAGCGAAGCGAACGAGATGGCGCTGACGACGACGAACAGCGCTACCGCCGAGAGCATCAGCCAAGGACGAGCTGTCGGCGATGTGGTCAGGCGATTGAATCGTGCCTCGAGCGAGCGCAATCGATCTACGAAGCCGCCTGCCGAGGACGAGGCGGAACCAGACGGTTCACTGACCTCGGCGTTGGCCTCGGCATGCTCCTCTTCTGCCACGGCTGACATGGTACCGGCAGTGAGCCCACACGCCGTCGCAGTCCGAGCGTCCGGCGGCTGTGGCCGGGAACGTGCTGCTGAGCTGCTAGATTGGCGTCGGCCTGCACCACTTTGCGCCGCCCGCCGAGTCGAGGAAAGGGATCCAGATGCGTGTCGACCACGACGGGCTCGTGCCCGCCCCTGGCGCACCTTCCGGGGAACTTGCCGCCGCGGTAGAGGGCGGCAAACGGCTCTCTCCCGCGGCGATCTGGCGGAGGCTTACGCCAGAGCACGCGTTTGCGGTCGTGCTCGGTCTGCTGGTCCTGGTAGTCCACGACCTCACGTACATCCTCACCCAGTCGTTCTGGAATGACGAATCCTGGGTCGCGGTTACGACCAGGTTCCCCTGGTCGCGACTCCGGGAGACCACCGCGAGCACACCGATCGCGTGGACGGCCCTAATGCGCCTGATCACAGTGCGCGAGGACCAGGTCGGCCGGCTGCTCCCGCTTGCCTTTGCCGCCGCGGCCGTCCTAGTTGCCTACTGGTTCGGCAGACGCCTCGGCTGGCCCCACCGGGAGGCATCGGTCGTCGCTGCGGTACTAGCCGCCCTGGGTGTACTGCTGGTTCCGGCGATGCTGGCACGTGACGACCTGAAGCAGTACACCGCTGATGCCTTCATGGCATTGCTGATCATGGCAATACTTTCTCGCCTCGAGCGTCAGTGGTCACGCTGGGGCCTGGTAGGCCTCTCGGTCGCGGTCTGGGGCGGCATGCTGTTCAGCGACGCTGCCGCGTTCGTGGGAATCGCGGGGTTCTGCGTCCTGTGCCTCGCTCAGCTGGTAAAGCGCAGCTGGGTCCGGCTCGCGGAGGCTGCGGTTGCGGCAGTCTGCACGGCCGCGCTGGCGCTCGTGGTCTACAAGGCATTTGACGCGAACGCCGTTCGTCCGCGCCTCACGAACTCTCCGCAATTCGTGCCCTACTACCTGCCCCTATCCAAGGGCCTGCACGCCATGATCACGTTTGTGACCGTGCATTTCGACCACGTGCACAGCTATTTCGGCTTGGGACCGGCCTGGCTGGCAGTGCCTCTGGTCGTAGCGGGCCTTGTCACCATGGGCTGGCTCGGCCGCCCCGTGACAGCTGTCACGGTCGCGGTCCTGTGGTTCGAGATGCTGGCGCTATCCGCGCTGAAGAAGTTTCCGTTCCTGAACCAGCGCACTTCGACGTTCCTCTTCGCAGTTACCATCGTCGTCGCGGCAGTCGGCATCGTCGGGATCTGCTCGCTCTTGCTGAGGTGGCTGAAGTCTGAGCCGCGGATCGCCAGGGTGGCGGCCGCTGCCGTCGCCGTGCTGGCTCTGGCCGGATTGCTCGTCGCCGCCCGGCCGTACATCCGTTCCCACCTAATCCCGCCTGAGGATGTGCGCGGCCAGACTCTGTATGTCGCCGCCCACGCGGCACCTGATGACGTGATCCTGGTCAATCTCAACAGCAACTGGGGCTTCGCCTACTACTGGCCTCATGGCAGCCCGTCCCTGCGTCCGGCTCCAGCCCTGCTCCAGGGCCGCGAGGCTTACTTTCCGGGCCAGCCTCGCATCGTCGTGGCACGGGACCGGGATCTGGCTGGCGTCGAGGCCGTCCTGTCTGAGGCTCTTGGGCAGGCACAACAGCGCTCATGTGTGCGGGTCTGGCTCATTCGCACACATGTGATTTCGAGCGAGCAGAAGGCCTGGGTGATCGCGCTGCGCCAGCACGGCCTGTCTACCACACCGGTAGGCAGAAGCGGCCTGACCTTCGTTCGGGCGGGCAGATCCTGCGCCGGCTAGGCAAGCACAGCCCCGCCGTGATCTACCGGCCGGACCGGCAGGCGCAGGTCTACTGACTCGGGTCGGTTAGCCTGGCCCGCACTACCAGCCCCGTGCCGAGACTGGGCACGGCGCGCTGCATGACGCAGAACGGGATCGTGCCATATCTGATGGCCGTGCCGAGCACACCGCTCGAGGGCTGGAACTGTCGGCCAGAACCGGACGTCCGATCGGCATAGGAAGCACTGGCAGTCGCAGCGGCCGCTCGCCTGCGCTTCCCGATGACGTCGCGGACGGGCTCCAGCAGGTAGCCGAGCGGGAAGCCATACAGCTTCACGCTGATGTCGGTGAAGCCAGAGTCAGCCAGGAGCTGGGTCATGCCGTCCGGGTCGTACCTGCGGAAATGCCCGACCATCTCATCCCAGGGCCCGAACCGGTGCTGGTGCGCTGGGACGGACAGCAGGAGCCACCCCCCTGGCCGCAATAGCGAACACCATTTCGCCAGCGTGCCAGCGTCATCTTCGATGTGCTCGAGCACCTCGAAAGCGCAGATCAGGTCGAATTGCTGGCCACTCATCGCGTCAGACGAGACGTTGCGGACGTCACCATGGCCGACCGCATCGAGCCTGGCTTTGGCGACGGCCCACGACTGCTCGTCCGGCTCGATGCCGACGTAGTTGTAGTGTCCGGCGATCCGTGCGCCAAAGCCGCCCCGGCCGCAGCCGATCTCGAGCACGTCCGTGACGCCGCCAGGCAGCATCCGCTCGACAAGGTCGAACCGGAGCCAGGCGTTCGGCGCTAGCGGGGCGATCTTGTCCAGACCACTGTGCTGCCTCGATGGGTGCCCGGAACGCCGCGCCAACCGGGCCGGAAGATTCATATCGCTGTGCCACCCGTCCGAACACGTGACCTTGCAATTCGGGACAAAGTTACCAAATGTTCCCGGTATGCCATGGCTCAGGAACCTCGATGCACGTGTTCTCCGAGTCGCGCCAGCAGCGGGGCGACTATCTGCCTCGGCCTGAAGCTGTCGGCAGCCAGCTGCCGCACAGCCGCGCGCAGCGAGTTCAGTTCCGCCGCGTCGTCGGCGAGATGCAGCAAGGCAGCTGCCAAGGCCTCCGGATCGCCGGGCGAGATCAGGACGGCCGCGTCGCTCAGCGCCCTGCGCTGGGGTGCCGTATCAGAGGTAACGATCGCGCAACCCGCAGCCGCACCCTGGAACACCTTGTTGGGAACGACCCGCAGCGCCTTGTCGCCGGTGCCGAATATGCCCAGGCAGACATCATGGCTGGCGACTATCGCGGGCAGCTCCGCGGCGGGCACCCAGTCGTGCCAGCTCACCCGGTGGTTGTTCGCGGCCGCGGACCGCGTCTCGGCCAGGTCCTGCCCGTTTCCGATCATCGTGACCTCGATAGGGGACCCGGCGATCTTGGCGAGCGCCGCACCGATGACCGGCGTGCCCTGCAGCGGCGTGTACAAGCCGTAGAAGACCACTCGCAGCGTCCGCTCGCGGTCATGCTGGTCTTCGGCTTCGCCGAACCAGGCCGACGGAGCGCCTACCGGCACGACGACCGCGCGGGCACGATGGCCCGCCGGCAGGTTGGCTAGGTGCTCGTCCGTGTCGACGACGATCACATCGGCTGCGCGGAGGGC
>Ga0126371_10003554_pt1 | contig 13654 bp, 12 predicted proteins | sample PanSoiMetaPlot_4_FD_110145 | JGI IMG/M metagenome (GOLD analysis project Ga0126371, IMG submission 110145) | Tropical forest soil microbial communities from Panama - MetaG Plot_4 | ecosystem: Environmental > Terrestrial > Soil > Tropical forest > Bulk soil | place: Panama | collected 2016-02-17 | reverse complement strand
TAGGCTCGTCCCCATTGCGCGGTGCGAAACTGCTTCTTCGCGAAGTAAAGGATGCCGACGGTAAAGAGCTGTTTTACTTCGAAATCCCGTTTGATAAGTATTTGCAGACACAGCCGCAGTAGAAGCAGCAAGTCAGCATTACACAACCGAGTCAGCGAGATTGAGTTTCTTGTTACGGGTAAATTTTTGACGAAAACTGAATCACCATTCGGCAGATAATTCTGCCCATCTGTCCTGATTCAGCTGCGGAGTTTAGCGAGAAGATCCTGCGGATGGACGGGCTTCGCGAGGATTTCGAATTCATGCCCCTGGCTACGTGCGCGGTCAAGTAGATCGGCGGTAGCGGCCTGTCCGGAGAAGAGCAGGATCTTGCATGACGGGAGTACGCTGCGAATTCTAATAGCGGCGTCGATACCGTTCAGGTCGTTCATAATAACGTCGCTGATCAGCATGTCGGGCCTGAGAGCGCCAGCCATTTCAACGGCCTTTTCTCCACTGTAGACTGCTGTGGCTTCGAATCCGCTCTGATTGAGAATGATGGCAAGAGTATCCGCGATGACTCTCTCATCATCGGCCACCAAAACTTTTGGCTTATGATTGTCTTGCATTTTTTCTTCGACTCTCTCTACACAATAGGGTAAATGCGGCAGCAACGAAAAGTCGCCGCCGAAAATGTGGACAGATGACTCCTACTAGGATGATACGCTGTCACAAGGAGGATGCTTCATCTTCCTGCAATCGTATCTATTTAGAGTGGGCGTGAAAACGGGCGAGGCGCCTCGGAAGACTTCCGACGCTAGTTTCCCGTTTAGAGGTTTAGGACACATGTAGACGGAGCCGGACCGATGACGGAAGCGATTATTCGAGCGCAGCAAGTGGAAAAGTTTTACGCCCAGCCGAGCGAAAACCGCATTCAGGTCATTGCTCCTACCGATCTTTCCATTCTTCCGGGCGAAATAGTTGCTCTGCTGGGGCCCTCCGGCTCCGGAAAATCGACGCTGCTTCGTATGCTTTCCGGCCTGTCAAAGCCCTCTGCCGGACAGGTCTTCTGGCATGACAAACCGATTGAGACGATGCATATCAATGTCTCGATTGTCTTCCAGAGCTTTGCGTTGTTTCCCTGGCTTACTGTTCTGGAAAATGTGGAAGCACCGCTTAGGGCTACTGGTATTGAGCCGGAGGCCCGGAAGGAACGCAGCCTCAAGATTCTGGACACAGTTGGTCTGGACGGCTTCGAGACTGCGTACCCGAAAGAGCTTTCAGGCGGGATGCGGCAGCGCGTCGGCTTTGCGCGTGCTTTGGTCGTCGAGCCGGAAGTGCTGTTCATGGATGAGCCTTTTTCCGCGCTTGACGTTCTGACGGCGGAGAACCTGCGCAGCGAATTGCTGGAGCTTTGGCAGAAGAAGACGATTCCCACCAAAGCCATCTTCATAGTTACGCACAACATTGAAGAGGCTGTGCTGTTGGCGGATCGAATCATCGTCTTGGGACGCAATCCGGGACATGTGCGGACGGATTTCAAGGTTGTGATTCAGCATCCACGCGACAAGAAGAACGCGGCGTTCACCAGATTGGTGGATTACATCTACACGGTGCTCACGCGGCCTGATGTGACGCCAGACGTGCCGCGCCTGCATACCGATGGACGGCGCGTACGCGATCAACGGCAAATGCGTTATGAAATGCTGCCGCATGCGCGTCCGGGCGGGATCGCGGGTTTACTGGAGTTCATCATTGATTTTGGCGGGCACATTGATGTGTACCGGCTGGCGGACGAGCTTTCCTTCGAGATCGACGACCTGCTGCCGATTGTGGATGCGGCCCAACTGCTCGGCTTCTTGACAGTTGAGGAAGGCGATGTGGCCATCACGCCTGCCGGACGCGAGTATGCAGAATCGGAGATTCTGAAGCAGAAGGAGTTGTTCCGCGCGGCGGCGGTGGATCATGTGCTGCTGTTGCGGCAGATTACGCGGGCCCTCAACAACAAGAATGACCATACGGTCCCGGAAGAATTCTTTCTCGACATGCTCGATGAGCAGTTCAGTGAGGATGAAACGCAGCGGCAACTGGAAACGGCGATCAACTGGGGCCGCTATGCGGAACTCTTCGATTTCGACGCGGCAAAACGTCGCTTCATTCTTCCGGAGACCGAGGAGGAAACAGCCGAGGCGGTGTCGGAGACCGAAGAGCCGTGAAGATGCGCTACACACTTTCGCGCTCTCTGGTCATCGAGCGCTCGTGGCCGTTTTTTCTTGACCTGACGGTGGCGATGGGGCTGCTAGCTGGCTTCTATGCTGTGCTGCAGATTGCGCGCTACTGGTTGAGCGGCGCAGTGCCGGAGGTGGAGATATCGCAATCGCCGGCGATGCTGCCACTGTATGCGTTTTATTCCTGCGTGCGCATCGGCGTTGCTTATCTGTTGAGCCTGCTGTTTGCTGTGGGCTACGGCTACATTGCCGCATATAACAAGCGTGTGGAAGCACTGATGATTGCCACGCTCGACATTCTCCAGTCGATTCCGGTGCTGAGTTTTCTGCCCGGCGTGATGCTGGCGATGATGTCGCTGATTCCCAGCCGTCAGTTAGGGATTGAGTTTGGCGCGATCCTGCTGATTTTTACCGGGCAGGTGTGGAATATGGCCTTCAGCTTTTACTCATCGCTGAAGAGCATTCCGCGCGAATTGCAGGAAGCCTGCACCATTAACCGTTTCTCGCGCTGGCAGAGGCTGTGGCAACTGGAGCTTCCCTACGCAACGATCGGCATGGTGTGGAATTCGATGGTTTCAGTCGCAGGTGGCTGGTTTTTCCTGATGGTCTGCGAGATGTTCCCAGTGGGCACGCGGAATTTCCGGCTGCCTGGTTTGGGATCGTATCTGCAGACGGCCGCTTCAACAGGTAATTCGCTGGCCATGACTTACGGACTGATTACGATGGTCGCGATTATTGTGTTGACCGATCAGCTAATCTGGCGTCCGGTGATTGACTGGTCGGACAAGTTCAAGTTCGAGAATGTAGAAGCGGCGGACCGGGTCAAGTCGCCGGTGCTGGCGGCGCTGCGGCAGTCGAATGTGCTGGGAGCGATCCATCAGCGGACCTTCGCGCCTCTGGGAGAGCATTTCTATCGCACGATTGCGAGACGGCGTGAGCGGCGGCACGGTGCTCAAAGGAATATCCAGAAAAAAAGCAATGTGGCGGTTACGATTGTGTTCGCGATCCTTATCGCAGGGGTTATCTGTTTTGCAGCGTTCAAAGCGATCCTGCTGCTGCGAGAGGTCCCACGATCTGAATTTGCTGCCCTGCTCGAAGGCGCGGTAGCGACGTTTTTTCGCGTGAATGTCTCATTGCTGCTGGCGGCGGCATGGACGATTCCGGTGGGCGTGGCGATCGGCTTTAATCCAAAGCTGGCGCGGATTGCTCAGCCTCTGGCGCAGGTTGCCGCGTCGTTTCCCGCGACGGCGCTGTTCCCGGTCATCCTCCTGGCGCTGATGAAACTGGGAGCTGGACTGGGCATCGGATCCATTGCGCTGATGATGCTGGGAACGCAGTGGTACATCCTGTTTAACGTGATTGCGGGCGCGATGGCGATTCCGTCAGAAATGCGCGAGGTCGCGCGACTGTTTCACTTCACTAGCATGCAATACTGGACGATGGTTATTCTGCCCGGAATTTTTCCCTTCTTGATTACAGGATTGGTTACTGCGTCCGGTGGGGCGTGGAATGCTTCGATCATCGCCGAATATTTCCATTTGAAAGACCAGACTCTGCACACGATTGGACTGGGCGCCCAAATCAGCGCGGCCAGTGATGCGGGCAACTTCCCTGTTCTGCTGCTGGCGACGATCATCATGGCGCTGATGGTGGTGACCATCAACAGGCTGGTCTGGCGGCCACTGTATAAACTCGCCGAGACCAAATATCGGCTGGATTGAACTCTATATGCGTACTGTTCAGTTAGTTCGGCTGATTTGCTGGAATGATGAGCTTGCGCAAAAGCGCGCGACGGAAATAGCAAAGCTCGGATATAAGGTGGAATCACTGTCGCTGCATGGATCGAGCGCGTTTATCTCGCATATTCGCAATCTGAATCCTGCAATTGTCGTGATTGATCTGGACCGACTGCCTTCGCACGGACGGGAAGTCGCGATTGTGCTGCGCGGCAGCAAGACGACGCGCCACATCCCAATTGTTTTTGCCGGAGGCGTTGAAGAGAAAGTCACACGGCTCCGCATGGAGCTACCAGATGCGGTCTTCACGTTGTGGGAGAAGCTTGCGGGAGCGTTGCAGAAAGCTCTCGCTTCGGCTCCTATTGAGCCAGTGCAACCAACCCCGCACATGCAGCGCTGGCACAATTCTCCTTTAACAAGGAAATTGGGCATTTCGGCAAATATGAAAGTAGCACTGATAGGCGGTGCTGAAGATGCCATGGAGGAGATTATTGGCGAGCTGCCGGAGGGCGCGTCTTTAAGTGCGCGGATGGTTCCGGGAACGCAGCTTGTCCTGTATGTTGCCCATTCGCTGCGCGAGTTGGATGCAGCAGTCGATCATGCAGAGGCGCACCTGCCGGAAGGCGCGTCATTCTGGATCATCCATCCGAAAACCAGCGCAAAGCTGCACACTGATTTCAATCAGAATGATGCGCGCAATCTGGCGCTGGGACGCGGTTTTGTCGACTACAAGGTCTGCGCGGTGGACGCGCAGTGGTCGGGATTGAAGTTCGCTCGCAGAAGGAAGTGACCTGGGCGTGCTTGCGAAGCAGGGTGGCTTCCGGAGAGAATGGGTTCGTTAACCTCTAACAAGGATTTGCAACTGTGACAGATACAATTCGCGCCGGAGTTATTGGCTTTGGACTTGCAGGACGCATCTTTCATACGGCTGTCATCTCGGCTACGCCCGGGTTGGAACTGGCGGCCATCGTGCAGCGCACTGGAGACGAAGCAGCCAAGGCGTATCCCAACGCCCGGATTTATCGCTCGATTGAAGAACTGCTGGCGGATGACAGCATTCGCCTGGTTGTGGTGGGCACGCCCAGCCCTTCGCACTTTGAGGTTGCAGAGCAATGCCTGCGAGCGGATCGCGATGTGGTCATCGATAAGCCCTTTGTCTTGACTTCAGACGAAGCAGCACGGCTGATCCGGCTGGCGCGCGAGCGCAAGCGGCTGCTGACGGCGTACCAGAACCGGCGCTGGGACGGGGACTTTAAGACAGTGGAGAAAATACTCGTCAGCGGCCTGATAGGGCGGCTGGTGACCTTTGAATCGCACTTCGACCGCTTCCGGCCTCAGCCCCGGCAAAGAGGTTGGCGAGAAGACGGCGGGCCGGGCGGTGGCACACTTTTCGATCTGGGTCCGCACCTGATTGACCAAGCGCTTACGCTGCTCGGTAAACCCGAAAAAATATCCGCATCAGTGCGAATCGACCGCGAAAACGGCGCTGTCGACGACGTGTTCGACATTACGTTGTTTTATGCCACGACGACGGCATATCTGCGGGCGACAACGCTTGCCAAAGCGCCTGGAGCACGCTTTACCCTGCATGGCACGCAGGGCAGCTTCGTAAAATTCGGGCTTGATCCGCAGGAAGAGGCGCTTAAAGCAGGCACGAGCTTTGACTCGCCGGGATTTGGCTCCGAGCCTGAAGAGGCGTGGGGAAAGCTGTATCTGGAGGGTGCCGCGTCACAAAGTGTAGAGACAGAAGCGGGCGATTATCGCGGCATCTACGCCAACGTGCGCGATGCGCTGCTGGGCGAGGCAAAGCTGGCGGTTACGCCGGAGCAGGCATGGCGGACAACTCGACTGATCGAGCTGGCGCGCGAGAGCAGCAGCCAGGGCCGCGCGCTGGCAGTCGATTTCAGCGATGAGCCGTAAGGGCTTAATGCGCTTTGTAGTAGTGCAGGAACTGCGCTGCGGAAAAAGCAACCAGCCAGAGTCCTGCGACAAGCGATCCGATGGTCACCACCCACCTGCGGACCCTGGACTCATCGGGATGGAGATTACGTTTCTGACGGGTGAAAAAGTGATGACCTAAAAGTCCTATCCCTAGAAGAATAATGCCAATAATAAGGGTAGTTGTAGCCATGGCGAAACACTCTATCCCCTTTGTATGACGGTTGGAAAGAAGAAATTGATGGAATCCAGGCGCGAATTCGTTTGCGTGGGACAAACCATCAGGCTGGTCAGGGTCAGCCGCCGCGATACACTAAAGTACGCATCCTCTTCAAGGACAAGGCATGAAGCTGCTTCGCTGGCTATGGGTTGTTCTGACGCTTGGCCTGCTCGCCCAGGGATTCCACGTCGCCATGTTTGTTGTTCCTCCTGACAGCAACCAGGGCAATATTCAGCGGATTTTCTACTATCACATCTCCGCCTGGTGTGCGATGAGTATTTTTTTCGCTATCAATCTCGTAGCGTCTATTGCTTATCTCATATATAGAAACCGCAATCATATCCGGGCGATGAAAGCAGACGCGCTGGCTATTTCGACAGCCGAGATGGGCGTGGTTTTCTGCACCGTCGGTTTAATTACGGGGTCGCTCTGGGCGCGGCCAGTGTGGGGCATCTGGTGGACGTGGGACGAGAGACTGACTTCGACGCTGGTGCTCTATCTCATCTATGTGGCGTATCTGCTGCTGCGGCGCTTTGCCGCCGGGCCGCAGATGCAGACGCTGGCCGCAGTGATGGCGATCTTCGGGTACGCCGATGTGCCTATCGTCTATATGTCCACGCGCTGGTGGCGCACGCAGCACCCGGCGCCGGTATTCTTTGGCGGCCCGAATGCGGGGCTTGATCCCAGCATGTATCCGGCCGTGTGGTGGAACCTGGCGGGGTGGCTGGCTTGGGGGGCCATGATGGCCGCCTTCCGTTATGGCGTAGCTGTGCGCGACCAGAAGCGAGAACAACAGGAAGCGCTGCGGGCGCTGGAAGTGACGGGGTAACGGCCATGAATCCAATGTTTCATCGCCATCTTGTGCTGGCCTATGCGGTGACCTGGGTCATCCAGCTTGGTTATCTGGCCTATGTTGTTTTGAAGTGGCGGGCTGGCAAGGGAGATTAGCCGTCCAAGTCTACGTGTCTTTCTCTGATCCGTTTTCTAATTAAAAAATCCGAACAGTCTTCATGCTTCTACCGTCTTAGCGTGTGAATGGGAGAGTTGACCCAGCTTGGCACGGTCAAATGAGGCGGAGTTCACAGCATTCGTCCAGCGCCAGTCACGCTTTGTTTTTCGCGTGGCCTATGCCGTGTTGCGCCATGCTCATGATGCCGAAGACGTGGTACAGGAGGTCTTTCTGAAGCTCTATCGCAATGGAGCATGGGAGAAGCTGCAGAACGAGCAGGCGTTTCTGGCGCGCACTGCGTGGCGGGTTGCAGTGGACAGGCTTCCGAATCTCTCCAGCATGTCCGAAGCAGATACGGAAGTGCCATCCTCCAATCCGACTCCGGAAGAAAATGTGGTAGCGTCCGATTGGCACAACAAAGTGCACCGCCTGATCGATGGTTTGCCTGAAGAACTCCGGCAGCCGTTAGCGCTTTCTAGCATTCAGGAACTAAATTCCGGAGAAATTGCCACGATTCTCGGCATTCCCGAAGGCACGGTGCGCACCCGGATAATGCGTGCCCGCCAGCTTCTGCGGGAGAAACTGGCGGCCATGGAAGAAAAGGGCTATGCAAAACGACTTTGAACTCGACGCGAAATTCGAGCAGGCTTTGACCAGTTATGCCGATCCTGCCAAGGCGGGCGATCCGCAAGCGCTGACAAGACGCGTGCTTGTTGCGCTTGAAGAGCGGCGGCAGCATTATTGGTGGGTAAGGTTAACGATTGCAGCCCCTGCGCTCGCATGTCTGCTGCTGGTTGCTTTCTTGACGCAACGACAGCATCAATCAGCGAACCAGACAACAACACGCGCAGTTCAGGTTCCTGCTACCCCTCCAATATTGCCGTCTGCATCAACGGCGGAAGTATCACATGTTGAGCAAGTCCATGTCACTGCGGCACGCCATGCGCAGAAGCATCTGCCCAAACTCGATCAATTCCCTACGCCAACGCCTTTGACGGAGCAGGAGCAACTGCTGATTCAATTCTCCGGACAAGCGCCAACGAGCACGAAGCAGCAAATAGCGAAAACGCAAAAGGAGTCGGATGCACCTTTGCGCATTGCAGATCTAACGATCCCGAAGCTTGATTCCAACACTCAACCTCAATAACAGGAGCCACCATGCGTCGAATTACCGTCTTCTGCCTGGCACTCATCCTATTCGCGACACCCAAAAGCATGTTCGCGCAGCAGGACAGTAAGCCAGCCGAGCCGCCCGCTCATTACTATCAGCTATCGTTCTCCGTTCAGGAAGTCGGGGAGAACGGAAAGATTACTAATAGCCGCGCTTATACCACCTCGATTGAGACTCGTTCCCATGACAGACAAAGTATTCGTACTGGTGACAAAGTGCCAGTAAAAGCGGACGATAAAGGCAATTTGCAATATATTGACCTTGGTGTGAATATCGACTGCTGGAATGCTCAGGAAATCAATGGCAAACTCGCGATTCTGATCAGCGCGAACGTCAGCAGCACGGCAAAAACGACCAATGCATCTGATCTTCCCCCGGTGATTCGGCAGAACCAATGGTCGGCCAACGCGCTGGTTCCCATCGGAAAGCCCACCGTTATCTTTTCTTCAGACAATCTTCAGGACAAGGATAAGATTCAAGTCGAGCTGACAGCAACCCGGATAGACTAGCCTCTGCAAAAAAGCAACGAGGCTGTCTTGCGGCAACCTCGTTGTCCGAGGAGGGTTTACTGCTATTTGAAGAAGCTGATCACTTTGGAGTGTTGCCTCTCTCATAGCGAAGACAGATTTTTAGGGAAAAAGTTTCGTTAAATCGAAATTTTTGTTTAGGCCAGGCGTTTGCGCGCTCATGGAGCCGATGGAGCCGAACGGATCGCCGCATTTGGATGCCCACCTAATTAGCCACCGCCCAGCCCATGGGCCTAAGTGTAGGTTGCAGTCGCGCACCGTATGAACGATACAACCTCACAGGGGTCAGCTTTAATTACAGGACAAACTCATGCGGATACACGCCTTCTCAATAGAGGAGATCGCCAAAGAGTCTGGCGTGGACCTTCTGAGAACCAGCTTTCATGGGTATTAGAAAGCCCGTGAATTCAAATGAGATAATCAGAAAGAGACATGACAAACAAATCTCAGCATCCGCTTGAAAAGATCCTCAGAAGCCGCATCGCCATTATCGATGGAGCGATGGGTACGACGATCCGCACCTACGGCATGAAGGAAGCCGATATTCGCGGAGAGCGCTTCAATGACGCAACCAAGGGTTTGCTGAATAATGGTGATCTCTTTACCCTGACTCAACCCCAGATGATCGGTGATATTCACCGCCGGTTTCTGGAAGCTGGGGCGGACATCATCGAAACAAATACCTTTGGCGCAACCAGCATCGCCCAGAGCGAGTTTTTCGTGGATGACCCGCGGGAACATGGCGGCCGGAAAGACCCTGCTTTCTATCAAAAAGTTATCGACGATTCCTTCCTCAATAATCTTGCCTGGGAAATCAATGAGCAATCGGCGCGGCAATGCCGGGAATGGGCAGATCGAGTTGCCAATGAGACAGGCCGACAACGGTTCGTGGCGGGAGCGATCGGGCCTCTAACCGTATCACTTTCGAACTCGCCCGATGCCGAGGACCCAGGCTTCCGGGTAGTGACATTCGATCAGGTCAAGACCGCTTATATCCAGCAGGTGCGGGCCCTCATCGCCGGCGGCGCCGACCTGCTTCTGGTGGAGACCATCTTCGATTCGCTGAATGCCAAAGCTGCGCTTGTCGCCATCCGTGAGGTATTTGATCAGGATGGCAAGGAGTTGCCGATAATGATTTCCGCAGCAGTGGGACGTGGCGGCGAAACAATGATCTCTGCGCAAACCGTTGAGGCGTTCTGGAACGCTGTTCAGCATGCAAAACCTTTGTCCGTAGGGCTCAACTGTTCTCTTGGCCCCAATTTGATGTATCCCTTTCTTGAAGAGCTGGCGGAAAAGGCTGATGTGGCGATTTCGTGCTATCCGAATGCTGGCCTGCCCAACCCGCTCTCGCTAACCGGGTTCGATCTTGGGCCGCCTGACATGGCACGGTATCTTGGCGACTTTGCGCGGGGGGGGTTGATCAACATCGCTGGCGGATGCTGCGGTAATACGCCAGAGCACATTGCGGCCATCGCCAAAGCGCTCGAAGGTCGCCCTCCGCGAAAACTGGACCTTGTATGTGCTGTGGAATCCTACGCCAGTGAGAGCCTGGCATGAGCCCGAGCATAGCCGAGGCCATTGAGACAAAGCCTCTCCGTCTTTCCGGATCGCAGCCGTTTACCCAGCAGCCGAACGTCTACATCATGATTGGTGAGCGGACCAACGTAGCTGGTTCGCCAAAGTTTGCCAAGCTCATCAAAGAAGGCAAATACGAGCAGGCTGTCAGTATTGCCAGGCAGCAAGTCGAGAATGGGGCCAACGTCATCGACATCTGCATGGACGAAGGCATGATCGATGGCGTAGTCGCGATGACCCGAATCCTGCAGTTGCTGGCAAGCGAGCCGGAAGTCGCCAAGGTGCCCTTCATGATCGACTCCTCGAAATGGGAAGTCATCGAGGCTGGGCTGAAGTGCATGCAGGGTAAGGGCATCGTTAATTCGATATCCCTTAAGGAAGGCGAGGACAAGTTCCGCCAGAATGCCGCTACGGTGCTCAAATATGGCGCGGCAGTTGTAGTAATGGCGTTCGATGAACAGGGGCAGGCTGCGACCTACGAAGACAAGATCCGCATTTGCGACCGCGCTTACCACATCCTGGTCGATGAAGTAGGTTTTCCACCGGAAGACATCATCTTCGATCCGAACATTCTTACCGTTGCTACCGGCATGGAGGAGCACAACAACTACGCGCTTGATTACATCAACGCAACGCGATGGATCAAGGCCAACCTGCCTCATGCGAAAGTCAGCGGCGGCGTGTCCAACATCTCTTTCAGCTTCCGAGGCAATAACAAGGTCCGTGAGGCGATGCACTCGGCGTTCCTCTATCACGCCATTGCAGCAGGCATGGATATGGGAATCGTAAATGCCGGTCAGCTCGAGATTTACGAGGAGATCGAGCCTGAATTGAAGGTAATGGTTGAGGATGTGCTGCTTAACCGGCGTCCCGATGCGACCGAGCGCCTGGTGGAATACGGAGAAACTCTGAAGGCAGCAAGTGCCGGCGCAACCGCGAACGAAAAGAAAACTGAAGAGTGGCGCAATGGCACGGTAGAGGAACGTCTTTCCCACGCCCTGGTCAAGGGCATCGACACATACATTGATATCGACACAGAGGAAGCCCGCGCCAAGCTAGGCCGCCCTCTGGCGGTAATCGAAGGCCCGCTGATGGACGGCATGGGTGTAGTGGGCGATCTGTTTGGAGCCGGCAAGATGTTCCTGCCACAGGTTGTCAAATCAGCGCGCGTAATGAAGAAAGCTGTGGCTTACCTGACTCCTTTCATGGAGGCCGAGAAAGCCGCGATGGCCGCTGCTGGCCAGGAAGTCAGGACACAGGGAAAGATCGTGCTCGCAACAGTCAAGGGCGACGTTCACGACATCGGCAAGAATATAGTCGGTGTAGTTCTCGCCTGCAACAACTACGAAGTCATCGACATGGGAGTCATGGTCCCTGCGGAAAAGATCCTTGAGCGAGCCAAAGCGGAGAATGCCGACGTGATCGGCCTCAGCGGCCTCATCACACCATCACTCGATGAAATGGTGCACGTTGCGCGCGAAATGGAACGTCAGGGTTTCAAGTTGCCGTTGCTCATCGGTGGTGCAACCACCAGCCGGGCACATACCGCCATCAAGATTGCGCCGCATTACAGCGAGCCCGTCGTTCACATATTGGACGCCAGTCGCGCAGTGCCTGTGACGACCAGCCTTCTAAGTGAAGAAAACAGGTCTGCCTTCATCGAACAGTATCGGGCCGAATATGAGGCTGTCCGCAAGGCGCACTCTGCTCCGCGCCTGAAGGCTGTCTCCATCGAGGTTGCGCGTTCAAGGCGTACCCCCATCGATTGGCGTGCAGAAGATATACCTGCACCGTCTTTTACCGGCGTGCGCGTGCTGGACAACTTTCCTCTCGCGACGCTGCGCGGCTTCATCGACTGGTCTCCGCTCTTCCATACTTGGGGATTGAAGGGTGTCTACCCGCGCATTCTTGAGCACGAGGAATATGGCGCACAAGCTCAGCAAACCTTTACCGAAGCCAATGCTCTCCTGGACACCATCATTCAACAGAACCTGCTGACCGCGCGCGGCATATATGGCCTGTTTCCTGCCTCAGCCATAGGCGATGATGTCGAGTTGTACATCGATAACACGCGCGAAAGGGTGCTCGATCGGTTGCACTTCCTTCGCCAACAATCAAATCGCGAAGGAAGCGAGCCGTGCCGCTCCCTCGTCGACTTCATCGCACCCAGGGAAACAGGTCTTCCCGACCATATTGGCGCCTTTGCCGTAACCAGCGGAATCGGCCTCAAGGAACTTTGCGATCAGTTCAGGGCCAAGCACGATGACTATAACGCGATTATGGCTGAGGCCGTCGCCGACCGTTTGGCAGAAGCCTTTGCCGAATGCCTGCACAAGCGAGTGCGGGAAGAATGGGGTTACGGCTGTAGTGAAGGACTCAGCAATGACGATCTGATTCAAGAGAAGTACAGGGGAATCAGGCCGGCTCCGGGATATCCAGCATGTCCCGATCATACCGAAAAAGGTACAATCTGGCGTTTGCTCGACGTGCAGGCAAACACCGGAATCATGATTACCGAGTCGTTTGCGATGTGGCCCGGGTCGAGTGTAAGCGGACTCTATTTCGCCCATCCGGAGTCACGTTATTTCAATCTCGGCAAGATTGAGCGTGATCAGGTTGTCGACTATCACGAACGCAAAGGAATGACTGTGGAAGAAGTCGAGCGGTGGCTTGGCCCCTATCTGAACTATGATCCTGCAGAACCAAGGTCCTCGTAGGAACTCACTCATGGCGGCAACTCTAACGACGCGCTCCTGCCTTGTTGGGCACTCTTGCGATGATGTTACTTTGGACTCGTTGCGAATTAGGCTATCTGGATTTCAGTTAGTCGCTTCGACTCCCATCAGACGCAAAAAATAACGAGCGGATTTGTGGTCCGCTCGTTGTTAATTCTCCTTCTGTGCAAGCAATGCATACAGCGCTTGCAACCATAGGGTGATTATTGGACGGTTACAACACTGGTGGCACTGGCCGTCAGACCGGCACTGCTCTTGAGCGTCAGCTGAACCGTATAGCTTCCCGCGTTCGTGTAAGTGTGGGTCGTTGTCGGTGTCCAGTTTACCCAGGTTCCATCGCCGAAGCTAATGGTCCGGCCAGTGATCGTGCTGTTGCCGCCAGCTTGACTCGCTGACGAATCGATATTGACCGTCAGCGGAGCCGTTCCACTGGTCGGCGTCACATTCAACACCGGTACTGGGGCTGCCTGTGCCGGGGGTGGAGGGGGAGGAGCCGATACGGTGACCGTGCTGGTGGTGCTGGCTGTCAGGCCGGCCTGGTTCGTAATGGTCAGGGTCACGGTATAGGTTCCTGGGTTCGTGTAGGTGTGCGTGGT
>Ga0126371_10003553_pt1 | contig 13657 bp, 16 predicted proteins | sample PanSoiMetaPlot_4_FD_110145 | JGI IMG/M metagenome (GOLD analysis project Ga0126371, IMG submission 110145) | Tropical forest soil microbial communities from Panama - MetaG Plot_4 | ecosystem: Environmental > Terrestrial > Soil > Tropical forest > Bulk soil | place: Panama | collected 2016-02-17 | reverse complement strand
GCATCGAGCAGGGCTTCGACCTCGGCCAGGGTCTTGACGACGACACGAATGTCCTCGTGCTCTTCCGGCAATCCGTGCACCCCGGCGGCAAGGTTCGAATCGACGCGGCCGCAAAACAGAAAGATGCCCTCGTCGGAATTCCCCGCGGACGACAGGTAGTGCTGCACTGGCAGCGCCTCACCGATCAGGGTCAGCCCGGTTTCCTCCTGCGTTTCACGCTCGGCCACCGCCTGTGGCGTCTCCTCGGTGTCGATCAACCCGGCGGCCGCTTCGAGCTGCCAGGGCGAGCTGCCGGCGAGCAATGCCGGGAGGCGGAACTGCTCGATCAGCACGACCGTATCGCGGTCAGGGTCATAAAGCACGATCGCGACTGCCTGACCGCGCCGCAGCACGTCATAGTTTCGCTCGGTACTCCACGCCCCGGAAAACAACCGGTGCCGGAAGCGGAAGGTATCTATCCGCAAGTGGCGCGCGGAAACCGTCGCCCCAAGTGCCAGCTCGGCGTCGGGATGAGACGGCAGCGGCTTGGTCATCGTCATGAGATCCGCCCATCGATCACGGTTCCAACCGGCCCGTTCTCGATTTCGAGCACCCAGAGGTCGGGGTCGCGCCGACGTTGACGCTCGATGTAAGCGTCGGCCTCGGCCTCGGCGACTGGCGCGGGGCCCGTTGCCCTCATCCACAGTAGCTCTCCATTCTGCCCGCGCGCCTGGGCGAGCACCTGACAGCCGATGTCGCGGGCACTAAATTTCAGCAGGATGGCGCCGGCGTCATCGTCTCCACGGTTGCGGACGGCGACCGGGATTGCGGCGAGATCGCATCGCCGGATCAGCGCCTTGACCCACATCGCCGATTTCAACCTCGCTTCCATTCGACCCGTCGATGATCGCGCTAACCGCGGCTCGGCGCCAACGGCAGGCGGACGTTTACCTCCAGTCCCAGTGGGTTGCGGTTTTCAGCCTCTATCGTTCCGCCCATCGCCTCGACATTGCGGCGCACGATCCACAATCCGATCCCAAAATAGCTCGAAGGACTCTCACTCGTCGCGCCGGCGCGACGCTCGGAATAATAGCGGTCGAAGATACGGTCGAGCTGTGCCACCGGCACTCCGGGGCCCTCGTCGCAAACCGAGAAATGGGCAAACGAGCCGTCGCGGGTCAGGTGCACCAGGATTTCGCTGCCGCGCGGAGAGAACGAGACGGCATTGTCGATCAGGTTCTCGACGACCGTCTCGATCATCTCTTCGGTGCCGAGCACAAACAGGCCAGGCAGAAGATCGGCGGTGATCGTCAGGTCATGGCTGGCAAGAATGATGGTGACGTCACGACTGGCGAGAACCGCAGATCGGATCTGGATCAGCTTGCCGACGACGCCCCCGAGGTCGACCGGCACAAGCGGCTCGGCGATCAGGTCCGCCGTCGCTTCGTCGAGGCTGCGCGCCGAGGCGACGAGCCCATCGAGGCGATCGAGCGAATGTTCGACGACACCGATCGCGCGCTGGGCGCGCTGGTTGTTTGGGGGAAGTACACGCCGCAACGGTTCGATCGACTGGCGAATCACCGCAATCGGCGTCTTGAAGGCGTGCGCGTTGTCCTCCGCGGTGCGCCGGATGTCGGCGGCGGAGCGGTGCAGGGCGTCGACCATCCGGTCGAACTCGGCAGCGACCTCGGCCAGCTCGGGAAGGCCCTTGCTTCCGGTAAACGATCCTGCGTCGGGTCCTTGCTCGCGGATCCGGCGCGCGCGGTCGGCGAAGCGGCGCAATCCCCGGTGAACGCTCAGCAAAGTAGCAAAAGTAATCACCGCCATGGCGAGATAGATCAGCACCGCGACGATGACCGGCGGGGTCGCCCAGTAAGGCTGACCGAGATGCGCCGAGGGAAAGGCGTCGGCTCCAAACGAAGCGATTACCGCCCAGCAACCGGCCGCAGTTTGCAGCGGTGTGACCGCGGTGACGATCTCCGCTCCGCCGGTCGGCCGGTGATAGATCAGCGAGAACGGCAATTCGCCGCGGCAATTCTGGGCGAGGCGGTCGAGCACGCCCTGCCGCGCCAAGGTTTCGCGTTCCGCCTCGAGGTTGCTCGGAGCGACCGCCGGCCAGGATGCATAGTAATAAAATCCGCCAGTTCCGGGACAGGCCTCGGCCGGCGCGAGCAGCACCTTGATCGTCGTCACTTCACCGGCGAAGTGGGCGAGGTAGTGGCCGAGCTCTGGCAGGGAGTCGCAATCGGCGGTCTCGAGCAATGGCAGCAAAGATTTGCTGATGACCCGTCCTTGGTCGCGTACGCTGTTCAGCAGTAGCGCTTGGCTGTCCCGATAGGCGGAGCTGAATTCGAGATAGAGAAAGACCGGGACCAGAATGAAAATGACCGCCAGCGCCGCGGTCTTCGCCGTTAGCGACGATGCCCAGCGCAGACCGCGGGGTGGATCACTGCGACGCTGTCCAGCGGTATCCGAAGCCGGCGTAGTTTTCGATGTGGTCGAAAGCTGGATCGCCATCGCGGAATTTCTTGCGGATGCGCTTGATGAATGTGCGTACATTGGCACGATAACCCTCCGCACCATGTCCGGCGATGAAGTCTTTGCCGTGGACGAGATCGTAGATTTCGCGATAGCCGACGTCTTGTCCCGCCTTTTCGGCTAACAGCGTGACAATCTTGAATTCGGTGAGGGTGAGGTCGACGGTTCGCCCGCCCCACAGCGCCCGGTTCATGTCGAAGCGCAGCTCGAGCGGGCCGCGGCGCAGCGTCGGCATGCTGCGCGGATCCGAATCGGCCGAGGGCCGGACTCCCTCGGCGATCAGCTCGAGGCGCTTCAACAGAATCGGCAGGCGGCGCGATTTGTCGATGAAATCGACCGCGCCCCCCGCGAGCGCGGCCTCCTCGTAGATGTCGTCGGACAGCACAGTCAAAAAGATCACCGGGACCGTGATTCCGGCCCGACGCAGGCGGCGCAGCACCTCAAGACCCGTCAGGTCGGGCATGCGCCAGTCGAGCAGCACTACGTCGGCGGCACCACCGTCCTCCAAATAGGCGAGAGCGTCGTGGCCACTGCCGAGGCTGGTGACTCGGTAGCCTTCGTCGATCAGGTTTAGGCCGAGCGATTCGCGGAAGTCATCGTCATCGTCGACTAGAAGGAGGTGCGACATCGTGGCGGCTGTCAGGATCGGCGACCGGCGACAAGTTCACTCAAACAATTTTGGCGTCCGATGGCGTCGGTCACGGCGCCCTTGAACGAATAGTGCAGTGTCCGCATTTGCCCGCTACGCAGATCGAGATAAAAAAAGAGGTCGAGCTCACAGGTCTCAGTCCTGTACCGCCATATCGTGGCGGGCGGCTGCTCGCTCCGCTCGACCGCCGCCCCGAACAGACGGGTTGCCGCCGGTTGGTCGAGCCCGATCAGTTCTTTTAGTTGCGGGGGCGCGGCGCCTGCCGGGCGCGGGCTGGGTCCGGCGGTTTCCGGCGCGATCATCGCCAAGCCTTCGTTGTCGGGCTCGGCGGGTGGGCCTTCGGGCTCTGCGCCTTCGGTCGCGGAAGGTGGGAGAGGTTTGTGCGCCGGACGCCGTGCGACATGAGACGGCGGTTTGGGCACGGCTGGTTGCGGAGGCGAAACCGCGGCCGTCTCCGGTGGTGGAGGGACCGGTTGCCCGGCGCAACCGACCAGCACGCTAGCTCCCAGACCCAGCACTGCCAGATGTAAAGCCCAACGCCGCCACCCCGACTTTGCTACCCGCGCCACGATCCCGTACTCGTACGTGTTGATGTTCACGACCGAAACATGGCTATGATCAGCGACGGGCAAGGCGGTCGATCGCGCCAATGTCGCCGTCGCGGTATATCGCCACGAGCTGATGATCATTCAGCAGGACATAGGTTTGATCGCCCCGGTCGCAGTCGAGCCTAGCCACAGGGTAACTCGGTTCGACCAGCAAATCGGACAATTTCCGGCGCAGATCCGGCTGTCGGGCGATTAGGTCGGTCAAAGCTTGGCGGCTTTTCCTGTCGTAGGCGAACCGGAATACGCCGTGACAGGTCTCCTTATCGAGTGCGGTGCTACGGCCGTCGGGCTGGGTTTGCACGACCGTGTCCTGGCGGATCGTGATGCTGTCATTGTCCGTAGTGGCCCAGGTTCCGAGAAACGGGTTCTGGACGGACTGTTCCGGGGTCGCGCAGGCGAGCGGCGCCGCAGCGACGACCAGCACCGCGAGGACACGGCCAAATCGCTTTCGCTCTCCGCCGCCGAGCACCGATCCCCCCTTTTTGCCGTCCACACCGTAGTATAACGCGAAGAACCAACAGCGGTGAACCGTTGGCGGGGACGGCTCAGCGCCGCGACATCAGCGCTTGCGTGACCGGCAGCGAAATCGGGTGCGGAGCGAAACGGCCGCCGAGGGCGATGATTCGGTTGAGAACACCGGTGATGGTCACCCGACGCCTGGCTTTGAGCCCGCGATAGCCGAGACGCGCCACCGTGGCGGCGCTCATCACATGGCGCGCCGCACTGCTGAAAAACGTCAGCTCGCTCATGCCGGCGACCTGCTGGAAGTTGGTGGCGGTGGCGCCGGGGCACAGCACCGTCACCGTAACACCGGTCCCGCGCAGCTCGTAGGCGATCGCCTCGCCAAAGCTCAGGACATAGGCCTTGGTAGCAAAATAAACCGCCATGTTGGGACCCGGCTGAAAGGCGGCAGTCGAGGCCACGAGCATCACTTTGCCGCGTCGGCGGGCGACCATGCCCGGCAGCAGCAGGCGGGTAAGCTCGGTCAGCGCGACGATATTGACTTGGAGCATGTCGCCGATCCGCCGCGGATCCGTCTGGTCGAACCGGCCAACGGCGCCGAGCCCGGCATTGTTGATCAGCACCTCGACGGTCAATCCGCGGGCTTCTATCGCATTCGCCAGTACCGCGGCGCCCCCGGGCTCGCTGAGATCGGCAGAAATGATGACGGCACCGGCGCCGAGCGCCGCGAGTTCGGCTGCGAGGCTCTCCATCGGCGCCACGCTCCGCGCCGCGAGCACGAGATCATGTCCGTCGCGCGCCAATTCACGGGCAAGATCGGCGCCGATGCCGCTCGATGCGCCGGTCACGAGGGCGAGAGGGCGGGCGGGGCTGGACATCGTCGGACCTCCCATGATGGCGACGCGAAGATCCGGCAATTGATGGACGGTGTGCAAGCACCGCGCTCCACCTTTCGCGGCGGCTTGACAGAGCATCAACATACTGGTTGAATATCAACTATTATGTTGAAAGACTCCTCGATAACGCATCCGGTCGCGACGACCGAGGCAGAGGCGCTCGACTGTGTGTTCGCGGCCCTTTCCGATCCGGTGCGGCGCACGATCCTCGAGCGCTTGGACGGTCAGGATCTGCTGGTGTCGGAGCTTGCCGAGCCGTTCTCGATCTCGCTGCAGGCGGTCTCGCGACACATTCAGGTGCTGGTCAAGGCAGGTCTCGTGAAACAGGAGCGGGCAGGCCGCATCAGCCGGTGTCGGCTCGACGCCGGGCCGATCTACCAGGCAGCGGTATGGATCAACCAGTACAGCAAGTATTGGCAGTCGCAGTTCGACTCCTTGGCGACGTGGCTCGATCACATCGAGCGCCGCAAGCAAGCGCTCGCAAGGCGCGGAACGACCAAGCGGAATTCTCTCACGAAGGGGTGATCCCATGCGGTACGCGGAGGCGTCGGGGAAATTGGCTCGCTACCGGCAGGAGATTGCCGGTCTGCGCGGCAAGATGCGCGAGCTTCAGCAATCGGTCCAACCGGAGGAGGTCGCCGACTACGAATTTTCGACCTCCGAGGGCAAGGTGCGCCTGTCCGAGCTCTTCGGCGACAAGGAACACCTCTTCGTGATCCACAACATGGGCGCCGGCTGCCGCTATTGCACATTGTGGGCCGACGGCTTCAACGGAATCCTACCGCATCTCCAAGATCGGGCTGCCTTTGTCGTCGCTTCACCAGACGAGCCGGCCGCACAGCAGCAGTTCAGGACTGCGCGCGGATGGGGTTTCCGCATGGTGTCGCACCGCGACACCAGCTTTGCCCGCGACATGGGCTTTCACAGCGACCGCGGCTGGCTGCCCGGGGTGTCGGTGTTCCGCAAAAGTGGTCAAAAGATCTGTCGCGTCTCGGACACCAATTTCCAGCCGGGAGATGATTTCTGCGTCATCTGGCACTTCTTCGGCCTGCTGCCGGAAGGAGCCAATGGCTGGCAGCCCCAATACCAATACCACTGACGCCGGAGGCTACGATGGAAACCCATAAAGTTGTTTCGCACGGGGAGTGGCTCACCGCTCGGCGGCGGCTCCTCGTCGAGGAAAAGGAATTCACTCAACTGCGCGATCGCCTTAGTCAGCGGCGCAGGGAACTTCCTTGGGAACGGGTGGTCAAGGATTATGTTTTCGAAGGACCCCGTGGCCGCGAGACATTGTCACAGCTCTTTGACGGCAGTCACCAGCTCGCTGTCTATCACTTCATGCTCGGGCCCGGCTGGAATGAAGGGTGCAAAAGCTGCTCCTACTGGGCCGATAATTTCAATGGTATCGACGTGCACCTGCGGCAACGCGATGTCACGTTCATGGCGATCTCGCGCGCGCCATTGACGGAGATCGAGGCCTTCAAGAAGCGCATGGGTTGGACCTTCAAATGGGTCTCGTCCTTTGGCAATGACTTCAACTACGACTACCACGTGTCGGTCCGGCCCGAACAATTGGCCTCAGGCGATGCCGTCTACAATTACGCTCCGAGCAGGATGACAATCGAGGAACGGCCGGGCATCAGCGTGTTCTATCAGGATGACGACGGCAGCATCTTTCACACCTATTCCTGTTACGCGCGTGGTCTCGATATGATGAACGGCGCCTACCACTGGCTCGACCTGGTGCCCAAAGGACGCGACGAGACCGGTCCCCACAAGATGGCGTGGGTACGCCTGCACGACGAATACGAGCGGTAAAACGAATGCCGGAGCGGGGGAGAGGGAGGGACCCGCATAGCAGGAGGGCGAGGGGCGGCAGGCGACCGGTCTAAAAAGCAAACCGAGCAGCCGGTGCTCGGAGCCCGGCTGCGACTGCCAAGGATCTCACACCCGATTTTTCGCCAGCCGGCGGACGGCGGTCTCCCCGCCCTTGAGCACCAGGGCGATCCGCTCCGGGTCCTGCAACAGGGTCACGTCGCCGAGCGGGTCGCCGGCGACGACGATCAGGTCGGCGAGCTTGCCTTTTTCCACGGTGCCGATGTCGCGCTCCAGGCCGAGACACTCGGCCGCCCAGCCGGTTGCCGCCCGCAATGCTTGAAGCGGGGTCAAACCGGCTTTGACGAGGCACTCGATCTCCATCGCATTGCTCGGATGACCGTGCCCGCCGGCGTCGGTTCCGGCAGCGATCTTGACGCCGGCCGCAAAAGCCCGGCGCAGGCTTTCGATATGATGCTCCTGCAAGTGGTGCGCCCGTTCGCGAACGTGCGGCAGGGCCGATTTGCGGTGGTATTCGTAGACGGCGAAGGTTGGCACAAAAAAGATGCCGCGCTGCGCCATCATATCGAGCAGCTCAGGCTCCTCGTTCAGGTAGCAGCCATGCTCGATCGAGTCGACGCCGGCCTCGACCGCAATCCGCAGCCCGCGACCGCCCAGCGCGTGACACATGACCCGACGATCGAGGGCATGCGCCTCTTCGGTCAGCGCCTGCATTTCGTCGAGATTGAAGGCGCCGTCGCGCGGCCCGTGACCGGGGCGCGAGCTGGCGCCGCCAGTGGTCGCACATTTGATGACGTCGGCGCCGGCCCGAACGATCCGGCGGACGACCGGCCGGACGTCCGCCGGGCTGTTGACCACACCGTCCGGCAGCAATGGGTCATTGGGCACGCAGCATGAGAAGCCGGACGGGCTGACCCGGTCACCGATCCCGCCTATCGGCGAAACGATGCACAACGACAGGACGAGCCGCGGCCCGGAGATCAGACCCTCGTCGATCGCCCGCTTGAAACCGGTGTCGAGCCCTGCCGCGTCGCGCACCGCCGTGTACCCCGCCGCCAGGGTGTCCTGCAGCACCTTGGCGGTGCGTAAGGCTCGCGTGCTTTGCGGCTCGTCGATCCCCCAGCGCCGCGCCAGATCGTAGCCGTGCATCGCAAGGTGGTCGTGGCAGTCGATCAGGCCCGGCAGGATCGTCATGCCGGTCACGTCGATGATCTCGGCGTCGGCCGGCCAATCGCTGCCGGCCCGCGTCGAGACCGCTTCGATCCTCTGGTCGCGGACCACAACCGTGGCGCCCGCCACCGGGCCGGCGCCAGTCCCGTCGATCAGCGTTCCCCCCTTCAGCACCTTCATGTTTTAGATCCTCGTGGTCGCCTAACCACCCGAGCGCTAGCCGGACTGAGCGTTTGCAAATAGCGGAGCATGGGTCTGCGTGAATTCCTCTACCGCCTCTACCAGCTTATCTCCGTCTTGTTCGTCGAGCGCGATCGACAGCGCGAACATGCCGCGCTTGGCGAACCAGATGCCGCGCCCGACCAGATCGAAATAGAAGAGATCCCGCAGTTTGGCATTACCCTGTTCGGCGTCGTCCTGCGAGCGGATGGGCCGGTCGGTCATATGCACCGACAGCATCGAGCCGAGCCCGGTGAATTGCATCGCGAGCCGGCTCCGTTTCACTACCGCGTTGAGCCGCTCGCGCAATCGATCCCCCCAGGCGTTGAGGGCTCGGGCGCGCTCGGGGGTGTAAATCTCGGTCAGCCCGACGAGCCCGGCATTCATTGTCAGCACGTTGTTGTTGAACGTGCCAGCGTGCTGAAAGGCGTCCGGCCGGCGCGGGTCGAAGTGTTCCATGATATCGGCGCGCCCACCGAACGCGCCAAAGCTCATGCCGCCGCCGACATATTTGCCAAGGGTGGTCAGGTCTGGGAGGATGCCGTGCACCTGCTGCAGCCCGCCTGGTGACAGCCGCGAGGTCATCACCTCGTCGAAGATCAACAAGGCTCCGGTGTCGTCGGCCGAGGCGCGCAACCCGGCCAGAAAATCGCGCTCGGCCGGGATGCAGCCGGTCGTGCCTTGCATCGGCTCGACGAGGATCGCTGCCAGCTCCGCCCGGTACGGCCGAACCAGCGCCTCGACCGCTTCGAGATCGTTGTACCGCCCGAGCAGATACTCGAACGGTGCGTTCAGCGCACTGCCGTGACCGCGAAAATAAAAGACCCCGCCGTGGTAGCCGCCTTGAAAGACCAGAATCTTCGGCCGCCCGGTGATCGCGCGCGCGGCGCTGACCGCCATCAAATTGGCTTCGGTGCCGGAATTGGTAAAGCGCACCAGCTCGATCGACGGAAACCGGGCGCAAATCGCCGCGGCAAACTGCGCCTCGGTCGCGTTGTGTGCGCCGAAATTCAGCCCGCCGTCGAGTGCCGCGTCGATGGCGTGACGAATCTTCGGGTGCGAATGGCCAAAGATACCCGCAGTGAACTCGCTCAGAAAATCGACATATTCGTGCCCGTCGAGATCCCACAGCCGGGCGCCGTTGCCGCGCACCATCGTCAGCGGAAACGGGTCGACATGGATCGCCGAGCGGGTGTTCCCGCCCGGCATCGCCGCGCAAGCCGCGTGGTGCTGCGCGAGGCTCTTCGGGTTGCGCGCCCGGTAGAGTTCTTCCGCCTCGGCGAGCGCTGCTGCGATGTCGATGTTCGTGGAGTGGGCGAGCGCCATTTCGATCAACCGGGATAAGCGCGGCGGCCGGCGTCGCGCATCCACAGGCGAACGAAGTGGCGCTTACGGTCGGGCTCGGAGTAATCGACAAACGCCGTTCGGCTGTGGCCGAGCGCCCGATTGTCGACAAATTGCATCTGGCCTGGCTCGAGGTCGAAATCGACCGAGAGCCCGTCTTCTTCGACGATCTCAAACATCGCGGAAATTGCAGCTGCCCCCTCGGAGTCGATCGGCTCGCCCCTCATAGCGTAGCCGCTGTTGATCTGATGCACGCTGAACCGAGCCTTCACCGCTGCAGTATTCTCGAAGACCGGTGCGCTGAATATCGGCGGCTCGCCGGCACGATATTCCCGCTGCCGGTCGAACCAGAAGGGCTGGTAGAGCCGCGGCAGCTTGTTCGGATGCCTGGCCAGCAGCGCATTGTGCGCGGTGTGGAAGCTGATCACGCGGCTGTGGCCGCCGCTCATCGCCTGGCGCCAGCACAGCAGACCTACGTAATCAGGCGGGGTGTTGTTGTAGGCGTTGTCGTTGTGAAACCGGATCTCGATATTGGTTTTGTCCGGCCTCACCCCGGATCCGGGAAGCGCCTCTTGCCCGGTGTCGAGAACATCGTAGACCAGCGTTCCGTCGAGCTTTTGTGCAACCGGGCGCGAGACCATGCTCGACAGGAGCCAGTAAACCGCCGTCGCTTCGCTCGCGTCCAGCTCGGCGACGGGCAGGCGGTCGACGATGGCGAAGCGCACGCCGTGATCGAGAATGTGCCGCACGCGGGCCATCTGCTGGCGGCAGGCCGGCATCGCGAAATCGTCGGGACGCAGCACGATCGTGGGCAGCGGATAGACCCGCATCTCGTCGACCGCCCGGTGGATTTCGTCGAGCGACGCACTCGTGAGCTCGACCCGATAATCCTCGGGTCGGACATTGCGGCCGACCCAGACGCTCGGTCCTTCGATCGGCTCATGCCGTAGAGACAAATCGATCACGTCATCCTCCGGGTCGCGCAGGCTCGAGGTTTTGTGGCAACCGCATGATAGCGCCGGAAGGGTCAAGCCGCATCTACCAGGACGACCTCGGCATCCTCGACCGCTTCTACGCGCACTACGGCCTCGTGGTGTACGGCGGCACCGTCGCGAGCGTTGAGTGCCACGCCGTTGACCTCGACCGAGCCGCTGGCTGGGACGAGGTAGCCGTGGCGCGCCGCCCCGAGGGCATATTCGGCGGTCTCGCCCGCCTTCAATGTAGCGCCGAGAACCCGTGCGTCGGTGCGGATCGGCAGGGCATCGCGGTCGCTCGGGTCGCCGCTCGCCAGAGTGACGAAGCGGCCGGAGCGATCACCTCTGGGGAAGGGTTTGGCCCCCCAGCTCGGGGCCTTGCCACGGCTCGTCGGCAGGATCCAGATCTGGAAGATTCGCGTCGTGCCGGGCTCCAGATTGTACTCCGAATGACGAATGCCAGTTCCGGCACTCATCACCTGCACGTCGCCGGCTGCCGTGCGGCCCTTGTTGCCGAGGCTGTCCTGATGGGTGATCGCGCCCTCGCGGACATAGGTGACGATCTCCATGTCGGCGTGCGGGTGCGGTGGAAACCCGGTATTCGGCGCGATCGTGTCGTCGTTCCATACCCTGAGCGCGCCCCAGCCCATGCGCTCGGGGTCATGGTAATCGGCAAACGAGAAATGGTGCTTGGCGTCGAGCCAACCGTGGTTCGCTCCGCCCAGGCTTTCAAAGGGTCGGCGTTCGATCATCTGAATTCTCCGGCAGTACGGGCGAGGGCGCGTCGCGGCGATTGGTCTTAAGATTGCACTTGCGGCGTCGATTAACAGCCCAGCTGGCGAAACACGGCTAGGGTGCGGCAACCAGCTTGCCGCAGGCCAATGGCAGGTCCGTGATCAAGAGTGGCTTGGCGGGTGTCTTCGGCGGGTGACGGGCCTCGGGCGTGAACCACCAGCTCAGCTCTTTGCCGCAGCCGTCACCTGGAGGGGGCGGCGCCTGGTTCCGGCATTCCCACTGGTCCGGCGGACAGGAAAGGCGCAGGTGGAAGTGCTCGCTGTGACCCCACCACGGCCGGATCTTGGTGAGCCATCCCCGCTCCGTGCCAGCCTCGCGGCACAGCGCGCGCTTGATCGCCGGATTGACGAAGATGCGTGCCACCGCCGGCTCGCGCGCGAAGGTCTCGAGCAAGTGTCGGTGCTCCGGCGCCCAGGCTTCGCCGACCTCGTTGCCGTCGGCCGCGACGACGTCGGTCGCGGACATTTCGTCGCGCTCCCCGGGGCTAAGCCGCCGGTTCGGCATCGGGGTCAGCCAGATGTCGGCGTCGAGACCGATCTGATGCGAACCGTGTCCGGTCAGCATCGGCCCGCCCCGAGGCTGGGCGATGTCGCCGACCAGCAGACCGGGCCAGGTCGCCGCAGACGGCAGCGTCTGCGCAACGCGCTCGAGCAACGCGATCAGAGCCGGGTGGCCCCAGGCGCGGTTGCGCGACGGGCGCATGACCTGCCAGCCGGGTCCGTCGGCGGGAAGCGCGACGGCACCTTCCAGACATCCCCGCTCATAGGCGCCGATCGCCTCCGGCGGCCCTGACGCCGGTGTGACCTCGGCCCCGAACGCGCGCTGGGCGGCGTCGGGCGGTAGGCGTGCAAGCACCGCCACTCGGCGTGCCTGCTCTTGAAGCGCAGTGGCTTGCGCCAAGACGCCGCCGGACCAGAGCACGACAACAAGCGCGGCGCATAAGCCGAGCGAGCGCACGTGCCCGGTCAAAAATCGAGATCCGCGTAATGGGCTGGCGGCGGAACACCCGGCACGTGATCGGCGAGGATCGGACGAAAGCTCGGCCGTGACTTGATCCGCGCATACCATTCCTTGGCGGGCTCGTGGCCGTCCCACGGCACGTCGCCGAGATAGTCGAGGCTCGACAGGTGCGCCGCGGCGGTGATGTCGGCGATCGAGAAATGGTCGCCTGCCAGCCATCGCCGACGCTCGACGAGATAACCGATATAGTCGAGGTGGTGCGGAAGATTGGCGTGTCCGGCGCGGATCGCCTGCGAATTCGGCTGGCCGTGTCCGAGAAAGCGCTTCATCAGCTTTTCACCGAGCAGATTCTCGGTCACTTCGAGGTTCATCTTGATGTCGAACCAGGCGGTCAGGCGTCGCACTTCGGCCCGGTCGACCGGGTTGATGCCGATCAGCATCTTCTCGCGATAGACTTCGTCGAGATATTCGACGATGGCGCCGGTATCGGAAAGCACCGTTCCGTCCGGCTCGATCAGCACCGGCACCTCGCCCGCCGGGTTGAGTGCGAGGAATTCTGGCCTCCTTTCCCAGACCTTTTCGGCCTTCAACGTGAAATCGAGGTTCTTCTCCCTGAGCACGATGCGAAGCTTGCGCGAGAAGGGCGAGAGCCACTGGTGGTAGAGGACGCGCATAGCGTGGATTGTAACGATCGGCGTTGCGTTGTGAACCCGCAGGGGCGTCGGCCGAGCTAACCTTGCGCGCGGAGCACCTTGCCGCCGACCTCCACCGGTTTGGCGGCGATCAGTACAAAGGCGATGACGCAGGGCACGGTGCCGCGATTGACCCAATTGTGAATCGTGCCACGCTGGACCAGTACATCGCCGGCCTTGAGATGGACGGTCGAACCGTCGAGCTCCATGTCGATCTCGCCGGCCATCACCACGGCGTAGTCGATCGAATCGGTCCGGTGATTGCGCGGGCTAGCTCCCGGAGCGAGCTCGAGGACACGAAAGACGGTGCCGTTGTCGAGCGTCGTCCCGGTCTCGCGCAGCCCGGCATCCTCCTCGCCGGTGTTGTCGACCGGAAAGCCCTGACTGGTCCAGACGACGCAAGAGGTGGCCCCCGGCCGCGACGAGACCAGGTTCTCCGCGATTTCGTCGATCTTGACGATAGCGCGGCCGGTCGCGTCGTGGCCGGTGACGACGCGGCAAAACTGCAAAGCCATGATCAAACTCCTCCTTGGTT
>Ga0126371_10003552_pt1 | contig 13659 bp, 13 predicted proteins | sample PanSoiMetaPlot_4_FD_110145 | JGI IMG/M metagenome (GOLD analysis project Ga0126371, IMG submission 110145) | Tropical forest soil microbial communities from Panama - MetaG Plot_4 | ecosystem: Environmental > Terrestrial > Soil > Tropical forest > Bulk soil | place: Panama | collected 2016-02-17 | reverse complement strand
TGCGAACCCCGCGGACGGCCGCGGTTGCGCAGACGCTCGAGCGCGAGGGCGTCTCGCCCGAGCTAGCGCTGACGGCAGCTCGTGCGGCGCAGGGGCACATCGGCCGGGCTCGCCGCCTGGCAACCGACCCAGCCGCCGCCGGCCGCCGCGCCGATGTACTGCGTGTGCCCGGTGAGGTCGGCAGCATGGGCGAGGCGTTCAAAGCTGCGGCTGCGCTCGTCCGGGCAGCCGATCTGGAGGCTGCCGCTGTCACCGAGGAGCTTGACGGCCCCGAGCGGGAGGCGTTGCGGCGCGCGTTCGGTGAGGGCTCGACTGGCAAGGGCGTGGCTACTGCACTTCGGGGCGGCGCTGGCGCGATGAGCGACCTGGAAGCAAGGCAGAAGTCCCGAGCCACCAGAGTGAAGCGTGACTCGCTGGACCGAGCCCTGCTGGACCTGGCCGCTTACTACCGTGACGTGCTTGCGTTGCAGTTCGGGGCCGACGTGGAGCTCGCCAATGCCAGCGCCGCTGCGGAGTTGCGTCAGCAGGCGTCCGTATCGAGCGCGGCTGATACGGTGCGCCGGATCGAGGCCATCATGAAGTGCCGGGAGCGGCTCGAGCTGAGCGTTGCCCCGTTGCTGGCCGTGGAGGAGCTTACGCTCGCGCTGTCCGCCTTGCGCCGCGCGAGTTAGGGTCGACCCGCGATCGAGGTGGCGCTGGGGAGCCTAGATAGGCTGCCGTAAGCGCAAGTAGAGTGCGGACGGCGCAGCTCACCGCCGCGGGCCATGGGGGCCTCGCCTCGGCGGATCAAGGTTTCTGACCGGTGCATGCCGTCCGCGGCTGACCGGGGGACGTTGATGATCACAGCGAGGCGCCTGGCACGTATTCCGGCCGGGACTCGAACAAAGTGGCTCGTACTGGGGTTCTGGGTGATCGTACTGGTCATCGCGTTCCCGCTCTCCACCAAGCTCACCGGTGCGGAGAAGAACGACGCGAGCGCCTGGCTGCCCAGCAATGCGGAGTCGACCAAGGTCCTCAACGTGCAGGCCAAGTTCCAGTCGCCTAACGTCCTCTCCGGGGTTGTGGTCTACCAGCGCAATTCCGGCATCACGCCGGCGGACAGAGCCAAGGCGGCCATGGACGCCCGGCAGTTCGCCGGTATCCATGGTGTCGTGCCGCGCCAGATCATCGGGCCGATCCCGTCAGCTGACGGCAAGGCCCTCGCTACGATTCTCCAGGTCAATCTGGGCAAGCAGGGCTGGAACAACGCCGCCAAGGCAGCCGACTCAATCCGCGCGATCGTCTCGCCGAATCCCAGTGGCCTGAGCTACCACATCACCGGTCCGATTGGTAACGCAGCTGATAATTCGAAGGCGTTTAAAGGCATCGATAGCACGCTGCTAATCGCTGCGCTGGCAGTCGTAATCCTGATCTTGCTGATCACCTACCGGAGCCCCGCGTTGTGGATCCTGCCGGTGGTCTCCTCTGGCGTGGCGCTGATTGTCGCCGAGGCGGTTGTCTACCTGCTGGCAGCGCACGCCGGCCTAACCGTGAACGCGCAAAGCGCCGGCATCCTGTATGTGCTGGTCTTCGGCGCCAGCACGGACTATGCGCTGCTCATCGTCGCCCGCTACCGCGAGGAGTTGCGAAGACACGAGCGGCGCCACCTGGCGATGGTTGAGGCGCTGCGGCGCGCAGGCCCGGCAATCGTCGCGAGCGCTTCGACAGTGATCCTCGCCCTCATGACGCTATTCACGGCGGAATTGAACTCGACAAAGGATCTCGGCCCGGTTCTCGCCATCGGGGTCGCGGTGGGCCTGCTCGTCATGATCTCCCTATTGCCGGCCCTGCTGGTGATCTTCCCGCGCGGGGTGTTCTGGCCATATCGGCCGAGCTTCGGCTCTGCGGAGCCGACGAACCGAGGCGTGTGGGCGCGCATCGGCTGGAGTATCGCGCCGCGGCCCCGCAGGACTTGGATCATCACTTCCGTCATCCTGGGCGTGCTCGCACTCGGGCTGATCGGCCTGAAAGCAGACGGACTGACTGCCGCGCAGTCATTCCGCGGCCAGCCTGACTCCGTGGTGGGCGAGAAGGTGCTGGCTGCCCACTATCCGGCGGGCGCGGGACAGCCGGTCATCGTCATCGGCAACCCGGCCAAGGCGGTGCCACTACGCTCGGCCTTCGCCGGCACTCGCGGCATCGCGGCGGTAACGCCACCTTCGGTTCGCGCAGGCCATACCTATCTGCAAGGGACCCTCACGTCGCCGCCCGACAGCAAGGTGGCGTACGCGACCATTGACCGGGTGCGCGCATCGGTACATGCCGTACCGGGCGCGAATGCTCAGGTGGGCGGCACTACTGCGATCAACCTAGACGTGTCTCGCGCCTCGGCCCACGACCGTACGCTCATCATCCCGCTGATCATCGTTGTGGTGTTCGCCGTCCTCGGGCTACTACTGCGATCAATCGTGGCCCCGCTGCTACTGACCGCGACCGTCGTGCTGTCGTTCGCGGCCGCGCTCGGCGTCAGCTCGTTCTTTTTCAACCACGTCTTCGGGTTCGGCGGGGCTGATACCGCCTTCCCGCTGTTCGTGTTCGTGTTCTTGGTTGCGCTCGGCATCGACTACAACATCTTCCTCATGACGCGGGTGCGTGAGGAAGCATCCAGACGGGATGCCCGGCACGGCGCGCTGGTCGGACTTTCCGCGACTGGCGGTGTTATCACCTCAGCCGGCTTCGTCCTGGCGGGCACTTTCGCCGTCCTTGCCACGATCCCGTCCACGTTCCTGACCGAGCTCGGCTTCGCGGTTGCATTCGGCATCCTGCTGGACACGATCGTGGTGCGGTCCGTGCTCGTTACCGCACTGAATCTGGACCTGGGCCGGTGGATGTGGTGGCCGAGCAGGCTTGCGGCCAAACCCGATCCCGGACCTCGTGAACTGAAAGCGGAACGCGCCACCGCTATGACGACGCGCTGATCGATAGCACGACACGGGTCAGCTACGCGTGTTAGCCGTGCAGTGCGCGACTTCGAGCGGCTACTTGAGGGGAGACGCAACCCGTGATCTGACCGTAATCTGGGCTAGTGGGCATGATGATGGCGGTGAGCTTTCAGCGGAATGGGCGGCTGTACTACCTCGATCCCGGCCCGTACCAGCCAACGGTCGGAACCAAGGTCCTCGTGCCAACGGAGACTGGCCCGGAAGTCGCCGAGTGCATCTGGGCTCCGCAGTGGGTGGACGACGAGATCACCGGCCTACCAGTCTGCGAAGGCTTGGCTGGCGAGGACGACATGAGCCGGGACGAGTCGAACCGATCCCGGCGGGCCGAGGCACGAGTCGCCTCGCGACGGCTGGCGCGTGAGCACGACCTGCCGATGAAAATCATCGGCGTGGATTACGTGGACAAGTCCAACGTCTTCACCGTGTACTTCAGCGCTCCTCAGCGGGTCGACTTCCGTGGACTGGTCAAGGACCTGGCGGGACGACTGCGCGCCAGAGTCGAGCTACGGCAGATCGGACCACGTGACGAGGCCAGGCTCCAGGGTGGTATCGGGCCGTGCGGCCGCGACCTTTGCTGCGCGACGTTCCTGAAAGACTTCGAGCCGGTCTCGGTGCGCATGGCTAAGGATCAGGACTTGCCGGTGAACCCCCTGCGGATTGCCGGCGCCTGCGGGCGCCTAATGTGCTGCCTGAAGTATGAGCATCCGCTCTACCAGGATTTCCGTGCCTCCGCGCCCAGCGTCGGCGAGGCTGTCGATACTCCCGACGGGCCCGGCACGGTGATCGGCCACAACGTGCCGGCCGATCATGTGGTCGTCAAGCTGACCGAGGATGGCCGCCGCACTACCTGCCCAAAGGCCAGCGTCTGCGGGTCCCGCAAGGCCTACGAGGCCATGCACGGCGGCGCGCAGGAACCGTCCGCGGACCGGTAGACTCCTGTAGCTCCCGGGCTTTCAGCCGGGGCGCGCCGCCTTAGCTCAGTCGGCAGAGCGATTCACTCGTAATGAATAGGTCGTCGGTTCGATTCCGACAGGCGGCTCATAGTCTGACCTGGGAATACTCCAGGTTTCAAGATCCTTGATCTTGTGCGACAGTATCAACGGCAGTAGCAACAGCCCGGTTTTAGTATCCATCGGGAACTCCCTCGGAAGGCTCCCGAAGCAGCCGGTCCATGCGCTTCGCAGCGTCCTGAGTCAGTGCCGACGACACATGCGAGTACCCTTGGGTGACCCGGATGTCGGAGTGGCCGAAGATCTCCTTCACCACCGCGAGCGGGATGCCGTATTCCAGCGCGAGCGTCGCAGCGGAGTGCCGCGCGGCGTGCACGCCGACGTGGTTGATACCCGCGGCCATAAGGATGTCGGCCCACTCCTGCCAGTCGGTGCGCGGGTCGAGCGGCTTGCCGTTCCACTGGCAGAAGACCAGATCGTTGTCTTGCCACTCGTCACCGATAGTTATCTTCCGGAGGTACTGGGCATCGCGGTGCTCCCGTAGCCCGGTGCACAAGTTGGGCGGGACCGGCACGGTCTTGCGGCCCTTCTCCTTGATCTCGGTGAAGACGAGTCCGCCGCCCTTGCGGTGCGGGCACTGGGCAGCATGCTGGACGCAGCCGGGCTTGCACTGGTTCTTGGCGTCCGCGGTCACGCAGACGTGCGGCCGGCCAGATGCCCGCTTCTTGGGGCAACGGTTCGAGCATGGCCGCTTGTGCCACTTCTCGGCGCAGGTCTGCTCGATCACGCTTGCTAGCCGCTTACGGTCGGCCGCGCTAACGGCCTGGCGGACAGCGAGATCGCGGTCGGCGCAGCCGTGCTGCCACGGCAGCCGCTGCAGCTGCCACCAGACACGCATCTCCCCTACCTCGCCTGCGGGAACAGCTGGCCGTCTGCCGAGACGGTCCAGCCGCGCTCGAACGACGTGAGCTCGTGGCATGTGTCGTCGTGGAACAGCGCATTGCGACCTCCGGGGCATGGCTGAGCAGGCGCCGGAAAGCGCCGCTGGAGTAAATCGCGGAAAGGGGGACTTACCTGGTGAAGTCGATCCTGATATAAGAAGCCATGAACCAAAGCGCCCGGCTTGTTCCGGTGGCCGTCCTTAGTGTGGGACTGCTTGCGGCCTGCAGCAGCGCACCGAAGCAGGCTCCCATGCCCTCGCGGGCCAGCATGGCTTTCTGCAGCGAGGCCTGGCCTACGATGCGGAACGATCCGCTTTACGGCTCGCTCGCCTCAGATGCGCCCCCATCCCAGGCTGATTCGGCAGTGCTGCACGCCTCACCGCAGATTTCGTACGACGTGATGGCCCGTCAGGTCTATGTCAACGATCTAGCCAACCCGCAGGACTATGACTTCGCCGATGATGCGTATTACCAGAGTCTCGTAGCCAAAACGACCAGCGACTGCAGGGCAGTGTTTCGCGCTGCCAAGTCCGCAGGCAGCGGCTAGCCGTTGAACTCGTTGTCGTCCGCGTGTCGCGTTCGCGTTCGGCGATGGAGCGGGCCACGGGGTGCCTCCGTCTAGGCGTTCTGTGGTGTCCCGCTTGATGCTTTACACCTCGGCTCCGCTTGATGCCTGACACTCCCGCTCATGCTGTGGGAGCTGAGCGTGACCGAGCAGAGATACCGGGCCGTGCTGGAGGTCAGGGCCGGAGTTCCGGTGACCGAGGTAGCTGACCGCTACGGTGTGAGCCGCCAGAGCGTACACGAGTGGCTGCGACGCTACCGCGATCAAGGGCCATCCGGTCTAGCTGACCGCAGCCATAAGGTCCGTGCTCATCCGTGGCAGATTCCCGCCGATGTGGAGTCGGCAGTCTGCGAGATGCGCAGAGCCCACCCGAAGTGGGGGCCGAAGCGGCTGGTGTTTGAGATGGATCGGCGCGGCCACGGGACCGTGACCCGTTCGACGGTCTACCGCGTCCTGGTCCGCAACAGCTTGATCGAGCCGAAGTCGCGCAAGCGCAGGCGACAGGACTACAAGCGGTGGGAACGCGCGGTTCCGATGCAGCTGTGGCAGCTCGACGTCACCACCAGTGCCTTTGTCGCGGATGGCAGGGAGGTGAAGATCGTGACCGGAATCGACGATCACTCCCGGTACTGCGTCATCGCCACAGCGGTCCTGCGGGCCACCGCCCGGCCGGTCTGCCAGGCATTCGTCGATGCCATGAAGATCTACGGCGTGCCCGACGAAGTCCTGTCGGACAACGGGACCGTGTTTACCGGCCGCTTCATCAAGCCCCGCCCGGCCGAGGTGCTGTTCGAGCGGATCTGCCGGGAAAACGGCATCACCCAGCGGCTCACCAGACCGGCATCGCCGACCACGACCGGGAAGATCGAACGGCTGCACCAGTCCCTGCAGAACGAGCTGCTCAACGACCACGGCCCATTCGAGAGCATCGAGGCATTGCAGGCCGGTCTGGACGCTTGGCGGCAGGAGTACAACACCGCCCGTCCGCACCAGTCGCTGGGCATGGCCTTCCCCGCTGCCCGGTTCCAATACGTCGCATCGCCTCTGGACCTGCAAGCACCCGCCAGCCAGGGCTCGAGCTCGCCAGCGGACGTAGATTCCGGGCGTTCACCGAGCACCGCCGCAGCTGCCGTAGCAGAGCCGCGGATAGCAATAGAGGCCGACCGGCTCGTGCCACCCTCGGGCAACTTGTGGATCGGCGGCCAGCAGATCTGGCTGGGCCCCGCTCTGGCAGGCCGGACCATCACCATCTGGGCCGATGAAACCGTCCTGCATGTCCTGCTGGACGGCATCCGCCTCAAGACCCTGCCCTCCCGGCTGGGTGTCATCGAGCTAGCCCGGCTGGCCGCAGACGGCGCCCGTCCGGCCGGGCCACCACCCATCCCGGCCGGAACCGGCACCTCAGTCGAGGTCGAGCGGATGGTCAACGGCACCGGCCTTGTCGCCCTGGCAGGCAGACAGCTCAACGCCGGCTACGAGCTCGCCGGCCAGCGAGTCACGCTGCGTATGGACGGCACCCAGATGGCCGTCATCAGCCACGACGGGGAGCTGTTGCGCACCCTGCCTTGCCCCGTCCCACCCGCAGAGCGGCTCCGGCTCCGCGGTGCCCGCCGGGCCGCCAGCACGCCCCCACCACCCACCGGGCCGGTCGTCGTCCAGCGGCGCGTCTCTCAGCGCGGCTCCATCATGGTCGCCACCCAGCGCATCCACGTCGGCATGATTCACGCCCGGAAGATCGTCAACGTCACCGCCAGCGACCACACCTTCCAGGTCAGCCTGGACGGCGACATTATCTCCGTCGTGGCGCGCACCACTACCCGAGAGATTCACCGGTACAAGGCCCACGCCACCCGAACTTCGGTTTTAGACGATGCGTGCTGAACCCATTAAGTGACTGGTTCCTCGACGAAGGTCTTAAGCCCATTCGCGGTCGCTTGCAGCTGCTCGCCAACCGGGTGTCCGTGTCGGGCTAGTGCTGTCAGATGGCGGTGGCGCATGCGGATTGTCAGCTCCAGCCGTGTTCCTTCTTCAGTCGGCGCTAGCAGGTACGTCGTCTCAGCGTGAGGCGGACCGACATAACTCAGCAGGGCGCTCTGGCGATCAGCAAATTCTCTGACTACATAGACTCCGGCCGCGATGCGTCCGTCGGCGTGACGATGGAGGAAGTAAGTCATCGCACCCAGCTGTCGCTCAGGAGTGCCGGGAACGCGGGCGGCGTAGTCCACGTACTGCGCATTGACGAGGCGGGCATTCTCGGGCGTCCACAATGCCTCCCACACCGCCGGCGCGGACGCCCTGATCTGAGCCGTCACGGAGATCGCCTCCGGCGCCCTGAGGCGCTGCCTGGCGGAACACGCTTGCCGGACATCTATCGGCATCGCGAGACCTGGCCACGGCCACTGTTCCTCTAGAACGGCCGTCAGCGCATGAAGCCAGCCCGTGATGGCCTTCCGCGTTTCCGGCTGGTACAGAACCTTGGCCGCGCGCGGGACGACCTGGGCAACCGCGATGCTGACTGTCGCTCCCTGCGGGCCCGGCAGAACCCGCAGCGTATAGGTGGCCCGGTTAAGGGGATGCGTACTGCGAGTCCGCAGCTGGAGCAGCTGGCCGGGGGCCTCATCCGAGATCTCGAGGATGCCGGTTCGCAGACCGCCATCACCGTTGGAAGTGGTGTCAAAGTACAACCACAGCCGGCCTTCTCCCGGCACCGACCATGGCACGTCGAACGCGAAGCTGGCGCCTGGCCGGAGAGACCAGACCGCCGGGCTGGCCAGCAGCGACCACACTTGTTCGGGCCGGGCACTTACAACTCGCGACCGCTCGAAATGCACGGTCGACTCCCGCATTGAGTGGTCCCTCCCGTCCCTAGCAAATCGGTGTTTGAATGGGCAATCGTTGCACGATGACACTAGAGCCTGCCAGCATCAGCGGAGGCGCGTTCCGCGGCAGCCAGGCCTGGCGGTCCTGGTTCCGGGGTATGCGCACTCGCCTGATGGCGCAGAGTGGGGTCTTGACCAACGAGCGCAAACCTCTAGGGCGTGTAAAGGATCAAGTGAAGCTGATCCGTCAAGCGTCAAGTGGAGCTAGGCATCCGTCTAGGCGTTCTTGTGTCCACTGGACTGGGTTTCTTTGTGCTGTTGGATGGACAAGGTTTAGTCGCTGGCGACCTGGACGACCCGTGAACGCGTTCCGGTCAGTGCATACTCAGCAATGTGACAATTCGCCGTACGCTCAAGATCAGCATCGCAGCATTCGTGATCGCTACCGCTTTGCTGGTGCTGGGTATCTATACGGCAAACCTGCTCATGTCCGTGGTGTTCGGCATCGCGACACTGCTCATGGCGGCCGCGCTCGCTCTGGCGTGGGGGCCGTACAGGACTGAGCGCCGCTTGAAGCGGGGTCGGCGACCGGACTGAGACGAATCGCAAGCGCGTTGCCGATGCGCTCGACGCCTGGAAGGTGACCTGGGGCTGATCCATGGCGCACCCGGACGCCCGGCCCCTAAAAGGGGCCGGGCGTCTTGCTGTCCCAGGGAGCTCGTGGACCGCCGGGGTCTTCCGCCACTCCCGGCCACCCAGCGAGCCCACGGGCCCGTACCCCCAAGCTACGGCATCAGTGCAGGTCAAAACCTTGTGCCGCTGGCTCGCCAGGGCTGACGAGCGAGGCTCAAGCGGCTCGCTGTCCCTGCCACGCCGGGGCGATGGTACGCCGGTACTTGCCGCCGAGGACTTGGCCGATGATCGCGACAACTGGTGCTGGCACGTTCTGCCGCAGCCCGGCCCGCTCATCACTACTGGCGCCGTCCTGCAGCCAGGAGAAAAACGTGCCGGCCTCCGGCAGCTTGTACGCGCGCCGGAACCCGCGGCTCATTTCCTTCATCTCCGGCGTGTGCGCGTGTTCGATGAGGAACGGCTCAAGCTCGGCCTCTTCATGGTCAAGATGCTCGGTCGTGGTGGCTCGCAAGGTGGCCATCGCCTCGCCAGCGGCCTTAACGTGCTCGGCGCTGGGCGTGCCGTGCAGCGAGCTCATCGCCTGGTCGGCCGACTCGAGCGCTGCTGCCATCCGGTCGTGCTCGGCGTCGAACTGGGTGAGCAGGTCATCGCTTATGCCGGCTTTGCGCAGCGCCGGCCAGGCGATGCTGTGCTCGGTCGAGTGGTGCAGGGTGAGCTGGTCGTGGAAGTTGGCCCAGGCCGTCGACACCTGCTCGAGCCGCCGCTCGTCACTGCTGTCGATCGTGGTCAGCGCTTCAGTGAACCGATCGAGGTCACGGCGGACGGCTCCGTGGATCACGCGGTTCATGCTCATCTCAGCCATCTCAGCAGCCTAAGCCGGACCTGTGTCAAGGGCGACAACCGGGGATGCCCGCTCGCCGCTCGCGACGGACACGCCGGGGCTTCGGGCCGTGCGTTTCTGCACGTCAAAACTGCACATCTTCGAATGGTCCTTCGACTGCGGGGCGGATGCCAGGCGGGATGACGGCCAGGTGCGCGGCGAGTTCGTCCAGGTCGGCCAGTTCCTGGCGGATGATCGCGCGGCATCGGCTGCACCAGCTGGGATCGCCGAAGACAGGCTGGGTCTCGGGCGGCTGGGGTGGCTCGGGTGCGGGGTGGCCGGCGGGGAGGTTCGCGATGAGGTCAGCGTGCTTGGCCATCGCGTTCTGATAGATGGCATGTTCCTTGCGGTATCTAGCGTTGCAGATCCCTGGGCAAAGCTCGGCTGACGGCATCTATCCCCCCGCTCGTGCCATGCCAGGGGCCTGGTCTCCCTGGGCGGCTCGAGTCGGGCCGAGCCGGCCAACTCGTTTCCCACTCTTGAGTGCGAAGATTCTTACCCTGACGGGTAGGGGTCTTCTGCGCTGCAGAAGCCGGAAGCCGCCAGTCCGTCCCGCACCAGCGGCCCAGGTTCGCGATCGGCACCGATCAGAGTCACGGCACCGCGTGGCTCATAGAGCAGGTATCCGACCTGGCCGAGATCGTCGACGCCGTTCTCGCGCAGCAGCGCGTTCACGTCCGAAGTGGTCAGCCCGGCACGGTGCAGCTCGTGGCTTTGGAGCTGTCCATGGGCGACGAGAACACGCGGCTTATGGTCGATCACGCGAACGACCCGGCTGTGGCAGCGCAGGAACGTGACGGCGCGGTGCGCGACCAACAGTGTGACAAGGGCGACCGCCGAGGTTGCGAATGAGGTATCCACCGCGGTTGCGCCCCGGCCGATGATTGCGCCTATCGCGACCGCGACCGCGAAGTCGTAAGCGTTGAGCTGTGCAAGCGTGCGTCGCTCGCCCAGGCGCAGGCCGATCACCGCTACCGCGAAGAGCAGGACGGCCTTAACCGCTACCCATCCCAGACCGCTTGCGCCACCTATCAATTCCCGCATCGAGATGGGCGTCCCCAGGGTCAGAGCGGGGGTGCTGGGTGGAAAGAACCGGGCAACGGAGTGCCGACCTGGTCTGAATCTACTTCGACGATTTCTGGCTTCATGGGAGTCAACATGCTCACAAGCTCATCTTGGTCGGCCTTGGCGACGTTGAACTCATCCAGCGTCGCAACCAGGTCCTCCATGAAGGCGTCGAACTCGCCGCTGGTCACGCCCATGTGGTAGTGAGTTTCGGTCATGTCGCGCCCGGTGTAGGTACACGGTCCGCCGGTGGCCTGGCACAGCTGGTCAACGAACTCTTTTGTCAGCCGATTCAGGTCAGTTAGCGCAAACTTCTGGCTAATTCGGTCGTCCTTGGCTGCACGGTTCTCGAACGCGACGGCTACCGAGGTGATGCCGTCGGTTCCGCCAAGGCGGTCATATAGGGAACTGTCCATCGCTGCCACCCCTGAGTGAGTTCGTGTCGGCGATCTTGGCTTGCCTTAGAAGCGTCTCCAGAACTCGCGCCAGTAACCTCGCGGGCTGGGCCAGGTCTTCTGCTTGATGACGGCCGCGCCCGGTAACACCTGGGCAAGGTCCCGATAACACCAGCTCGGCTACGGTCAGCCCATGACAACAGGAGTTGACTCCGACCTTGATGGCGGTCTTGACAGGAGTTGCAGCCGGGTCCACAGTCAAAGCCTGCGGGGGGCAATCTGAGCACCATGCGGCGAGCGCCCAGGCGAAGCACAACGGGCATCACACAGTTCGCTGCCAGACGCCGGGCTGAATTGGGGGGAGGGACTCTGTGGACTTCGCATCTATCCGGATCATCACTGATGATCTCGAGCCAGTGGTGCAGTTCTACGAGGAGGTCACCGGTCTCACAGCAGTCCGCGCTACGCCTGTCTTCGCTGAGTTGCACCTGCCCTCCTGCACGATCGCCTTCGGCCTCACGCAGACGGCGCAGCTGTTTAACAACTCGGCTCGCCCTGCGGACAACCACACAGTGATCATCGAATTTCTCGTCGATGACGTGGACAGCGAGTACGAGCAGCTCAAGCCTCTGGTCAGCGAATGGGTACAGGAGCCGACCACGATGCCCTGGGGAAACCGGTCTATCCTGTTCCGCGATCCCGACGGCAACCTCGTTAACCTCTTCACCCCGGTAACTGAGGAAGCCATCAAGCGGTTCAGCAGCCGGTCGGAAAGAGGCGACTAGTCTCAAGGCTGGCAAGCGACCGACCTGGCAAGCGGATGCCCGGTGTTGGTGCACCGCCACTCTCTTCGTAGCCGCAAAAATGCCGGTTGTCGATAAGCATGAGTACCGGCTCGGCAAACTATGAACCCAGGATGAACAGTCGCTCAGGTGTCTGCAAAGCCCTTATTCGGCCTGAGATCGGCGCGCCTAGTTTTGCCTTATGAGGCGATACGAACCGGTTGCGGTCATTGGTGTGTCGGCCCTGGTCGCTTCGGCCATGGCCCTGGTCGCTCCGGCCATGGCGCTGGCAGTCACACACATCCCAAGTGCCGGTGCAAGGCCTCCGGCCAGCTGGCAGGTTCGGGTTCTTGCTCAGAACCAGGTTGTCACCGTTAACGGCACCCCTTTTTCGGTGTCGAAGCCCGATGACCTGACGCAGCTAGGCGGCCACCTCTTCGTCAGTTACCAGAACGGCGTGGGCCCTCAGGGTGAGCCAACGCCTAGCGGGGTCGACTTCAGCACCGTGGCCGAGTACAGCCTCGGCGGGAGCCTCACCAGATCGTGGGATCTGACCGGGAAGGTTGACGGAATCACCGCAGACACCGAAACGGGCAAGGTGATCGCTACCGTCAACGAGGATGGCAACTCGAGCATCTACACGATCGACCCGGAGGCCGAGCGAGCGCGTCAGGTCGTGCATTACGAGTATTCGCCGGCCAACCCGCTGCCGCACGGCGGCGGGACGGACGCCATCGCCATCTTCCATGGCCAGGTGCTTGTCAGCGCCTCCGCGCCGGGCACGGTTCCGGCCACGGCCGCCAACCCTCCGGCCGTCTACCAGGTCAGGCTCCAGAAGACGCCCGGAACGCAGACGGGGACGGCCACGCTGACGTCAGTCTTCGGTGACAACAGCTCGGCGATGGTGGCCAACACCGCCACTCCGCCACAGACCGCGCTGTCCCCGAGCCCGCCATCGTGGTGTGCCCCCGGCGCGACCACTTGCACGACACCGGCCGAGGGGTCCTCGGTAGCGCTGGCCCTCACCGACCCAGACTCGAGCGAAGTCGTGCCTTACGCCAGCCCGCGGTTCGGAGGCGACTACGTCTTGGACAGCCAAGGCGATCAGCAGTTGATCTTCATGGCGAATGACGGCAGCTTGTCCGACCTGTTCCTCAACCAGTCGATCGACGACACCGGCTACATCGCCTTCACCGGCCAAACGCTATACGCCACGGATGCCACGGCCAACGCCGTGATCGCTGTCAACGGGCCGGTGTCTGCCGGCGACGCCATCACGGTGGCCACGCCGAGCGGGGCCAACAACGCTGTCAACGCCAACGACTACTTCGCTACCTTGAATCTCAGTAATGGCGACGTCGAAGCCATCCCCGCGCTGGCCAGCTGGCAGCCGAAGAGCCTGATCGTGGGCAGCCGCGGCGACGATTAGTCGCGCAAACGACTGAAGCGATGGTCATCTGACGCCGGCGATGAAGCGAGTTGGCTCAGGAGGCTGACTGCTTGTCGTCACTACCGATGATGTAGCCTCCCGCTTGATACTCGGGAGGACGGATGTCCCTGCAGGTGACGCGGCTGCACCTGGCAACAATGCTCGAGGAATTGCCAGTACACGGATTTCTCGTGACACATCCAGGTGGCGCTGTGCTGG
>Ga0126371_10003551_pt1 | contig 13659 bp, 8 predicted proteins | sample PanSoiMetaPlot_4_FD_110145 | JGI IMG/M metagenome (GOLD analysis project Ga0126371, IMG submission 110145) | Tropical forest soil microbial communities from Panama - MetaG Plot_4 | ecosystem: Environmental > Terrestrial > Soil > Tropical forest > Bulk soil | place: Panama | collected 2016-02-17 | reverse complement strand
TGCTATGACCCCCACGACCGATGTCCCCCCTATCCGCGATTGGCGTTCCCTCCAGAATGAGATCGAGCCGGGCTCCGTGCTCGTTGTTTCCACGGGCGCGGCCCCCTTTGAGCAGCGGCTGCTCGATGGCAGACATCTGCTAACCGCGGATGAGCCTGCCAAAGTCGGCGGTGGGGACGCAGGCCCGGGGCCCTATGAGCTGTTGCTCATGGCCCTCGGGGCTTGCACGTCGATGACTGTGAAGATGTACGCCAGGCGCAAAGGTTGGCCGCTCGAAGGCACGGAAGTGCGCCTTCGTCACTATAGGGTCTACAACCAGGACTGTGCCGATTGCGAGAACAAGAATGCATTGATCGAGCGCGTCGATCGATCGCTGCGGCTCATCGGTCCGCTAAGTAGCGAGCAGCGCCACCGCCTCCTGGAAATCGCCGACAAGTGCCCGGTCCATCGCACACTCACGGCCGGGGTCGAGATCAGGACGGCGCTCGACGCCGTGTGACCCCTGATCGATCGAAAACCGTCCTGCGTCGGGAATCAATTTTCGCCGCCTGGCCGTCGAAGACGGTGGATTTCGCGCGGTTACGGTTTACGGGTTTGCGGATTTTCAATTCCCGAATGTTGGCGCTCGATGGCGCGGCAGCGTTCCGGTACCGCCCCCTAACATATTGAATTACTAGAGTATCCAATATCGTTTTGCGACCGCCATGGTCCAAGTAGCGCGGTCGACACGAGGAGGGGCCGTGACCGGCGATGCGCGCGCGCCGCAAGGCCCATGTCACACACGCGACACAATTTCGAAGACACATCCAATGTGGCATGATATGCAGTGGTTGTCCCCCCGTGCGGCCTTGCTTGGGGCGTTTTCCACCCGCACCCCATTTCACCATCCCATCGAGAGATGGCGGTTTTTGCCTCTCGTGTATGGGACCAGGAGGGTGCGTTTGCGCGTGCGGTCATGCGTGCAGTGCCGGAAATGCGATTGATCGGGCGAGTTTTTAATGGGCCCTCAGGGAAACGAGCACCTCGACCGTCTGCGCATTGCGCGTCCCGCATGCCTTGGGTTCCACGGCATCAATACGACTTGCTGAATCAAGATCGCCGACGGCGGCGCGAGACGGATCGCGCTGATCGGTCGGACAGATCATTTCAAATGAATGGGCCAGAAGTTTTGTACCTCCTGCGCGTAACCATCGAGTGGCGGTCATGCGGCGCAGCGGTGGCGATCATCGCAGATCCTTGGGTGCCTTTCGATGATATCGCGCTCGGGGGGGAGTACGCCTGATGCGTCTATCGACTCGCTTGACCACAGCCATGCTCGCCCACGCCTTCATCACGGTGATGATGCTTGCCGCGGTTAACTATCGGGTCTTCGAGGCAGCCAACCCGGCGGGCGCCGTGGAACGTTTCCGACACTACGCGAAGGATGTGACAAAGGATCTGGAGGCCGCAACAGCCGGGCTACCTGGGGAACTGTTAAAATTGCGCGCCGCACCGGCGATCGGCCGCATCATGGAGGCGAGCCGCGCCTCAGCCGTCGGTGCCGACGGCCGCACGCTGCAAGAGGACCGGGTCGATCTGGCGGAGCGATGTAAACAGCTGCTCGCCGCTCCGGCCTTGCGCCAATGCCGCCTGCTCGGGGTTGCCGACGGGGGCCGCGACATCGTGCGCGTGGATCGTCCTTCGTCCGAGGGCGGCGTTCGCGTGGTGCCCGATAGCGAGCTTGCGCAATCGAGCCCCCACGGCTCCGACAAGGACTTGGTCCGCCAAACTTTCCGTGTCGCCGACGGCGAGGTCTTCGTCTCGACAGTGGAGACAGATCGGCAGCAGACTGCCAGCTTGCGGCGGCCCGCTCTTCTCCGAGTCGCGGCGCCGGTCAGGACCCCTGACCACGTGCCGTTCGCCGCCGTTGTCGTCACCATCGACCTCAATGCCGCCTTTGCGAAGGTCCGGGCCGCGGTGTCACCCCCCCGGCCGCCTCTGCTGGTCCCGCTGCCGTCCCGGTCGATGTTTGTGATCGATGAAAACGGCGATTACCTCGTCCATCCTGATCCGGCTCGAGAAATCGGCAATGCGCAGGCTGAGCCGGAGCGCCTGCAGGATGATTTCCCCGGTCTAACCGAGGCGGCGTGGCGACTCGATGAATTCGGCCCCGCCGTGATGACCGATCGCAAGGGTGCGCGCGTCGTTGTTGGCCTGACCGGAGCACGGCTCGCCGGTGGCCGGCGTGTGACCGTCGTGCAGGCAGTGCCGTTCTCCGCCGCGTACTCCACCGAACGGGCTGTTTTGTACACGACATCGATCAGCGGCCTTGTCGCCATCCTCTGCGCGATTGCCATCGCGATCTTGCTGGCGCGAACGATGAGCAAACCGATCGTGCAGATGACCAATGCGGTTGCCTCGTTCGCGCGCGAGGCGCCGATGGCGGCGCCTACACACTCGAGTGGCGAGATCGGCGTGCTCGCCAAAGCCTTCCAGCGGATGGCCGACGAAGTCACAGAGCGGACAGCCGCCATGCGGCGAACCGCCGATATCCTCGATCTCATTATGGCACGCATGGCCGACGCCGTCCTTCTGGTCGACGCCGACGCGGCTATCTTGTTCGCGAACACGGCGGCGAAAGAGTTACTCGGTGACCACGCCGTGATCGGCTGGAAAGCCTGGGCAACAACCTACGAGGCTTACCATGCAGACGAGATCACACCGTTAGGATTTAGCGAATGGCCGCTCATGCGCGCCCTGCGTGGCGAAAATGTTGACAGCGTCGACATGGTACTGCGCGCGAAAGATAACGAGCGTAAGGTCCACCTCACCATCAGCGGGCGTCCCATCGAGGCAGTCGGCCACAACGCCAGCGGCGCCGTCCTGGTCCTGCGCGACGTAACTGTTTTGAAGGAAACCGAACGCTTGCTGCGCGACTCCCAGAAGATGGACGCGATCGGCCAGCTCACCGGCGGTGTCGCCCATGACTTCAACAACATCCTAACGGTCATCACCGGCACCATCGACATACTAAACCGGGGGGTCGCGGATCGCCCGACCTTGGCGAACATCGCACGTATGATCGACGAAGCGGCGACCCGGGGGGCGGACCTCACCCGTCAGCTGCTTGCCTTCGCGCGCAAGCAGCCACTGCACCCGCAGGTGACCGACGTCAATGCCTTGGTCGTCGATACCGCCCAACTGTTGCGACCCACGCTTGGACGACAGATTGAGATCGAGTCGATGCTGGAGGACGGAGTTTGGCCGGCGATGATCGATGGGACCCAGCTATCGACAGCGCTGCTCAATCTCGCTCTCAATGCGCGCGACGCCATGCCAAACGGCGGTAAGTTAACGTTGGAAACTGCGAATGTGCGCCTTGATCAGGCCTATACCCAGGCCCATCCGGAAACGAGACCGGGTCCGTACGTGATGGTCGCCGTGAGGGATACCGGCACCGGTATTCCCGCAGCGCTGCACCATAAGGTATTCGAGCCCTTCTTCACCACCAAGGAGGTCGGCAAGGGAACCGGACTTGGATTGAGCATGGTCTACGGCTTCGTCAAGCAGTCCGGCGGACATATCGAGATCTACAGTGAGGAAGGAAAGGGCACGACGATCAAGCTCTATTTTCCACGCAGCGACGAGGAAACCCTCACGCCCAACAACACGCAGGGACCGCCACTACGCGGCGGCGACGAAACGATCCTCGTGGTCGAGGACGATGCCCTCGTGCGCAAGTACGTGATCTCGCAACTGAAAAGTCTCGGCTACGCGCCGGTTGCTGCCGCCAATGCCACCGAGGCGATCGCGCTTGTCGATCGCGGGCAAACTTTCGATCTCTTGTTCACCGACATCGTAATGCCTGGCGGGATGAATGGACGCGAACTCGCTGATGAGATGGCGCGACGGCGGCCCGGCGCGCGGGTGCTCTACACCTCTGGCTTCACGGAGAACGCGATTGTGCATCAGGGCCGGCTCGATCCCGACGTGGCCTTGCTCAGTAAACCCTATCGCAAGTTCGACCTCGCGCAGATGATCCGGAAGGCCCTCGATCCCGAGTCGCGCCAATGATGGCGGCTGCGTTCCGCACTGGCCGATTTTGGCTTGAGCCGGCTCGCCCACATCGCAGGTGTGCGATAGAACGAAATACAGGTTGCACGCGCCCGGAAGGATTTTTACTTTCAATACCGAAAGATGAAAGAGAGTATTAGTGGCGGAATAGCCATGGAAGAACGCGCCTAAAGTCAGGTTTAATATTCATAAAATTTCCGAAAATATTGAAAAATATTATAAATACAGGTTTTTGTCGAGATTGGCGCCTAAAGTCACTGCCACTTACACTTTCTTGAAGAGATTTTTTGTGCTGGCGGCCGACTTGCGGTATGGATGAGTCGCCTCCCTGGGGGATTAAATGATCCGCGCCATACGACGCGAAGTCCTCACTTTGCGGCCTGCCGTTTTCGAGCGCCCTGACAACGCTCGAACGTCGCTTCCCGAACCCGATCGACGGGTTCGTGAAGTTGGGGCCGAGTTGGGAGCAGAACTTGCTAAACTGCGGCCGTCGTTATGATCGAGGTGGCGATAACAATTTTGATTGGTGCCGTGATCAGCCTCGCCGGTTTCGTCTGGCTTGCCCATCGCGACATGGGCAGAGCCATTGCCGAGATGCAGGCTGACCGGGTGACTATGGACCGCGCGGTGACGGCCTGCGAGCGCGCGGCGGATGGTGCGACAAGGGCGGCGGAGGCGGCGCGCGATATTGCGGTTGCCATTCGCGACTGGGTCGGTCAAAAGCCGAAAGACACGCCTGCGGAATAATGACTTGTCGAGCCGACCGTTGAGAAGGCCCGCGTTCGCTCATCAAGCGACGCGGCATTGACGCCTCGATTGGTGGATTGGCCCGCGGCGGATTGCGCGCTTGGCGTTCGCAAGTGCGCAATGTCAATGCTCATGAGCGTGGTACAATCTGAAAATCAGTTTCGGACATAGAGGTGGCAAGAGCGCTGATGCCAGGAAAGCGGGTGCAATTTGATAGTGAGACCTGGGGGGCTCTCGATCTGCTAGCGCGTGACCGGATGAGCACGTTTCAGGAACTCGCCGACGAAGCGTTTCGCGATCTCCTGAAAAAGTATGGGCGTCCCACGGATTTGAAGACCGCCTTGCGTGAGAGCCTGCGCCAAGCTCCGGGGGCCAGCAGCGAAGCTTCCAAGAAACCGCCCAAGCGGTCGTGAGTGCAGGCAAACACCAAGACCGAGAAGCGCGGCTGGCTGATGCGGGGCGCGGCGTCCGGTTTATAGCACGCACGCCAGGCGCTGCCGGCGGTCGTTGGGTGGTCGGAGCGCTTTGCGCAATGCGACATTTGGTCAGAGTTTGCGGACCAATTCGTGCGTCTTCCCGCTGATCAGGTGCTCGACGAGCGGAATGCGGGACGTGATTGCACTGGTGATCCAACTCAGGGTGAGTGTCCCGAGGAACACGATTGCGGCTTTGATGATTGCGAACAGCGCAGTCCCGAGCAGCACGTACTGCAGCCAGATCACGAAAACATAGTGGATAAGATATATGCCGTACGCGTTCTTTGACAGGTTACTTAGCATCGGCCGGCGCATAGCGAAGCGCAAAAACAAGGCGACCAGCGCAAAGCAGCTCGTCGTGGACGACATCGCAAAACCGATGTCGGCGATGACTTGGAGACCTCGCAAGCCTGGGCCCTGTCCGCTCACAACCAGCGCCGTTGGAATGATCCACACGAGAAAGGCAGCGGGAGCGGCGGCCAGCCACACAACCCACTGCCGGGCCAGGGTTCCGTCAGCCGCGAAGAGGCCGCGCGCGAACCCGCCAGCGCCCACGCCGACACCGGCGAAGAAATAAACGGCATAGGGCAGTACAAAACTTGGTTGAAAACCGAACGGCCCGAACCTCACCCATTGCCAAGGTTGGAATACCGCGGCCAGGGGCACATAGGCCAACGCCGAGATGGTTATCAAGGCGAGCGCATATCGTCCCGGATGCTCACCAACCTGGGCCGACAGCCGACCTAGGAACTCGATCAAACGCGGAGCGAAGACGTACAGGGCAGCCACGGCGATATTGAGCGCTAGCAGCAGCCACAAAAACCACATGGGTCCCGATGGCCAGAACGGTAACGCCGTCCAATGAAACCAGAACGCGGACCAGCTCTTTTCGACAGCGGTGACCCGGTAGACGGGGTAGTAGGCCAACGGCATCAACAGAGAAACCCCGAATATGAATGGCGCACCGAGACGCAAGCAGCGGTCATACAGGAACCTTCTCCCTCCTTTGCGCACGAGACTCGGCCAGACAAACAGACCCGACAACAAGAACATCAGGTGCATCAAGTAGACATATTGGAACGCGCAGAAGAGGTCGAGGCCAAACCAGCGCTCGCTATCAATGATCGGATTTGCCAGCCAACCATAGGGGGGCTCATTGAAGGGCAGCGCGGACAAAGGTTGCGAACCCAGATAGGCGATGCAAGAGTGGAACGCCACCACCATGATTATGGTAAAGCCCCGCAAATTACGGAGCGCTAGGCTGGTTTTTGACATGCGTGTACGACCGATGATGCTGCAACCCAGGCCGTCATTTCATCCCCCGTCCGGCAGCGATGGTGCTGTTTTATGCAGATGCTATTCTTCAATACGCGAGCATACAACATGCCGGAGGGCGGCGGTAAATAACTGCGGATTTAGGTTAGGCGTTGCCTTCACCTGCGGATCTCACCTTGAATAAGCCAAATTGATTTCCAGTAGTCAGCCAAAAGAGAGCACTCGACGTAGTGATGAGTAGACAAGCTGAACTTCTGAGAGTGGCGCTGCGCTTGGTGAGCAAGCGCAAGAGGCCGCGCCAAATGCCGATTTTGACGATTCGTCGGCGACTACGGCTGATTGAAGCTGTTGTTCCAGGTCCGCCGGCAGGTACACGGACCACCGCGATCGACGCCGGCGGCGTTGACGCCGTTCGCATCGCGGTTCGCCAATCACACAGCGATGTTTATGTGCTCTACTTCCATGGCGGCGGATACACGGTTGGAACGGCACAACTGTACCGAGACTTCACTTGGCGGATCGGCAGCGCGACGCGTGCCTGTGTCCTCTATTTCGATTACCGCCTTGCTCCCGAGCACCCGTTTCCGGCCGCGGTTGAGGATGCGGTTGCGGTCTATCGCTGGCTTGTTGGCGGTCTTGCCCCCCGGCGGATCGCCTTTATGGGTGACTCCGCAGGCGGCGGCCTTGCGCTCGGGACACTCTATAAGTTGCGCGACGAAGGAACGACTCTGCCAGGTGCCGCGGTCCTTCTCTCGCCCTGGACTGATCTGGCGTTGACCGGGCCTTCTTTGTGGTCGAACGCGGCGTCAGATCCGATGATGAACCCCGCGAGCCTTCCGGCCATTGCCAACGGCTACTTGGCCGGCGCCGATCCGCGCAACCCCTATGCGTCGCCGCTCTTTGGCGATCCGTCTGGGTTACCGCCAACACTCATCCACGTCGGCAGTGACGAGATCTTGCGGGATGATGCGGTTCGAATGGCGGAAAAAATGAGAACCGCGGGGTGCGATGTTGAAATGGATGTCTGGCCGCGTATGCCACATGCTTGGCACCTCTACGCACGCATCGTGCCCGAGGGGCGCCTCGCCATTGATCGAATCGGCGCGTTTTTGCGAAAGCGGCTGTTAAGCTAAGATCCGGTCATTGCGCTCGCCTGACAGCGACCGGGAGACCCAGGCTGCGGACGAGCACCGGACCTGGCGCCAAAAGATCGGCGAGGGTGTACCCATCGAGCGTGCTCAGAAACGCAACCGTTGCTTGGCGAAGAGCTTGACGCAACACACAACACCCCTCAATCCGGCAGAAGCCACTCTCAGCCAGGCATCCTATTACGGCCAGGTCTTCTTCCGTCTCGCGCACAATGGCCCCGACGCAAATTTCCGCCGGCGGCCGACGCAGGCGGATGCCACCGCCCTTTCCGCGAACGGTGTCGATATAGCCCTGCTGCCCGAGCTTGTTGACAACTTTCATCAGATGGGTCTTCGAGACGCCGAAGCTCTCGGCGATCTCGGCGATTGTTGAAAGTTGCTCCCCTTTGGTGCCGACATAAATCAGCGTTCGCAACGCGTAATCGGTCCACAGGGTGAGACGCATCGTTCTTCCTTACCCGCGGAGGTCAGCGGTACGTTGACTCTATAAGATGCATACTATATGAATCTTATGTGCAGAGCAATAGCGGTTATCGACGACGTCCCCAAGGAGCGCGCGCCGGGTATGGATACGCAAGGCAGGACCGCCAGCCGCAATCTGATCATCGAGGATATCGTCGCCCGCACCGGAATCGGCGAAGCGATGATCGAGCGGCTGGTCCGCGCCTTCTACGGCCGTGCCCGGCTTGATCCCTTCATCGGCCCCATCTTTGAGAGCAAGGTCTCCGATTGGGAAGCGCATATCGCGCGCATATGCGCCTTTTGGTCGTCCGTCGCGTTGATGAGCGGCCGCTATCACGGCCAGCCGATGGCGGCGCATCTGCCCTTGCCAATCGATACACCGCACTTTGATCGCTGGCTCGAGATCTTTGCCGAAACCGCGCGAGAGGTCTGCCCGCCGGCAGCAGCAGCGCATTTCCTCGAGCGAGCGCACCGCATTGCCGACAGCCTCGAATTGGGAATTGCGGCCCACAAAGGAGAGATCCGCGCGAAACGCGTACGACCGACGCAGGTGCCGAACTGAGGTCCAGTCGACTGACCATCAGCCCCAGACCGGAGAAAAACAGGCAAGCAAGCTGCCTGCGAACCGATCACCAATCCTACTTCGTCTCGGGTTGATCTTCGTGCAACTGCGCCCGTGCTTGCGAGGCGTCGCGTATATCAAAGCGTTGGGATTCGCAGCCCCACCCCTACCTCGCTCGCGTCGATCGTTTAGGCGGTTGGTCCGGTCGTGTTCTTGTGGTGAGCACGGTTTGAAGAGCATCGCGTGCGATCGGTTTTTGAATAGTCGGAATTTGCGCGAACCTCTCATCGATGCTCTGCGTGTCATATCCGGTGATGAAGGCGAACGGCAGCTTTCGGTCGACGAGTATATCGGCTATCGGATAAGCGAGCTCGCCATCGAGATTGACATCGAGAATTGCCGCATCGAACGCCCCGTTCCGGGCCGCAGCGAGCGCGTCTGCCATTCGGGCATAGGGGCCGACCACGGAGAGCCCAAGCTCCGTCAGCATGTTCTTCATCATCATACCGATCAGTGCTTCATCCTCCACCAGGAGAACCCGATCCGCCATCAAGCTCTTTGATTTTACGACAGCTGCCTTCTCGTGGTCTGCCGCGTCTTTGGATTTTTGTTCGCTCGCCGCCTTATTAGCCCCGAGGGGAAGAGTGAGGGTGCAGCAAAGCCCTTCGGGCTTCCAATTGAAACTCGCGTGACCTCCGAGTTGACGCTCAACGCTCGCTGAGATCATCTTGATCCCATAGCCTTGCCGCGCCGGCGGACGCACCGGCGATCCTAAACTTTCCAACCACGCGATGGTTAGCGTGCCGTGGTGCAACTGCCAGGTCAGCCTAACGCAGCCGGAAGCCGTCGATAGCGCACCATACTTCGCCGCGTTGGTCGCCAATTCGTGAAACGCTAGCGCCAAGATCTGCGCAATCGCGGGCGGGAGGGTGACGTTTGGCCCGGACGTCGCGATCGTTTTATTTCCATCAACCCGATAGGGCGCCAGCTCGTCGTTGACAACGGTATTGAGGTCGGCGCCAATCCAACGGGATTTTGATAACAGGTCGTGAGTGCGCGCCAGCGCGCCGATCCGTCCTTCAACGACGGCCAAATATTCACGCTTTGATTTGCCTCGGCTGAGGCGCATGATCGATTGCACGACCGAGATCGCATTCCTCGCCCGATGGTCGATCTCGCGGCTCAAAAGCGCCTGCCGCTCTTCGGCTTGCTTGCGGTCGGTGATATCGACGGTCACCCCGCTCATGCGAACGATTCGGCCCTCGCTGTCGACGCTCGCCGCGGCGCTACCGATACACCAGCGCACCTCTCCGTTCGGTCGCAAAACCTTGAATTCGGTCTGGTGCGTCTGTCCGTCTTTAGACAATGAAACCGCGAGGCCTCGTAGCCGCTCAACGTCCTGCGGATCGATCAGCGCACAGACCTGTTCTGGCATAAGTTTGAAGTTGTCCGGATCGACGCCAAAAATCCGAAATTGGCCCTCGTCCCAGGTAAGTTTGCTTTCGCCAATGTCCCACTGCCACGTTCCCATCTTCCCAGCGGCCAGCGCCAGGGCACGTAGCTGCTCACTCTGGAGTAATTGCGCGGTTGACGACTGAAGCTCCGCGGTTCGCTCCGATACTCGCCGCTCCAGGTTGTCGTTGAGCTTTTCGAGTTGACGTGTTTTCCGGTAGAGTTCCGTGAAGATCCTCACCTTAGCCCGCAGCACCTCGGGAACGACGGGAACGGGCACATAGTCGACAGCCCCAAGCTGATACCCTCGCATCCGATCTACATCAGTGAGATGAATGGCGGAAATGAAGATGATTGCCGTTCGCTGGAACCTGGGGTGGTCGCGGATCGTCGCCGCCAATTCAAAACCATCCAATTCCGGCATGCATACGTCAACCAGAATCACCGCGATATCGTTCTTGAGAAGCTGTTCCAATGCCTCTCGTCCCGAACTCGCGCTGATGAGATTTTCGCCCAGCACATTTAACATTACTTGATAGCTAAGCAACTTCGCAGGTTCATCGTCGACCAGCAGAATGTTGACGGCTTCGTTTAGCGCAGATCCCAGATCCGGGGTATTAGGCGTGTCGCTCAATTGTCCATCAGCCGATCCGAACCACCATCGAGAGCATAGTTGCGTTCGCAATGCGACCCCGGCGGTTCGTACGGGGTCGCTCAGGCGCCGTGTCACCGGTGAAGCCACATTCGCAATGCGGACAACAATTGTTCGGTGTTGACCGGCTTTGCCAGGTAGTCCGATGCTCCGGCCTCAAGGCACTTCTCGCGGTCGCCCTTCATGGCTTTTGCTGTCAAGGCAATGATGGGCAGTCGACGCAATTCCGGCTTTTCGCGGATCACGGCAATGGTTTGGTAGCCGTCCAATTCGGGCATCATGATATCCATCAAAACGATGGCAATGCTAGGCGTCGACTCGATCAGCGCGATGGCTTCGTTGCCCGTCGTCGCAGTCAGCACCCGCATCCCCCGACGCTCAAGCACGCTGCTAAGCGCGAAAATATTTCGCACATCATCGTCGACCAAAAGGACCGTCTGCCCGACCAGGTCCTCGTCTGAACTGTTTAGCCGCTCAAGCATACGCGCCTTCTCGGCCGGCAAATCCGTGACTACGCGGTGCAGAAATAGCGCCGTTTCGTCGAGGAGCCGCTCCGGCGACTCGACGCCCTTTACAACGATACTCCGCGCCATGGTATGCAGTTGGGCATCTTCCTGGACCGACAACTCGCGTCCGGTGAAAACGACCACGGGCACCTCGGATAAGACGGGATCGGTGCGGATTTGTTCGAGGATTTCGAAGCCCGACATGTCGGGCAACAGCAAATCGAGGACGACGCAGTCGTAAGGCCGTTCTCGCAACGCCAATAGCGCTTCGGCGCCCGTTGCGGCGGTCATGATTTCGATGTCGTCATGGCCGAGGAGTTCGGTGATGCTCATTTGCTCGGCCTCGTTGTCTTCGACGAGCAACAACCGCCTCCGACGCGGCTTCGCATACTCCTTGATGCGCGTGAGCGCTGTTTCCAACGCCTCGGTGGTCACGGGCTTGGTCACGAACGAGAACGCACCGCGCGCCAACCCGTGCTGCCTGTCTTCGTCCAACGTCACAATCTGCACCGGAATATGCCGGGTCAGCGGGTTCTGCTTTAATTGACTGAGCACGGTCCACCCCAGCATATCGGGAAGGAAGATATCGAGCGAGACGGCGGTCGGCTGGTATTGGCGAGCAAGGTCGAGGGCCTCGGCCCCCCGCGTCGCGACGAGTACTTTGAATCCCTCGTTGCGTGCCAGTTCCATCATGACCCGCGCATAATGGGGGTCATCTTCGACGATCAGCAAGATCGGGTCACCGGGCTCGATTTCAAGGCGATCATCTGCAATCGGCCCGACGGAGCGGTCCGAAATCTCCAAGATGGAACCGGCCCCTGGCTGGCCGCCTTTGGCGACCGCCTCGAGCGCGGATCGCATCGAGATCGACGGATCGATGTACTTTATGGGAAGGTAGAGGGTAAATGCGCTACCGATGCCCGGTGAACTGCGCAGGTGGATTTCGCCGCCTAGGAGATTTGCAAGCTCGCGACAAATTGCCAACCCAAGCCCGGTTCCACCATACTTACGGCTGGTGCTGGCGTCTGCCTGCTGAAATGCCTCGAAAATGATCTTCTGCTTTTCGATGGGAATCCCAATCCCGGTGTCGGACACCTCGAATGCAACGACCGCGGGCGCCTGGCGTAACACCGGATGCTCCGAATTCCAACCACCCATGGCGAGCGAAATGTTGAGGCGAACCCCGCCGTTTTCGGTGAACTTGAACGCATTGGATAGCAGGTTTTTCAGCACCTGTTGCAAGCGCTTAGCGTCGGTGACAATGCTGCGTCCAAGGTGTGGATCGGTGAGGATATCGAAAGACAGTCCGCGACCTTCAGCTTCGTGTCGGAACGGTCGCGCGACCATTTCGATGAGATTGGAAAAGAAGATCTCTTCGGCGTTTACCGTAACCGTGCCTGACTCGATTTTGGACAGATCGAGAATGTCGCTAATCAAATTTAGCAGGTCCGTTCCCGCTCCGTGAATGGTGCGAGCGAATTCAACCTGTCTGGCAGACAAGTTTCCATCGGGATTGTCAGTCAATTGCTGGCCCAATATCAGGATACTGTTGAGCGGCGTTCGCAGCTCATGGGACATGTTTGCCAAGAATTCTGACTTGTATTTCGATGTCAATGCCAATTCAGTGGCTTTTTCCTCCAACGCACGCCTTGCCTGCTCGATTTCCTGATTTTTACGCTCCACTTCGACATTGCGCTCCGCAAGTTGCTGAGCTTTTTGTTCAAGCTTTTCGTTAGTCTGTTGCAATTCCTTTTGCTGGATCTGAAGTTCAACAGCGAGCTGCTGTGACTGTTTTAGCAGCCCTTCGGTTTGCATCGTCGCTTCGATACTGTTTAGCACGATACCGATGCCAGTGGTCAACTGCTCCAGGAAAGTCGTCTGCAAAGGCGTAAACGCATTGACTGACGCGAGCTCGATGACCGCCTTGACCTGGTTCTCAAAGAGAATAGGCAGCACGATCAAGTTGCGCGGCTTTGTTTTGAACAATGCCGAACCGATCGGTACGACTTCGGAAGGCATTTCAGTGATCAGCATTCGCCGACGATCCGCGGCGCACTGTCCGATCAATCCCTCGCCGATCCGCAGACTCTGGCGATGGCCGTCGAGCGCGTCATCGGCGTAGGCAGACAGCAGCTCGAGGCTCGGCACTTCCTCGCTGCGCATCTGATAGATTACGCCCAGCTGCGCGTTGACAAGTGGCGTGAGCTCGCTCAGGAGCAACCGGCCCACCGTCGCCAGGTCGCGCTGCCCCTGAAGCATGTTGGTGAACCTCGCGAGGTTGGTCTTGAGCCAGTCCTGCTCCGTATTGCGGTCGGTGGTGAGCCGC
>Ga0126371_10003550_pt1 | contig 13661 bp, 15 predicted proteins | sample PanSoiMetaPlot_4_FD_110145 | JGI IMG/M metagenome (GOLD analysis project Ga0126371, IMG submission 110145) | Tropical forest soil microbial communities from Panama - MetaG Plot_4 | ecosystem: Environmental > Terrestrial > Soil > Tropical forest > Bulk soil | place: Panama | collected 2016-02-17 | reverse complement strand
TTCTGCCAAAACCGGTCCAAGATGCCTCACTTTTCGCGGCGATCGAAGCTGCGCGTCGATTCAAAGGAGAACGCAGTCGTTAATTCGTTTGCGGCCATCTCGACTGGTGAACTGCGGGTATCAGTTTGAAGATATGGTCTACCTATCCGTGCGTGAATTCGAGGACAACTGGATCGTGCAGGATAGCTTGATGCCGAAAGACGCTGGGACTGCTCAAAATGTGCGTGATAACCTGAACGCGTCACGCGCACTACAGGCCTATGTGCTTGCCGTCCCGATTGTGAACCAAGCTGGCGTGCGGGACTCGTTGCGCAAATTCGGGCCGGATATCGCCGGCTCGCTCGCAGTAGAACTTTGAATTCCGATGCGGTTCCCCATTCTCGGCGGTCTGTTGCCAATCAGGGCGCGCAGCGCGGGCCGAGACGCTTTAGCGGGCCTAACGCTCGCCTCGATGAACATCCCGCAGGTGCTCGGATACACGAAGATCGCGGGCACTCCGGTCGTGACAGGTCTCTACACTGTCCTTCTGCCGCTCGTCGGCTTCGCGGTCTTCGGCTCGTCGCGCCACCTCGTTGTCGCGGCGGATTCGGCGACCGCCGCGATCTTCTCGAGCGCTTTGTCCCGAATGGCGCCGCTCGCGAGCGAAAAATACATGACGCTCGTCGGCATGCTGACGCTGCTGATCGCAGGGCTGCTGCTTGTCGCCCGAATCTTCAGGCTGGGATTCCTCGCCGACTTCCTGTCGCGAACCGCCCTCGTGGGGTTCCTGACCGGCGTTGGCGTGCAGGTCGGCATCGCAATGCTCGGCGACATGCTCGGCGTGCCCGTTCGTTCCGAACGCACGCTCCTCCAGCTCGACGACGTCTTGACCGGATTGGCTCAGGTCAACACGTTGACCCTTGGACTCTCGATCCTTGTCGTGGCGGCCATTTTCCTCGGACGATGGCTGGCGCCGCGGTTTCCCGTCCCACTGGTCGTGGTCGTCGGAATGATCGCGGCAAGCGCCTGGTATCATCTGGCCGAGCGCGGCGTCGCGGTCGTCGGTCCGGTTCCGGGCGGGCTGCCGTCGCTTCGGTGGCCCGACGTTACCTGGCACGAGACCCTCTCTCTCCTTCCGGTCGCAGTCTCGTGCTTCGTCATGATCATCGCGCAGAGCGCCGCGACATCGCGCGTCTACGCCCTGCGTCACAAGGAGCGGGTCGACGAAAATGCGGACATCCTCGGGCTCGCGGCCGCGAATGCGGGAGCCGCGGTGAGCGGCGCCTTCGTTGTCAACGGAAGCCCGACACAGACGGCGATGGCCGACAGATCCGGTGCGCGAAGCCAGTTCGCGCAACTCTTTTTCGCGGGAATTGTGGCGGTCGTGCTTTTGTTCCTGACGAGGCCGTTACAATATTTGCCGCACTGCGTGTTGGCGAGCATCGTGTTCACGATTGCGGTCGGCATGATCGACGTGAACGGGCTCAATGCGATCCGCAAGGAAAGCCGCAGCGAATTTCTCATCGCGCTCGCCACCGCTGCGGCTGTTCCGGGCATCGGCGTCGAGGAGGGCATCCTCCTCGCGATCGTGCTGTCGCTCATCGGCCATGTCAGGCACAGCTATCGTCCGCACACGATGGTGCTCGCGCCGACTACGACTGGCCGCTTTGCGCCGACCCCGGCTGAGCCTGGCGTTCAGACGGCTCCAGGCCTCATCGTGTTTCGCTTCGGCGCCGATCTCTTCTACGCCAACGCCGACCGCTTCGCCGACGACGCGCGCGCGGTTGTGGACGGTGCCCCGACACCGGTCGAATGGTTCGTGCTCGACGCCAGCGCTGTAACGGACATCGACTATTCCGCCGCCGGCATCGTCCGCGAACTGCTCGCGGACTTCGCAAGCAGGCGCATCAACGTCGCCTTCGGCCGTGTGACGCCCCCATTACGGGCCGATCTCGAGAGGCACGGCGTCGCCGCGGCGCTGGGAGAGAACCGGATCTTCGCTTCGCTTCACGAAGCGCTAGCTATGATCCGCGCTGAACCCGGGAAAGCCTGACCTGCGTTTGACGAGTTAGGTATCCGCTCGGCACATCGCAGGATTCGCTACCTACGGTCACCGCAACGTAGCGTTGGGTCGTTGATGTGGCCGTCGGTATGGGGACTTGCGCACTACCCATGCAACGCTGCCCGATCTGTAAACAATCCGCAGACCGGGCACGAGTTCTCGGGCGTGCTCGGCTTCACCTACAATTTCACCAACCAGTCCACCCAATATCAGAACGGCGTCGACATGGGGGAATGATGAATCCGGCCTGCGGCCCCGCGCCCACCACCTGCGACTTGAAGCAGCCCACGCGGTTGCTGGCGCCGGTGTCACAACCGACCTCCTGGTAGACGTAGCCGACGGCACCGACAAGAAACTGTTTCGTTAGGAACTGCGATGCCCCCAATCGAAATGCACAGCCAACCGGCGTATCCGCGAGCGCGCATCATCGTTTGGACTGCCAGAGACCTACACGCCCAGACATCTGGCTTCAAAGAATCTGAATTCCGGGCAGCCGTTGAGGGGGAGCGCAAGCAAGTCACCGTGCTATTCGCCGATCTCAAGGGCTCGATGGAGCTGCTGGCCGACCATGACCCCGAGGAGGCCCGAAAACTTCTCGATCCGATCCTCGAACTCATGATGGAGGCCGTCCATCACGACGAAGGTACCGTCAACCAGGCCGCGGGCGACTGCATCATGGCGCTGTTCGGCGCTCCTCTCGCCCACGAAGATCAGATCGGACGGAGGCGTCACGAGCCGGCATCCTCTCCAGCACCATCCCCGTCGCTTCTCGCCGATCATGGTCGAGGTGGCGTTGGCAGGCTCTCACTTATGCCCCTCCGATGCGCTGTCCGATTCGCAAGGCGAGATAGCCAACGAGAACGCTGAGCAGCACATAACAACTGACCACCACGATACCCTGCGGCGACTTCTCCGCCAGGACCACCGACGCATAAACGAAGCTCGAGAAAGTGGTGAGTCCGCCGCAAAAGCCGATGCCAAAGAGCGCGTTCGTCCCGTCGCCGATGCGCCGTCGCGCCTGGAGAGCGGCCACCACCCCCAGAACGAAAGAGCCAACGATATTGGCGACGAAGATATCGACCGGGAAGCCATCAGGGCCGGCTGGAACCTGGAGCATGAGTAGTTCGCGCACCAGCGCGCCGACTCCTCCTCCAACAAAAACCAGAGCGACGATCTTGGGAATTGCTGCCTCCCTCATCGAGCAAGAGCCGCGCCGAGGGCGGCGGCTGCGAGACCAGATCCCACCGAGATAAGGATATAAAATACTGCTCCCCCGCGCTGATTCTTGTCGGCGAGGGTGGCGGTATCAAGCTGCATGCTGCTGAATGTTGTGTATCCCCCCAGTACACCGGTGAGGATGCCCGACTTGAGCGTGGTACCGAAGCGGTCGTGCCAATCGATGCCGAACGTGACAGAAAGAAAACCGATGACGAATGCGCCACTGACGTTGATGACGAACGTCCCGAGAGGGAAATCGCCACGAAAGTGCTCATGGGCAATACGTCCGACAAACCATCGGAACACGGACCCCGCCCCGCCGCCAAGAAAGACCCAGAGGTAATCGAACGCCGTCACCTGAACTCCCTCCAATGATCAATGGAGCAAAGGCCGTATCGCCTTCCAGTCGTGCCCGGGCGCAACATGCGACCTTCCTGAAGAGTTCGACGCTGTTAGCCCGTCTCTGACCACGCGCTTAACCTAGGCAAATCCGGAATCGACCCGAAAGCATCAATAGAAGAGAATAATTTACATGTTTGACCCTAGCAGACGATAGACAGGGCGGAGCATTCGATGCCTCGAGCCGCGACCAGTGCGCTGGCTGACCAATCGCTCGCGCACGCGATGCATCGCCTGCAGGTCCAGCTGTTCGGCAGTCTTCGTTGCCACAAACTTCATCGTCGGGCGCTGAACGGCCTCGGCGATCGCCTCCGCATCACGGAAGTCGTTCTTCTGTCCCTTTGAGTACGGGCGGACATCTTGGACCATGGTCCAATAGGACTCAGTCATTTTACATCATACAGTACCTGTTGAGCGTCGCCGATTGGACGAAGTGCAGTCTTCAGGCAAAGAAACTTGAAATCGGCTGTCGAACGAATTTTGCAGGGGTTCGGAGATGTGCCGTGAGGGAGGTTTGTCATGGCGGAGTTTGAGAAGCGGCTGGCTTGCGTGATTAAAGCTGATGGATCGGTCACCCGCGGTTTCATGATCGAGTCATGCGAGCTCAAAGGAAACAACGAATACACCATTACCTGGAAAATTCCGCTTCAGGGCGAAGCGAAGACGAATTTTGCCGGGACCATTGGCAGCGCGCTCGGTGAGCCTGTCGAGCCTGGGTTCATCACTGTCGGATTGGGCAGCGACCCGCGGAAGATGCAGGTGCACACCTATGATGTGAGCGGCAAGCCGGCCAGACGCTCGTTCCATATCGCTTGCTTCCGCGATCAGTAGGCGCCAACGCGTCCGTCGACCCCAAGATGATAACGATGGCTGATCCAGCTTTTCTCATCGCCGCGTCCGGCCTTGGCCTTTCGGGCATCGTATCCGCCGCCAAGCTGATCACGTGGTTTCTTGAGGGCGACCCGAAGGCGATGGCGCAAGCTGCGCGTTGGGGGGCGGCTGGGCTCTTTGCGTTGTCACTCCCGCTCCTGCTCGGACTGGTGGTGAGTCAGCGATGGGCCGAAGCGATCGGGCTTTCGGCAATACTGCTGATGGCCTTTGCGCTCTATGGTCCTCGCATTCTGGGTCAGTTCCTGCCGCGCCGCCGCCTCGTTCTTGACCAGAGCTTTCCGTCCGGACGACCCACCGATCGGAATTCCGCCGACGCCGATCTGACCGAGGCCGAAATGGTTCAGCGTTCGATCGCTGTGCTGGAAGAGTATTTTTGGCGCACGACAAGCGCGTTCAGGCAACAAGACGCGGCGCGTTTCCTCGCTGGCAGCTCACAAATCTCGGACGGCCGCCGGCAACGCGGCACCAACGGCTCCCATTGCGAACTGACATCCCCTCTCATGTCCGAAGCGGAAGCGCTGGAGGTTCTCGGCCTCCGTCCCGACCCGGAGGTTTCTGAGATCAATGAAGCCCACCGGCGGTTGATGCAGGTCATTCATCCCGATCGCGGCGGCTCGCAGTACCTCGCGGTAAAAATCAACCAAGCAAAAGACGTTCTTCTCAACCGCCTTCGGCTGCAGTCCGATTCCAGCGCCACCGCAGCACCGCGCAAGCGCCGCCGACGCGGCCAAGGCCAATCAGATTTATCGGAGCCCAAATCGTCGATCGGAGGATAACCATGTCGAAAGAGAGCAGGAAACCAATCGAAAAGGATAGGCCCTATTATCCTGAGATCAACCTGGAACAAGAGCAGTCGCGCGGCGCGCTGACCACTAGACAGCAGGTCGAAAGCTACCTGCAAAGAAAGGAAGCAGTCACTGAAGCCGACCGTCAGGCCTTTCAGGACTATCTAAACCAGAAAGAGCAAGCGAAGAAGGCGGAGACGACGTCTGCGATGCCAGACCAAGCTCAGTCCAATCACACGGCTCAGCCTCGGTCGAAGTTCAATCGCCGCAATCTTTTCAAGATCGTTGCCGGGACGGCCATAGGAGCGGAAGCTGTTGCAGCCGGTTATTCCTGGGTCACTGGCGGATCGGTTTCCGATCAGGGCGCCAAGCATGCCGGCGATCATTATACTGAAGTTCAGCGTCAGCATATCGATCGACAGCTGATTGACTCGAAGGCGGACGTGGGTGGCCGCGGGCTGGGGAGATGGGTGGCGCTGCTGCCGACCAAGATGGGCGGCGGCGTGTACGCGATGGACCTCAACACGAGCCGCGTTATGGCTTCGGTCTGGTACTGGAACTACGGCGACTTCAACCCGATAGCTCACCATTTGTGCGCGTTTCCGAGCGCCGATCCGTATCATTCCTTTGAATTCGTCAACAGTACCCAGGGCGGCAAGAACTCCCTCATCTACGGGATCAACACCAAGATCGAAACGCCTGACCCCGGGTTCAACATCTATCGGGTGCGCTACGACGGCGCGCAGATGGAGGTGATCGAGAACGTGGCGGAATCGACCGGCCTCGGCCTCGGCGTCCACGTCACGATCAATCCCAAGGACGCCCAATCCTACTTCGTCACCGATGGACAGAAGGACATTGCGGCGTGCTTTGATCGCGAATCGTCGAGAGTGATTGCAACCTTGAAATTCGACTGGCAGGGAAATTCAAGCAACCTTCGCGAGTGCTGGATACAGGGGGGCAAGCTCAAAATCTACAAGATCTACCCGGATAAGAGGACCGGAAAGTTCGACTATCGCGGCACCAAAGGTCAGAAGATCGAATGGGAAATGGTCCCGATGGGAGAATTGTTCGTGGAGGAGGGCACGGTTCCTGGCGATTCGCCGCAAACCCTTTCCGGGGCGGACGGCACCATTTGGCATCCGACCGGACGCTGGGCCGCGACGGTCGTGCGGCTCTGCGGCGGCATTTGCATTCTCGACGCCGAGAACAATTTCAATCCGGTCGCCTTCCTGCAGTTCAACAAGGATTCTCAAGACCAGTATCCGGTCAAAAAAATCGATGACGATCATTGGGAGGTCGTCTTCGACAAGATCCATTCGCCGGGGCACGAAATCGGGTTTTCGCCGGATGGGCGGTTCCTCTGCATGATGAACAATCTGCGCGAAAACAACATTTCGATTTTCAACGTGGAAGATCCGGATCCGACGAAGTGGAAAAAAATCGCCCACGTCGAGGATCCGCTTTGGGGCGGCAAGTACCCGAACCCGTTCCACATGGTCTTCTCGATAGACAGCTCCAAGCTGTATCTATCAATCTTGCATCCGTCGCCGGCGGCGAGCGGAGTGATGGTGATTGATACGGCCACATGGAGGATCAAGAAGGAAATTCAGGGAATTGGCCCCGACCTGCAGACGCCAGCCATCACTTACGACGGCAAATTCGTGTTGACCCCCTTCAGCGGCTTCCAACGCTTGTCCAGCGGCGTCTCCGTCATCGACGCCGAGACGGATGAATTCGTCGGCGTATTGCCGAGCACTGGTGGGCACCATGACTGCGTCATCATTCCAATGTCGCTCGAACACATGAAGCATACGCGTTCGTGCACGTTGTAGTCGTGGGGGCTAGGGATGCCGAACAAGTTAGGCGTCGGCTTTCTGCTGGCCAGCGTCGCGTTGCAAAATCTCGGACGGCGCGAGGCGCGCACGCTGCTGCTGCTAGCTGCGGTCGCGATCTGTAGCGGCGCTATTTTCACTGGCGCCGTCCTGATGCGGAGCATCGACTCCAGCATGGCCGTCGGCTTTACGCGCCTGGGGGCGGATATGCTCGTCGTTCCCGCAGGTGCTCTCACCAACATTACTGCGGCCTTGCTCACGGCCGAGCCCACCGACCTTACGCTCGACGACAGCGTGCTTGTGCGCCTGGAGACGATTAAGGGCGTGCAAAAGGCGGCGCCGCAGTTGGTCTTTCGAACCGATGCGTCCGGCTATCGAGGTGGCGCCTCCATCGACGTGATCGCCTTCGATCCGATGCACGACTTCACGGTCCAGCCATGGCTGGAGCAACATCTCGGTCGGCCAATTCGGAAGGGAGACGTCATTGTCGGCGGACGGCGGGACGAAGCGTTGGGCGCCGAACTGTTGTTGTTCGGATGGCCGCTTATCGTTTACGGCAAGCTTGGAAAGACGGGGGTAGGCACTCACGAGCGCGCCTTGTTCATGACTTTCGAGACGTTTGCCGAGATGCGCCTCACCATGCAGCAAGTTTGCGGTGCAAAAGCGCCGCTCGAGCCGAATAGGGTGTCTGGCGCGCTGCTTCAGCTTGCGCCTGGTGCGACCACGCAGCAAGTACGCTTCGCCATTTTAGCGAATTTTCCCGGTGTCAAGGTCGTTTCGGGCGAATCGATGCTCACATCCATCCGGCAGGGGCTGGCGGCATTGCTGAACGGCGCGCTCGCGCTAATGGCGATCATGTTCGTGAGCAGCGCATTGATGCTCAGTGTGCTGTTTACGGCGATCATCGCTGAGCGCAAGCGTGAGCTTGGCCTGCTCCGAGCCATCGGGATGCGCCGCCGTCAAATCGTCGGCATGCTGTTGACGGAGGCTGGCCTAGCGACTGCCCTCGGAGGACTCGTGGGTGTCGCCCTTGGTCTTCTCCTGATGCGCGTGTACGAGCACTCTCTCGTCTACTATCTGGACAGGCTGGGAATCCCGTTCGTTTGGCTCAATGGTGGGACAACGGCCCTGATTGCCGCGTTTTGCATCGTCGTGACTTCGCTCACCGGTGCCGCGGGCGCGCTCTACCCGGCCTGGCGAGCAAGCGCTCAGGAGCCCTACGCCCTCATTCGCTCGGAAGGCTGACGTGACGCTGTCCTGCATTGATCTGGGCAAGACCTATGCCACTGAGCGTGGGGAAATCGAGGCAGTCAAGGGCATCGACCTCGAAGTGCGGTCCGGCGAGTTCACGAGCATTGTCGGACGCTCAGGCTCAGGCAAGTCCTCTTTCCTCGCGATGATTGGCGGCCTGAGCCGACCTTCGCGCGGATCGGTGCACATCCAGGATACCGACATCTGGACTCTGTCCGACAATCACCTGGCGGATTTTCGCAATCATCGAATCGGCTTTGTCTATCAGTTCGCAAGCTTGCTTCCGACGCTGCGCATCGTTGACAACGTGGTTCTGCCCGCTCGGCTTGATCCGGCGCAGGACGCCGAAACCGCCTACCGGCGGGCGCGAGAGTTGCTTAATCAGTGCGGCTTGTCTGATTGCCTCGACGCCTATCCCTCCGAAATCTCGTCGGGCGAACAGCGGCGCGCGGTCGTTGCGCGCGCCCTCATCAACAAACCTGCTCTCCTTTTGGCGGACGAGCCTACTTCGGATCTCGACCAAGTGACCGAAAGCGAAATCGTTGATTGGTTCCGGAGCCTGAATCGCGAGCGTGGCCTGACGCTGATTATGGTGACCCACAACCTACGGCTCGCGGAACAGACGGACCGTGTCATTCACATCTCAGACGGCAGGCTTGCTGCATGAACGATGTCGTGGATCAAGTGTCGTTGTTGGAGAATCTGTCCGACGCGGACAAAGATGCACTGATCACGCGTCTGTGGCGCGATCTACAGGAGGAGCGCGCCCGATCAAAAGAACTCGAGCGCCGGCTTGCCTGCGGCACCCGCGATCTCACTACGGACGATCGCGAAGCAAACCCTCTTCTGAAAAGGCTGCAACAGGTTGTTGTCGGGAAACGCGGCGCGCGGCAACTTACGGAAAGCCTTAATCTGCGTCCTTTGAGTAGCTTCGCATTCCTGCGCTCTCGCAGGCTGGTCGTCGCCGCCGGGATCGTTATCCTCGCGTTTGGGCTCGATTTTGCGGTCGGCTCCTACCAACAATTCCGTCTGGCGCAGAAACGACTAGCTGACCTCAGACTGCAACACGCCGCTTTTGAAGGCATGTACGTCGAGGTCGTGAATGTCGCTTACGAGCCGGACCAAAAATCCTATCGGCTGACGATGAAGTTCGCCAAGGACGAGCCCGGCCGCCCGCTCTACATAATGCAAAGTCCGGTTCGCGTGTTCGAACAGGTTGGCCTGTCATGGAAGGAGGTGCTTTCTCGCGATTCGCTCGGCGAAGCGGCGCGCGTGGTAAAACTCACAGACACCTACACCTTCCAGACAATTTTCGAACCCAACCTCAAGGATTGGACCGAGTTGATCCCAGGCTACATGCACATCAGGTTTGAAACCGATAGTCTGGTCAGCGAGCGCAGCAATCCGGACGACGACATCATCGATCGGACGGATCGCTACTACGTGTACTTGAAGCCGCACGGGGCGGACGACGACGCGATCCGCAAGCAAATGCGAATTCGCGGAGATCCGCCGGTCTACATGCCGATGCCGCCCCATTAGGGGCTCGCATTCGCGAAGGATTTTCTGCGACCGCTTGCATGCTGATGAGGAATCGCCGTCGCCATGCGACCTTGTGTTCTAATGACGCGAGTGTAGCGGTATGGATGCCTTGCTGCGTATCGGCTCCGCGCTGATGGGGCTGCTGCTCATACTCGCATTCCTGCAATCTGCGTCGCGAGTCGCGCTTGTCAATCGCGATCGCGGGGATTGGTTGGCGCGACGTATCGGCTGGCTCGTCCATACGACGCTCGGAGGCTTGGCGCGGACGCAGCCAAGGTATGAGAACGTCAAAGACGCCCTGGACTGGGTTTTACCGCTATACATCCTGTTGGTGATCGCCGTGTGGTTTGGCTTGGTGCTAGCCGGATTTGGGTTGCTGATCTGGTCCTGCCAAGCGGAGCACAGTCTTTTGAAAGCAATGATCGCGAGCGGCTCGCAGCTCAGCACGCTTGGCTTCTTAACACCATCCGATACAGCGGGACGGATGCTTGCAATCCTCGAAGGCGCCTTCGGACTTGGCATCATTGTGTTCTACTTTACCTTCGTTCCAGGCTATCAGACGACGATCCAGACGCGGCAGGTCAAGGTCGCATGGCTTTATGCCCGCGGTGGCCATGGCTTGACTAACTTTACTCTTCTCGAGTGGTTCCTCCTCACCGGCGGAAGCGACTGGAACGGCCTGTGGGAGGACTGGGAATCATGGTTCCGCAATCTTGGCGAGACTCATAGGCTCGTGCCGCCGCTCGCTTTTGTCCCAACGGTTCAGCGTAATCAGACGTGGCTTGCCGCAGCGGCCGTCGTGCTTGATTCAGCCTCCTTCTACCTGTCCGCGATCGAGGCGCAAAGTGCGCAGGCCGCGGCTGTGTGCCATCGTACTGGCGTCGACGCGCTGCGCCTGATTGCGGCCGAGCTCGCGGATCAGCAATCTGCCCCTGAGGCGCTCGACGGGCGACGCTTGTCGCGTCCCGATTTTTTTTCGGCCTACGACCGATTCGTGGGGCTTGGCGCCAAGGTGAGGGTCGAGCGCGAGGCATGCTGGCTTCGTTTCGTCGAGCTCCGCCGGGAGTATGAGCCCTCTCTTCAAAGTCTAGCCAAAAGTCTATTGGTGCCGGAAAATGACAGTCTCTTGTTGCCGCTCGCGGCTTAAGGCCTTCCACGCGCACGTTGGCTGCCTGCCGTCGACCATGCAGGCGCGCATTCTCATCCAAACGAGACGTCCGACAGGTGCTTGGCGTCGAATCGCGGGCTTCCACGTCCTGGTGACAGGCGTCCGAGGCGCCCGGGCCCGGCCGCGCCAAGTCCGGATATGAACGGCTGATCCGTCGAAGGAGAGGGCGATGGCAAACGATCACAATGCCAAGACAGTCGGCGTATTCGGCGCGCTGTCGATCGGCGTCGGCGCCATCATTGGGGGAGGGTTCTTCGCGACCTTCGGCATCACGGTCGTGGGAGCGAAGGGCGCGACGCCGATCTCTTTCCTCATTGCAGGAGTGATCGCCCTGTTCACCGCCTATTCGTATATCGGGCTCACGCTTCGCTATCCGGGTCCCGGCGGAACGGTCAAATTTATCACGACGGCTTTTGGAACCGGACTGCTCACGGCCTCGGTGAACACTCTCCTGGTGCTGAGCTACGTCGCGATCATGAGCGTCTATGCCTACGCGCTCGCAGCGTACACGCTTTCATACATCCCCGAGGCAATGCGTCCAGCGGCGTCGCACGCGATCGCGTCGGTCGCGCTCGTGCTGCTGGGTCTCGTCAATTTCGCCGGCGCGTCGTTGATGGAACGGCTCGAAGGGGTCTTCAATGTCGGCAAGCTCGCCGTCCTCGGCCTCTTCATCGTCGGCGGCTTCCTCGTCGGAGACATCGCTTGGGCCCGCCTCGAACCGGCCGCCTGGGCGCCGCCAAGCGCCATCGTGTCGAGCGGCATGCTCGGTTTCCTCGCGTACGAAGGGTTCGAACTGATCGCCAACGCGTCAGACGATATTGCCGATCCAAAGCGAACCTTGCCGATCGGCTTCCTTGGCAGCGTCGCGATGGCCATAGTCGTTTACGTGCTCGCTTTCATTGTCGGCATCGGTCACCTGCCCTTCCACGAAATGCTGACCGCGAAGGATTACGCTATCTCGGCGGCGGCCGGGAATTTCCTCGGGCCTATCGGCTTTGCCATCATGGCGGTTGGGGCCGTTCTCGCCGCGGCGTCGGCCATCAACGCCGACTATTTTGGCGCCGCAAAGCTGCCGCTGCGGCTCGCCACTATCAATGAGATGCCGTCGGTCTTCCATCGCAGTCTTCATGGCCAGTCGATCTGGAGTCTTGTGCTCATCGGCGCACTCGCGCTCGCGGCGGTCAATTTCGCGTCGATCGAGGCGATGTCCTCGGCGACGAGCGGCGGGTTTCTGATCGTGTACGCCGTCGTCAACGTCGCCGCAGTGCGACTTGCCCCTGAGACCGGCGCAACTCGGTGGATTGCGGTGCTGGCGACCCTGCTGTGCCTAGCCGCGTTGATCGTGACGATCTACGGATTCCTTTCCGACCCCGCGACCGTCAGCCAAGCCGTCGCGATCGCAGCGATCGTCGCCGTATCGATCGTCGTCGAGGTCGTTTATCGGCTGTCGGAGACCCTCTCCGGGCGCGTGCGATAGTTGACGAGCGCGCCCGCCGCCTTCGGCGCCGATCACCCAAAGCGTCGGAATTGGCTGAATTTCGGCAAAGGTGACGTGCCCGGTGGCGCGGACGAATTCCTTAAATTGCGGTTGGTCACCGGCGTACGGTCGATCCAGAAGCCGCTGACAGTGATGCGATGGAGGGGGCCTCTTCCGGATAATGCCTGTCCGATCCCACGCGGAACGTGCCGCCGGACATTCAACGCTGGTTAACTAAGCTAGGCCAACGTTTCCACGTTTTGACCGATCGCAGCTCCACGTCTCACATCGACCGTGGGCTGAAAAGGACGGGACGGTGGCGCTGGTTGAGTGCTCTGCGAAGTCCGCTATGTGGCAAAAGCGGACATTGCGAACGAAAGGAAATCAGCGCTTTTCCATCTGCATCATGCCGCCGTGGTCATGCATTTTCATGCTCCCGCCGCCCACGGCCGCTCCGGGGGCTGACGCGCCGATCGCCATGATCGGATACTCCACGTCGACGGTTCCCGCCTTGTCGAATTTCAACGTGGCTTTGACCGTGTTGCCTTGTTCAAGCGGATGCTTGAGGTCAAGGAACATGATGTGGAAGCCCGATGGAGCGAGCGTGACGGTTTCACCCGGTTTGATTTCGAGACCACGCTCTACAGGGCGCATTTTCATGATACCGCCTTCCATTGTCATGCTGTGAATCTCGCATTGCGCGCTTGCATCATCGGAAACGCAACTGACGATGTCGGGGGTCGTGCCTTTGTTCGTGATTGTCATATAACCAGCGCCCGTTTTTGCGCCCTTTGGCGTGGCGCGAGACCACGGCTGTGTGATGTGGATCGAGCCGACATCGTAGTCGGCAGCCATGGCGGGGAACGCCAATAGCTGCGCCAAGAAGAATGCGACAACCGCGGCGGGGGTCGGGGAAATATTTGTGCGAGATATTTTCATCATGAGGTCATTCCTGCTCGGATGCTTAAAGTCTAGGGTCCGCCGACATGCCAAGGGCGCCCGGGTCGATCAGGGCAAAGCTCAGGTCAACGGCAATACCATGCGGGTCGGCCTT